>Ga0102943_1000155_pt1 | contig 47615 bp, 43 predicted proteins | sample SalPonC_black_MG_FD_78174 | JGI IMG/M metagenome (GOLD analysis project Ga0102943, IMG submission 78174) | Salt pond soil microbial communities from South San Francisco under conditions of wetland restoration - Salt Pond MetaG... | ecosystem: Environmental > Aquatic > Marine > Intertidal zone >...
ATGACCATCCGGTGCCCGAGACGCAATGAACTCACCGGATTTAACATAGGTCCTAATTGTCATTCGAGATACAGCACAAAGATCTGTCGCTTTGCCCAAACTAAGCATATCACCATTCATATTTGTAGATCTGCACTATAAATATCATGATAAATACTATAAGAGTTTTCAAAGTACGTTAAAACGTGTACCAACCTTAAATATTCCCGCCGTATGTTTGCGTATTTATATGAACAAAACTAAGTTGATTATTTTTTGCTTGGATTAAATCCACATTACAAAAATATTTAAGTGAAAGCAAGAATCTCGTTGATAAATGGTAAACTGCAAAGCGTTCAATCGTGGTATGGAGGCGGATTGTTTGAGGCCCAGCCCCCTCTCCAATAACAGATGAAGTACACATGTCTCCGGAAAAGATTAAAAAGAGCCTGTGATCTTCAATCGTAAAACCCCTCAACAAGGATTTTGGCAGGTTCCGTGGCAGTTTTTGGGGTTTCTGTGAATTTTACCCCGTAAATGTTCTGGGCCACACCCAGCTTGGCGGTCTGGCCTTTGATCATCGTACCCCGGGCCACGCAGTTTTTCACCCGGACGGCCGGAGGGATTGGCTGGGATTTGCAGGTCTGGTTGAGCAGGAGGGTGTCCCGGCGGATGGTGAGTTTCCGAATAGAGTCATCCAGTTTTTCAATGTCAGCCCGGCGGCTGTCCACGGTTTTATGGATCAGTTTTTTGCGGGTCTCATACTCCATTGTGTACCGGCGGGTGGCGCTGACCGCTGCCCGGTACATGCCGTATTTCAGGTCTGCCTGTTTCCGGGCATAGATCTCACGGGCCTGGGGGGCCATGTCCTTGGTTTCCTTGATAAAGGCCTGAATGAATTGGTCAAAGTCATTGCCGCCGTTGGGAACCTCTGGCAGTTCCGGCCATTTGCCCGGATTGTTTTGGATGGCGGACAATTTGTCTTCCAGGGTGGTGAGGCTGGACAGGGCGGGGAACTGGATCAGGGCCAGGATAAATTTCAAGAACTCCTGCTGGGCCAGGTAGCTCTCCATGACCGCCAGCTTTTCACTGAGCCAGTGTTCGAGTTCCTCAAGCGCCAGGGTACAGGCCAGGTCTTGGCGTTTTGCCGTCCGGACCTGTATGAGGGAGTTGATGCTGTCCGCCTTGAGGCTGGGGGCTTTGCCGATCTGGATCACACAGGGACGAAGATCTGTATAGAGGATGTTTTTAACGGTGACATCTTGGAAGGCCTGGACTGCAGCAGCCGTGAGGTCGGCATTGGGGGCCACCAGGCCTTTGGCGGTCATCACAATGGCATTGGTGATGGACTTGGAGGCGATGATGTCCCCTTGGGCTTGTATTTTGGTGGTTTGGGCGTTTTTTTCTCCATCACAGGGCCGCTTTCCGATCTGCCCCTTTACAATGATGTTTCCGGCGGCCAGCACCTGGCCGTAAATGCTGCCCGAGACCTCAAGGCCCTGGCAGCGGACGATGCCGGATGCCAGGATATCCCCATCCACCTTGAGGTTGACCCCCTGAAAAGTTTCCCCCAGATCGGTGTTGATGGCCCCGGTATGATGCCTGGTGGGCGTGCGGATCTCCTTGGCCTTGACAAAAAGGGTGCGGTCCTGAACCAGGACGGCAATGCCGTCGGTGTCTGCGATGAAAAGGTCTTTATCCCGGATTACCCCTTCTCCGCAGTTCAGGGCGGCCTGTCCGGGCTCAGGGGGCGCCAGGGAGAATCCGCTGACATTCTTTCCCGGGGTTCCCGGCACCGCCGGTGTCCTTTGGGCCATGACATCCCCTTTTTTGACCAGGGGCAAAAGGTTCAGATCTGCCTCGTTTTCTGCTGCCCGGCTGTGGATATCAAAGTAGAATTCAATGCGGCCGTCTTGCCCGGGGTCCGGAGGGATCCCCTTTGCAATGCAGATTTCATGGCCAGGGGTATTTTGGGCCACAAAGTCCTGGATCTTTTTGTCCGGGCAGAAACCAAAGGTGATGCCGATGGCGTTGAGCCACCGCTTGAGATCTTTGACCAGAATATCTTCATAGGTCTTGCGGCGTCGTCTAACAAAGGCTGCTAATCTGTTTTTGGAGAACCGGTAGTCAAAGGCCCGGGCCAGGCGTTTGTTGATATGGGTTTCCGAATTATACTTTTCCAGGGCCGTTTCCAGGGCCAGCCGTTTTTTTTCCAGCTCTTTCTGGATTTTAAGGGTCCGGTCCAGCACATGGTCGGGCAGGCCAAACCGTTCCTTGAGAATATGGCCCAGATAACGCCGGGGGCTGCCCTGACGTATCTCTTTTTCCTGGATGGCCAGGGCCTGGTTCAGCTGGTCAATGGTGATAAACTTTTTTTTCACCGCAATGGCGCCAAAGCGCATTTGCAAAGACAGCTTTTCTATCTCAGAGGAGGCAATATCGTTCATGGTTTCAAAGAGAAGTTCGTCCTTGATCCTGTCCTGGGTCAGGAGGATGGCTGCCTTGTCCGAAGCCGTGATTTCATTGTTTTCCAGAAGGATATCGCCGATGAGCTTGCTCTGGTTGGTCTCTTTGAAAATGGTATTTTGGAGATCCAGGGCCTTTTTAACGCTTTGAGGCTGGATGAGATGGTTGGCAATACCAAGTATCCCGAATTTTTTGTCCAGCATTTTTGTCTCAAGATGGTCCCGGACGGCCAGAAGAAAAGAGACATCTTCTTCGGAAAGGATCTGGTTGGCCTGGAAAAGATCCAGGGCAGAATAGTTTGGATTCTTCTGCCGCTGATGGGCAAGCTGGTCCAAAAGCTGCCTTTCCTCCTCATTGGTGATCAGGCGGGATTTTAGGGCCAGGGAAATCAGGGATTGATTGTCATTGCCAAAGATGTTTGAGCCCGTGGCGGCAAATTCCCCAAAAGGGCCTGGTGCCGCTTTCGCGGACTGGATATCAGGTTTCATACCAAGAGAAAAATACCCATTTTCAGGGAAGCTGTCAAGATGCCACAGCCCTTTGGACAGGGTGTGGATAAATGGGTTTGGGCTTGTCTGGGCCCGGGTTTTAGGGTATGGGTGAAAGGCAGAGGACAACTGCGGATAAAAAAGGGTGGAAGATGGCCATTAATTTTTGCAGCCAATGCGGCAGTACCATGACCCAAAGGGTGCCGGTGGATGACGACCATGTCCGTGCCGTGTGCACGGCCTGCAGCCATGTGCACTATGAGAACCCCAAGATGGTGGTGGGCACCATCCCGGTGTGGGCAGACCAGGTCCTGCTGTGCCGGCGGAATATCGAGCCCCGGCGGGACAGGTGGACCCTGCCGGCGGGCTATCTTGAAAACCAGGAATCTGTCCAGGACGGTGCTGTGCGGGAAACCCTGGAGGAAACCCGGGCGGGGGTAGAGATTGTTTCCCCCTACCGCCTGTTCAATATTATTTTTGTGGACCAGATCTATTTGATGTTCCGGGCAGACCTGTTGACCCTGGACTTTGGCCCTACCAGCGAGAGCACCGAGGTCCGATTGTTCAGGGCGTCTGAAATTCCCTGGGATGAGATTGCCTTTGAGGTGATCCGCATGACACTGACGGATTATTTTGCCGATAGAAAGGCAGGGCAGTACAGCTTCCAAATAAAAGACCTGGTGGACAAGCCCGGCAAATGGGGCTGATGAACCGGATTACCGGGTCAGGCAGGAGGTAAAGTTTTTGAACAATTCCCTGGAGAATTTGCCGGCAATGACCTCATCCTTGATCATACGGAGGGTCTTAAAGGGGGATTTGGCCTTTCGAAAGGGTTTGCTCTGGTAGGTAAGGGCTTCGTAGCTGTCAATCATGCCGATGAGCTGGCCTTCCTGGCTCAGGATATTGGCGGCATTGGGATATCCGCTCTTGTCCAACCGTTCATGGTGTTCCAAGGCCACATTGGCCACGGCCACATCAAAGTCCGTATTGAGAACAATCATGTCATGGCCCAGCTCTGCATGGGTCTTATAGCTGCTGAACTCTTTTTCACTGAGCCGTTTTTTGGATTCCACAATTTTTTTGTCAATCCTGGACATCCCCACATCGTGGAGCAGGGCGCAAAGGGCCAGGGTGGTGGTCTCTTTTTCCGGCAAATCCATGAAAAAGCAGTACTGAAGGGTCAGGGTCATGACATTGATTGTATGTTCCACGAGCAGATCCGAGGTGATGGCGATTTTTGTCAGGTACTCCATGGTGGTATGATTCCGGTCCATGTTGCTGAAGAGGATATCCAGGGTCTCGGGCAGGGCCAGCATGGCGGTTTCCTGATCCGGGGCCAGGGCCTCCCGAACAATATTGCTCAGGGCGGCCTTGATTGCTGCAAGCCCCCCGCTGGCAACCTGCCGGGCAAGCTCGATGTTCAACCTGCGGGTCAGCTCTTTTAGGGCCTTTTCCTTGTCCCTGCTGTGAATAAAAAGGGGGGGATACCGGTTGGCGTCTGCCCGTTCCCGGGCCAGGATTTCGTCTTTTTGCTTGTAGAGGATGAATTCCCCATCCTTGGATTGGCAATAAAAAGGGACGGTTTTGAAAAACTGAATCTGAGATGTCCTGACAAGAAGATAGTCTTTTACCACCGGTAATTCCTATTTGAAATTTAAATGATCCAAGGATTGTTAGGCCGGAGTTGACCCCGGCGCTGCCTTAACTTAAAGGATATCATGCATGATGTCAAATCGGTCAAAGGGGGGCATGATACAGGCCCCTGAAAAGTGTTCCCGGGCAATGGCCAGCATGTCACGGGCATTTTCAATGCCTGTTTTTACCGGTTCCTCTGCGGCTTTCATCTTTGCCATAAGAGAGGGCGGGACTGCGATGCCTGCCACCTTGTGGTGGAGAAACCGGGCATGGCGAAGGGACAGCAGGGGCAGAATGCCTAAAATAACCTGGGCGTTGGCAGGCATATGTTTTTTTATGCGTTCCGCCGTTGCCCGGTCATATACAGGCTGGGTCACGATGTACTGACAACCGGCAGCCTGTTTTTTTTCAAGCCGGTTGATTTCATGGGCCAGTCCGTCCACCTCCGGCCGGAAGTCCAGGACGGCCCCGGGGGTCAGGCCGGTATCCCTGGCCATGGTGATGAGGTCAAAGACGTTCAGGTCGTTTACGGTTGCGGTTTGGGCCTCCCTGGCCGAGGGATCTCCGGTGACGCAAATAACGGTGTCAATGCCCAGGGCCCGGGCCCCCCAGAGTTCAGCCTGGAGTCCCAGCCGATTGTGATCCCGCACTGTTACATGAAGGATCGCAGGCTTTTTGGTGTCCCTTTGAAGAAGGTGGGAAAAGGCCATGGCCGACATCCGGGGCTTGGCCACGGGGTTGGCGGCGACGGAGAACCCGTCAAAGGGGAGATGGGAAATGGCTTTGAGCCTGGTCAAAAGGGGGCCTGGATCATGGGTGCCCGGGGGGACCACTTCCAGGGTGGTTTTGAATGTGTCTGGCCGGGCAGTGAGAAAGGACATGGCACCTCCTATATGATTTCATCCTGATCAGGGCAGGATTATGCGTTCCGGGTGGGTGAAGATGGCAAAGTTTTTGGCCCTGACAAATCCCACCACGGTCATACCCATCTCCTCGGCCAGAAGAACGCCCTGGTGGGTGGGGGCACCCCGGGAGACAATGATGGGGATGTTGATTCTCCGGGCCTTGTGCAGAATCTCCGAAGAGATCCTTCCGGTGGAAATCAGGGCAAGGTTATTTGACGGGGGGGGGCTGATCAACAGGGTGCCGATGAGTTTGTCCACGGTGTTGTGCCGGCCGATGTCGTCAATGTGGGATTCAGGAGGCTGGTTATCCACAATCAGGGCGGCGGAATGAACCCCGCCTGTTTTTTTATGCAGATCCGAGCAGCGCACCAGCCAGGCCATGGCATCCAGAATGGTCCGGACGTTGAGCCTGGCCCGGGTCTCCACGGGATGCCGGCCTGACAGCTCCAGGGCGCTGGTGAACATCACCCCCTTGCCGCAGCCTGAGGTGTAGACCCGCTGCCCCAGCAGCTCCGGATCAAAATCCTTTGAAATGGTCACATCCACCCGCCATTTTCGGGTATCAATGTCCCAGGAGAGAATGTCCCCGGCAGATGTGATAACCCCGGAGGTGAACAAAAAACCATAGGTAAATGCCTTGAGATGGGACGGGGAGCACATCATGGTGCCCATTTCCGTTCCATTGACCACAAAGGTCAGGGGAATTTCAAGTGCAATGAGACTTTGCTCTCGAAGAAACGTATCATCCCTGTACCGGGTGATGGGTCGGGGAGTGAAAGGGTCTGGGTCGGGTGCCACGGAAAGGTTCCTTTTCTTCTTGGGTTTTATTTGCCACTGCTGGTCGTGGGTTGCATAGTCTGGCCCCTATTTTGCCCCGTATTCAGACAGGTAGGCCTGGATCTTGTCCGTCATGTCATGGTTGAGGACCACCTGGCCGTCGATTTCCCGGTTGTGGAGAAAGGAGATGATCTCCGAGATGGTAACAATGGCAAAAATGGGGATGCCCAAGGTCTCGGCGACCTCCATGAGGGCGTTCTTGTCTGTGTTTCCCTTTTCCTGCCGGTTCACGGAAATGACGATGCCGGCGACCTTTGGATCGCTGTTGTGCTTGAGTACCTCCAAAGATTCCCGGATGGCCTTGCCCGAGGTGATGACATCGTCCACCAGGATGAGCCGGGTCTGGCCGGAGAGGTCCATACCCACCACCGTGCTCTTGTCTCCGTAGGTCTTGGCCTCTTTTCGGTTAAAGACATATCCCTTGTCAACACCGGCTTCAGCCAGGGCTGCGGCTGTGGTGATGCACAGGGGAATTCCCTTGTAGGCCGGGCCATAGATCCCGTCAAAGTTGTCGCCGAAATGTGCCTGGACTGCCTTGGCATAATACTGACCCAGGGCGCGGATTTTGGCGCCTGTGTCAAACATGCCGGTGTTGATGAAGTACGGCGCGATCCGGCCGCTTTTCAGTTTGAACTCCCCGAATTTCAGGGCCTTGCACTGGACGAGAAAGGTGATGAACTCTTCTTTGTAATGCATTGAAAATCCTTAAAAGTTTATTGGCAGCGCCAGGAAAAATAATCGCTGAGGGCCACAGGCTGCCCTGATTTGAGCAGGGCGGTGGTGTTAAAGTCCCCCATGGTCCGCAGGCTGGCGGAGCCGAACACCGGACCGTCTTTGCAGACCACCTGGCTGCCGCAGACACAGGCCCCGCAGACCCCGAATCCGCAGCGCATATACCGCTCCAGGGAGACCTGGCAGGGGATGTCATGGGCCTCGCAGATTTGGAATACGGCGTGCATCATGATCTCGGGGCCGCAGGCATAGACCATGTCCAGGCCGGGACTGCCCCAGTCGGCCCGCTGGCGGATCTCATCTTCTAAAAGCGCGGTCACAAAGCCCTTGTGACCCTGGCTGCCGTCGTCGGTACAGGTCTTTCTGGCCGTGGCAAACCGGTCGGGATAGAGCAGAAAGTCTTTTGTCCGGGCCCCGTGGATAAGGACCAGGTTGCGGTTTTCTTGTGCCTCGAGTGTTTCCACCAGGGGAGCCAGGGGGGCCATGCCGCAGCCGCCGGCCACCACGGCGATGTGAGAAGAGGGGTGAACATTGAACCCGTTGCCAAAGGGCCCCCGAAATCCCATGAGATCTCCGGGTGCCATGGCCACGGCCTGCTTTGAGAACCGGCCCTTGGCCTCTACGGTGATGGCAAAGCGAGTCGGGGTGTGAAAAGAGATGGTATAGGGTTTTTCATCCAGCCCCGGGATCCAGGCCATGACAAACTGTCCTGGCTTGAAATCCATGGGAAACTCAAAGAAAAGGCTGGAAAAGCTGGCCGAGTGGACCTGTTTTTCCGCCACTTTCAGCATCACGGGTTTAAGATCGGTGTTCATGCGGTCCCTCCATTGCGGGGTGGTGGGCAGCCCCGATGATTTTTTCCAGGGAGGTGTTGTGGTCGGTCAGCCAGTTGTCAAGCTCCTTGCTGACCTGATTGAACACAGAGATGCCCCGGTACCGGACCGCCGTACCCATTCCCACCAGGCTGGCCCCGGCCATGAGGATCTCTACGGCATCCTCGCCCCTAGTGATGCCGCCTAAACCGATAATGGGAATCTTAACGGCCTGGTAAATCTCATAGACGCAGCGCACGGCAACCGGTTTGATCATGGGGCCGGACAGCCCTCCTTTTTTAAAGGCCAGCACGGGCATCTGGGCTTCAATATCAATGACCATGCCCGGCCCTGCGGTGTTGATGGCGCAGATGGCATCGGCTCCCCCGTCTTCACAGGCCGCGGCAATGGCGCCGATGTCCGGGGCGGCCGGGGTCAGCTTGGCAATGAGGGGAATGGTTCCGATGACCTTTTTCACGGCGGCGACCACGGCGTGGGAAGAGGCGGGGTTTATCCCGAAGATCATGCCGTGCTGGTCTGAGTTGGGGCAGGAGATGTTCAGTTCTATATAGTCCGGGCCTTTTTGAGCCACAAACTCCGCCACCTGGACAAACTCTGCCACCGATCCCCCGTAAATGCTGGCATTCACGGGAAATTGCCTGTTTTCCAGTTCCGCCCATTCCCTGTCCATGTTCAGATATCCCGGGGTGGGCAGGCCCACGGCATTGATCATGCCCTGGCCCAGGTCTATTACTGTGGGGTTGTGATGGCCGTTTCTTGGGGCCGGGCCAATGGATTTCATGGTGGGCAGGCCGCAGCCGTTGGCATGGACCCGTTCCAATATGGCAGCATTGTTGCCCAGGACCCCGGAGGCCAGTACCAGGGGCGAGGAAAGTGTTTTGCCTAAAAAGTCTGTCTTCATGGGTGCAGTCCAAGGGGTTAAGGGTTCAGATCTTTTACCATGGAGGGGGCACCCTTGGCAAGCGGGTGTCTTTGGCCCTGATCCACCATCAAAGCACCACCTGCGCCATGGAGAAGCGCCTCTTGGCCCGGGGGGACCTGGTGAAACGCCTTGACATGTCACTTGTTTTGGGACAAGTATACCCTACTTGAACGCATGAATTACTTTTGTTTTGGAGGGGCCATGGCTGCCATCGGGTTTGGAAAGAAGCTGTATATCTCTTCTATCGGGATCATTCTTCTGACCATTTTTATCATTGCAAGCGTGAATTTTTATCAGACGAAAAGCAGTTTTCTTGCCAAGGGAAAGGCGGGCATTCAGAGTGTGTCTGATGTTCTGAACGAGACCATCCAACTGCAGTACAGCCTTCAGAAGGCCAAGCTGGAATCTGATCTGGGAATGCTGACGGCCCAGATCCGCGCCAGCGGAAAGATCACCACGGTAAACCGGTATGCTGAAGTGGCGGCAGTGAATATTGCCGGCGGCGGGGCCGGGCAATTGAAACTGAAAAAGTTGGTGGCCGGCTTGAATTTTCTCACCGATGACTATGAGGTTGTGGACGAGGTGGGCAAGTTCACCGATTCTGAGCTGATGTTCTTCCAGCTGGCCGGGGACAAGCTGGTGAAGGTCAGCACCAGTACCGTCCCCCAAGAGGGCAAACGGGATATCGGTGAATACTACGCTGGCGATACCGATGTGTACAATGCTGTTGCCCATGGACAGAAAAAAACAGCTTTTGCGGGCAAAGGCAGTCAAATATCCATCCGTCTCTTTTCTCCGTTCAAGGATGAACTCAAGGATACCCCTGCCGGCGCCTTTAGTATCGGCCGGAGTGTCCTGACCCCGGAACTGGAGTCCCTGGTCAAAAAAATCACGGTGAACGGCAAGGGTCACGCCTTCATCTTTGACGCCTCAGGCAATATTCTGACCCATCCGGACAAGGCCTATGCCGGGGTTAACATCACAGCCTTTGACGGCGGCGACGCTCTGGCCGCAACCCAAAAAGGATTTGTCTCCTATGACTATAAGGGGGATAAATTTTACGCCTATGTGACCCATTTCAAGCCCTGGGACCTCTTTTTCACCGTTGCCGTTTCCCAGGCCGAACTCATGGCCGGTGTCAATGCACAGATTTTGGGATCGGCCGCCATGAGCGGGGCCATCGCCCTGGTGATGGGCGTTTTAATCGTTGCGTTCATGAACCGCCAGCTCATGGCCAGCATGAACGGCATGGCTGCCATGGCAAAGGCTGTGGCCACAGGGGATTTCAAGCACAGCTTCTCTTATGAGGCCAAAGATGCCATCCACGATACCGTGGATGCCATGAACGGCATGGTCACGGAACTGGCCCAGATGATCCGGGACCTGAACACGGGAGTGGGCACCTTGAGCCAGGCCTCGGGGGAATTGAACACCATTGCCGACCAGGTGAGTCAGGGGGCTGAAACATCGGTGGAAACCGTTAATTCCGTGGCCTCTGCCGCCGAAAAGATGAGCATGAACATGGATTCGGTGGCCGCAGCCATGGAAGAGGCTTCCACCAATATCGAAACCGTTTCCAGCGGCACGGGTCAGGTGCGGTCCAGCATTGAAGATGTGGCGAAAAATTCTGTCCGGACCCGGGAAATCACCTCCAAGGCCGTGGAACAGGCCAAGCAGACCTCTGAACGGGTCCAGCACCTGGGCCGGGCCGCCGAAGAGATCAACAAGGTCACCGAGGCCATTACCACCATCTCTTCCCAGACAAATCTATTGGCCCTGAATGCCACCATTGAGGCGGCCAGGGCTGGAGAGGCGGGCAAGGGCTTTGCCATTGTGGCCAACGAGATCAAGGATCTGGCAGGTCAGACCGCCACAGCGACCGAGGATATAGCGGAAAATATCCGGGAGATCCAGGACCAGATCCAGGGGGCTGTGACCGAGATCCAGTCCATTTCTTCTATTGTCCATGACATCCATGGATTTGTGGGGGAGGCTGCCGAAGCCATTGAGGATCAGTCCGCCACCACCGGGGAGATTGCAGAAAATATCAGCCAGGTCTCTTCAGGCATCCAGGAGGTCAATGAGAATGTGGCCCAGAGTTCCAGCGTGTCCAGCAAAGTGGCCCAGGACATCACCGGCGTGCTGGCGGCCACCCAGAAGATCAACGCCTACTCTGACCAGGTCAAGGAAAAGGCCCAGACCCTGACAGGGGTGATGCAGCAGCTTTCTGCCATGACAGAGAAATTCAAGATCTAAGGGAATCGCAAATAAACACCTTCCCGGTTGCGCCATAGGGCAGATATGTCAGGCGGCCATCAGCTGAACTTGTCGTAAAAGATCATGTCGTCCTCTACCCCCATTTCATACAGGGAAAAGATCACCGAATCCACCATGGGCGGTGGGCCGCACAGGTAGTATTCGATCTCTGTGGGGTCCTCGTGCCGGCACAGGTATTGGTCGCAGAGATGCAGATGGATAAATCCGGTCAGGCCCTCCCAGTCGTCACCTTCCTCGGGGCTGGACAGAGAGATGAAGTATTCGAAGTTGTCGTATTTTTTTTCAAGTTTTAAAAATTCCTCGTGGTAGAACATCTCCTTTTTGGACCGGGCCCCGTACCAGAAGGTGATCTTCCGGCCGGAGTTGATCCCGTCCAGCTGGTGGAGGATGTGGCTGCGCATGGGGGCCATGCCGGCACCGCCGCCGACAAAGCACATTTCCTTCTGGGTGTTGCGGGCCATGAAATCCCCGTAGGGGCCGGACACGGTGACCGGGTCCCCGGTCTTGAGGCCAAAGACATACGAGGAGCCGAATCCCGGGGGGATTCCGGCGGTGCCCGGCGGCGGGGTGGCGATTCTCACGTTGAGCATGAGGACGTCCTCTTCATGGGGGGCGTTGGCCAGGGAATAGGCCCTGAAGCCCGGTTTGATGCCCTTGGCAGTCAGTTCCATGAGGTTGTACTTTTTCCACTCACTGACATACTTGCTCTGGATGTGGAAATCTTTGAAGTTCAGGTCGTATTCGGGCACATCCATCTGAATATAGGCCCCGGCTTCGAAGTCTATGGGTTCTGAGGGCCGCAGGACAAGCTCTTTGATAAAAGTGGCCACATTGTCGTTGGAGACCACCTCAGCGTCTATTTTTTTGATTCCGAATATGGACTCCGGAATCTGGATTTCCATGTCTTCCTTGACCTTGAGCTGGCAGGAGAGGCGTGTGCCCTCGAGTTTTTCCTTGCGACTCAGGTGGGACAATTCCGTGGGTAGAACCGCCCCTCCCCCTTTGGTGACACGGCACTTGCACATGCCGCAGGAGCCGGAGCCCCCGCAGGCCGAGGGCAGGAAGATGTCTTCGCTGGACAGCGTTGACAGCAGGGTGGGGGTGCCTGAAACGGTCAGAGGGGAATCGGTCTTGCCGTTGATGGTGACCTTGTGCTCTCCCTGGGTGGTGACACGGGCTTCCACAAAGAGCAGCACCACAACCAGGGCGGCGATGACGGCTGTAAACACCAATAAACTGATCAGATAAATCAAGATGTCCTCCAAGGGTTACAGGGTAATGCCTGAAAACATCATAAAGGTCATGGCCATGAGACCGGCAATGATCATGGTGAAGCCGAAGCCCTGAAGGCCTTGGGGCACATCAGCGTACATGGCCTTTTTCCGGATGGCGGCCATGGCGACAATGGCCAGCATCCATCCGGTGCCGGATCCGGCGCCGAACACCACGGTTTCTATCAAGGAGTAGTTGCGCTCCACCATGAAAAGCGAGGTGCCGAGGATGGCGCAGTTTACCGCGATCAAAGGAAGAAAGACCCCCAGGCCCGCGTACAGTGTCGGCGAATACCGGTCAATGACCATCTCTACGGCCTGGACAATGGCGGCAATCACCGCAATAAAGGTGATGTACTTTAAGAAACTTAAATCCAGATCGGGAAATCCCAGCCAGGACAAGGCCCCCGGGGCCAGCAACCCGTGGTAGATAAACCAGTTCACCGGACTGGTAACGGTCAAAACAAAGATAACGGCAAACCCCAGGCCTGTAGCGGTTTCCACATTTTTGGACACGGCGATGAAAGAGCACATGCCCAAAAAATAGGCCAGGAGAATATTGCCGATGAACACCGAGTTGACAAAAAGACTAAACAGATCAGCCATGGATCCTCCTAGCGTTTTTCATGGGAAACCCCGGGCAGGGCGTTTTTGAGCCAGACCAGAAGCCCGATGATGAAAAAGGCCCCTGGGGCCAGGACCATCAGCCCCATATCCTGGAAGCCCAGGTCGTAGACAAACTGGGGGATAACGGAAAACCCAAAGAACTTTCCCGATCCCAGAAGCTCCCGGAAAAAGGCCACCAGCACCAGGATCAGGCCGTAGCCCAGGCCGTTTGCAAGGCCGTCCACAAAGCTGTCAACAGGCGGGTTGGCCAGGGCAAAGGCCTCGGCCCGGCCCAGGACAATGCAATTGGTAATGATCAGCCCCACAAAGATGGACAGCTGTTTGGAAATATCGTAGAGAAAGGCCCTCAAAATCTGGTCGGTGACAATGACCAGGGAGGCGATCACGGCCAGCTCCACGATGATCCGAATATTGGATGGGATGCGCTTTCGCATCATGGATATGATCATGGAAGAAAAGGCCGTCACCATTGTCAGGGCCAGGGCCATGACAATGGCAGTGGACATTTTCACAGTCACGGCCAGGGCCGAGCAGATGCCCAGCACCTGATAGGCCACGGGGTTTTCAGTCCAGATGCCCTTGGTCAGGATCTCTTTGTATTCGCTAATGGGTTTCACCGTCTGTATCCTTATGGCTTTTTTTGTTCGGGTTCACATCCTTGCCGCCCCGCTGCCTGAAAGAGACCGAGACGCTTTCATATTTTTCCAGGGTGTTTTCTATGCCTTCGGAAAGGTATTGGCCGGTAAGGGTTGCCCCGGAGATACCGTCAACGTGATTTGGCCGCTTGTCCTTGGGAAGGTTTTCCACCTCTCCTTTTGCAATACGGATCGAAACAAACTGGCCCTGGGAGTTGATGATTTTTTTGCCCTTGAAGTTTTTTTGAAACCAGGCACTTTCGATTTCCCCCCCAAGGCCCGGGGTTTCCGCATGGCTGTATACGGAAAAGCCGGCCACAGTCTGCCCGTCGTTTTCAAAGGCCAGATAGCCGTGGATCTTTCCCCACAGCCCCCGGGTGTTGATGGGCAGGATATAGCCGTCCACCTGATCCGGCACCTCAGCCGATGTGATCAGGTAGATGCGCATGCCCTGGTCAGTGCCTGGACCAACAAGGTCCCCCTGGTTGTTCACGGTCTTTTCCCGGATCCGGGTATCAAAGAGGTTTTTTATCTCTTCTGCCAAAGGTTTTTCTCCGGAAGGGACCATGCCCGCGGCCCTGAGCAGGTTGACCTTTCTGTCCAAAGCGATGTTTTCCTGCTGCCGCTGTCTCAGCCCGGTGGCGGCAGCCGTGATCATCAGGCTGCAAACCACAGAGACCATGAGGGCGAACAGGACCACGTTGGCCCGGCTGTTTTTGTTGGGTTTGGATTCTGAATCAGACATTGGGTATCCTCTTAGATGCTGTGAATTTGATCACCAGGTAATCCAGCAGGGGGGCAAACACGTTCATGAACAATATGGCCAGCATCACCCCCTCCATAAAGGCCGGGTTGGCCACCCGGATGGTCACGGTGAGAAATCCGATGAGAATGCCGTAAATCCATCGTCCCGGGTTGGTGCCCGGGGCAGATACCGGGTCTGTGGCCATAAAGGTGATGCCGAACAAAAATCCCCCGGCAAACAGATGATACAGGGGGCCGGCATTGGCCCAGGTCTCCTTGCCGCCGGGGATCAAAAAGACCAGCAGGCTGGTCATGACAAGACCCAGGATGCCGCCGGTAATGATCCGCCAGTTGGCGATGCGGGTGACAATGAGAATGGCAGCGCCGATCAGGCAGCACAGGGCCGAGGTTTCCCCCACACTGCCCGGAACCAGGCCTAAAAAAAGCTTGCCCATGGAAAAACCCTGGGATGAAAGGGCCGAGCCAATGGCCTGGCCGCCTGTGCCGTTCACTGCCAGGGCCGTGGCTCCGGTGATGCCGTCCACCATTTTGTCTGCGGCAATCCAGATATCCCCGGACATGGAGACCGGATAGGAGAAGAATAAAAAGGCCCGGCCGGTCAGGGCGGGGTTCAGGATATTGCGCCCGGTGCCGCCAAAGATCTCTTTGCCGATGACAATGCCAAAGGAGATGCCCAAAGCCACCTGCCACAGCGGGATGGTGGGGGGCAGGGTCAAAGGAAAGAGCAGACCTGAGACCAGCAGGCCCTCGGATATCTTATGTCCCCGGATGATGGCAAAGAGAAATTCCCAGAAAAACCCCACGGCATAGGTGACGACAATCAGGGGCAGCACGGTCCACAGCCCTGAAAAAAAACAGGAAAAAAAAGAGGCTGACTGCCCTGTGGCCATGGCCGCCTGGTATCCGGTGTTGTAAATTCCGAACAGGGTCACGGGCAGCAGGGCTAAAATGACGAAGCTCATATACCGCTTCACGTCCAGGTGGTCCCGGATAAAAGGCATCACAGTATTCTTCGGGGAGGGCAGAAAGAAAAAGGTCTTGGTGGCATCCCAGACCGGTTCGTATTTTTTGTACTTGCCGTTTCCGGTGAACAGGGGTTTGGTGTCGTCAAATAGTTTTTTCAAAGGATTTTTCATGCTTTGTCCTTGTGATGGGATTGGATACCGTCCCACAGAATGGGTGCAAGCTCAATCTTCGAGGGGCAGGTAAACGAGCAAAGCCCGCACTGGCAGCAGTCCAGAAGGCCTAAAGACAGGGCCTCTTCAATTTCATCGGCCAGCAGGGCCTTCATGATGAAATTGGGCATCATATCGTTTGGGCAGATGCGCTGGCAATAAGAGCAGTTGATGCAGGCCCGCAACTCTCCGTGAAGGGTGGCATCCACCGGGGACGGTTTTTTGAACAATGCGGACAGAAAGGTGGATGAGACCGATGTTTTGTTCAGCCCTGGCCGGGCAAAGCCGAACATCTCCTCATCGTCTTGGACCTGAAGGATATTCACCGTGGTTTCAAAAAATCCCAGATGGCCGTCGGCCGGGACCTGTCTGCCGTTGAACTGGCCTGTGGTGATGATGCTGTTTTTGTCTATGTGACTGGTAAGCCTGGATACCGGGGCGCCCTGACGGGTCAGCAGGTGGGGGCGGCTGTCTCCGGCCTGGGTCAGGGTGACCATCCGCTCCACAGGGTAGCGGCCGGTGTTCAGGAACCTGCCGATCATCAGCAGGTGATCCAGGCTGACGCACCAGGATGTGTTGTCCGAGGCATCCTGTTTGAGGCGATAGAGCACGGCGCCGGGGTGCCAGGCTGGGTAGGTGTCCGGGGTGACATGGGTGATGCGGTCTTTCACCTCCGGGATCTGTTCCAGGGCCTTGAGGCTGCTGTGCCGGGCCGAGACCACGATGCGATGGGAGAAGCGTTCAAGAAGGGACAGTCCGGTTTGAAAGTCCGCTACCCGGTCCTGGAGCACCAGGGCCGGATGGGGAGAGAATATATCATTTCCGTTAAGACTGACAATGATCATGGCTGGAAAATGGTCTGGATCTGCGGTGTCTTTTGCGGGAAACTGCCTCAGGGCCTGCCACAGCCCCCCCTGTTTGAGGTGACTGGCCAGGTCTGCCTTTGGCAGGTCCCGGAGCCGGTCCCCTTGAATGGGGTCAAAGAAAACAAATGCGTCGGTTTCATCAGGGGCCACCACAACTTCTAAAAGCCGTCTCCGGGCACCGAAGCGGATCTCTTTTACCCGGCCGGCGGCCGGGGAGACATATTGGATGGTGTTGTCCCGTTTGTCCGTGAACATGGGGGTGCCGACCTGGACCTGCTGGCCTTCCTTGACCAGGAGTTTGGGCCGGATATAGGGGATATCTTCGGCACAGAGGCCAATGGTTTTGCCAGAAGGCAGGCGGATGACGCTCGAGTCAGGCAGGCCCTCAAGTTTTGGTGTAAATCCCCTGGAAAGCCTTAGTTTTTCCATAATTAATTCCAATTCTAACAATAGTGGGCATTTTCGGACAGCCGAGTTCCCGAATTCCTGTTTTAAGAAAATTAATCTTACCAAATCCTGATGTAATATCAAGCCCTGCAGATCCTCATTTCCATTGAGAAAAGCCCCGGCCGTGTGGGCGGGTTTTGAAATGTTCCGAGTATTTTATTTACTTTTTTCTTAAACATGTGCTTTTTATATGAAAGAACCTGCAAGTTGCTTGAGTTGTTTCATGATTTGCTGCGGGCCGGCCTCGGTGAAAGATCAGGTCGGCCCATGGCCGTAATTGAGTATAAAAAGTACAATCTTTCTCAAAGGGGGCACAGGAACGGCAAGATGGATATATTTGACGATCAGGCGCATTTTCCTGAAGACAGACCCGGCGGCAGAAAGACCCGTGAAGAGATCATCCGGGCAGTGACAGAAGGAGAGCCCATTGATGCCCCCAAGCAAAAAGTCCTGGTGATCTCGGAGTCCAGCGTGTCCGATGCCGATATCCAGGAAATTGCTGCCGGCCTTGACATTGACCGGGGGTCAAAGGCCTTTGAGGTCCTCGAGTTGTTCTGCGAACTTAAAAACGCCACCTCAGTCCAGGCCAATGCCTTAATGCAGCGCATGTCAACATTAGGGGACGAGCAGCTCAACCTGCTGCGGCTGCTCTGCGGCAAGGAAGACTTTCGGGCCAGGGATATCTTAAAGAGTGTGGCCATGGTGAAAAAGTTCGGCAGTGACAGGCTCCTGATCCTCCATGCCTTTGCCGGGCTTGAGGGAACAAGCCCCGGGGCCATGGAACGGCTAAGCGTCTCTGCCACGCCTGAATTCGGCCGGGAGGCCGGTCAGGAAGCCTATGAGGCTGAGTTACGGGAAAAGGCCATGACCCGGGAGCAGATCAACGTGTTTTACAACATCTGCACCCGGCTGGAGGATATTACGCCGGGAACAGCCCTGGCCCTGCTTCCCAAGATCCGTGGGCTGTGCTTTCAGCATGCCCAGATTCTGAATACCTTTTTAAAAAACGAGGCCACCTTTGGTGAAAAATCCATCACCAGCCACACCATTCTGGGCCTTGTCAACCTGTGGCTGAGCCTGCCCCAGATCTCAGACATGGGCCGGTTCAAAAAACTGGTCAAAAAGATGTCCCGCCTGCCGGAAAAAAAGAAACTGAACTTTCAAGTTCTTGTCCATGCCTATAAGTCGGAAATCGAAAAGGAAACCGGGTCGGCCAAGAAGGGGGGTATGGGGTCGGTGCTTAAGCGGTTTCTGGATTGACAGCCCTGTATAGAAATTGCCAATAGTTTGCCTGAATCATATCATGATAATCAATTTGCAGGGTGCGTCATTTTTTCCTAAATTCCCGGGCATCCTCCGGGACGGGATTGAAACGGTTTCAATACCCGGCCTCCGGATGCCAAATTAAACCATTGAAAAAACGAGTATGACGGGTTTGTGGTCCTCTTCTTTAGGATACCGGTTGATACGCATGGGATTGGGCGGGGTCTTTTTGTACTCTGGCCTGTCCAAAGTCTTTAACCTGGTTTATTTCAGCGGTATTATTGATGCCTTTGGCATTTTACCCTCTGTTCTGACCTTTCCCGCTGCTGTGGGAATTGTCCTGGCGGAGCTTGGCCTGGGTGCTGGCCTGGTCTTTGATATCAAGGGCAGTCTGGCCGGTATCTTGATCATGCTCATGGGTTTTATCGGCGTGGCCGGATATGCCATTGTCATGGGGTATGACATTGACTGCGGCTGCTTCGGGCCTTCAGATCCAGAGGCTGAGGCGTTTTCCAGCCTCAGAACCGCAGTTCTCCGGGATATGGTGATGGTTGCCATGGTCGGCTATCTATACCTGTGGCGATATAAAACCGGAACCCGTCCTCTGTTTTTTTCAAACATTTACCTCAAATCAAGGAGTGTAAGATGACGTCTTTGCTGTCCAGATGGACCCTTCCCGTTGCTGTTTTCATGGTATGTGTGATGACCCTTCCGGCCAATGCCTTTCTGGGGTCCAAGTTCAAGGATGAAGTTGAAAAGGAAAAAACTGCGGTCAAGCTGGTCCGTGAAGTGGCGCGCGGCGGTTATGACCTGGTCACAACACAAGAGCTCAAGGCCTGGAAGGATGCGGGCAAGAATATGGTGATTGTGGACACCATGCCCTATGAAGCCTCATATAAGAAGAACCATGTTCCCGAAGCGGTTCAGTTTCTCTTTCCCATTCCCGATATGACCACCTGGGACACCAAGAAGACCGGCGGAAAGACTCAGGCGGATTACAAGGCCCTTCTGGGGGCTGACAAGGACAAGACCATTGTTGTATACTGCGGATTTGTAAAATGCACCCGGAGCCACAACGGGGCAGCATGGGCAAAAAAGCTTGGGTATAAGAACGTCTACCGGTATTCCGGGGGCATCTATGCCTGGAAAGGAATGGGGTATTCCGAAGCAACGATTGAATAAAAAACAGGTTCTGCTGGTATTTGCCAGGGCCCCTGAGGTCGGTCGGGTCAAGACCCGTCTGGCAAAGGATGTGGGGCCGGCAAATGCCCTGGACCTCTATAAGCGGTTTGTATTAAAAATCCTGGCTGTTGCCGGGTCCTGGGCAAAAGACCAGACAGGCGCGTCTGGATCTGTTCGCCGCGAAATCTGGGTCTGTTATACCCCCAAAGATAGAAAAATCTGTATAAAAAACTGGCTGGGCCGGGAATATGTATTCCTGGCCCAGTCTGGTCTGGACCTGGGGGACCGCATGGCCCGGGCCATGGCAGCGGCTTTTTTTCGGGGGGCAACGCAGGTGGTGCTGGTGGGAACCGATATCCCGGATATGGGGTGTGCTCACCTGGAAGCCGCCTTTAAGGCCCTTGAACAGACGGATCTGGTCTGGGGACCCAGTCTGGACGGGGGGTATTGGCTGGTGGGGGCGCGCACCCCTGACCGCCTGGCAGAGGTGTTTAAAGATGTTCCCTGGGGAACGGACCAGGTCCTTTCCATGACCTATCGGCGCTGTGATGCGGCCGGCCTGTCCCGGACCAGCATTTCCCCGCTCCAGGATGTGGATACATTTCAAGATCTGAAATCCACCCGATTTTATCGAACCGAAAAGGGGTAATTTATATGAAAGAACCGACCAAGGTCCTGGTTTTTTCATGTTTTGTTGTGGACACCCGGAATGACATTCATGGGCGGCCCATGGCCGTTAGTAGAACCGGTCCAGCCTGTGGGGAGAGACCCCCAGACCGTAAAGACAGATCAAAGTCCAGTTGCGAAGGGTGGTAAACACAACCCCCTGGCGGTTCCAGCGCCTGGCCGAGGTGCGGATATGCCGGCCCAGAAACAGGGGCCGGGCCCCTGTGTGTTTTACCGCGGTCATCAGCCCCACATCCTCCATCAGGGGAACCCGGGGAAATCCCCCCAGGGCGGAAAAAAAATGTCTTGAAATGAAAATTCCCTGATCCCCGTATGGGAGTCGGGTCAGCCTGGACCTTATGGAGGCGGTTTTCTCGATGAGCCTGAACCAGGGTTTCGGGCTGTCAATGGCCAGGTCAAAGGCCCCGCAGAACCGGGATGATCTTCTGCTGTGCCAGGCAGCCAGCATCTCATCCATGCCAGCCTGATCCAGCCGGGTATCGGCGTGGAGGAAAAAGAAAAGGTCGCCCCGGGCAGCAACGGCGCCTGCATTCATTTGAAGCCCCCGGCCCCTGGCTGATGGGATGGGTCTCACCTGGGGCGGCAGGCCAGGGGTTTTTTCAAGGGCTCGAAGGGTGGACAAGGCCTTTTCTCCGTCCACTACAACAACTTCAAAGGCCTGCGGGATGCCCAGGGAAAACAGATGGGCCAGGGTATGGTGAATGGTCCGGGATTCTTTGTAAACCGGTATGATGATGCTCAGCTCCATGGCTGGTTCCTACCATAAACCCCGGGGAATGGACAGGGGGTGTTCTGATTTTTTGGCCTTGATTTTAAGGACAAAGGAGAATAAAAAAGAAAATTTAACCTTGTGGGCAAATGTGAAGGAAGAGCTACCCATGACTCAGCATGATCTGAAAAAAATGATAACCCAGGAGTTCCTGGACACCCTTTTACCTTTGGGGAAAAGCGATCGGTTTTTTGAAGCCCTCTACGGCGATGCCTCGGAAGGGGCATATGATATCCGCCTGTCCCTGGTCAATGTGTCTGACAGCCGCATCGTCCTGGCCTTTAACCTGCATCAGCGGCCGGGCAAATGCATGGTCTGCAGTCTGACCTATGGGTTGCCCAATGTCTTTTCCCGCCATCCCCTGATCAATATCAAGGGCATGGTGGACCAGATGGTCCAAAAGGGAATCCCTGTCAAAGACTGGCAGCTTGGCGATACCCAGGAGGATTCTTCTGTTCTTCACACCATCCCCCTGTATCTGAATCTGGACTGATCCTGAATTAAAAAAGGCCGGCTGAATCAGCCGGCCTGGTATTTGCGCCGTTAAACCGGCATCTTATCTGGGAAGCTTGGGAAATGCCTTGTTCAGCTTTTTGTTCCACTCGTCCACCTGGGGTTTGATCTTTTTTAAAACCGCCCCCACATTGCCCTGGATGGTGATGCTTTCAATGACATCCCCCTGGGCAATGCTGTTGACGACGTTTTGATCCTCGTCCCCTTCCACCTGCCCGAATACGGTGTGCATGCCGTCCAGATGGGGGGTGGGCACATGGGTGATGAAGAACTGGCTGCCGTTGGTTCCAGGGCCTGCATTGGCCATGGATAGCATACCGGGCTTGTCATGCTTCAAATCTTTTTTGCATTCATCGGCGAATTCATAGCCAGGGCCGCCCATGCCATTGCCGTGGGGGCATCCCCCCTGGATCATGAAGTTCGGGATCACCCGGTGAAATGTCAAGCCGTTGTAATATTCCCGTTGGGTCAGGTTGGCAAAATTGCCAACGGTGTTCGGGGTTTTGTCTGCAAAAAGGGTGAGGCGGATGGTGCCCTTTGAGGTTTTCATTATTGCTTTAAGGTCTGCCATGGGTGTCTCCTGTTGGGTTAAAATTTGGTCAAACATAAGGGTTAATTGTGGATTGTCAACTGTGGGGGGATCAGGTGGCCAGGGCGTCAATGTCCCTGTCGCTGAGGCGGAATGTCTCCAGGGTCACCCTGTGGGGATCACCGAATTTTTCCCGGATCTCCATGAAGGCGTCAACATGTTCCAGAAAGAGGTCAGTGATTTCAGGGTCAAAATGCTGCCCCCGTTCCCGGTAGATGATATTCATTACCATTTCAGGGGGATAGGGCTCTTTGTAAGGGCGTTTGGAGGTCAGGGCATCAAAGGTGTCGGCAATGGCCACAATGCGTCCGGTCAGGGGAATATCCTTGCCACAAAGCCTGTTGGGGTATCCCTGGCCGTTGTATTTTTCATGGTGGGTCAGGGCGATTTCCTCGGCCACCTGCAGGATTTTGGACTTTGATCGGGACAGGATCCTGGCGCCAATGGATGTATGTGTTTTTATGATGTCAAACTCTTGGGCTGTGAGTTTGCCGGGTTTCAAAAGGATGTGGTCGGGGATGCCGATTTTTCCCACATCATGCATGGGAGCGGCATAGGCAATGGTTTCTATGAAAATATCGTCCTGACCCAGGTGTCGGGCCAGGAATTCGGCATACTCTCCGATACGGATAATATGGTCCCCGGTATCTTCGTCTTTGAACTCCGCGGCCATGACCAGGCGGTGGATGGAGTCGATATAGGCCTGTTTCAGCTCTTGGTGGGCGGTCCTGGCGGTTTCTTTGAGCTGGCGCTCCCGCAGCACCCGCTTGGTCCGCAGTATGATTTCCTGGAGGGAAACAGGCTTTTCCACAAAGTCACTGGCCCCGATATTGATCATGTCGTCATATTGATAGGCTTTGGCCTGGCCGGTGATGACAATGACATCTGCAGAAAAGTGCTGCAGCACTTTATCGGCCAGTTCAATGCCGTCCATTCCCGGCATGTTGATATCCGTGATCAGGACATCCACCGGCCCCTGGGCCAGGGTTTCAAGGGCCTGGTTTCCATTGTTGACCGCAGTACATTGATGGCCTGCCAGTATCATGGCCCGCTTGAAAAGATCTAAAATGGCGGGGTCATCGTCTACCACCAGGATATGGGCTTTGAATACCGAATCCTTAGAATTGTCAGCCAATAAAACCATGACGCCCCTGTGAATTTTTTTTAAATGAGTGGCAGGAAAAAAACTAGTACTAAAAAATACAGGGTTGTCCGGCACCGTGTCAAGTATAAATATGGGGACAGGAAGGGTTGATTCCATCTGTCGCCTGTGGCATAAGGCGTTCATGGGACATCAAAAAAGGCTGGAGAAAGATCCTGTCTGCGAAAAATTTTCGAATCCCTATTTTGGGCCATCTGCCCATGCCCCAGGACCGGGGCGGAACGTATCTGCAGAACACCCCGCAGGCGGTTTCGAGTGTAGGTTTGTTGAACGCGTAAAACAATAAGAGGAACATAAAATGAATGAGTTAAAGATACCCGAAGGGGTTGAAGGGGATCCCGATGCCATGGAGATGATCCGGGTCTGGATCGGAAACAAGGATATCCATGTCTCCATGCTGCTGGGCATGTGGGAGGAGGCCTCGCATCACGATATTGATGAGCGGGAGGCCTGGGGGGAACTTTTGGGGGACATTGTCCGCCACATTGCCAATGGCCTGACCCAGAGCCACGATTACAATTCAGCCGCCTCGGAACAGCGCATTGCCAACGCCCTGCTCACCCATCTGGGTCACGGGGCCAATACCATCCAGGGCGAAATTGATGAGTGACGCCATTGTTATCCCTTGTCCAGCACCGCCTGGGTCTCGATTGCGATCTGCTCCTCTTCATTGGTGGGGATGATCCAGATCTGGATCCGGCTGTCTGGATGGTGGATGGGGCGGGCCTGGTCTGACCGGGTATTGTTTTTGTCAGGATCCAGGATAATGCCCATGCCCTCCAGGTTCTCAAGGGCCCTGGCCCGGACAATGCCGTCGTTTTCCCCGACGCCGGCCGTGAAGATCAGGGCATCCACATGGCCCAGCACCGCGGTGTAGGATCCAATGTATTTTTTGATCTGGTAGGCAAACATGTCCACGGCCAGGGCGGCGTTTGCATTTCCGCGTTCAGCCTGGGCATGAATGTCCCGCAAATCGTTGTATCCGCAGATGCCCTTGAGGCCGCTTTGCTTGTTAAGCACATCATCCAATTCTTTCTGGCCCATGCCGGTGTTGTCCATGAGGTAGCCGAAAATCGCCGGATCCAGGTCCCCGCACCGGGTCCCCATCATCACACCAGCCAGGGGGGTCATGCCCATGGAGGTGTCTTTGCACTGTCCCTTTTCAACGGCGCAGATAGAACAGCCGTTGCCCAGATGCAGGGTGATCAGATTCACCTGGTCAGGGGCCTTTTTCATGCACCGGGCCGCCTCTTTGGCCACGTATTTGTGAGAGGTCCCGTGAAACCCGTACTTTCGGATCCTGTGCCCGGTGTAATAGGTGTAGGGCAGGGCGTAGAGAAAGGCCTTTTCCGGAATGCTCTGGTGGAAGTTGGTGTCAAAGACCGCCACATGGGGTTTGCCCGGGAAAAGCGCCTCTGCCACATCAATGCCGATGAGGTTGGGCGGATTATGCAGGGGGGCCAGGGGGTTGTTGGCTTTAATGGCTTTCTTGACGTCTTCGGTGATCAGGATGGCGGACGTAAAGGCTTCCCCGCCCTGGACCACCCGGTGCCCAATGGCGTGAATTTCCTGGGTGATGCGGTCGGCCACCAGCAAAAGGGCTGCCCGGTGGTCGGGGATGGGCAAAGACAGCTGCGCCTTGTCCGGGTCAGGGACAAAGGTTTTATGGGTCAGGCTGCCCTCGGCCTCGCCGATACGTTCGACAACGCCGCCGGCCAGGGCCTGGGTTTGGTCTGTGTCAAATAGTTGATACTTCAGGGAAGAGGACCCTGTATTGATAATTAAAATGTTCATGATATTCCTTGAAATTTAACGATTGTGGGTAATCCGGCGGGTTAATCCTGTCGATCCAGGATCACCGACGCGTTGTCAGGGGTTGTCCGGTCAGGGGGATCGGTCATCTGATAGAATTTTTTAATAAAGGGCTCTTGAACCGTGTAGGACCAGTGGGTGTCCCGGAGAAGGGCAGCGGCAGCCCCGGGCTTGCCCTGTTTGAGAAAGGCGATGTACCTGTCATGCTCATCGCTGTTTCTCAGTTCCCATTCCGCAAGGCAGCTGTGGCCCTGGAAGTCGTAAAGCCTGTGTTTAATAGGTGTGATGACTTTTTTCAGCAGGGGGTTGTCGGACAGGTCATTGACCACGTTGTGAAAGGCCAGGTTGGTTTGGAACAGATCCGAGAAATCGTCCTTGAGAATATCCTGACGCAGCTTTTGGTTCAACGCCTCCAGGCGGGCAATATGTTCAGGGGTGATCCGGTCAAAGCAGTCCTCTACAATGGCCCCTTCAATAATTCCAATGGCATGATAGGCATCCTTAACAGCCTTGAGATCCAGGCCGTTGACCATGACCCCCCGCCGGGGAAGGATGGTCACAAATCCTTCGATTTCCAGGTGAATCAGGGCATCCCTCAGCGGGGTTTTTGAAATGCCGAGTTGGGCGGCAACCTTGTTCAGATTGATGGCAGATCCCGGCACCAGGCTGCCCCGGGTCATCTCCTGTCTCAGGTACTCATATACCTGTTCTCTCAACGACAATACATTTAACCTCATCTGGGGGGCCGGCCTTTTATTATCCATTTCAAACCCTTTTTATACCTGTACTGGGAGGTATGTCTATGGGTGGGCGGTTTGCAATCCAAGTTCATGGGTACTGATATATCAGATATCAGTTATTGTCAACGAAGATTCCAATCCCCGGCAAGATTGGGATTGCCTTTCCCGGGCAAGTGCAGGTATGATCGCCTCCTGAACCCTTAACAAGGAACCGGTCATGATCATACTGGACACCCTCTTTCCCATTTTCGCCCTGCTTGGCCTGGGCCGGGCCCTGAAGCAGACCGGTATTACAACGGATCTGTTTTTGAAGACAGCGGACCGGCTGGTCTATTATATTTTTTTTCCGGTCATGCTGTTCTGGAAGGTGGGCAGCTCAACGGGCCAGGCAGCCCCGGCCCTGGGGCTGTGTGCCGCAGGGGGCATGGGGGTGGGCCTGGTCTGCCTTTTAAGCCTGGTTTACATCAACCGGGCAAGGGTGCCGGCCTTTCAGGCCGGGGCTTTTGCCCAGTCCGCCTTCCGGTTTAATACCTATATCGGCATGGCCATCATCCTGGGGGTGCTGGGAGAGGAGGGGGTCCGGTACTTCGGTATTCTCATCGGGATCCTTATCCCCTGTATCAACGTGGCCGCCGTTTCCATCCTGATCTGGTACGCCAGCGAAAAAATGTCATTGGCAAGGAAGCTGAAAATTTTTTCCCGGGCGCTCTTGTCCAACCCCCTGATCCTGGGATGTGCCGGCGGGCTCATGGTTTCCGGTACGGGCCTTGACTTTCCCGGGTTCATGACCAACACCTTTGCCCTCATGTCCTCGGTTACCCTGCCCCTGGCCCTGATTTCCATTGGCGGGACCCTGAGTTTCAACGGGGTGACCCAGCATTGGCGAACGGCCATGGCTGCGGCCGTGCTCAAGCTGGCGGTGCTGCCCCTGGCCGGATTTTTAAGCCTGACTCTGCTTGGCGTAGACGGAACCGCCTTTAAGGTGGGGATGATCTTTTTTTGCCTGCCCACCTCAACGGCGCTGTACGTTTTGTCCGCCCAGCTCAACTCAGACGTGGAACTGGCCTCGGTGGCCATTATGCTGTCCACCCTGCTGTCTTTTATCTCATTGTCCGTGGGGCTTTTGATGGCCTCGTAAAATGTCTTTGCCATCGGTTGGACGTTATGAGGTCATCAAACTAATTGACGAAAACCTTGCTGTTCAAGGTGTCCAGCGCGGTTTCCTTCATGAATCCGGCCACATCCAGGAGGGTATCAGGATCATCAATGGTGTTTCTGAGGATGCCGAAGCCTTCATGAAGGGCAAGGATGATGGCAGAGGCTGTGGCCTTGTCCTCTACATTGACCAGGTCATTGTCTTCCCAGTTGGTGATTTCCTCGACGCCGAATTCAATGAATTTTTCCATCATGCCCTTGATCTTTTCGTGGATGGCCTCGTCCCTGAAGCCCATGGCATAGCAGGACCAGAACACGGCGTCCCTCTGGGGCCGGGTGCCGCTGGTGTCAAAGAGGATGTCCAAAAGGGTTTCCAGACGGTCCTGGGCAGAGGTATGGCTTTCAAGCTCCTTGATGTACTTGTTCATGGAGGATTGGTAGAGAAACTCCACCATTTCCATGATCAGGCCTTCTTTGCTCTTGAAGTAATGGATGAGCAGACCTGAGTTGACCCCCATGCGCTTTGCAATTTTGCCAATGGTCATCCCTTTAAAGCCTTCTTCTTCAACCACTTTATAGGTATGCTTTAGAATTTCCGGTTTTCGAATGTGTGAGATACTTTTTCGTCCCATTAGATGGTCACCTTGTTTTTATTGTTTATTCGCTAATTAATATATATATAGGGCTGCCGGCCCTTGTCAATTGGTTTCGCTTCTGCAGTGCCCGCTTCTGCCAGCCTTTGCTGCATTGGTTCGGCAGTTGGTCTGAAGTGACCTGCAGTATGTGTTCATCTTGTTTTGTATATATAAAATAAGATTTACTATTTAATTTTTTATAAAAAAAAGCTTATTATTTAACCTGAACTTGAATGAATGTCAAATGAGAATGCCATTTTTTTAGTAGGCAATTGGGAAAAAATTTAAAAGGCCCCTGGACAGGTAATCTGCCCAGGGGCCTTTGGTCAGGAGTATAAACAAGGATCAGGCAATATCCCGGCGATCAGACATATCCACCAGCACCCGTTCCCTGGCCTTGTCAATGCCAAGCTCTTTTCGTTTTTTATCGATATGGGTGATCATCATCCGGGCGATCTCCATGGGATCCTTTCCCACGCCCCATTTACCGTAGCCCTGTTTTTCAAGGCCATCAAAGAGCAGGTCATGGAATTTGGTGTCCTTTACCGTGGGAAAGCCGACACCAAAAACCGTATACACCCCGGATGAGACAAAATACTGGCCAATGGCCAGGGCTTTTTCGCTCATCCACTCCGGGGCACAGCCTGCAGCGGGCAGGTCTGCAATACTGTCTCCTAAACCGCCGGCCTTTACCATGGCCGAGGCCGCAATGAGGATCCGGGTGTTGTCCACGCAGGATCCCAGGCCCAGAACCGGAGGCATGCCAACGGTCTCACAGACTTCTGACAGACCCGGGCCTGCCAGAATCGCCGCCTCAGGGGTCAGCAGGCCCGCCTTTGCCAGGGCGATCTGGGAGCAGCCGGTCTGGAGGACCAGGACATCGTTTTTAATGAGTTCCTTGACCAGGGGAATGTGGATGGAGTCCTGTTTAACCTTGGGATTGGTACAGCCCACAACCCCTGCCACACCCCGGATCCGGCCGTTGATGATGTTTTCATTCAACGGAGAGTAAGAGCCCCTGAATGTGCCGCCCAGCATGTATTCGATATATTCATGGGTGAACCCGTGGACCCCGGCCTGGGTCTGTTTGGGAATCTCAACGGGCATCTTTCTGCTGCCATACCGGGCAATGGCCTTGGCCAGAATTTGATCTGTGCAGTTTCTGGGGTCGATTTCGTCAAACTGAATGTGGGTGGCCCCTTCAATATGGGCCCTCTCGTTGGTGGTGATCAGATGGGTGTCGTAGCATCGGGCCACTTCAGACAGGCCCTGCTTGATGCACTGGATATCCACCACCATGGCGTCCACGGCACCGGTGACCAGGATGGCCTCGGTGGAGCTGAAGTTGCCGGCATGGGGCACCCCGTGCCTGGACATCATTTCCGCTCCGGAGCAGCACATTCCCACAAGGTTGATGCCCTTGGCCCCCCGGGCCTTGGCCTCGCCAATGTAAAAGGGATCGTTCACGGCAGCCATCATGCCTTCGAACATGGCTGGTTCATGGCCGTGGACAATGATGTTGACATGGTCCTCTTTGAGAACGCCCATGTTTACATCCGCCAGGGTCGGGGACGGGGTGCCGAACATGATGTCGGACAGCTCCGTGGCCACCATGGAGCCTCCCCAGCCGTCAGCCAGGGCTGTTCTGGCGATCTGCTTCATTATGTTATTGTAATCCTGGTCGCAGCCGATATGGGTCCGGCTCATGAGTTCCATTATTTCAAGCATGGCGCCTCTGGGAACAATGCCGCCCTTGCGCCATTGCTCAAGGGTGGCGGCCGGTACCCTTTTTGTAAACGGCATTTCTCCGTCCACGTTGGAAAAGGTCTTGTCCAGTTCGTCACACAGCTCTCTTCCCACCTGGCGCACGCTTTTGCCTTCAACATCAATGCCGAGGTCGGTGGCGACCCGGGACAGCTTCAGCGTGTCGTCTATGGTGAAATCCAGTGCCTTTCCCTCTACCACCTTGCGGAAAAGTTCCAGAATATGACGGCCGTGGTCGTTGTGGGAGGCCGCGCCTGTGGCCACGTTTCTGCCCAGGTTCCTGGACATGATGGTGTCAATGGTGGCCCCGCAGACCCCTACTTTTTTATAAGGGTCCCTGGGATTCAGGCGGCAGGGCCCCATGTAACAATGTTTGCAGCAGGCGGATTCCGCGCCAATGGGGCAAGCTTTCATTTCCCAGCCCCGGTCCAGGCCAAGGGTAACCCCGTCCCTTCTCGCCTTTTCCAGCATCTGCTGGGTGGCATCGCATGAGGTCCGGTCTGAAGCCTTTGGCATCTTGTTTTTGGATGGTTCTTTGGCCATAATATCTCCTTTTACATTGGTGTCTGTGTCCTTGCTGTGAAAAAGAATGGAGCTTTGGTACCCTGTATACGGCTTTGGACTATTAATCTTACGGACTGTAACTGGGATAGGGCGGCTGGTTTTTTTATTCCGGAAAAATGAGCGTGTGTTAGAAAATTTTTTGCCTGATGCGGCCTGGCGGCGGGAGTGCCGGGGCTGTCAGGGACAGCCCCGGGCAGGGCAGATTTTGTCAGCCGATGGCCTCTCCCGAGGAGAACCTGGGCTCGTGGAGGGGGATGAGGATATCAGCCTCTTTGTGTATCCGGGCCATGATGTCATAGGCGGAGTATACATCCACATGGGTGCCTGGCACAATAAGATCCATTTCCATGCCGCGGATTTCCGGTGGGGGATCATAGTTTTCGTCGATGATGCAAAACCCCGTGATGGCGGCCTTTCCCTTTGCCGTGTCAATAAAGACGGTCATGCCGCCTTTGGTATGGACCGGGGTGTGGACCATGCGAATGCCGGAGACAACCTGGGTATCCCCCTTTAACACCTCAATCTGGCCGTTTTCTTCCACATCCTCGATATAGTCCTCCAGGTAACGGTAGTCCAGGGGGTGGGGATTGTGGATGGAGTCAAGTTCGGCCTCATGGACGTAGAAGGTTGCGTTGGTGCACTTGTAATCGTTTTCGCAATGGTCCATGTGCAGGTGGGTGTGAATGACGATGTCAATGTCCGAGGGGACGAGGCCATGGCGCTTGAGGCCCTGTTCAAAGGTGAATATCTTTCCGCCGATGGCCGCTTCTCTTTCCTGGGACTGGATGGGATTCATCTCCCCGGTATCCACCAGAATGACCTGGTCAGCCCCCTTGATCACCCAGGTATAGATGGGAATGGTGTAGGATTCACCCTGGCCGTGCTGGTAGGTCATCATGCTTTTGTCAAACACCTTGGTGCCCATGACAATGGGGTGGATGGTAAATGTGGTTCCCATGGCAGCGTTCCTCTTTTTCTGGGTTGCCCCTGTCTTTCCCGTGGTGGTGTCAGAATAGTGGAAAAGTATAGACCCTGTCAATGCATGCCTGGTATATTCCGGAACCCCGGGCGGTGGGAAAATAGATCCGGGCCAGGAAAAATATTTTGCCACATTCCGGAACTGGTGTATATATAACGGCAAACGTATCATCCAGAGAAAATACTTTGTACAGCCCTACAATGCATCCAAATGAAATGGTACAGGAGTTCATTCATGACGGGGAAGCCAAGCTATAAAGATCTGGAAAATCGAATTCAGGTCCTGGAAAGGGAAAAGGCAGATCTGCTGAAAGCCCAAGCCCGCCTTATGGAGACGGAAAACAGTTTTAGTCAGCTTTTTGAATCTGCCCCAGTACCCATGGCCTACGCCTCTGATTTTGACGGATACAGCGGGTCCACCTGGAACAGGGCCTGGTACCTGACCTTTGGATATTCCCGGGAGGAGGCCGAAGGCAGAAGCGGAAAGGACATCGGGTTGTGGGTCCGTGACAAAGACCGGTTCCGCATGATTGAGATGGCCAACCGCCAGAACTACGTGACCAACTTTGAAGCCCTGCTGTGCCGGAAGGACGGCAAGATTCTTACCTGTTCCCTGTTTGGCCGGTTTATCGACAGACCCTCTGGCCGCCTTCTCATGGTCATCTATCTGGATGTCACTGAACAAAAACAGGCGGAAAATGAACTGCGCACCCTTCAAAACGCCCTGACAGATATCATCGATTCCATGCCTTCTGTACTGGTGGGCGTGGATGCCAAAGGCAAGGTGACCCAATGGAATAAAACCGCGGAAACCCTTACGGGCATCGGTGCCCAAAACGCCAAGGGTCAGGTGCTTTCCCATGTGTTCCCCTGGATGAAATCCCACATGGAGTTGATTGCTGAAAGCAACAATTCAAAAAAGGTGATGCAACGGCAGAAGATTCCGGTGACCCGGTACGGCAGAACCGGTTATGAAGATCTGACGATCTATCCTTTGACCGGAAGCGATATGGAAGGGGCTGTGATCCGGCTGGATGACGTCAGTGAAAAAGTGCACATGGAAAAAATGATGATGCAGAGTGAAAAAATGCTGTCCCTGGGCGGCCTTGCCGCGGGAATGGCCCATGAGATCAACAACCCGCTGGCCGGTATGATCCAGACGGCCAACCTCATGGCCCTGCGCCTGGGCGGCGGTGATGAGGTTCCGGCCAATGTCGAGGCTGCCAGGGCCGCGGGCACGACCATGCCTGCCATCCAGGCATACATGACGGCCCGGGGCATTTTTCCCATGCTGGAAACCATCCGAAACTCCGGTGCAAGGGTGGCCGGCATTGTGGAAAACATGCTTGATTTTGCCCGGAAGAGAAACGACTCAGTCTCCTCTCACAACCTGGGGGAACTTCTGGATAAAAGTCTTGAACTGGCGGCCACGGATTACAACCTGAAAAAACACTATGATTTTAAGTCCATAAAGATTGTCAAATTTTATGAAAATGTCATGGTACCCTGCCAAGGGGCCAGGATTCAGCAGGTCTTTTTGAATATCCTGAGAAACGGGACCCATGCCATGCAGGAGAAATTGTCATCCCTGGCAGGGTATCAGCCCTGTTTTACCCTCCGCGTGTTTGCAGAAACAATAGAAAAATTCATTCGTATTGAGATTGAAGACAATGGCCCCGGCATGGAAGAAAGGGTCAGTAAACGGATATTTGAACCTTTTTTTACAACCAAACCCGTGGGCGTCGGTACGGGTCTTGGCCTGTCCATCTCCTATTTTATCGTTACGGAAACCCACGGCGGCCAGATGAGTGTGTCGTCTTTGCCAGGCTCTGGAACCAAATTCATCATCCGCCTTCCAGCGTCCCGGAAATAGCCCTGGAAACACTCAGCAAAGAGCGATTGAAGACAACGAAGCAAGCTGACGGTGGTGCTTTGATGGTGGATCAGGCGTGTCCCGGCGGTTGACTCTCCGCAGGTTTCATCGTATGCTGGGCCTTGTATTTAACCTGCTTGCTGGATGTGTTCATGACACCTGTACACCGTCTTGCCACCACCCATGGGTTGAGGCTGCTCTGCCTTTCGGACTTTATCGACCAGGAATTGACGGACCAGGTCGAGAACCGGCAGTTGCCTGCCCTGGATCTTATTGTTTCCTGCGGGGACATGGTGCCGGAGTATCTTTCTTTCCTGAGAGACCGTCTGGATGCCCCCCTGGTCTTTGTCAAAGGCAACCATGATATTCGGTATACGGCATCCAATCTGCCGGGGTGTGAGAATATCCACGCCAGGGTCGTCTCTTTTGGTTCTTTGAATATCCTGGGGCTTGAAGGCTCCATGTGGTACAACGGCGGGCCCAACCAGTATACCGAGGCCATGATGAGAAAGCAGCTCTTGCGCCTGGCCCTCAGCATCTGGCGCAAAGGCCCCATCCACATGGTGGTGACCCATGCCCCGCCCCGTCATATCCACGACCGGGAGGACCTTTGCCACCAGGGATTTGAATGCTTTGCCCGGTTCATTCAAAAGCGGCAGCCTGACTATTTGATCCACGGCCATGTCCACGAGGCATTTGAGGCCTTTGAGCAGCGCATGACCCGGGTGGGCAGTACAGGGGTGATCAATACCTGCGGTCACATCATTATAGAGGTGTAAGATGCAAGGATTTTTAAAGTACCTGTTTGGCCGTGATGCTTGTGAAAAAGACCGGGTGACCTCCTTTAACGAAGAACAGGCCAAGGAAGAGGATGTCCAGTTTATCAAACACGGCATCCAAACCGTATCCCTGGACCAGATTACCGGCAGCGTGGGCAAGTATACGGATTTTGACTCCAGGTTCCGTCCCAAAAAGCATGTGTCAGCCAAGCGGTTCAAGGATATCAAGCAGAAGATGAGGCAGGGCGGGGCCCTGCCCCCGGTCCGGCTATACCAGATCCGGGACGATTATTTTGTTCTGGACGGAAACCATCGGGTGGCAGCGGCCAAGGAACTGGGATGGACCGAAATCCAGGCCAAGGTCGTGGAACTGCTCTCGGGTCAGAATTCCATGGAGAACCTGATCTACCTTGAAAAGAAAAATTTCCAGGAAAAAACCGGACTTTTGGAGAAGATCAACCTCACCGAAGTGGGCAAGTATAAACTGCTGGAAGCCCAGATAAAAAAACATCAGCTGTACCTTGCCAGCCAGTCCGGCCAGGACTGCGAGTTTAAAAAGGCGGCCAAGGACTGGATCAACACCATCTACACCCCCATGATCACGATTATCTCCTCAGGTGGTCTGGATAAATATTTTCCCGATCGCACCGTGGCTGACCTGTATGCCTATATTTCCTATCACCATTGGGAGGGCAGTGCCAACCGCAGGTACGGCATCGGCATCGACCAGGTGATTCCCAAGAGCATGGAGGGGTTCAGATCCGCCATGCTGGAGAAAAAAGCCCCGGAGTATCCCGAGATGAAGCGCACCATTTCAGCCTTTGTCTTTGTCTATGTGGATGCCGCCTCCCAGCTGGAGATCATTGAGGGGCTCTACCAATTGGAAGAGGTGCAGGAGGTGCACTCGGTCCACGGCAATATTGATATATTAGTGAAAGTCGTGCTGAAGCGGGATTTTCTGGCCTCGGACGCCGAAACCATCGCCGAGTTCGTGGATCAGAAGATCCGCCGCCTGGATGGGATTACAAGGACCCAGACCGTGATCCCGGGGGTGTCCAGGGTGAAGCCGGGGTTTTCTGTCTGATTCCAGGCCAAAAAGCGCATGAAAAAATAACGGCCCTGGCCGGATCTTCTGATCCGGCCAGAGGGCTGTTTTCTTACATGGGGACATTGGGCACCAGATCCCAGATCCCGCAGGGGCAGGCCCCTTTGCAGAAGCCGCAGCCCATGCACTTGTCTTCATCCACCACATATTCAAATCCGGAATCTGTGTGTTTCCGGCTGATGGCTGCTTCCGGGCAGACCGCCACGCAGATGCCGCAGTCCTTGCATTTACCGCAGGAGGCGCAGTCATCACCGCAGGTAGAGATATCCTCTGCTGCTTTTCTCGGATCGTAATAGGCCAGGCTAACCCTGTGTTTGTCCACCATGGGCAGCAGGTCCGCCTGTTCCAAAGGTTTTCCCCGTATGATCCGGTCTATGGCATGGGCGGCACGCTTGCCATCCCCGATGGCGTTGGTAATCAGGCCGATGCCCGCGGCATCGCCAATGGCAAATACCTTGGGATCCGATGTTCTGCCGGTATGATCACGCTTGAGAAACCCATTTGACCGTTCCAGTTCATCCCCCACAAAGGAGAGGTCAGGCACATCCCCGATGGAGACGACCACAGTGTCGGCCGGCAGCAGTTCGCCGTTGGAAAGTGTCACCCCTTTGGCCTGGATCTCCTTGGTGAACACGGGCCAGCGAAAGACGGCGCCGCATGTTTGCGCATCCTCTTTTTCCTTGCCAAATGCAGCGGGTTTCTGGACGTCGATGAGGGTGATATCCCTGGCGCCCAGACGGTGGGCTTCGGTGGCCACATCACATCCCACGTTACCGGCACCGATGATCACAATGCGGTTGCCCGGATTGATATCGTCGGTTTTGGCCTTTTCCAGAAAATCATTGGCAGAGACCGTGCGCTCAACTCCTTTGACGGGAAGGGTCCTGGGTTTTCTGGCCCCGGCAGCCACCACAGTGAAGTCATATTTGTCTTTGATTTTGGCAAATGTGGTGGCATCGATCTCTTCTCCCAGCCGGATATCCTTGATAAAGGACTTGGCCCGGTCAAGCTCGGCGTCCAGGGTCTCCCTGGGCACCCGGGAGGAGGGAATCACAGAAGAAATTTTCCCGCCGATCTGGGTGCCTGTATCAAATACCGTGGGGGTATGCCCCTGAAGGGTCAGGTGCCAGGCTGCGGAAATGCCGCCGGGACCGGCGCCGATCACGGCGACCTTTTTTTTGGATTTTTTAGCGGGTTTCGGCGGTTTGATCTCCTGGCCGGCCCGTCCCAGCAGCCGCACGTCAATGGGGCTCATATAGTTGAGGTTCCGGGTGCAGGAGGCCATGCAGGGGCTGGGGCACAGATAGCCGCAGACCGTGGCCGGAAAGGGGGTGTATTCCAGTCCCATGGCAATGGCCTCGTCAATGTTGTCCATGCGGACCATGGCCCAGCGGTCCTGAATCGGAATACCTGTGGGACAGGCCGCCTGGCAGGGGGACATGTACCGGCCCTGCTCCCATACCGGGACATAGCGGCGAAGTTCCCCTTTGGTGATCAGGGGGATGGTGCCCCTCTCGGTCTCCTGAAGATCCCCGATGAGGCCGCCCCGGCCCAGTTCCGCATCCCATATATTGTCCCTGAACCAGGACATGGAAGACTGGTCCCCGCCTTGGGATTTCTCCTGGGGGGTTTTGGTGGTAAAGAGCTTCCAGTCTTCGCGGTTGGCCAACGCGTCGTACAGCGCCGGTTTCTGGATTTTTTCCAGAAAGGCTTTCAGGTTCTGGTCCAGCCAGGACCAGTCTTCGTCCGTGAGGGGGATTTTTTTGGCATCTTTTTGGGAGTAGCCCTTGGCATCCCCCCGGACGAAGACAGAGCCGCCGACCATGCCCACCAGGGGGCGGTGACCCAGAAGATGGTCCCGGTCTTCAAAACCGTGGCCGCAGATGACGGCGATGCCGCCGGCCATGAATTCGCCGAAGTAATCTCCGGCAGCCCCAAGGACCCACAGTTCCGGGGGCTCGAACCTGGGGTTGCGCTTGGTCATGGTCATGCCCCTGGCGCCGATGTTGCCCCCGACATAGACCTTGCCCTGGGCTGCCCCGTTCATGGCACCGTTGGAGGCGGAGCCATGGACAATGATCCGGGCGCCGGCATTCAGCCAGCCGATATCGTCCGAGGCTGGCCCCATGATTTCAATTTCCGTGTTTGCGTTGCCCAGGGAACCGGCCCGCTGGCCGGAATGGCCGAAGATGCGGATCTTTGTCTCGTCGGTGCCGGCATCCCAGAGGCGGCCGCCAATGCCGTGCTGGCCAAAGGCATGGACCTCGAGTTTGCGATTGCCCTGCTGGATATGGTTGTGAATAATTTCCTCCAGCACCCTGGAGGGAATCCGTTTTTCGTTTTTCTTACCGGATATGGACGTATAGCTAGGTTTCATTTCTCTGATAAGCCTCCTTTATACCACATATTTAATCTTGAGGCGGTCTGCAATGGCCGAATCGTCAATGCCGAGGGCATCGGACATGCCAATGGGAAGTGAGGTGGACCGGCCCAGGGGCGCCACGATTTTCTTTAACTCTGTGTCAAAAGAAACAAACAGGTCCACGATGCGCTGGGCCACATCTTCTGGATCCAGCCGGCGATAGAGTCTGGGATCCTGTGAGGTGATGCCCTTGGGGCAGATCCCCAGGTTGCAGACGTTGCAGCGATCCTCTTCCGTGCCCACGCAGCCCGCGGCTGCCTGCATCACGTATTTGCCGATCTGGACGCCGGAGGCCCCCAGCATGATCAGCGCTGCGGCGTTGGCAGCCAGGTTTCCGTTTTTGCCGATGCCGCCGCCGGCAAAGATGGGCACCTCGTTCTGCATGCCGATTTTGGTCAGATTCAGGTAGTTGTCCCGGATGCAGGAGGCAATGGGGTGGCCCATGTGGTCCATGGAGACGTTGTACGCAGCGCCGGTGCCGCCGTCTTCTCCGTCAATGGCCAGGCCCGAGGCATAGTCATTCCGGGTCAGGTTGTTGAGCACGGCCAGGCTGGTTGACGAGGCCGAGATCTTGGGGTAGACCGGCACCCTGAACCCCCATGCCATGGACATGGACAAAATCATCTTGGCCACAGACTCCTCAATGGAGTATTGGGTCTGATGGGTGGGGGGCGAGGGCAGACTGACCCCCTGGGGTACCCCCCGGATGGCGGCGATTAATTTGTTGACCTTATGCCACATCAAAAGCCCGCCGTCTCCGGGTTTGGCGCCCTGACCGTATTTGATCTCAATGGCGCAGGGGTCTTCTTTCATGTGGGGGATGGCATGGATGATCTCATCCCAGCCAAAGTAGCCCGAGGCAATCTGGAGGATCACATATTTCAGGAAGCGGGAGCGCAACAGACGCGGCGGACAGCCGCCTTCGCCTGTGCACATGCGAACGGGCATGCCCATCTCTTCGTTGAGATAGGCCACCCCCATCTGAAGTCCCTCCCACATGGAAGGAGACAGCGCGCCAAAGGACATGCCGCCGATGATGAGGGGATAGATTTCCCGCACCGGCGGGATCCAGCCCTTTTCCCTCAGCCGCGTCATGTTTTCCCTGGGGGACAGCACCCGTCCCAGCAGGGTGCGCATTTCAAACTCGTGGCGGCCGGCATCCAGGGCCGGGTCCGTGAGCATGGAGATCCGGGTGAATTTTATTCTGTCCAGCACCGAAACAGAGGCGTTTCTGCGGCCCCCCCGGCGCCGGGGAATCCCGTGCTGGTTGATGTGAAACTTCATCCGGTCCAGCCCCGGGTTCTTCTCCGGGCGGATGGCATCGTTGGGGCAGACCATGGTGCACATGGCGCATCCGATGCAGGCATTGGCAACATCGGTTTTCTGGCGGATGCCGTAAAAGGTGTCATATTGGTTGGCATGCGCGGCATTTTTTGCCACGGATGTCTTGATGATCCGCTTTTGAAAGGCGGCAAGTTCAATGGCCTTTACCGGGCAGACCGCCGTGCATTGTCCGCACAGGGTGCACCGGTCATTGTTGTATTGGACCTGCCAGGGCAGGTCATTGAGGCTTAAAGCGGAAGGCTCAAGGCTTCTGTTTGACGACATATATTTACCTCCTGGCGTTCAGGGCTTACGATGGCTGTATCTAAATGCATGGGCTGGATATCTGTTGACTTGTCCCGGTCCGGGATCACAGCGTCCAGGCCGCAGATCTCAGATGAAAAGGCAAACATGCCGTCTTTTCCGCCGACCACCCCCGGCCGCAGTTTTTTTCTGTCCTGAACCATGAACATGGAGTGGTCCGGCAGGGTGCCGATGACGCAGTTGGGCCCGTCAATGATCAGGGGACGGCAGGTCTTTTTCAGCTGGTCAAGGAATTCAAAATCCGGGTGGTGTTCAAGGTCCTCCCGCTGCAACGGGGTGATCACATGCTTGTATCCGTCGATCCCTAAGCCCAGTTCTTCCATGCTATAGTGAAGGATATGGGCAAAGACTTCGGAATCCGACTGGTAGCCTGAATATCCCTTGATATCCCTTGAGGAAAGAAAGTCTTTGATGGGGATAAAGGCGGTGTTTTCCCCGTTTGTCATGGTGCAATACCCTTTTATAAAGAAGGGATGACAGGCGTACAGGTTGATGGCGTAGTTGGTGTTCTGCCGCCCCTGGGCCATGATGATCCGGGCGTAAAGTTCCTTTCTGTCCAGGCCCAGGTATTCGGCCAGTTGCATGGGGTCCCCGATTTCTTTGATCATGACGGTATCTGGCCAGAAAGAGAAGACGATCATGTCTTTTTTGGCTTCACCCATCTCCCTGATCTTCAGGCGGATGTCCAAAAGGCGGGTGGCCAGTTCGTCCTGGGTCAGGCTGTCCCATCCCTCGGGAAGCTCATAGGCCCGGATCAGGTAATGCTCTCTTCTGGGAATGCCTTGTGCTTTTTTTTTGGGTATTTTCAGGGAAATTTTATATTTGGTGAGAAACCCCTTGTCCATCATTAAAAGGTCCAGGCGGCGGATGCCCTCTTCGGTGAATATGCCCGAGAGAATGGGGGCATCCTTCATCTCTTCAAAGGCCCCGCCCAGGTCCTGGAGAAGCAGGCCGACGCCTGAGCCGTCATGGCCTTCCTTCATCACGTCCAGAGCCCGTATGGCCAACATCGGGGATACAGGATCCTTGCTGGTCAGTGCAAACAGACGACACATAATTGTACTCCTTCACGCTCTTCTGTTTGCCGGCATCTCGTTGTTCAGGCATTGGCCTGTTCAGGATCTTTTGTCCGGGCAAACAGCATTGGTCAAAATTTTCGAACTTTCAAGTCTAAAGAGAGAGTCTGACCCTGTCAATCCTTTTTATTTCGATTTTCACGGTTTTCAGGGGGTTATGAAAAAAATGACAGGCTGGGGCTTATGAAAAACAAAAATAAATGCAGGAAAAAATGAGGTTTTTATGGAAAATTTTTGGAAAGATCTTAAGAAACCTTAAATTTGTCATAAAAAAATTACAAAAATGACTATAAAATTTTTACTATGGATAATTATTCTTTAATTATGCTGAACTTTTTCAGGAACGGAAAATTCAGCCGCCTGGCAAAGGGCTCTGATCTTTGCCAGGTTCATTTCATGATCCAGTACAGGCACCGGCCCAGCCTGCTGAGGCATGTGCCTGTCAGATCAGTGATGATGGCCGCATCCGCCTGTTTTTTTGTTTTTTTTGCCCTGGCACAGATCAAAGATATGAAAGAGCTTGAGTTCGCCCCGGGCCAGCAGGTCAAGGTTTTTGCCGACCGTATCGGCCTGGGCTGCATAGATCTTGATCTTTTCGGCGTGAAGCCCCCTTTGGGAGCCGTCACCGATGCACTTGGTCACCACGGCGGACACGCCGGCATTCTTGTCTATAAAGCCGGTTTTACAGCTGCTGCCGTCCTGGGCCTTTTTGTTGGGCAGAACCTGAACCTGTCTTGTCTCAGTGTCCACGATCAGAAATTCATTGGCCACGCCAAAGTGCTCATTGACCAGGCTGTCCAGCCCCTTGTCTTCTTTTACCGGAAATGCAATCTTCATGGGTCCTCCCGTCTCACTGGGTGTCTTTTTTATCGGATATATTACCCGAATCTGGGACAAATGATAAGGCCTTAATTAACAGATGCAAGGTGAAGGCAGGCAATTTGAAATTGTCTTGGCCGGAACGGTGTGGTACGATGAATTCAATTCAGTGCGATTTTTTCTGGCCCTGCGAGACTGTACCCTTAAAATCTGTTTATTGCTTAGGCACTTTAATGCAAAGGAGGATTCGGCATGAAACTTAACATCGGGACAAAGGTGAATTGTCTGATCATCGCGGCTCTGGTTTTGGTGGGCAGCGTATCTGTTCTTTTGTCCGTCTCTTCTTTGCGGAGTCAGGGCGAATTTTCTATCGATACCTATCGCACCGCCATGATCGAGGAAAAACAGATTCAGATCAAGGACCTGGTCAACTCCGCCTGGACCATTGCCGTCAAGAACCTGGAAGCCTCCCAGGACACGGCTGCGATCCGGGAGAATTTCGGGGGCCAGGCCAAAGCCGTGGTTGACCAGGCCATGACCGTTTTGGCGGGCATTGATTCGGATCCAGCCTATTTTGACCTTGAAAGCCGCCAGCAGGCGGCCATTCGGATTATGGATAAAATGCGATGGGGCCAGGACGGGAAAAATTACCTCTGGATTCAGAACCTTGACGGGAATATGGTCCACCACCCCATGAACCCCTCTCTTGACGGAAAAAGCCTGATGCAGCTCAAGGATCCAGATGGCAAGCTCTTCTTTAAGGAGATGGATGACAAGCTTGAAACGGGCGGGCAGGGGATTGTGGACTATAAATGGCCCAAACCCGGATTTGATACCCCCCAGGACAAGATCTCCTATGTCAAGCTGTATCAGCCCTGGGGCTGGGCCCTGGGGGCGGGGCTCTACCTGGAGTCCACCGAAAAAATGCTTAAAGAGTCGGCGCTTCACAGCATCGGCAGCATTCGTTTCGGCAAAGACGGAGCAGGGTACTTTTTTATCTACGATTCCAAGGGGACCTGTGTCCTGCTGCCCCCGAAACCTGAGCGCCATGGGAAAAACTATTGGGATCTTCAGGATAAAAAGGGCAACTATATTTTAAGGGATTTCATAAAGGTGGGGAACGCCAGTGCCGAAGGGGGGTTTTCAACCTATTATTTTCCCAAGCCCGGGTCTGACACCCCCCTGCCCAAGCTGTCTTTCATCAAAAAAGTTCCCGAGTGGGACTGGTATATCGGCACCGGGGTGTATACAGATGATGTGGATGCGGTGATTGCCAGTCAGGAAGGCGTGGTTGCGGACAAGGTTTCCGGTGCAGTGATAAAAATTATATCCACCATCGTCGGCATCGTTGTTCTCTCCCTGGTGGTCTCTTATTTTGTCGTTGCCAAGGGCGTGGTGGGGCCCATCCGGAACATGATCACCATGCTCAAGGACATTGCCGAAGGAGAGGGGGACCTGACCAAACGGATTGAAGACCGATCCAAGGATGAAACCAGTGAGCTGGCAGAGTACTTCAACCGCTTTGTGGGCAATGTTCAGACCATGATCGCCAAGAGCAAAGAGGATGCCGTGGTGCTGACCGAATCGTCAGAGGAACTGGCCGGGATATCCTCCCAGATGAATACCTCGGCCCAGGAAACCGCCGGCCGGTCGGAATCCGTGGCTGCCTCGGCCGAGGAGATGAGCGCCAATATGACCTCCATGGCTGCGGCCATGGAAGAGGCCTCCACCAATATCAACATGGTCTCTTCAGCAGCCGAAGAGATGACCAGCACCATTTCCGAAATCGCCCAGAATGCGGAAAAGGCAAACACGATTACCACAGAGGCGGTCAGTCAGACCGAGAACGCCTCTTCCCAGGTGGATGAACTTGGGGTCTCTGCCAAAGAGATTTTTGCGGTGGTGGAAACCATTGCCGACATATCGGCCCAGGTCAATCTTCTGGCCCTGAATGCCACCATTGAGGCGGCCCGGGCCGGTGAGGCGGGCAAGGGATTTGCCGTGGTGGCCAATGAAATCAAGGATCTGGCCAGTCAGACAGCAGGGGCCTCCAGCGAGATCAAGGAACGGGTGGCTGGTATCCAGAGCTCCACCCAGGGAACCATCCAGGAGATTGCCAATATCACCCGGGTGGTCACGGAAATAAACGAAATCGTTGCCACCATTTCGGCGGCTGTTGAAGAGCAGTCTGCCACCACCAACGAGATCGCGGGCAACGTCTCCCAGGCCTCTTTGGGGATCTCAGAGGTCAACGAGAACGTGTCCCAGGGCTCTGTGGCGGCCCAGGGGGTGTCCGGGGAAATCGTCCAGGTCACTGAATCTGCCGGGCAGATGGCCGATTCCAGTGCCAGGGTCAACGACAAGGCCGGGGATCTGTCCGGCATGGCCCAGAGATTGTCCGAGGCCATGGCCAAATTCAAAGTATGATGGTGATGTAAAAAAGGTGCCGGATCCTGGGGATCCGGCACCTTTTTTTTGTACAGGCGGTTAGTGATAGAGGGTGTTGATATGGTCGCTGTATTTTTTTAAAATGATATTTTTCTTGAGCTTGAATGTGGGGGTCATCATTTGGTTTTCAATGGTGAACTCGGGTACGATGGCCACCTTTTTGACGGTTTCAAAAGAGGCCAGTTCCCGGTTCCGTTCGGCCACCTCATTGTCAATGAGGGTCTGGACCTGGGGCAGGGAAATCAGGGTCTCAAAGTTGTCATAGGATATGCCATTTTCTTGGGCCCAGGCTGTCAGGGTTTCCTGATCCAGGGTGGCCACGGCAGACAGGTATTTGCGCCGGTCTCCCACCACACAGAACTGGTTGATATACTTTGAGGTCACCATGATGCCTTCAATCCGGGAGGGGGCGATATTTTTACCGCCGGCGGTGATGATCAGATCCTTTTTCCGGTCAGTGATTTTGAGAACGTTGTTTTCGTCAATGTGTCCCAGATCCCCGGTTTTAAGCCATCCGTCCTCGGTAAATGTTGCTGCGGTTTCTTCGGGCATCTTATAATAGCCAGCCATGACATTCCGGCCTTTATAAATGACTTCACCATCTTCGGCAATGCGGTGTTCAATGCCCACGCCAGGCGGACCCACCACGCCGAAATCATAACTGTCCGGCCGGTTTACATTGGAAAAAGAGGTGTTTTCCGTCATGCCAACCCCTTCAAGGATCAAGAGGCCGGCTGCATGAAAGAACCTGGCAATTTCCGGGTTCAGGGGAGCGGCCCCGCTGATGCACCATTTGACATTGCCGCCCAGGGCCGTGTGGATTTTTGAGAAGATGAGTTTGTGGGCGATTTTGTATTTTAATGCCAGCCCGGGGGGGATGGGCTGGCCAGCCACTTTGAGGCGGCTGACTTCTCCGCCCACTTTGCAGGCCCAGTGGAACAGCTTCAGGGCAACCCCTCCCTTGGCCTCGGCCCCGGATATGATTTTGGTATGGATCTTTTCAAAGACCCGGGGAACAGAGACGAACCAATGGGGGCCTGCCAGGGCAAAATCTTCCATAAGGGAGTCAACGCCTCTGGCAAAGCTGGTCCGGTTTCCGGTTTTCACGGCAGTATAGCAGCAGGTACGGGCAAAGACATGGGCAAGGGGAAGAAAGACAAACATCTCTTCCCCGTCGTGAAATTCCCCGCTTTGATGAACAGACTGGCAGGTAAAGGTCAGGTTGTCATGGGTGAGGATGACGCCTTTGGGCACCCCGGTGGTTCCGGAGGTGTAAACCAGGCCGGCGGTGTCACCGGGACGGACGGCCGCGGCCCGTGAGTGAAAGGGGGCATCATCCATTTCCCTGCCCAGGGCCATGAAGGCCTCAAAGGGCATGACCCAGTCGTCATCATAGTCACCGTTAAAGAGGATGACTTTCCGGACATTGGGGATCTGCTCCCGGATTTCCAGAAGTTTGTCAAGCTGGGCCTGGTTCTCTGCAAAGACCAGGACCGCGTCGGAATGGGTGATGATGTATTGGCAGTCCTGGGGAAGGTTGGACTGGTAGATGCCCACCGTGGCGCTGCCGATGCTCATATTGGCCAGGTCTGTGAGTATCCATCTATAGCAGGTATAACTGAGGATATTGACTTTGTCCCCATGGGTCACCCCTAAGGCCATGAGGCTTTTGGCGGCGGTTTTGACCTGATCGTAGAATTCATTCCAGGTAATGGATGTGGGGTCTGCGTTTTCGTCAAACCACCGATAGGCGGGTGAGGGGCCATGGCGGTCAACGGTTTCGCAGAGCATTTGATGAAAGTTTTCGTAATCCTTGAACTGCATACCTGCCTCCTTGTGTCGCTGCGGACGCATCCGCAGCCATGGTTAGGATGTGTTTTGGTCAATAAACATTATTTTTTCATAAAAAACAAGTTCTGGTTTTTGATTTTGATTCAAAATTTTCAATGCGTTTACTTTTTTTGCCAGATGTCCAGGCATGGGTTTGGGGAACCCCCTTGAAGTTTTCTTGAAAATGCAATAAATTTGCATATTGCATTGAAATGATGCACACGCGGATTTATCCTTTATCAGGGATTGTCCGCTGAACAGTCCATGAACAAGCGACCATGCAACAGACTATCAGGAGGAACGGCCATCGGTTTTCAATTCAACAGAGAGGATGAATCCCCCATTGCCTCGCTCATGGACGTGGATTTTTCCTATAACGGCCAGCCTGTGCTGAGCCATGTCTGCCTGGAGATTTATCCCCATGATTTCATTGCCTTGATCGGTCCCAATGGTGGAGGAAAAACCACGCTGCTGAAACTGATTCTCGGTCTTGTCCGGCCGGACCGGGGCAGTGTCCGGGTCCTTGACAGGTCTGGCGGTGCCTATTCGCCGGCCATCGGATATGTGCCCCAGAATGTGAATTTCAATGAAGATTTTCCCATCACTGCCATGGATGTGGTGCTCATGGGAACCCTGGATCCGGATCGCAGCCGCCGGGGGAAAAAAAAAGACAATATGGACAAGGCCATGGGACTGCTGGAGCGGCTGGGGATCGGCAGTCTGGCCTATCAGAAGATCGGTGAGATGTCCGGGGGGCAGCGCCAGAGGGTCCTTATTGCACGGTCGCTGATGACCCGGCCCAGGCTGCTGCTCCTGGATGAGCCCACGGCCAGTATCGACACCAAGGGCCAGGCTGATTTTTATAAACTCCTTGAGGAGCTGAACAAAGATGTGGCCATCCTCGTGGTCAGCCATGACCTGTTTATCGTGTCCAACTATGTCAAATCAGTGGCCTGTGTGAACAAGGGGCTTCACTACCACCCCCACGAGGAGATTACCGGAAACATGATTGAGACCATGTACTCTTGTTCCGTGGAAGATGTCTGCCGGGTTCAGGTCCTGGCCCATGGCATGCCAAAACCGGCTAGGCAGGCAGCAGGAGGGCAAACCCATGGGAATATTTGAGTTTGAGTTCATGCGCAATGCCGTTGCCGCCGGCATCCTGACCAGTGTGATCTGCGGGATCATGGGCACATTGGTTGTGGTGAACCGCATTGTTTTTTTGTCCGGGGGCATTGCCCATGCCGCTTACGGCGGCATCGGACTGGCCTTTTATTTCCGGCTGCCGGTGATGCTGGGCACCATGGTGTTTTCCCTTCTGGCTTCTCTGCTCATGGCGGCAGTCTCTTTGCGGCTGCGGCACAGGGCCGATACCATCATCGGTGTGATCTGGGCCCTGGGCATGGCCTTTGGCATTATACTGGTGGATTTAACCCCCGGGTACAACGTGGATCTCATGAGCTATCTTTTCGGCAGTATTCTCACGGTGCCGAACATGGATCTGTATATAATGATGGGCGCCGGCTGTGTGATCCTTGTGGTTGTGGTCTGGTTTTACCAGGATCTTCTGGCCATCTCCTATGACGAGGAGTTTGCCCGGATACGGGGATTGCCCGTGACCCGGCTTTATTTTACCCTCATTGCCATGCTCGGTCTCACCATTGTCATGGTCATCCAGGTGGTGGGGCTGATCATGGTCATTGCCCTGCTGACCATTCCCCCGTTTATTGTGGAAAAATATGCCAACTCCATGGCAAAGATGATGATCGGGTCCAGCCTTCTGGGCACGGTTTTCTGTCTGACGGGGCTGTGGCTGTCCTATCGGTTTGACCTTACCTCCGGGGCCACCATCATCATGGTGGCGGGATTTGCGTTTTTACTGACCCTGGCCTGGGATCGGATCAGGCCTGTGGCAAAGACCAGAGCACCACAGGATGGATAAAATGTGCCAGGATTGTGATTATCGCAAGCTGTTGTCTTCTGCCGCGCTTGAGCCCACATCCAAGCGGCTGCGGGTGCTGGAGATCATTGGCAACAATAATTTTCCCCTGTCTGCCTCTGATATTCATGCCACCCTGGAGCGGCAGCAGGCCATCAACCGGGTCACGGTTTACCGGATCCTGGACCTGCTGGTGGAAAAGGGGCTGGTGGACCGGATCAGCACCGGCGGCAGGGCCGCGTACTTTGGGTTGGCCCCCAACGAGAACCATGAGCCCCATGCCCATTTTTACTGCACCATCTGCGGCCAGATGGACTGCCTTTCCCCGGACAGCCTGGATGTGGAGTTTAACCGGTTCATGAAGGATTTTCCCGGAAAAATCAATAAGCTGGAAATACGGCTGGACGGGGTCTGCAAAAATTGCCTCCGCCAGATGGCAGATCAGGAAAAAGGAGGCGGCGCGTGACAATGATGCAGACAGACCTGGACTGGTCCCATGATCAATATGTCAGGATTACGGTGTCCGGCACAATAAACAAGACCGATCTGGTCGGCCTGATGGCTGAGATTCTTCAGCATCCGGACTACACCAAAAAGCACACCTTCTGGGATCTGAGACATGTTACCATGGGGCTGTCCATTGCCGATCTCAGGGAAATCATCGGGGTCTTGAAGCTTTACAGGCCACAGACCAGAGACTTTGCAGACCGGGCAGCCCTGCTGGTCCCCGGGAAAATGAACCAGGCCATGGCCCAGGTGTTTGTGACAATGACCCGGATGCTGCCCATAAGGTACCAGGTGTTCTCAGACTGGGAAACGGCACAGCAATTTTTGATAAACTGACCAGAGGGTGGACACTGAAGACCGATGAGACAGCAAAATTCTGCAGTGACAAAAATGACAGCAGGCCTGGTCTGGGTCCTGTTGGTTTTATCTATGCCCGGTACCGGTTTAGCCCGGGAAAACCGGCCCGGGATGGTCCTGGCCGATGCCGTGATGTGCCA
>Ga0102943_1000156_pt1 | contig 47397 bp, 42 predicted proteins | sample SalPonC_black_MG_FD_78174 | JGI IMG/M metagenome (GOLD analysis project Ga0102943, IMG submission 78174) | Salt pond soil microbial communities from South San Francisco under conditions of wetland restoration - Salt Pond MetaG... | ecosystem: Environmental > Aquatic > Marine > Intertidal zone >...
CACGGCCTGGGCTTCAGCGAGTTCGTCGACGGCGACACGGGCGAACTCTTCCTCGGCCGGATCGACATCTTCAGCCGTTTCCTCTTCGACGAGACCGAGGGACTGTTCTGGAGCGAGATGAGCAACGCCCAGCGCGTGGCGTCGGCCCGGAACGACGGCGGCGTGGTGTGGGACGGCGACGCCTCGACCTTCCAGGCCGCCCAGGCACTCGACGGTCTGCCCGTTCTCGACATCAGTGCCCCGGCCTCGGTCGCGGGTGACGTCACGGAGATCGGGACGGCCTCGTTCGGACCTTCGGTCCAGGAGCAGTCGGCCAGTGGCACGATCGTCCTGATCGACGACGGTAGCGGTACCACCAGCGACGGGTGCTCGGCCGCGGTCAACGGCGGCGAGCTCGACGGCGCGATCGCGCTGATCGATCGCGGCAGTTGCACCTTCGTCAGCAAGGTGGAGAACGCCCAGTCGGCGGGGGCCGTGGGCGTGATCATCGCGAACAACGTCCCCGGCGACGGCCCCATCCAGATGGGCGGTGTCGATCCGGGGACGCTGACCGTTCCCACGATCAGCGTGTCCTTCGAGCAGGGCGAGAGCATCAAGAGCGCCCTGAGCGAGGGCGTGATCGCGACCATCGCTCCCGACCCGACACGTCTGGCGGGGGCCAGCCCCAGCACGGGCCGTCTGTTGGTCTACACTCCGGACCCCTTCCAGCCGGGTTCGTCGGTGTCGCACTGGGACGTGTCGGCCTCGCCGAACCTGCTCATGGAACCGGCGATCAACGGCAACCTGTCGAGCGATGTCGACCTCACACGCTTCCACTTCGAGGACATCGGCTGGTTCGACCAGCGGGCCACCGACGCTCCGTCCCGCGTCTCGACCCGCCTGCTGGGCAACACGCCGAACCCCTTCAATCCGGTGACGACGATCTCCTTCGACCTGGCGCGCGCGGGGCGGGTCGAGCTCGAGGTCTTCGATGCCTCCGGCCGGCGTGTGAAGTCACTGGTCGACGGCACGCGCTCGTCCGGACACCACGAGGTGCAGTGGAACGGGACCGACGACGGCGGTCGTGTCGTCGCTTCGGGTGTCTACCACTACCGCCTGCGGACCGACGGCGTCGAGCAGTCCCGACCGATGGTCCTGCTCAAGTAGGACTTCACGGGGTTCGGAACCTCGAACGGCCGTACCCGGAGTCCGGGTGCGGCCGTTCGTTCGGGATCAGGCGATGTCGGGCACGGCCCCGGTCGAGCGCGCGGCCTCCGCCCGCTCCGCCGCAGCCTCGCGCCGGGTGTGTTGTCTTCCGAGCCACACGGCCACGCCACCCCAGATCGCCGTCACCGGCAACGAGGCGAAGGCGATCGCGCCCACCGTCATGCCCAGCGTGTTGGCCATGAGCTGGTAGGCGACCGATCCGATCGCATCACCGCCGCGGTAGACGAAGGTGTCGATGAAGCTCTTGGCCTTGTAGCGCTCCTCGCGCGCGACGATCGTGAACAGGGTCTCGCGCGCGGGCCGCACGAGCGCGTAGTTCGCGGCCCGACGCACGATCTGGAACAGCACCACCACCAGGATCCCCGGAGCGACACCGAGGAAGCCGAAGCCGATCGCGGTGAGCACCGGCATGAGGACGAGCGCTGCCGACACCCCGAGGCGCCGCACGAATCGTCCGGTCACGAACAGCTGCAGCAGCAGAGTGCTGGCCTGGGTGGCTGCGTCGATCCACCCGAACGTGGCGGCCACCCGGTCACGGCTGTAGCCGAGGGCGTCGACGATCTCCGCCTGCTGGAAGTAGAGGATCGTCGAACAGTAGGGGTACAAGAGGAAGAACGAGCAGATCGCGAGCAGGAAGGGAGATCGAAAGGTCTGGCCCACGCCATTGAAGGCCCCGCCGAAGCGTCCACTCCAACTCGCCCGTTCCGCCTCGCGTTCGGCGGCCACGGACGCCTCGTCGGTCGCGGTCATCTGCGCGCGCATGCGCTCGAAGGCCCCATGCAGTCGTCTCATGACGAGGATTGCGGCCTCGAGCATCACGTACGCCACCAGCAGCAGGTGGGCCCGTCCGATCACGTCGGCCAGGCCGGCGGTCAACAACGAACCCAGCAGCGCACCGGCCGTACCACCCGCGGCCACGAAACCGTAGAGCCGCTTGCTCTGCCGCGCCCCGAAGCCGTCGCTGACGAAGGCCCAGAACACACTGACCACGAACATGTTGAACACGCTGAGCCAGACATAGAACACCCGGCCCATCCAGATGTCCGACTCGCCGTCGACCACGAAGGTCGACCCGTAGAACACCAGCAACTGGAGTGCGAAGAAGCGGTAGCTGACGGTCATCATCCGGTGCCGCGCGAAGCGCTGCACGCACCAGCCGAAGAGTGGAGTCACGAGCGCCGTGGCGGCCAGCGTGAACAGGAACAGGTTCGGCAGATTGCGCACCCCCGCCGCCACGCCCATTTCCTCGCGCAGAGGCCGGAGCACGAAGTACGACCCGAGCAACAGGAAGAAGTACGCGAAGGCCAGAAGGGTGGGCCGCGCCTCGTGTTCGCGGACCCCGGCCAGGCGGTGCAGCACGGTCTCGGTCATGCTCCGGGCCGATCGTCGGGGTAAAGGGCGCTCGTCCCGACCCTACGCGGCCGCGCCCACGGGGTTGCAACCGACGGGGATCGGTTGCGCGCCGACACGGTCCCGGTCGTCGACACCACGAAGATTCGGAGCGATTCCGGCGAGAGATCCCGGAGGCGTGAGAACTCGTCGAGGTGGACCTCGGTCCACCGGGTGGTCCTGTGTGCGAGATGGAGGATCTCGGCACCGAAGTCCACGCGGCGAGCCCCGTCTGCCCGCCGTCAGTCCACGCCGCCGAAGCGTGCCCGGAGCCCGCCCATGCTGGTGGTCTCGGTCGCCACCGGCAACAGGGTCTCACCGTAGCGCAGGGACTGGCGGGACTCGTTGTAGAACGCGATGTGTGCGGTCGTGTCGTCCAGGATCCATAGACCGACATGGGGACCCTCGTCGCGCGTCGGCTCGACGAACCCCACCTGCCACGTTCCGTTCACGCGCCGGGCCAGCACCGGCTTGCGCTGGGTCAGATCGAAGTAGGCGACGACAGGACGGCCGCCCGGATCGAAGCGCAGCGAGGTGAACCAGCCCCTCTGCCCCGGAGCGGTGTCGATGACCTGGCTGGTGAACCCCGAGCCCGACGGAATCGCGATCTCCGGGTTCCCCGCCGTGGCGTTGTAGTGGGTGATCCACGGCCGTCCCTCGGGATCGAGTGCGATCGAGGCATAGCTGCCGACGTCCTGCCCCCCGCCGTCGTCGACCGTCACGACCTCCCACTCCGCTCCGCGGCGACGGGCGTACCGCAGCGCGGTGTTCGTGGCATCGTAGTAGGCGGCGTGGAGATTGCCGGCCGCGTCGATCGCCATCCGGGCCTTGATCCCGACGTCGCCGTCGGAGTCCACGGTCTCGAGCTGCCAGCCGGTGCCGTCGTTGCGCGCGTACTCGAGGTCGCCGTCGCCCTCGTCGTAGTAGACCACGTGGGCCACGCCGGCTGCGTCGAAGCGCAGGTTGCCGTAACGGCCGACGACCCCACCGGCATCGACGGTCTCGGTCGACCACACGCCGTCCTCGCGCCAGGCGTGCTCGAGATCACCGTCGGTCCAGTCGTAGTACACGATGTGGGGATTCCCCGACGGGTCGAACTCGAGGAAGGTGTAGCCCCCGACATCGGACCCGCCGTCCTGACCGTCGATCGCGCGGGTGTTCCAGGTGGAGCCGTTGCGCACCGCGAAGCGCAGCGCGCCATTGGTCCGGTCGTAGTAGCTCAGGTGAGGACGCCCCTGATCGTCGACGGCCAACCACAGGTATTCGCCCACGTCGTTCCGCGTGTCGACGCTCTCCAACGAGAACGTGGTGTCGGCCGACACAGGAGCGGCGGTGACGACGACGAGCAGAGCCAGCAGAAGGCGCACGGTGGACTCCGGAACGGGGCTCTCCATGATATCAGGATCGACGGGTCCCACGCACCTACCAGAAGACCGTCATGCCCAGACTGAAGATCCCCAGGAGAAGGGCACCCAGCAGGGCGGGCCCGAAACCCCGGATCGAAAAGCCGGGGACGATCGCGGCGGCCACCTTCAGGAGGATCGCATTGAGGACGAACACGAACAGACCCAGCGTGAGGACCAAGAGTGGGAGCGACAGGATCACCATCAACGGCTTCAGGAGTGCGTTCAGCACGCCCATGACGAGCCCGGCCAGGAAAGCCGGACCGATCCCGTCGACCTCGATGCCGGGAACGATCTTGCCCACGATCAGCAGCAGGACGGCGTAGACGACCGTGGTGATCAACAGGGCTTCCATGCAGGCCTCCTCACGGGGCACGGGTCCGAGCCCACCGGGGCGCATTCCCGCCGGGGCGCATTCCGACCGGGGTCGGACCGATCCTACTGCAACGACAGGATCCGTCGAGCGCCGATGCCGTCGCCGGATCCACGGCGTGCCCGTCGGTCGAGCTCCTGTTACCATCGGGGTGTCCCGAGACCGTCGAGGAGCCGCCATGACGCACGTCGAGACCCCGGGCCCCGTCCTGTCGGCCCATTTCGCCCACCGCGAGCCGTCGTCGATCCGCGTGGCGAGCATCCGCTTCGCCCAGCGCCGCGACGACACCCGCGCGCTGAACGTGGCGATCGGCAACGTGAGCCTGCCCATGCACCCGCTCATGCACGAGCGCATGAAGCGGCTGGCCGAGCCGGGGAGCCCCTTCGCCGGCGGGGTCGTCCGCTACACCCAGACCGCGGGTCTCGACGAGGCCCGGGCCGCCGTGTCGAACGTGATCGCGTCGAGCGGACTCGACACCGAGCACCTGCACGCGCAGATCACCGACGGCGGCAGCCAGGCCATGGAACTGATGATCGTGGGCTGCTGCGGGCCGGCCGGCAGCGACGATCGACCGCTCATGATGATCGATCCCGCCTACACGAACTACACGGCCTTCGCCCACCGGCTCGGACGACGCGTGGTGACCATCCAGCGGCAGCTCGACGATCAGGGCCATTTCGGCCTGCCGCCGCTCGATGCGATCGAGGAAGCCTTCGAGCGGAACCGGCCGGGTGCCCTGGTGGTGATCCCCTACGACAACCCCACGGGACAGCTCTACGAGCGCGACACCATGATCGCCCTGGCGAGGCTGTGCGTCCGCTACGGGACCTGGCTGGTCAGCGACGAGGCCTACCGTGAACTCCACTACCGCGGCGACCGTGCGATCAGCGTGTGGAGTCTGACCGAGGACGACGTCCCCGGCATCACTGGCCATCGCATCTCGATCGAGACCACGAGCAAGGTCTGGAACGCCTGCGGCCTGCGGATCGGCGCCCTGGTGACCGACAACTCCGAGATGCACACGCAAGCGGTGGCCGAGAACACGGCGAGCCTGTGCAGCAATCACATCGGCCAGTGGATCCTGGCCGGTCTCGCCGAAGCCTCGCACGAAGACCTCCGCCGCTGGTACGACGAGCAGCGGACCTACTACCGATCGATGATGACCTCGCTGAACGAGGACTGTCGCACGCGGATGGACGGGCTGATCGTCAGCAATCCTGACGCGTCGTTGTACTCGGTGATCGACGTGCGCAACGTCGTCGACGAGAGCTTCGATGCCCTGCCCTTCGTCCTGTGGTGCGCCGAGGAGGGAAGGATCGACCTCGACGGCGAGCCGTGGACCCTGCTCACCGCCCCCATGGCCGACTTCTACGACGTGCCACGCGATGCCCCGAACCCCGGGCGGACCCAGATGCGCGTGGCCTACGTCGAACCTCCCGAGCGCATGGCCCGGGTGCCACAGCTCTTCACCGGGCTGCTGCAGCGCTACCTCGACCGCGTCTGATCCACGCTCCAGCTCGGCGACGCCGGGATCCGGATCAGACGGGCGAAGGGAGTCCGCACGATCTCGGCGCGCAGCAGGGCGGCGGGGACACCTGCCGCGCCGCGACGGTGGACCACCGCCAACCGCCCCGCCCAACGGGGTTCGTCGAGCAGGCGCTCGACCTCGACGGGTTCGACCTCGCGCCGCAGGTGCAGGTAGGTCCAGTCACGCCCGGCCCACTGGCGCCCGAGGTGCCCACTCGGACGCGGACCCACCTCCACGAGCACGATCCGCTGGTCCGAAGTGAGTTCGGCCTCGACCACCGAGCGTGCGAGCGCCCTCTCCGGGCCGGTCCGGTGGTTGGCGGGCCACCAGGCATCGGGGGCGAACCACGACACCACGACGATCGCGATCATCACTGCCGGCAACCATGACTGCAGACGCTGCACCCGCGGACCCGCATGCGCCCCGATCCAGGCGCCGATCCACACGGCCAGCACGGGCGCGGCGGGAAGGATGTAGCGCACCCGCTGGGCCGGCTTGGCCACCGCGGCGGCGACCACGAGCACCATCCACAGGGCCAGGACCACGAGCCACGCCCGCTGCGTCCGCGACGTGACCGGACTCCGCCACTCACGCCAGGCCACCCACGCGCCCAGAACCGCGAACGGTGCCCAGTAGGGTGTCCGCTCCAGGGGCCGCCACAGGACGTGGTCCAGCGAACCCGTCACGACGTCCCACACATCGCGCCGCGGCCCCACGATCATGTCGTGCAGGATCTCCTGGCCCACGGCGTTCGAGAGCCAGATCTCGATCCCGACGAACCAGGCCGGAATCGGCAACAGCAGCACCGACCACCCGACCCACGCCCGTGACCACGGCCAGGCGAAGCGTCCGTCCAGCAGACCCAGCACGACCGCCAGGCCGAGCGGCAACAGACCCGGGAGTCCCTTCGACAGCGTGGCGAGGGTCACGCCGCCGTAGAAGGCGAGCGGTCGCCACCAGCCTCGCGGCTCCGCCAGGGCCACCATCGACACCAGGATCCCGGCCACCAACGCGGTGTCGGTGCGGAAGGTCATCGCGTTCTCCAGCAACGGAACCGTGGTCACCAGCGCGAAGCCCGCCCACCACGCCGCCGTCGGACCGTAGCGCAGGAAGGCCAGGCGCGCGGTCAGCAGCACGCAGATCCACCCGAAGAACCTCGACAGCAGCGTCGAGGTCCACGGCTGGACCCCGAACACCTCGTACAGCGCGGCCGTGCCCCAGAACAGCAACGGGGGTTTGAGCACGTACGGAGCGTCGCCGTGGAGGATCGGCGCGAGCTGCCCGGTATCGGCCACCTGCGCCGAGAGGGCTGCGTAGAACGCGGTGGTCCCGTCGAGCTCGCGCCGGTGCATTCCGAGCGAAAGGACCAGGAGCGTGGCGAGGCCGAACCAGACCCACCGCGCGGAGGGCCCGGGCCACCAGCCCCGGGCCGTCGCCTTCACGACTTCCTCCGGCGCCCTTCCTCCAGCGCCTTCCGGCCCGAGACCACGTCGAAGCGATCCCGCGTGTAGGTGTAGCCGAACCCGCCGAGGCGTCCGGCCAGGTCCAACGCACCGGGATCGATGCGCAGGCGCTCGGCGTCGATCGCGGCGTCGTCGACGAACACGTGCACGACCTCTCCCATCACCACGTTGCCACCGGCGGAAACGCCGGGGTTCGTGCGGATCACGGAATGGGTGCGGCACTCGTAGGCGACCGGCGATCCCAGCAGGCGCGGAGGTCGCACCACGCGCGCGGGCGAGGGCTCGAGGCCCGCGAAGTCGAACTCGCTCTGGCCGTGGGGCAATGCTTCGGCCGCGCCGGCGATCCGTTCGATCATCGCCTGCGGGGCGACGTTGACGACGAACTCACCGGTCCCGCCCTCGTCCGAAGGCTTGGCGTTGCGCAGTGTGTCCTTCTCCTGGCCGTCGGCGTCGTTGGCCGGGCAGAACAGGAGCATCATGGGATCGCTGCCCACTCCGTTGAAGAAGGAGTAGGGCGCGAGATTCGCAGCGCCGTCCGTGGAGACCGTCGACACCACGGCGATCGGCCGCGGCAGGATCCCACCGATCAGCAGTTTGTAGCGATCGCGGGTCCGCAGCGACGCGGGGTCGATCTCCATCTCACGCGCCCCCTCCGCTCGCTTCGCGAAGGGCCTCGCGGAGCGAGGAGCGGGTGATCGATCCGTGGCTGGCGTGCCACACGACGTGCCCGTCGACGAAGAGCAGGGCCTGCGGAGACTCGTGACGGACACCGGTGCGCTCGACCACGCGGTTCGACACCGGCCTGGCGTCCTGGATCACGAGTCGATGGAAGTCCGCGGCGTCGTCCGAGGCTTCGGCCACGAAGTCCTCGAATTCGCGGTCGGCGGTGTTCGACACCGGACACACGGCGCTGTGCTTGAACACGAACACGGGCCGTTCGTGCGAGCGCTGTACGGCGTGGTCGAGCTGGTCCTGGGACGAGAGCGGAGCGGGACGGTTCACGGAGCACCTCCGGCGGTGGGACGGGCTTCAATCTGGCCCCGGCGCGCCGGCTCCGCAAATCAGCCGCGACGCAGTGCGCGCAGGAACTCGTCCGCGTCGTAGGTCGTGGGGATCGGCCGCACCAGATCGCCGTCGGGCTCGAGCACCATGAACACCGGGAACCCGCTCACCCCGTACCGCTCGCGAAAGGCCTTGCCCTCGTCGTCGCCGTACTCCACCCGCACGAACACGTAGTCGTCCTCGATCGCGCGACGGACCTCGGTGTCGCCCAGGACGTCCTGGTCGAAGGTGCGGCAGGAGCTGCACCAGATGGCCGACAAGCCGGCCAGGACCGGCTTGTCCTGGCGGGCGGCCAGGGCCAGACCCTCTTCGTAGGAATGGATCTCGAGACCGGTGTCCTCGAGGGCGCGGCGGCCCATCCAGCTCTGGAGTTCGACGTTCCCGAAGTACACGAGAGCAGCGAGACCGATCCAGACGAGGGCCTGGCGCAGGAAACGGCGGTCGAGCTTCACGGGGCGTCCTCTCGGGGCGGGCGAAGGGCAGCCGGGTCCGGCGAGTCTGCCACATCTGCAACGCGGCCGCCGCCTGGGGGTTCCGTCCGGGGTCCGATCGGGGGAAGCCCGCAGTTGCCGGACGGACCCCATCGTGCCATACCATGGCGACGTCCATCCACGGGCCGGACCGGGGCGACCCCGGACGGCCGGAAGGTCCATCGAGCACCATGGCCCGCCCCACCCAGTCCGGCAATCCGATCGAACGCGCGTGGAACCGCGTGGAGACCTTCCTGACCCGGGACATCTGGGCCTCCGACGCCGACGAGCACGGATGGCCCCTGTCCCCCCTCTACCGCGTCCTCCGCGTGATCCAGCTGGCCCTGCGGGGCGTACTGCGGAACCGCGCCACCTTCACGGCCTCGGCCCTGACCTTCATCACGGTGCTCTCGCTCGTACCGCTGCTGGCCTTCGCCTTCTCGGTGGCCAAGGGTGTGGGCGGGTACCAACGGCTCCGCGATCAGGTGATCGAACCCTTCCTGGTGTCGAACCTGGGCCCGGATACCGTCGACGCACCCCAGGCGATCCGATCGCTGCACGACGCGATCGACAAGGTCCTCGAGCTGGTTTCGGCCACCGACGTCGGCAGCCTCGGCGCCCTGGGTCTGACCGTGCTCGTCCTGGCCGTGATCCGGGTGCTGAGCGGCGTCGAGGATGCCTTCAACCGGATCTGGGGCGCCGAACGGGCCCGCAGCTGGGTCCGCAGGCTGTCCGACTACATCAGTCTGGCCGTGGCCACACCACTGCTCGTCCTGCTCGCGGTCGGGTTCACCACCGCGGCCCAGAACACCGAGCTGGTCCAGAGCATCCGGGAACAGCCGGCCCTCGGGGAGCTGCTCGACACCCTGTTCGAGCTGACTCCGCTCGCAGCGATGTGGATCGGGCTGACGCTGCTCTACCTGATCCTGCCCAACACCCGGGTCAAACCCACGTCGGCCGCCCTCGGCGGGCTCGTCGGAGCCTTCCTGTGGCAGTTGGCGCAGATCGGCCACGTGAAGTTCCAGATCGGGATGGCCAACTACAACGCCATCTACGCCAGCTTCGCGGCCTTCCCGATCTTCCTCGTGTGGATCTACGTGTCGTGGGTCACGGTGATGTTCGGCGCCGAGTTCGCCCACGCCCACCAGGGGGCCCGCTACCACCGCATGCTGAAGAACCTGGGGCTCGACCTGCGCCGCGAGCGCGACCTGCTGATCCTGCGCGGCTGCACGGAGATCACGCGGGCCTTCCTGGCGGGTCGCGGGCCGGCGCGGCGCGGCAAGGTGGCCGAGTTGCTGCAGGTGCCCCCGTCGAGGCTGGCCGAGGAGATGGAGCCCGTGATCGATGCGGGGATCGTGGTCGACACGATCGTCGAGGACGAGCCGGCCTGGAGTCTGGGTCGCGACCCCTCCGCTACCACCATGAGCGACGTGCTCGCGGCCGTCCACGGCATGAATGCCCGGCGTGGGAAGGAATCCGACGCCGTCCTCAGCGCCTATCGCCGACTGCTCCGATCGCTGACCGGCTCGGAGGCGAACCTCGACCTGACCACGCTCACCCGCCGATCCGAGGGCGCTCCCACCGACGGATCGTGAACGCCGGCGACAGGCGGCCCTTCGTCGGGCACCGCGACAGCACTGGTCCCCTCGGACGGGGCGCGCACGATGGGGGCTTCGCGTGACCGGCCCGGGGCACCGAACAGCGCGAATCTGCTTGCCAGCCTCCGAGGTGACGCCCAAGCTCGGAAGCACTCCTGAGCGCTCCCGACGCCCCGAAGGAGTTCATCGTGGTCCCGAACGATCTGCAGCGGAGCTCGACACCCGAGGACGCCCGCGCCTTCTTCGATCTCGTCGACGAGGTCCGCGCCCTGTTCCACCGACTGCGTGCAGCCGGCGACGCCATGCTGGCCGACGAGGGGATCAACGCCGGCCAGCGCGGACTGCTGTTCGACATTGCACGGGACGATCGGCAGACGGTCCCCGATCTCGCCCGCAAGCGCCCCGTGTCGCGCCAGAGCGTCCAGACCCAGATGGACCACCTGATCGAGCGCGGTCTCGTGGAACGCCGTGAGAACCCCGAACACAAGACGGCGTGGCTGCACTCCCTGACCGACGAGGGCCGAGCCACGGTCGACCGCGTCCGCCGCCGCGAACTCCGCTGGGTGGAACGTGCGGGACTGCCGGTTCCCGTCACCGACCTCGATCGCGCCCGCAACGTGCTCGCACAGGTCCGCGAGCACGTCGAACTCGAAGGTCCCTGACCCGGGGGGAAACGTCGATGAAGGACTTCCTGCGTCACTGGTTGGTGACCTCGATCGCCCTGGCCGTCACCGCGTGGCTGCTGGCCGGCGTCGAGGTCCGCTCGCTGGCCGCGCTCGCCGTGGCGGCCATCGTCATGGGCTTCCTGAATGCGGTGGTCAAGCCGGTGGTCGTGCTGTTGACGCTGCCCCTGACCGTGCTCACGCTGGGCCTGTTCTACCTGATCCTCAACGGAATGTTCTTCGCCCTCGCGGCCTGGCTCGTGCCCGGCTTCTCGGTGGCATCGATCGGCTGGGGTATCGGCGGTGCGATCGTCATGTGGCTGGTGTCGACCTTCGTCGGCAGTCTGGTGCGACCCTCCCCCGACGAGGAATACGGGCCGCACTTCCACGATCGCTACTGAACGGCCTCGAGGTAGCGCAGACCCGTGGAGATCGGCAGACCGTCCGGATCACTCTTCTCGATCGCGAGAAGGTCCTCACGCAGTTTCGCCTGCAGTTCCGGCTCACGATCCACCTTCTGCAACGACTCGAGCAGGTTCCAGCGGAGCAGCCATTCGTCGGGATGCTCCGACAACTCGGCTTCGATGCGCCGGAAGCCGTCGGTCAGATCGGGCGCGTGGGGGTTCTCCCAGAGGCGCAGGGCTTCGCGGTAGAGGTGCAGCACGGCGCCCTCCTCGGCCGCGGTCTCGTTGTCCTTCGGGCGCGGGGCGGTGGCGTGCGAGAACTCGGTCGCCGGGTGGTAGTCGGGATCGGCGGGACCGGCGAAGCAGCTCACCACGTCCTCGCCCACGGCCACGTCGTAGCGTCCCCGGTCGGGAGCGAAGAGCACGCGGTCGCCCAGGCGGGCACGGGCTTCCTCGAGCGTGAAGACCCGCAGACGGCCCGACTCGTCGCACTGCGTGCGGGTGAGGCGGCCCTCGACCTCCACTCCGCTGCGGTAGCGCAGGTGCAGACGCCCGTCCTGCTGCAGGGACTCGAGGTCCTCGGCGGTCATCTCGCCGAGCGCTCGGCCGTCGTCGAGCCGACCGAAGGGCGTGCCGTAGCCCTCGCGGTGTTCGTCGCGACCCTGCTCGGGCAGGGTCGAGCCGTTCAGCGCCAGCGCGCACTCGCCGCCGAAGCGCAGGTAGGCCGGCGCGCCGTCGGCGTCGACGACCTCCTCGAGCACACCCGAGACCTGCGTGCCGTTCGAGAACTCCACGGTGCCCAGCTCCGCGGCGGCGCGCATCATCTCCAGGGCCTCGACCCCGCCCCTGCGCTGGGCCAGGCCATCGGCGAACTCGTCGAGCACGGCGTTGAGGTGCTCGAAGTCCTCGGCCACGTACAGCTGCGGCTGCGGGCGGGTGATGTCGTAGTCCATCTCGGTGCAGGCCACGCTCAGCGGAATCTTCTCGACGTGCGGCTTCAGGCACGAGGTGCTCTCGCCCAGCGAGCTGAGCAGGCCGGCACCGTAGATCCTCGGGTCGTCGACCGAGCCCACGAGGCCGTACTCCACGGTCCACCAATGCAGACGTCCGAGCCGGGCCGCCTCGGTGGTCCAGGTCACGTTCGCCTGGGCCTCCTCCAGACGCTTCTGGGCCGCCTCGATCATCTCCGGCGTGCTGTCGCGGTCCTCCTTGACCTCGCTCAGGTTCCGGATCGCCAGGTAGACCTCGTGGTCCTGCTGCGAGGCGAAAGCCTTCGCGCCGATCTCTCCGAAACGGCGCAGGAACTCGCGGTAGGTCGGGTCGGGAACGATGGGCGCGTGACCGGCCGATTCGTGGATGATGTCCGGCGCCGGCGTATAGGCCAGGTTGCGGCGGCGGCGGATCGCCGCGGCGATGGTCATGATTCCGTGTGCCTGGAACTCCTGGAAGGCACGGGGCGGAATGAAACCGTCGACGACGACCGCCCCCCAGCCGAATTCCGACAGGCCGGCGTCCATTTCCTCGATCCGCGGGATCCGCTCGACCGAGATCCCCGTCTGGGCCAGTCCGTCCACGTAGGCCGGATGCGCGGTCTCCTTCAGGCGCGCGTAGGTCTGCAGCAGGACGAAGCGCCACACCGCCTGATCGATCTCGTCGTAGGCGCCGTAGTCCTGATCGACGACGAATTGCCGCAGATGGGCCGGAATGCGATCGCGCGTGGACGACATGGAGACCTCCCGCCGGAATCGGGGTTCTGGGCTGACACAGGGGAACCGGCCGTGGTCACGGCCACCCTCCGAACATACAAGAAGCCCGGGTCCGCGACCAAGGCCGTGGGGGACCTCCCCCTGGCCAAGCCGGCGCGTCGGTGCTTCACTCGGACGAACCGACGTTTCCACCCCGAGGACGGCCGATGAGCTGGTTGAGGACCGACCCCGTCGTGTTGCTGGGAATGCACCGCAGCGGCACCACCATGCTGGCGCGGATGCTCGACCGCCTGGGCGTGTTCCTCGGCCACCGGCTCGAGTCGAACCACGAGGCCATTGCCGTGCTCGAACTGAACGACGAGGTCCTGGCCCGCGCGCACGCCGCGTGGGACCGCCCCCTGGGGATGCTGGACCTCCTCGGCCACGGGCCCAGCACCCAGGCCGTCGTCGATTCCATGCGGACGACTCTCGACACCTTCGGCTTTCGCCGCTCCTACCTGGGTGCGACACGGCTCGGCCGCGGCCTCGGACCGGGCCCGTGGGGCTTCAAGGACCCGAGAACCACCGTGACCTGGCCCCTGTGGCTCGAGATCGCACCCGACGCCCGGCTGGTGATGATGCGCCGGCACGGCGTCGACGTCGCCGCCAGCCTGTGGCGACGAGCGCGTGCACAGCTCGACGACGACGCCGCACGCTTCGCCGGCGACGCCCACATGGCCCGCTTCGCCTCGGTACGCTGTCTGGAACTCGATCGCGCCTTCGAACTGTGGGCCGAGACCGAAGAAGCCTTCGAGACACTGCGGACACGCCATCCCGACGCCGCAGTGTACGAACTGATCTACGAGGACCTCGTCACCGACCCACGCGCCGCTCTGAGCGACGTCTGCGAATTCCTGGACGTCGAGGTCGAGCCCGGCGATCTCGAGGCGGCGGCCGGCACCGCCGATCCTTCCCGTGCTCTGGCCCACCGCGACGATCCCACCCTGCGCGACTTCGCCGAGAGCGTCCTCACCCATCCCCGTCTCGCGCGGTGGGAAGCCGCGCGCTGAACCCGCTGCGAAAGGAAGCCCCGAAACCATGGCCGCGGAACAACCCCTGCTCGAACCCGTCCGTCTCGGTCCCTTCCAACTGCGCAACCGCGCCGTCATGGCTCCCATGACCCGCTCGCGGGCGATCGGCAGCATCCCGAACGACCTCATGGCTCGCTACTACGCCCAGCGTGCGGGCGCGGGTCTGATCGTGAGCGAGGGAACGGCTCCGTCACCGAACGCCCTGGGCTACCCCCGCATCCCCGGCGTCTTCAGCGAACCCCAGGTCGCGGGATGGAAGCAGGTGACGGACGCCGTGCACATGCGCGAGGGCACGATCTTCTGCCAGCTCATGCACACCGGCCGCGTCGCGCACCCGGCGAACCTGCCCGAGGGTGCGGAGGTGCTCGCTCCGTCTCCGGTTCCGATGGAGACCACGCAGATGTGGGTGGATCCCGACGGAAACCAGCCGATCCCGACCGCTCGCGCGATGAGCGACGCCGAGGTCCGCGCGACCATCGGCGAGTACGCCGGGGCGGCGCGCAAGGCCCGCGAGGCCGGCTTCGACGGCGTCGAACTGCACGGCGCCAACGGCTACCTCGTCGAGCAGTTCCTGAACCCGCACACGAACCAGCGCGACGACGACTGGGGGGGCGACGTCGAGCGACGGCTGCGTTTCGTCACCGAGGTCGCCGAGAAGACCTCCGAGGCGATCGGATCCGAGCGCGTCGGGATCCGTCTGTCACCCTACGGTGTGTTCAACGAGATGCAGCCCTACGACGAGATCGACGAGACCTACCAGAGGCTGGCCGCGATCCTGCGCGACTTCGGTCTGCTGTACGTGCACCTCGTCGACCATTCGGCCATGGGCGCGCCCCCGGTGCCCGACGCGATCAAGGCCACGATCCGCGAGACCTTCGGTGGACCCGTGATCCTGGCCGGAGGCTATGACCACGCGCGGGCCAACGCCGATCTGAACGCCGGTAAGGCCGACATGATCGCCTTCGCGCGACCCTTCCTGGCGAATCCCGATCTGCTCGAGCGCTTCGAGGCGGGAACCGCGTTGAACGAGGCCGACCCCGAGACCTTCTACACGCCCGGGGAAGTCGGATACGTGGACTACCCGACCCTCGGCTGATCCCGAGGAGGCCCCATGACCTCGATCCGTGTCGACTGCGACGACATCACCTCGCTCGACGTCGACGCCATGGTCGCCGCGGCCAACACGAGACTGGCCGGAGGCGGAGATTTCGACGGTGCGGTCCCCCACGCGGCCGGCCCCCGCCTGCTCGAGGCCTGCCGCTCGATCGCGTTCCCCGCGATCAGCTGTGGCGTCCACGGGTTCCCGGTGGAGGACCTCGCGGGCGCGGCCGCGGGCGCCGGCGGCCTGGGGTGTCATCGTTCGTCGACGATTCTCGCGTATCGATTGACATGCCTGCGGCAGGGGTCGTAGGGAACCGGGACACACCGATCGCCTCCATCGGCGTGCGTCGCCTCCCGCGAACGCTCCGATCCGGAGGTCCGACTTGAACGAACGCCGACGGATTCCGTGGTCGCCCGTGGTCCGGCTGCTCGCGACGGTCTTCGTCGCGGGATGTGCCGGCGAAGACCCGACGACGCCCCCCGGTGCCGTCGTACCCCTTCCCGTCGAGATCGCTCGCGACGAACTGTTCGCGTACTTCGATCACCTCGAGGCCGCGACCACCGATCCGACCGACCCGGTCGCTGTCCACCGGACCACGGTCGAGTTCGTCGACCGCCGGTACGCCGACCGGCCCGAAGACCGGCGGGCCGGTCTGACCTACCTGTGGAACCTCGAGGACGCGGACGTGGTCATGGACGGGCCTGTCGGGTCCGTGCCGGTGCTTCCCGCGGAGGTCGTGGACGCAGCCGACGCGGTCCTCGGTTCGACCACCGGTGTCGCCGACGTCCTGGCGTGGGTCCGGGAGCGCCGGCGATCGAGATCATCGCAGACCGGCGTCGGCGATCGGGCACGGGTGCTGGAGTGCTACTTCGCCCTGCTCGAACGCATCACGTTGTACGTGCAGTGCGTCGTCACCGACCTCCCCGCCGGATCCGACCGCCGCCGCGATCGTACGCGCTGTCTCCTGTCGACCCTCGGGAGCAGCGTGTCCGCTCTGATCGACGGCGCGCCGGTCGGTGGCACGCGGAGCTCGGCCGGATCCGGCGGAACGATCCTGGACGGCCCACCCGGTGGTGTCGTCGGCGTCCTCGGAGCTGTGGTGACACGCGCCACGGCCGGCTGTTTCCGTCCTGCGCACCCTGCTCCCGGGTGTTCCCCGATGGCACCGACCCGCGCTTCGCGCATGCTCGAGGCCGCGCACTCCGGGGAAGAATCCACACTCGACCCGACCACCACGGAGACGCCATGCAGATCGGCGACCGCGAAGTCGAGATCCACCGCCGCGACAAGGTGCTCTTTCCCGACGACGGGATCACCAAGGGCGACCTGGTGGACTACTACGCCGACGTCGCCGCGGTCGTGCTGTCGCACCTTCGCGACCGGCCGGTCGGTCTGGAGCGCTGGCCGGACGGGCTCGACGGCGAGGGCTTCGTCCAGCGCGACACCCCCGACCACTTCCCCGACTGGATCGGCACCGTGGAGTTCCCGCGACGCACCGAGGGCAGCTTCGACGCTCCGCTCGTGGAATCGGCAGCTGCGCTCGTCTATCTGGCCGACCAGGCGGTGATCACGCCGCACGCCTACCTGGCCCGCCGCGACGACCTGCGCCGTCCCGATCGCATGATCTTCGACCTCGATCCGCCGGCCGACACGCGTGACTTCGACGTGGTCCGGCGAGCGGCACTGGGTCTGCACGACCTGCTCGAGGACCTCGACCTGCCCTCGTGGGTCCAGACCACCGGTTCGAAGGGATTCCACGTGGTGGCTCCCCTCGATCGCGGTGCGCGTTTCGACGCCGTGCGGGAGTTCGCCACCGACGTGGCCCGCGTCCTCGTCGGCTCCGACGGCGACGCCTTCACGCTGGCGCAGCGAAAGGCCCGCCGCGGCGACCGCGTCTTCCTCGACACCATGCGCAACACCTACGCGGCGACGGCGGTCACGCCCTACGCCGTGCGGGCCCGCACGGGCGCGCCGGTGGCCACGCCGCTCGACTGGGACGAGGTGCGCGACGGCGCGGACCCGCGCGACTGGACCCTGCGTTCGATTCCGCGTCGCCTGGGCCAGAAAGAGGACCCGTGGGCCGGAATGGCCCGCCACGCACGCGGCCTGGATGGCCGGCGCGAGGAACTCGACGCGATGCTCGACCGCGCCGAGTCCTCCGGACGATGACTCAGCCGCGGGCGGCGTGGAAGGCCGCGAGCACCTCGGCCTCGCGCTCGGAGGGGATGCCCGCCCGCACGGTGATCTCGGTGCGACGCTCGTCCTCGAGTTCGTCGTACCAGGTGAGCGTGTCGCGGATGGTGTCGACCAGCGGCCGGAAGGTCAGACCGGCCGCGATCGCGCGACTCACGTCATGGTGGCCGAAGCCGGCGAAGTCGCCCTCGGCGGGCACCCAGTTCGGCATGTGCATCCACGGTCCCACGCCCTGTTCGCCCAGGAAGTCCGCGTCGGCCCAGGTGAAGGTGGCGTCGCTGCGCGTGGCCTCCCTGCACCGCTGCAGGTAGCGCGCCATGGTCAGAGGCGTGGACGGATGGGGCCCGACCACGTTGAAGGTGCCCCCGATGCCGTTCTCCATGCAGTGCACCTCGAAGCGCGTCAGGTCGCGCGCGTCGATCTGCTGGATCCGGTCGCTGCCGTCGCCGGGCGCGAGGACCTCGCCGCCACGGCGGACACGCACGGGCCAGTACACCCCACGGAAGCTGGCGTCACGTGGGCCGACGATCAGACCCGGCCGGTAGATCGTGTGGTTCTCCGGATAGATCCGGCGGACGCGCGTCTCGGCTTCGGCCTTGAAGGCGCCGAAGAGCTCGCCGGTGTACTCGAGTTCGTCGGCGTTCGGGGCCTGCTCCACCTCGGCCGTCTCGTCGATCCCGCGCACCGACTGGTCGGCGTAGACCGACAACGACGACACGTACATGTAGTGGCCCACGTGGTCGCGCAGCAGCTCGCCGCTGATCTCGACCATCTTCGGGATGTGCGGCCAGATGTCCATGCACAGGTCCCAGGTTCGCCCGTTCGCGAGTTCGGCCTCGAGATCCGCCAGGCCGTCGTCGGCTTCGAGGGCGCGGTCGCCGACGATGCACTCGACGTCGGGGAACAGCTCGTCCGAGCGATTGCCCCGATTGAACAGCGTGACGGTGTGGCCGCGTTCGAGCAGTTGCCGCACGAGGTGCGGACCGGTCTGCCCGGTGCCCCCGAGCACCAGGATCTTCAGCTCGCGATCGGGCCCGTCGGCGAAGGCCAGACCGGGCCAGGTCGAAGAGAGACCGAGGGCGGCTCCGGTGAGGGCGGCGGTCTCCAGGAACTGTCGGCGGGTGAGGGAACGGCGCATGGTCGGACACTCCGGCTGAGGACGAACGGGAACACCACGTGACCACCGGGGGATCACGTGCGCGCCTACGGGATCGGCCGCGTCCGGGTTGCGGCCGATCCACGCATCGGAGTCCGGGGCTCAGCGGGCGGCAGCGATCTCGAGCTGACGCATGCGCGTGTAGATCTGATCGACGTCGTGCTCCCGCGCGCGCCTGGCCTCGGCCTGCAACTGGCGGAAGGCCTCGGCCGCACGCCGGCCGGCGTCGCCGTGGTGGGCGTAGAACTCGTCGCGGTAGAAGGCGCGGCGCTCGGCCCAGCGCTGCGGCGAAGCGAGCAGTTCCTCGAGCCGCGCCCGGAGTTCCGAGGGCTCGAAGACCCGCGGGCCGGCGTCGCGGTAGCGCCGTTCCACGTCCTCGGTCGGCTCGACCCCCGGCTTCTCGAGCAACAGTACGGGAACGTCCATGGCGCAGGCCTCGAAGGTCACGCCGCTGTAGTCGGTGACGAGTGCATCGGCGGCCGCGACCACGTGGATGCCCGCCTCCTCCGGTGGCATCACGCGCGCTTCGGGCAGCGAGTGCTCGAAGCGTCGTGCCTCGGCGAGGTAACTCACCGGGTGCAGCTGCACGATCATCTCGGCGTCGAGATCCAGCTCGCGCAGTGCGTCGGCGAAGGTCTCGTGGGCGCACAGCGGCCCGAAGGTCGGCGCGTACACGATCAGGGTCCGGTCGTCGGGGATCCCCAGCGCGGCCCGCGCGCTCGCGCGGGTGAGCGAACCGTCGAACCAGGGATCGAGCTTCGGATAGCCGACCACCTGGGTGCGGACCCCGTGCCGAGCCAGCAACGAGGCCCCGAACTCGCTGGCGACCAGCACGCTGTCGTAGTGCCGGTTCAACTGACTGTAGGTGTACTGCTTGCTGATCACCGCGTAGAGCATGCGGACCTGCTTCGACCACTTCTGGCCGACCATGCGCGGCTCGATGGCCAGGGTGGCGAAGACGTGCGGCTCCACCGACCACGGACCGTGGGTCGTCGTGACCCCACGCTCCTCGAGCCAGGTCAACGTCGACTGCAGGTGCGCGCGGTGCACCGTGGGATCCTTCGGCAGGTGCGCCCGCCAGGGCGACACGTGGATCGTGGCCTCGTCGGCGTCGAAGTGCCTCAGCACGGGCTCCCAGTTCCGGTAGTGCCAGGGATGCTGCACACAGATCGTGATGCTCACGACACGGTCTCCTCTCGCGCTGCGTCCTGGGCGGACGGCAGCGCCGTGGTCAGGGCGATGTGCTTGAGAACGGGATGGATCACGTAGAAGGTCTTCTGGTCGCCGGCGTCCTGCTCCTCGGCGGCGAAGCCGGGCTCACGCAGGCGGCACAGGGTCTCGACGAGCACCCGGGATCGAATCCGTGCGTCGTCGACGTGGTCGAGCCCCTCGGGCGTCCAAGTCGGATCGACCTCCAGGGCACGACGGTAGGCGACGGGGCCTCCGTCGAGGCCCGCCCGCATGAAGATCGCGCTCGCCTCGACGCGACCGTCCAACAGCAATCCGAAGTGGATGCAGGTACTGCCACGGCGGTCGGGCAGCCGCCCGGGGTGGACGTGCAACCAGCGTGGCGCGGCGGCGAGCGTGGCCTCACGCAGGATTCCGCCGCCGGTGAACACCACGAGCGAAGGAGCGATCGCGCGCAGGACGGCGACGAGTCGTGCGCCGTTCACGTCGGGATCATCGACCTGGACCTCGCCGACCCCGTAGCGGTCGAGCGTGGCGACGAGCGATTCCCGCGGGTCGAAGGAACCATCGGCCGGCGCGCTCCAGGCCGGGTCGGCCGCGTCGTCGGCGTCGGATCCCAGACGCACGGCAAGGTCCGGCCCCAGTCCGGCCCGCATCGCCGTCTGCAGGTAGGCGCGGGCGCGCAACGAGGGATGCAGCAGGAAGACGACCCGGTCGTTCACGCCCCCGCCTCCTTCGTTCGCTGGACCGCCGCGGCGTGACGGGCGACGCGGTCGAGCAGGACCGACTCGAGCTCGAGTGCCATCAGCGCGAAGTCGGCGTCGGTCGTGCTGCGCTCCCCGCCGACATGGTGCCATTGGGCATCGACCAGGTCGTTCGCCTTGAGAAGGGCATTCAGGTGGATGGTCGCGGTGGCCACGTCGTCGGCGTCGGATCCCGCCTGCGCCGTCGCTGCGGCCAGTCGTACGACCACATCTGGGCGGTTCGGATCGCGCTCCACGCGTCGACCTTGGCGGTCGTAGCGCGCGTGCACGCAGCCGAAGGCCTCGAAACGCTCGACCCACCGCCGCACCACACGCACCGACCAGCGTTCGTCGCCGGCCAGAGGAAGGGTCTCGCGCCGGTGATCGCACACGATGCGTTCCAACCAGTCCGCCGTCGCGACCGAACCGCACGCGGCCAGTTCGTCCTTCCAGGCGGATTCCAGCTCCCCGTCGAGGATGCCGCAGCGCTCCTCGATCTCCACGCATTCGGCGGAAGGACCCGCCTCCCGCTCGAAACGGTGCAACGCCCCGGTGCGGCGCAACTCCTCTCCGAAACTCTCCCGCCGCGCGGCGTGGGCCTCCAGGAAGGCGGAACCTCCGAAGGGCGAGAAGCTGTAGGGCTTGCGTCGGCTCAGGCGTCCGAGACCGACGTAGGGGTAGTCCATGTGTCCACCTCCTCGCGGGCGACGCCGGCCAGTGCGGCACGGACCAGCGAGTCGAGACGCGGCGGGGCGGGACCGGGGCGCTCGGGATGCCAGAGCACACCGGCCAGCGGTTCGTGTTCGTGCACGAAGGCCTCGATCGATCCATCGGCGGCACGCGCAACGATGCGGAGCTCCGAAGGGAAACCCACCGGATCGATCTGCCAGTCGTGGTAACTGTTGACGCGCAGACGATCGCCGGTGCAGAGCACGACGTCGTGGTCGGTCGCCACGTGCGCGCCCTTCGGCTCGACCCGGCGCAGACGCGCGCCGAACACCGACGCGAGCATCTGCGCGCCGCGGCACACGCCGAGCACGGGCGCTCCGCGGGTGCGCGCGCGGGCGATCAGTGTGCGTTCGGTGGAATCGCGTTCGGGCGCACGGTCGCGACCCGGCTCCGCTCCCGGAACCCCCGGCGTGTTCCCACCCGTGAGCAGCACGGCGTCGACATCGACGATGTCGAGCCAGGTCGGGTCGAAATCGTGGCGATTCGGCACCGGTAGGGCGACGGCGTTCCAGCGCTCGAACACCGGGTACCAGTCCTGTGCGAGCGCGTCCCGCCGCTCCCCGTGACCGGGCGCCAGGTCCACGCGTTGGCTCACCGCCAGGCGCAGCGTGCGGGTCGGGTCAGGCGACGACACGGATCGTCTCCCCTGCGCAGTCGAGGTCCACCGATCGAGCTCGGCGCAGGGCCTCGTAGAGCGTGTCGCCACAACCGATGGCCGCGGGCAGGCCGAACTCGGCACAGCGGATCGTCATGTGCGAGTTCGCACCACCGTAGCGGGTGACGAGACCCGCGATCCCGTGCGCGAAGATCCAGTCGTAGCCGGGGTCGGCGCCTTCGAGCAGCACCACGCGGTCGCGCAGCGCTCCGGCATCCCCGGCCGCCGTGACGCCAAGGTGCAGCAGCTCGCCACGAACGCGGCCCGAGGTCACGAAGTTCGGACGGCTCACCGTGGATCGGACGATGGTCAGATCGCTCTCGTGCGTGATCACTCCCGGCAGGTACACCAGCGACTGCCGTTCACGGCGCATGCGAGCTGCAAGGCCATGACGGCGCAGGCCCTCGCCCAGTTCGGGAGGTCGCGCGGCATCGGGGATCGCGAGCAACACCTTGGCATCGAGGTGGGTGAGTTCCTCGCGGCTCAGGTCGTGTCGGGCGCCGAACCGCGCGATCAGCTCCAGCGCCGCACTCAACGCCCTCGAGAAGCGGAATTTCGCGAGTTCCCGGCCGGCGATCGCCGCCCGCAGGAAGCCCAGGAATCCCACACCGTCGATCCCGAGGTCCTCGGCGCGCAAACGCGCGTCGACGCGCCGGCTGAAGTCCTCGTCCCAGCCGGGCGGCAGTTCGTCGACGATCGTCGTGGGTGACGGAATCCCCTGTGCGGAGTCGCCGAAGTACAGCTGGGGATCCTGATCGTAGCGCGGCGACAAGAGATCGTAGGTCCCCGGACGCAGGTGACCGAAGGTCTCGAGGAAGTCGTCGAGCGACTCCGATCCCCGCCGCACCGCACCGAGGCGTTCCATCATGTCGGTGCTGACGGTGCGCACCGAGCGACCGAAGCGATCCAGGTCGTCGTCTCCGATCACCCCGTCGGACTGCAGCGAGCGCAGCATGGCCGTGCCCACGAAGCTCAGGCGCGCCAGCGCCGAGAAGGGTCGGGTTCCGTACCGAACGGTGTGGGCCAGCAGGGTCCGCGCACGGTCGAGAGGATCTACGGCGTCGGTCCACGCGCGTCGGGTGTGTTCCTCCAGGACGGCGGTCCGCTCCAGGATCGCGTCGACACCGGCGGCTCCGCCCACGAGCAGACTCCGGCTGTGGGCTCGCAACGCATCGATCAGGGGCCTCGCCTGTGTGGCCGGCATTCCGGCTTCGACCAGATCCCGGCACGTGTCTGCGACCCGCGCGTGATAGGTGGTCGGGAAGATCTCGAACTCGATCTTGTCATGCAGTTCGGGGTGCACGCGCAGACGCTCGAGACCCGCGTCGACGACGGCGGTCCGGATCTCCGGATCGAGACCGGCCGGCAGCAGGCTGTTGGCACTGAGCCTCACGTCCACGTAGGGACGTCCGGCCAGCTCCACCATGAGTGCGTGCGGAAAGGCGTCGAAGTAGCCGAGGTCCACCCGTGCCTCGCGCCAGGTCGCGTCGGTGATCAGCAGTTCGTACAGCGTACGCGAGAGGGTCGACGGAAACGGCCCGATCATCTCGGCCGGATTCCAGTCGGGCATCTGCCCGAGGACGGTACTGCTGCCCGCCACGCCCGGACGCGGACCCAGTCGCTCCCGAAGGAAGCCGCGCAACTGCTCCAACTCGTCGGCGTGGGCTCGCGGATCGACCGGTGTCCACTCCGTTCTGCGGGTGATGGGCCGGACCTGCAACACGTGCAGGGACTCGTCGCGGGTGAAGGCGAACTCGACATCGAGCGCGTCGGAGCCGGTGATCGCCTCGAGTTCCTCGGCGGTGTTCACGAGTGCGGCAAGCCGTCGATCGTGGGGCCTTCCCCCGGCCCCACGGTGGATCCGTACCGTCGATGTGTGTCCGGCGTCACCGGCAGTGACCGAGTCCGTTCTGCCGGACGTGTCGTCGTAGTTCACCACCAGGTACTCGGCGCCGTTGTCGACGTCGCGGGTCATCATCACGCCGCTCATGACGACCTCGGTCAGACAGGGCTGCACCAGGACCTGGTTCTCGTCGCGCTGGCCGTCGCGGTCGTAGCTCGCCACCACGGCGTCGACGGCGGCGGCGATGGCGTCGACGTCGTCGCCCTCGACCCCGATCACGCTGTGGTAGCGACCGGCCGCGCTGCTCGTCTGCGTGTCCTCGCCCAGCGCGCTGCTGCGCACGGCCAGGGCGGCGCCGCCGAAGCGATCGGCCAGTTCGGTCACCACCTCGTCGCGCTTGTGGGTCCAGTCGCCCACGCGCACCAGGTGGCCGTCGGTCACGTGGGCCTGTCGCAACAGGGGACGCAGGCGCTCCAGGGTCTCGGCCTTGGTCCCGAACACGAACTGGGCGAGGTCGGACGGCGAGTCGAGTTCGGCGTAGTCCCCATCGATCGTCACCACGTCCACGGTCAGGCCCTGTTCGACGAGTTCCTGCAGCAGGTCGGACAGGTTGGCCGCCCGGAGGTTGCGCCGGCCGCGGTAGGGACGGTTGCGGTAGGTCTCGATCAGGGCGCCGTAGGTGCGTCGCAGCCACGCGGCCCCGCGCTCGCCGAAGCGAGCCAGTCCGATGAATTCGCCGGTGACCTCGGCGTCGAGCGGGATGTCCTTGCCGATCCAGCGTACCTGACCGCCCGCGGCGACGACCTTCTCGGCGTCCTCCAGCTGGGCGCGACTGCGGTCGCGGTAGCGCGTCCTCCAGGAGCGATCGACCACGATCACCACGTCGCCCGGAGCGCGACGCAGCCGCTCGACCGTATCGGGTCGGTAGACGATGTCGGCGTAGGTGAAGAAGAAGCCCTCGTCGAGTTCGTGCGCCGCGGAGAACAACGAACCCACCACGTGTTCGTCGGCCCAGCGAGGATTGTGCACGAAGCGCAGGTCTTCGTACTGCGCGCGAATGGTTTCGATGCCGTCGCCCCCGACGAAGACCACGTCGTCGACACGTCCCCCTTCGCGCAGGGCGTTCAGCAACCAGTCGAGCACACGCCAACCCGCAATGCCCTCGAGCAGACACTTGGGAACGGCCACGCCCGAGGAGGCGAGGACGGTGCGTCCCGCGCCGAGCACCAGAGCCTTCATGCCGGTACGCCCACCGTGGCGGGAGCGGGACGCGACCACCGTTGCTCCCGCACGATGCTCTCGGCCACGGCCAGGTCGTCGAGCGAGTCGACCTCGGTCCAACCGCCGCGGATCGGAATCGTCTTGACCACGGTGCCCCGCCGCACGAGTCCGTGCAGAAGGTCGGTGAGGTAGGCACGCGCGAAGCGGCGCGGGCTCCCGAAGGCGGGCGCGTCGGGGGTCGCCGCGGCTTCGTCCAACGCGTCACGTACGATCTCGCACCCGGCCGGCGACAGACGCACGAGACCGAGGTACTGGGCCTCGATCTGGTCGTAGCCAGAGGGCGGCTGGCCGATCTCCAACAGCCGGCCGCGGCCGTCCGTCCGCAGGGTCTCGGCATCGCTCAGGGGGTCGTCCATGCGGCGTTCCCAGAGGCTGCGCCAATCGAGATCGACGACCACTCCGATGTCGGCGCGACTCTGTCGCGCGGCCTGGACCACCTCGGGCCGGTACAGCAGGTCGGTGTAGGCGATCAGGACGTCGCCGTGCATCTCGGCCCGCGCGCGGCGCAGACTCTCGAGCATGTTCGTCGAGGCGAAGTCCGGGTTGTCGACGAAGCGCAGGCCTTCCCCGCGGATCGCGGTACGACACCAGCCGCGGACCACGATGACGTCGTCCACGCCGGCTGCGCGCAATGCGTGGAGCTGCCAGGTCAGCAGGGGTGTGCCGTCGACCTCCACCATGCACTTCGGACGGTCGTCGGTCAGTGGTCGCAGGCGTGTGCCCTGGCCGGCACCCAGCAGAATGGCCTTCAATGCGTCGTCTCCCCGTTCGGACCCGGTCGTCGGCCCGGGAGGGGAGCGCAAGGGCGGTGCCACGCGACGCGCTCGGCCAAACCACTGCGTGTTGGTCACTTGCGAGCGGCGCACCGAGAGGGGCGATCAGTTCCTGACCAGCCCGGTCCCGGAGTGACCGGACCAGGGATCAGCCGAGGTTCTCGTCGGCCAGCATCTCGACCGTGTTGCCGGCGGGGTCGTGCGTGTAGCTCGACCGCGTCCCGTCGCGGTGGGGTACCACGGGACCGAAGCTCCCGGGATTCGGGTGGACGAAGGCCACGTGGGGTGGGTGCTGGTCCGGCACGACCAGGGCCAGCCGCACGTTCTCGAAGGCGAGCAGGGCCCAGGTGTCGTCCTCGCGCTCGACCTCGCAGCGGAAGGTCTCGCGGTACCAGCGTACGGTGGCCGCCACGTCGTGGACCGAGATCGCCACGTGATGCAGGACGTCGCGTCCGTGGTGTGGATCGGCGAGGGACACGGGAGGACTCCAGGGAGGGTGGTACCGGGGCGACCTGGCCTGGCGTGGCCGTGGATGCCACGAAGAGACGGATCCTCGTGCCCGGTCTCGGGGCCGACGGCCGCTTGTTCGACGAGCAGCGCCGGATTCTTCCGTTCCTCGAGACCCCGGAGTCGATTCCTCCGGCGAGCGACGCCGAGTCGCTCGAGGGCTGTGTGGATCGTTTCGCCACCCACGTCGGACCGGATGCGCGCCCGCCCGGATCGCGGGGATCAGCTTCGGTGGGCAGGCGCCCTGGAGATGGCACAGTGGACGCGACCGCGGGTCGCTCGCGACAGGTGCCCGCGACGCCGGGCTCGATCCAGAGGTCGCGCAGACGATCCAGCTCATCGCGGAGCCAGCACCGACCGCCCCAGTCTCTCGTACAGGTCGACCCCGGCCTCCATCGAGGCCAGGGTGATGTGTTCGTCGACGGAATGGGCGACCTCGATGTCGCCTGGGCCCACCAACCACACCGGACCGAGTTCCTGCAGGTAGGTGGCGTCGGTGTTGAACGCGGCGAGGCAGGTCTCGACGCTCTCGGGAGGATCGAAGAACACGGGATCGTTCGCGGCGGGAACCTCCACCGCCGCCCGGTCGCCGACCAACTCGCCGATGGTCTGCACGAGCGCCTCGCTGTCGCTCACGGCGCGGATCATCAACTCGGCGCGCGCGCGGGGGGCGAAGACGTTCGCCGCGACGCCGCCCTCGATCAGACCCACGTTGAGCGTGGTCGGTCCGAGCACGTCGTCGACGGGCCAGGCGTGGTCGCGCAGGGCGGCGATCACGTCGAGCAGGTCGTGCACCGCCGAATGGCCCTTCTCCGGGTAGGCCGAGTGCCCGGCCACGCCCTCGGTGCTCAGGGTGAGCTTCACCATGCCCTTCTGCGCCCTCACGACCCGATTGCCGGTGGGCTCGCACAGGACGATGCGCCGGGGCCGTAGATCGAGGGTGACGGCGGTGCGTGCTCCGTCGTGGTCGACCTCCTCGCCGACCACGAACAGGTAGCCGAGGTCGTCGAGACCGTCGGCCAGGAGCCGCTCGCCGGCCTCGATCATCGCCACGATCCCTCCCTTGGTGTCGCAGGCACCGCGCCCGTACACGGCGCCACGCTCGACGCGTGCCGGGAAGAAGGGCGGCACGGTGTCGACATGCGTGCAGTAGACGAGCGACGGATCCGGGCGCCGCGTGGCGATCACGTTCCAGCGATCGATGCCCACGGGCTGGCGATCCACGGCGAATCCGCGGGCCGACAGGTAGACCTCGAGTTCCTCGAGGAACGTTCGTTCGTTGCCCGAGATCGACTCGATGTCGATCCACGCGCGCAGTCTCTCGGTGCGAGTGTCCATACGTCCTCCTCCTGCTCGGCTCGCCCACGACTCTACACGATGAGAGCCTGCGCGGTTGATGACTTGGAATCAGTCATGATTTCGCAGTGCCGGAATCCTGGTCATGTGACGGGTATCACGACGATCATGGGGGGTGACCGGTCACCGCGCGCCGTCCCGTGCGCCGCGGCACCGGAGGAGGCGAGATGCGCGCCGTACCCCGGACCCTGGCCTTCCGATTGGTCTTCGCGCTCACCGTGTTCATGGCGGTGATGCGCGTGGTCTTCGGCTTCGTCGAGGACCGCCGCCTCGAACAACTCGTCCTCGACCAGACGATCACCGGCGCCGACGAGCTCTCGCGCAGCGTGGCCAGCGCCACCTGGAACGCCATGCTGGCCGACGACCGCGAGGCCGCCTACCGCATCATGAGCGCGATCGGCGAGGAACACGGCGTCGAGCGCATCTGTCTGGTGAACGAACGCGGAGAGGTGACCTTCTCCACCGAGGCGCGGGGCGGCGTGGCGCCGCACGATTCGCTCTGCTGTGGTTGCGCGGGCGAAGCGGACGTCGGGGATCTCGAGCGCCCCGTCCGGCGATCCCGGGTCTTCGAGGACCCCGGCCGCGGTCGCGTCCTGCAGGTGGTCACCCCGATCCTGAACGAGCCGTCGTGCTACGAAGCGGCCTGCCATGCCCATCAACCCACCGACCAGGTCCTGGGACAGCTCGCGATCGACCTCGATCTCGACGAGGCTGGCACCGAGCTCGCCGCGATCCGCCGCGATGCCCTCGCGCGGACCCTCGTCGAGATCCTGCTCATGGGACTGATCATCGTGGTGATCACCCGCTGGATGATCGGTGTGCCCCTGCAGAAGCTGCTCGTGGCCACGCGTGCGGGAAGCCGTATGGAACTCGACCAACCGGTCGAGGTGCGCGGTCAGGGAGAGCTCCGGGTGCTGGCCGATTCCTTCGACGCCATGCGAGCGCGGCTCCGCGACGCGCTGCGCGAACTGCGCGAGTTCAACGAGGGTCTCGAGCAGACGATCGAGGAACGGAGCCGCGAACTCGGTGCGGCCCAGCAGCGACTGATCCAGAGCGACCGGATGGCCTCGCTCGGACAGCTCGCCGCCAGCGTTGCCCACGAGATCAACAATCCGGTGTCGGGAGTGTTGAACTATTCCATGGTCGTCAAGCGCATGCTCGAGAACGAGGAAGACATCCCCGAGAACCTCCCGCGCGTGCGCCGATTCCTCGACACCATGACGCGCGAGACCGAGCGGGTCGGCCGGATCGTCAAGGACCTGCTCGCCTTCTCGCGACGCGCGAAGCCGACGTCCGACGCCTTCGACCTGCGCGAGGTGATCGACCGCGTCATGGGCCTGCTCGAACACCGCCTGGAACTGGGGAAGGTACGCTCGGTGGTCGACGTGGCCGAGGGCCTTCCGCGGGTGTCGGGCGACGCCAGTCAGATCGAGCAGATCCTGCTGAACCTGGTGATGAACGCGGCCGAGGCCCAACCCGGCGCGGGCACGATCACCGTGTCGGCACGCCCCGAGGACGACACCTTCATCGTGCTCGAGGTCAGCGACGAGGGCACCGGGATCGAACCCTCTCACCTCGAGCGCGTCTTCGATCCCTTCTTCACGACCAAGGACGAGGGGCGCGGTGTCGGACTCGGGCTGTCGGTGGTCTACGGAATCGTCGAGGCCCACGGGGGGACGATCGAGGTCGAGAGCGAGGTCGGCCGCGGTACGACCTTCCGGGTTCGTCTGCCGCGCAACGGTCCCCCCGGCGGGCGACGGCACGACGAGGCCCTGGCCGCGCCGGGAGCCGGACCGTGAGCCGCGTGACGCTCATCGGCCTGCGGGACGTGGACCAGGACATGGTCCGCCGCGCCGCCTCCTTCGTCGCCCGCACCTTCATGGTCGACGCCGGCCCGGGCCCGGCCCGGCCCGATCTCGAGCCCGCGCCCGAGGCCGGGCAGGGCCAGATCGTCTCGACGGAGATCCTGCGGCGACTGCTCGGCGAGGTTCCCGACGGTCGCACACGCCTGCTCGGGGTGACCGAGGCCGATCTCTACCTGCCCACGTTGAGCTTCGTCTTCGGACACGCGCAACTCGACGGACTGGTCGCCGTGGTCTCGATGTTCCGTCTCCGCCCCGAGAACCAGGGGCTCCATCCCGACCCCGAGCGCGTGTGGGAACGCTTCACCCGCGAGATCGCCCACGAACTCGGGCACACCTGGGGACTGCGACACTGCACCGATCGCAGCTGTTGCATGTCCCTGTCGACCTCGATCGAGGAGGTCGACCGGAAGACGGCCGACTTCTGCCGCGGATGCCGCGCACTCCTGCGCGAGGCCCAGCGGCGCGAACGAACCCGACCCCGGAGCGCCCCCGGCGTTCCGGGACGTCCGGAGGAGGCAGCACGATGACTGGCAAGTGGCGGATCCTCGTCGTCGACGACGAACCGGTACAACGCGAATCGTTGGCCGTGTGGCTGGAACAGGACGGGCATCGGGTCGAGACGGCGAGTTCGGGCGAGGAGGCGGTCGAGATGGTCGAACGCACCGCCTACGCCCTGTACTTCGTCGACCTCAAGATGCCCGGCATGGACGGCATCGAGACCATGGCCGAGATCCACGCCCGGCAACCCGAGGCCGCGGTCGTGGTGATCACCGCCTACGCCACCGTCGACACGGCGATCTCGGCCATGAAGGAGGGAGCCATCGAGTACGTGGTCAAGCCCTGCAACCCGCGCGAGATCTCCATGCTGGTCGACCGTGTGCTGCACCTGAAGTCACTGGAACGCGAGAACCTGGCCCTGCGCGAGAAGCTGGGCGAGCGCTACCGCTTCCACGGAATCATCAGCAAGAATCCCAAGGTCCTGAACATCTGCGATCTCGTGCGCGACGTGGCCGATCTGCCGAGCACCGTGCTGATCCGCGGTGAGAGCGGCACGGGCAAGGAGGTCGTGGCTCGCGCGATCCACCGCGCCGGGGTGCGGGCCGAGCGTCCCTTCGTGGCGGTGTCGTGCGCGGCCCTCGCCGAATCCCTGCTCGAGTCCGAACTCTTCGGTCACGAGAAGGGCGCCTTCACCGGCGCCAGCGCGCGTCGCGAGGGCAAGCTCGAGGCCGCGGGCGAGGGCACGTTGTTCCTCGACGAGATCGGGGACGTCCCGCCGAAGACACAGGTCGACCTGTTGCGCGTGCTGCAGGAACGGGAGTTCTCGCGGGTGGGCGGCAACGATCCGATCCCATTGAAGGCCCGCGTGATCGCCGCGACCAATCGTGATCTCGAGGCCGAGGTCGCCGCCGGACGCTTCCGCGAGGACCTCTACTACCGGCTCAACGTGATCGGCATCCGGGTGCCTCCGCTGCGCGAGCGCAAGGAGGACGTCCCCCTGCTGACGCATCACTTCGTCGAGTCGATCGCGCTCGAACTGGGGCGCGAGGTTCCCGCGGTCTCCGAGGACGCGATGGATCTGCTGCTCGACCACGACTGGCCGGGCAACGTCCGCGAGCTCGAGAACGCCCTCGAGCGCGCCCTCGTCACCGCCCGTGAGGGCGTGCTCACGGCCGAGCACTTCTCATTCCTCGAAGGAGTGCGCGACCTGACGAGCCCGTGGCGCTTCCCGCCCGACGTCACGCTCCGCGAGGCCGAGCAGAAGCTGATCGAGGAGACGCTCGAGCGGCACCACGGCAACGTGAAACACACCGCCGAGGTGCTGGGGATCGACCGTTCCACGTTGTACGACAAGATGGGCCGCTACGGGATCGAGCGATCCCGGGCGAGCCACCACGCCACGCCCTGAGCGCCGCGCGGCGCTCAGGCGTCGAGGAACATGTCCCGGCGTACCGAGCCCCAGTCGGCGCCGGGCACCACGCGGGTGAGGTCGTCGGCCACCGCTCCTCCGTCGGCCCACGCCGAAGCGGCCTCGGTCCCGAGAAGTCGGGCCTGGAGCTGCCGCAGTTCCCGCTCCATCCAGCCCACGGCTTCGTGGCCGCTCAGCAGCTCGACGTGCTCGGCCAAGGGTCGGCCGGGGTCGAGCGTCAGGGTCAGCAATCCGTCCTCGAACCCACAGCGCACGACCCGCCCCTCGATCGGGGCCAGGACCCGCACCGACCCGTCGGCCAGGACGAAGGCCGGATCCCCCGAGCGGATCTCCTCGCCGGGTTCGGGGATCCGGAGGCGGGCGTCGGCCGGGAGCATGCGCACCGCGAGAGGCGTGAGCCCGACCTTCACCCGTCCGTCGGGCTCCGGCCGCACCCAGGTGTGACCGCGGTGGTAGAAGGTGTCGGCCCGGATCTCCAGACCGTGCACCGACCCGGCGCCGGTCGACGCCACCGGTCCTCGCGACCGGTGGCGTTCGCAGTGCGCGCAGTCGAATCCGTTCTCGCACGCCCGGACCGCAGCGTCGCCGTGCGAGGCATGTCGGCACAGGCGACGCTCTTCGGGGAGCTCCTCGAAGTCCTCGTGCCAGCGCAGGGATCCGGCGCGGCCTGCGCGGACGTCGCGCCAGCTCCGCCACAACGACGTGGCCACATGGGCGACCAGCACCCCCGCGACCGTCAGGAAGAAGGCCACGAAGACGATCCGATGCGGCTCCCAGCTGAATTCGTAGACGTTCGGCAACACCGTGATCACCTCTCGCTTGCGGAGGACTCGAGTTCGGGATGGCGCCCGAAGAGCAGATCGGCGCGGTGGGCCAGCGACAGCACGATCACCGCCAGGGCGATCACTCCGGCGAAGGCCACGTTCTCCTGCCAATTCGGGACGTAGGCCCACGTGTCCTCGAAGGGCAGCGAGGGCAGGATCAGCGTCTGCAACGTGGCCACCAGGCGGTTCAGCGCGATCCCTGCGCACCCGAGGACCGCGGCCCAGGTGATCATGGCCCGGCTCTGGTGGGCGGCACGGCGCAGCAGCAGCGCGGGCACCAGACCCAGCACGAGGAATTCCGCGACCAGCACCCAGCTCCCGAAGGGCGGCTGCCGGTACAGCCACGCCGGTTGCAGTCCGCTGTCGGGCACGGTCGTGTTCAACCACACCAGCGTGTCGACCGCCTTCAACGCCAGGTACACGAGCAGCAGGGTGCCCGACAGGCGCGCCAGGCGGTCGATCGTCGCACGCGGAACCAGGAGTCGCCGCGTGACGATCTCGAACACGCGTGCGATCAGCACCAGGAAGGCCGGCCCGATGGCCATGGCCGACAACACGAACAGGAAGAAGGTCGTGGGGAAGATCCAGAGCTCTTCGCGGAACGCGAACGGACGCCCCTGCAGAACTCCGTACAGCCCCCCCAGCGAGCCCTGGTGGAAGAACGACAACGTGGCGCCGAGCACGGCCAGAACGACCATACCCCGGTGGACACGGCTGCCGACCACCGCCACCCCGGGCGTCGAGCGCAGGCGACGATGACGCGTGAGGATCGGCACGAACTCGACGGCCAGCACGATCAGGTAGCAGGTGAGGCAGAACGTGACCTCGGCCAGCATCGAGTGGACGTTCGGGTGCCAGAAGGTGAACCACGCACGCAGGGGCTGGCCGACGTCGACCATCAGGATCGCCACGGCGCCGCCGTAGCACAGAAGACCCGTGAGCACGGCCAGGTGCAGAACGGCACGGACCTCCTTCCAATGGAACACGTAGGCGAGCAACCCGCTGGTGAAAGCGCCGGCGCCGAGCGCGATCACCGTCAGATCGAGGAAGATCCACAGGCCGAAGACGTAGCGGTTGTCCATGTTCGTGTGGTGCAGACCGTCGACCAGGCACTGCAGACACGCGAACGCGCCCGCCGCGAGCAGCAGCGCCCACGGAATCAGCCACAGGGTGAACGCACGCCGCGAGCAGTGACGCGACGGCGTCTCGGGCGGCGCCGCGGGAACGGTCACGGCGGGGGCGTCGGCGCGCAGAGCGACCTCAAGCATGGCTCACCTCCCGGTCGCGATCGAAGCAGGCGGGATCGTCGATGCGGCGGACCCAGTCCCGTGCACTGAGGTAGGTGACGGTGGGCTCGGTCCCGAGCCGGTCGAGCAGGTGGAAGGCGCGGTCGCCGTGGGCGTCGCCGTGATTCGGATCGCCGGGGTCGTCGAGGTCGACCAGCCGGATCGCTCCCCGCGGGCAGGACTCGCCGCACGCGGGCACGAACTCGCCGGGCTCGAGTTCGCGCCGCCCTTCTTCCGCGGCGCGGTCATAGGCGCGCTGCCAGCGTCCGTGGCACAGATTGCATTTCTCCACCACCCCGCGCTGCCGCACCGGGACGTCGGGTGCGAGGTGCCGGGCCAGGCTCGTGTCCCACTCCGGCCGCCACCAGTTGAAGCTGCGCGCGTGGTAGGGGCACGCGGCCATGCAGTAACGGCATCCGAGACAGCGGTCGACCACCTGCGACACCACCCCGGTCTCGGGATCCAGATCGACGGCGGTCTGCGGGCAGACCATCGCGCAGGGGGTGTGGTGCTGACAGTGCTGACACATGATCGGCACGAAGACCTCGTCGACCTCACCACCCTGCTGGTGCACGACACGATCGACGCGCAGGGGCAGGATGGACTTGCGTGGGCCCGCCTCGGCCGGCGGAACGGCACAGTTGTTCTCGATCGCGCAGGCGACCGAACACGCTCCACATCCGTCGCATCGATCCAGGTCGATCAGCAGGGTGTAGCGGTGACGACGTGCTTCCATCACGACACCTCCAGGGCGTGGATCACGGGAGGAGCCTCGCTCCGCGGATCGAGGTCCAGGACTTCGAGTGCGGTCGGCTCCGGCGCCCGCTCCGGGTCCCCGAAGGACTCGGGGCCGAACCCGCAGCCGGCGAGCACGTGGCCACGCCGGACGGCAGCGTCCGCGAACACGACGACATCGAGCCGACCGGCCGATGTCCGGAGCCGGCACCGCGCACCCTCGACGATCCCCCAGTCGGCGAGATCCTCCGGATGCGCGCGGGCACGCCCCCCGCGCGGCAACAGTGGCTGTTCACGGGCGACCTTCGACAATACGTCGGGCACGCGCTCGCCGGCCGCGACGACCATGGCCCCCTCGAGGACGAGCCGCGGGCTCTCGTCGTCGACGACGGCCGCCGTGGGCGCGGGACGGAGCACCGGACCGGCCGCGGCCCCTTCGCCCTCCCAGACCGCACCGCGACGGAGCTCGGTGGCGACGGTCCCGGCGCCGAGACCGGCCACCCGGAGTGTCCGATCCTCCGGGTCGCGCAGCCTCCCGTACCCGCCCTCGACGAGCGCCGCGGCGAGGGCATCGGCACCACACGGTGTCCGGGAATCCACCCGCCGGGTGAGGTCGTGCAGATCCACACAGGATCGCGGTCGCTCGAGCACCGGAGTCGACAGCGCGATCCGCGCCGCGTCGCCGAACCGTTCCCCTCCGACGCCTTCCTCGATCTCGAGCGGAGCCGACGCGGGCAGGACCAGGTCGCCGTGCCGCATGGCGGGCCCCGGCGTCGGCGCGAAGACGATCGACCGGCCCCTACCGGACCTGAGCAGGCTCGCCATCCGCCGCCACGGCACCGCGCCCGCCACGCGCGAAGCGTCGATCACGAGCAGATCGAAGGACCCCTCGTCGACATCGCCGAGCGCGACCGTCGGCACGTTCGCCGGGGGCGCGACGCGTCGCCGCACGGGGATCGGACGCCCCGATCCGATCGCACCGAGGTCCACGTCGATCCGTGCGAGGGACGAGAGCACCGCGTCGTCGGGCCGCGCTCCGACTCCGTCCTCGCCGAGCAGCACCGCTCGAACGCCCGCCGCGCGCAGACGGTCCACGACCGCCCGCGGATCCTCGCCGCGCTCGATCGCGCGGGCCGGGCCGATCGACCGCCCCGGCCACAGCCAGAGCGCGTCGTCGACGGAGCGGGGGTCGATCGACAGCTCGAGATCCGGATCGAGGCCGACTCGTGCCGCGAGGTCGTCCAGCCAGTGCGCCCGGGTCTCGATCCGGACCGCACCGGGAACCCTCGCGACGAGCGACGCCGAGGGCGTGGCGATGGCGGGACGACCCGACAGGTCGATGACCCCGATCGACGCCCCCTTCCCCACGGCGTCCTCGAGCCACGACGCGGCGACCTCCAGGCCCTCGTGGGAGTCGGTGGTCCGACCGTGGAGCCGCGCCGTGTCCAGGCGTCCGGGCGACGAAGCCAGATGGTGCACGGCCGGACGCAGCGCGCAGGAGCACGCGCCGGCCGTCGCGGGAACGGCCAGGTAGGGCCGTCCGCCGACGGTGTGCAGTTCGATCGAACAGCCGCGGGGGCACGCACTGCATCGCGTCCGCACGCGGCCACGAGCTCCTGTCGGCAGGGGAACCGAACGCCCCCGGGTCTGCGTGGCGATGGTCAGGTCGTCGACCAGCGCGTAGGGAGCGGGAGAGAGCACGATCCCCGCGGCGATGCCTCCCATCCACTTGAGCACCGTGCGACGCGTGACGTCCGGATTCATCGTCGGCCTCCTCGCTCGGCCCTTCACCGGTGACAGTCCAGGCACGACTGCACGACGCCACGCTGATCGTGGCAGTCGACGCAGTCGCTCATCTCCATGGCGTGGGCGCCTTCGACCGGCCCCACCCCGTCGCGGCCCCACAGGGCGCGCGGGTATCCGCTGATACGATTGACCGCGACGCTCCGGGCGGACGTGGCGCTGCCGTGATCGCCGTGGCACGCCGAACACTCCATGCCGGCCAGGTCGACGTGCTGGGCGTGGGAGAAACGCACCCCCTCGGGCTGCTCGAGGCTCGAGGGCCAGGGGTCGTCGAGCGCGAGCAGTTCTTCGAGATCACGATCGATCCCGGGGAAGTCCATGTGGCAAGCCGTGCAGTCGTCCACGGTCGGCAGGGAGATCGCCCGCACGTTGCTCGTGCGATGGCAGTCGTCGCAGGTCATTCCGACGGCCTCGCCGGTGTGGACGGCGTGGGAGAAGGGAACGGCCGGCACTCGTTCCTCGAAGACGAGCGCCGCGTAGCCCCACCAACCGAGCGCCAGACCGGTGGCGATGCCGACGACCCAGGGAAGAGATCCACCCAAACGCTTCACGACTGCACCTCCTGGATCCTCCAACGCAGGAACTCGTGTTCGAGACGGGCCTGTTCGACGGGTGCCAGGCGCCCGAGCAGACCGGGAGCGCTGCGCCCTCCGTCGGCCGCGGCCAGCGATCCCGGGAAGCCGGCCACGTGCGGGTCGTCGTCGGCGTGCTCGCGCGCGAACTCCTCGAGGCGACGGCGTTCGGAGGCCATCCAGGCCGGTGCGGCGTCTCCCGCCACGAACCCCTTCGTGGCCGACAGGCGCTCGCGCGGTTGCAGGCTGCGCACCTCGAACAACCATCCCGCGCCGTAGGGATCCCGGAGCACCGATGCCGGTTCACGGCGGGCGTGCACATTGCGGCCGAGGATCTCGACGCGGATCGGGAGTTCGAGTTCGACGTGGACGTCGCCCCCCGCGAGGACCACGTGCGGCCGGTCGATCCCCGGCCGCGAGACGAAGTGCACCACGTCGAGACGGGGGAGCACGAAGCGCAACAGATCGTCGACGCCGAGCACGCAGGTTCCCAGTTCGCTCTCGTCGACCCACCAGTGGTTCGGGCTGTACGAGCGATCGGTGGCCACGACGAGATCCTCGACCTCGACCGCGACGTCCCGCAGACGGGCCGCGGGCGACTCCCGCGCGAGGAAGAGAGGACAATAGCGGTAGCCGTCACTCTGACAGCGTGAGAGCAGACCCTGGACATAAGGCACGTACTCCCGCCGGGCGGCGGCGTCGCAGGCAAGGACACGTCGCTCGTGCAGCCTCGTGCAGCGGCCACGCGCGTCGCGCTCCACGTGGTCGATGTCCCCGCTGCGAACGAAGGGACACGGGCGTTCCGAGGGTCCCGCGCACGGACACGAGGAATCGACCGCGTCGGGGGCGACCGGAAGCATGTGCGTGGGTTCCACGTCGCAGAAGAGCGCGGTGGCCTCGCGCAGGAACGGACAACGCATGGCGGACCTCCCGTCGAGAGATCACGACCCCCGACGGACTCAGGTGTCGCGTTCCTGCTTCGAGTGCTCCGGCTCGTCGCCGTTCGTCGAGCGATCGACCGGCTCACCACCGTCGGCCATGCTCGGCCCGAGCATCGGGTCGTAGTGGGCATGGGGATCGAGATCGCGGACCACGTGGATGGACCGCTGCCGCCAGCGCACCGACAGGTCCTGCCACACACCCCAGCCGATGGCGGCGATGCAGACGAAGCAGAAGACGCCGAGGGCTGCGTTCGTCACGTCGAGCCAGAAGGCATCGGGATTGGAGGGATCGAACAACATGGCGACCTTCCTTTCGCGAAGGACGGTTGGTGGTCGGACGCCCGAAGGGCGCTTCCGTCCACCCGCCACGGCATCAGCTGTGCCCAAGTTCACAGAAATCTGTAAGTGGTTTCATCGCAGTTCGTTGCATAGCCCCGAGATCCCGAGGCGGCCCTCGGGGCACCGGATCCGTGTGGGGATGTCCGACATGCGTGTCGGGAAGGCCGACACGGGCGGATCGGGGTGCCGGTGCCGACTCAGGTCGCCGTGGCGATTCCCGTCCGGATCCGCGACAATGACGACTCCACCGCTTCCGAGGGTCGAAGGCACCATGACCGACGCGCACTCCTATCCCGTGGCCCGCCTCGGGTTCGTCGGCGGCGGCCAACTGGCCCGCATGATGATCCCGGCCGCCAAACGCCTGGGCTGCACCTGCCTGGTTCTCGACCCCACGCCCGACGCCCCTGCCGGTCAGATGGCCGATCGCCAGATCGTGGGGAACTTCCACGACCCCTCGCGCCTGGCCGAACTGGCCGCGGCCAGCGACGTGCTCACCTTCGACCTCGAGGACATCGACGCCGAAGCGCTGATCGAACTCGAGACGCGTGGAACCCGTATCGTCCCCGCGCCCGACCTGTTGCGCTCGATCCAGGACAAGCTGCACCAGAAACGGCGACTGCACGACGCGGGCATCCCGACCGCCGCATTCGAGGCCGTGGACGCCGCGACGCCCGAACAGTTCGAACGCTTCGGATACCCGCTGGTGCAGAAGGCCCGACGCGGTGGCTACGACGGCCGCGGTGTGGTCGTCATGCGAGACGCGTCGGCCTTCGCGGAGCACCTGCCCGTGCCGTCGCTGATCGAACGCTTCGTCCCCGCGCGCAAGGAGCTCGGGGTGCTCGTCGTGCGCGGCCGTGACGGTGACACCCGCGTCTACCCCCCCGTCGAGATGGCCTTCCGGCCGGGCGAGAACGTCCTGGAGATGCTGCTCGCGCCCGCGGCGGTGCCCGGGACCGTGGTCGAGGAAGCCAACCGGGTCGCCATCGACACGGTCGAGGCCCTCGACGGCGTGGGCGTGTTCGGCGTGGAGATGTTCTGGGCCGAGAACGGAAGTCTGCTGGTGAACGAGGTCGCGCCGCGCACGCACAACTCCGGTCACCACACGATCGAGACCTGTGTCACCGATCAGTTCGAACAGCACGTCCGCGCGGTCCTGGGCCTGCCGCTCGGCTCGACCGAACTCGAGCGCCCCGCCGCGATGATCAATCTGCTGGGCGCACCGGGAGCGACGGGGCCTCCCGTGATCGAGGGCCTCGAGTCCGCCCTGGCGATCCCCGGCGTCTGCGTGCACTTGTACGGCAAGGCCGTCACCAAGCCCCACCGCAAGATGGGCCACGTGACCGTGGTCGACACCGATCTCGAACGCGCGCGCACCAAGGCGGAGCGTGTGCGCCAACTCGTACGGATCACCGCGGAGGACCCGAAGTGAACGAACCCGTCGTGGGAATCATCATGGGCAGCGATTCGGACCTGTCCGTCATGCGGGGCGCGGCCGAGATGCTCGCCCATCTCGAGGTACCCTACGAGATGACCATCGTCTCGGCGCACCGCACCCCGGACCGCCTGTACGAGTACGCGCAGACGGCCGTCGAGCGTGACCTTCGGGTGATCGTCGCCGGCGCCGGTGGCGCGGCCCACCTCCCGGGCATGGTGGCCTCGTTGACGCCGTTGCCCGTGATCGGGGTGCCCGTCAAGAGCTCGGCCCTGAACGGCCAGGACTCGCTGCTGTCGATCGTCCAGATGCCGGCCGGGGTCCCGGTGGCGACGGTGGCGATCGATGGCGCGAAGAACGCCGGTATTCTCGCCGCGCAGATCCTCGGCGCGGCCGACCCGCGCCTGCGCGAGCGGATCGTGCAGTACAAGCGGGACCTGCACACCACGGTCATGGAGCGAGCCGCCCGCATGGCCGATCCCGACGGCGCCTGAGATCGGGAACGTCCCCATCCGAGGTCGAGGGTCGCCTCGGCTAGACGTCTGGACGAAACGGCGGGTTGAATCGTTGCCATCATGGCGTGTCGATTCCACCTCCTCGCGTCGCTGCTCCTCCTGACCGCGTGTACCGACCAGGAGGAGCCCGACCTTCGACTCGGTCTGCTCGACTGGCCGGGTGCCGAACCGGTGCATCTGGCGGGCGAGATCGACATCCTCGACGAGGATCGGATCGACTGCGTCGAATTCGAGAATCCCGCTGACCTCGCCAGTGCCTTTCGTCTCGGCGGCGTCGACGCGGCCTGTCTGACCGCCGACTTCGCGGTGGATCTGGCGCAGTCGATTCCCGAGCTGAACATCGTCTTCACCATCAGCCACTCGGTCGGTGCCGACCTGGTCCTGGCCAGAACGGAGATCGCGACCATGGCCGACCTTCGGGGCGGACGGATCGGGCTCGAGGTGAACCCTTCGAGTGCGCACGTCCTCGATGGGCTGCTGCGCCATGCGGATCTCGAGGTCGAGGACGTCGAGTTGGTCTCGGTGGACATCGCCGACCACCGACATGCCTTCGACGAGCACGATCTCGATGCCCTCGTCACCCATCAGCCCTACGCGCATCGCGCCATGACGCTGAACGGTTTGCACGTCGTCTTCGACTCGTCGGCGATTCCGTGGGAGATCGTCGACGTTCTCCTGACACGCAAGAGCGTTCTCGAGACGAAGGACCGAGTGTTCGATCACCTGATCGACGGCTGGACGGAAACACTCGACCGGATCGGCGCCGGGTCCGCGCGGCTCGTGGAGTTCGGGGCTCGACGGGGGCCGATATCGGAAGCGGAATACCGCCGGATGCTCGCCGACGTCGAGATCCTCGACGCCGAGGACAACCGCCGGCTCCTGGTGGAGCAACCGGAATCCATGATCGAGATCCTGGAACGCTGTGAGACGGTACTCCGGCGCTGGGGCATCGTCCGCCGTGATGTCGATCTGCAGCGCCTGCCCGATGGCCGCTTCTTCGACGGGCCCGCGCCGTGAACATCAGCTTTCGACACGCGATCCCCGTAGCACTCCTGCTGCTCCTGGTTCCCGTCCTGGGGATCCAGGCCTGGCTACACATGGATTCGGCGGACGAGCGGGTCGGAGTCCAGATGGCCGAGAAGGGCCGCGCCATGGGCGCTCCGACCACGGTGGCGATCGAGTCCTCGATCCGTCGTGGTGCGATCGACGGCGCGCGCCGGAATCTCGTGAGCTGCCGCGCGGATCCCGACCTGGAACGCGCCCTGGTCGTCGACCAGAACGGTGTCGTGCTCACCGCGGACGACCTCGCACTGGAAGGCGCACCTCTGGATTCCGTCCTCGACGGCGACCTCGTTCCGGTCGTCAGACGTGCAATGGAGACCCTGACGACGCAACACGCTCGCGACCGTGCCCGCGCGGAACTCCTCGTGGCCCTCCCCCTGCGGATGCACGACCCCGACGGCTCGTTCTTCTCCCGGCGGACCGCAGCCGTGGTGCTCGACTTCGACACGAGCCGCACCCGAGAGGCCGTCCGCCGCACGGCCGCGATCCAGTTCGCCGTCAGCGCCGCCGGCCACGTGGCCGCGATCGGCCTGCTGTGGGCATGGCTGAACCACGCGCTGCTCTCGCGCGTGCGGTTGGTCGTCGATCGACTACGGCGGCTGCGTCGCGGAGATCTCCGAGCCCGCATCGCCTTGCGAGGGGTCGACGAGATCTCGGTGATCGGGCGCGCCATCGACGGCATGGCCAACAGCCTGCAGACCAAGACCACCCGTCTCGAGGACACCGAAGACCATCTGCGCGACGCCCTCCGGGAGCAGCTGGACCTCGTGGAAGAGGTACGTCTTCTGTCGAGGCGGCTCAGCCGGAGCGCCGAACATGAACGGCAACGCATCGCGCGTGACCTCCACGACGACCTCGGCCAGGACATCACCGCGTTTCGATACCTGCTGGAGTCCCTGCGAGCGGAGATGGGCCCGAGTGCGTCGGAGAACGAGCGCGCCATCCTGACACAACTCGCTCGCACGTCGGTGCACATGACCGACAAGGTCCGTTCCATGCTGTCGGTCCTACGCCCGGCGGTGCTGCACGAGTTCGGCGTCGGTCCCGCCCTGGAGTCCCTGGGCGACCAGACGGCACGCATCACCGACGCGACACTGGAATTCCGGGGTGACGCCGGGCGTCTCGACCCGGACATCGAGATCGAGCTCTACCGGATCGCCCAGGAAGCCACACTGAATGCCGCAAAGCATTCCGGCGCGCACAACATCAGTGCGTCGTTCCGTCTCCGCGGCGACCGCTACGAGCTCGTCGTCAGCGATGACGGCCGGGGCTTCGGCACGGACGCCTCGCCCGCTCGTTCCAGACACGAGAACTGGGGACTGATCGGAATCCGTGAACGAGCCCGAGCCATCGGCGCAGAACTGCAGATCGAGTCCGATCCGGAGAGCGGAACCACCCTGCGCGTCGTCGGCCCGCGGCAGCCGATCCGGAAAGCCTCGGCCTCGGGCGATGAACCCGTCATACCCCAGGACGCCTGAACGCACGGCCCCGGCCATGCCTGCCGGAGTCGGAGTCCGAGGTATTGCGATCACACTGCGGTGAGGACTCCCGCGAGCGACTCGAGATCGACCGGCTCGCGCAGGACCGCGCGGAATCCAGCGGGCGGAGATCCCGCGGTCCCGTTCGAAGAGCGCAGGACCAGATCGACGTCGTCGGCAACGCCCAAGGCACTGGAAGCGAATTCAGGACTCGACGCGACGGACTCGTCGACGATCACCACGTCGACACGACGACCTTCGATCCGATGCGGATGAAATGATCCGCCGGCCACGATCTCGACCCGCGCTCCCAGCAGGGTGAGCGTTCGGAACAACACCGTGAGCGGGTGGTCCGGGTCCTCCACCAGCAAGACGCGGGGGCGTGCCTCGCGCACACAGGCCAACGCGTCGTCGAGTTCGTCGTCCGCAGATCCATCGAACGGTGGGGCCGCGGCCGAAGCCGTTAGGCAGAACTCGACGGCGAAACACGTGTGCTGGTCGGGACCCGAGTCCAGCGTGAGACGCCCGCCCATCCGCTCGACCAGTCCACGGACGATGGCCAGACCCAGCCCCAGCCCCTGCCGGTCTCGACTGGCGGAGCCGTCACGTTGCCGGAAGGGCTCGAAGATCCTCTCTACGTCCTCGGGAGCGACGCCGGACCCGTCGTCGCAGACCTCGAAGCGTACGTTCCAGGACCGACCCCGACGCCGGGCGACGGCCCTCAGGGTCATGTGCGCTCTCGCCGCGTCCACGGCGTTGTCGAGCAGGAGGCTGAGCAGGCGCTGCAGGAGGCCCGTGTCGCCCTCGACCATCGGGAGGTCCGGCGGAGAAACCTCGACCTGGAGCTCGACGCCTCGCGACGCGGCCAGCGGGCGATACAGTGACTCCATTCCTCGTACCAGCCCGTCGAGGGCGAAGGGCCTCGGACGAACGGTCAGATCGCCGGCTGCGATGTTCGCGTACTGCAGGACGTTGTCGAGCAGTCGCAGGAGCCGCTCGCCGGAGTCCTGCACGATCTGCAGGAGCTCGATCTGCTCGCGGTCCCGGAGACTCTCGCGAAGGGCCGACGCTGCCGTCAGCACACCGTTGAGCGGTGTCCGGATCTCGTGCCCCGTGTTCCGCAGGAACTCGTCCTTGGCACGGGTGGCGGCCTGCGCCTGGTGGGTGAGACGCTCGGCCCGCTCCAGGGCCAACTGCAGGGCCTCCGCATCGGCTCGGGCACGGTGCGTCATCGCGCGCATCCGGGCATCGATGTCGACGCGCTCGGTGATGTCGCGCTTCACTCCCATCCACCGGGTGTGATGGCCCAGAGCGTCGTACAGCGGCTGGACCTCGAGATCGATCCAGCGCTTGCGCCCGTCCTTCATGACGTTCAGCAGCTCTTCGTGGAAACCCTCGCCGGCATCCAGGCTGCGGCGCATGCGCTCGATGGTCTCGGCGTCGGTCTCCTCGCACTGGAGCAGGTCCCCGGGCTTGCGGCCCTTGGCTTCCTCGGCCGTGTATCCGGTCATGCGCGTGAACGCGGGGTTGCTCCAAAGCACCTTGCGATCGAGATCGGTGACGACCACGCCGTTGTCGGTCGCCTCGGCGATCGACGACAGCTCGTGCAGCCGCCCGTGGGTCTCGATCCGGCGGTCGGCATCGACGAAGGTCTCGAGCACCCCCCAGAGCTGCCCCTCGGCGTCGAGCAAGGGGCTGGCCGAGACCTCCAGCCACAACGGCTGGTCGGAGTCATCACGAAGCAAGCCCAGAACGGTGGGCTCGTGGACCGAGCCGTCGTCGAGCACCCCGAGCGCGGGCCGTTCGGACGGCGCCAGTTCACGCCCGGAGAGGTCGACGAGGACGGGGAAGCCGTCCTCCAGACGGAGGTCGTCCGAAGCACGCAGCGGGCGTTCGATCCCGAGGGTGCGGGCGGCGTATGCGTTGAGGGCCAGGATGCGACCCGTCGCGTCGATCAACAGGACCCCACGGCCGACGGTGTCGAGACCGAGGTTCACCATGTGCACGTATTCGTCCCGCGTCGGCGGGCTCGTCGGCCGATCGATCATCGTGGGTCCTCTGTCGTCCGGGAAGCCTGTGGGGTCCGTGGGGCGTGGATCGCCACGGTTCTTCCCGTCCGTTACAGTGTCGTCGAACTCGACGGGAGCACGATCGGCTCGTTGGTCGTGGCGGGAGTGGTGTGTGCGCCGTATCGCTCGTGGTGCGAGATCCTACAGACCGCGTCCTGCGGGACGGATCTACTCACTCCGAGACCGGTCGTTCGACGAAGAGCGTCGCCTGCCGCACCAGTTCACGGCCCGACTTCAGCGAGAGTTTCTGCTTCAGTCGCTCCCGGTAGGTCTGCACCGTCTTGGCACTGATGTTCAATCGCTCGGCGATCTCGTTGGTCCCGAATCCCTCTCCGAGCATGCGGAAGACCGTGAGTTCGCGATCGGTGAGGCGGCTCAGCAAGCCGGGATCGGTGACGTCGTGTCCCGAGGCCACTCGCATCACGAAGACCTGCTGCATCGACTCGCTCAGATGGATTCCGCCGTCGAGTACCCGCCGCACGGCCTCGACCAGTGCGGCCGGCTCCTCCGACTTCATCACGTATCCGCGCGCGCCGGCCCGGATCGCGCGCTCGGCGTAGGTCCGTTCGGCGTGCATGGACAGGACCAGGATCTTCAGATCCGGATACCGCGCAGCCGCGTCCTTGATCAACTCGAGCCCGTCGGCATCGGGAAGGGAGAGATCGACCACCGCGAGGTCGGGCTCGTGTTCCGCGAGCGCGCGGAAGAAGGCAGCGCCATCACCGGCCTGTTCGACCACCTCCATCCCGGGAACTCGCGCCAGCATCGCCGCCACGCCACTGCGCACCACCGCGTGGTCGTCGACCAGGACGATCTTCTTCGCTTCCTCTCCCATGCCGTGACTCCGTCGAGATGCAGGACCCGGCGCCCGGACGACCACCGCGCGTCCAAGGCTGGACCACAGGCGGTCCGGCGGCCGGGAGGGGCAGAATAGGGCGAGACGGACGGAAGATCGACCCTCACCTTCAGGCGACCGGGGTCGACTCCAGCGCCTCTTCGACACGCGCGTCGAGGACCTCGAAAGCGGCGTCCACCACCACGGCATCGTAGAGTCGCCCGGAACCGAGAGCCAATGCGTCGAAGACCTGGTGCAATTCACGCGCCGGCCGGTAGGGACGGCGGGACAGCATGGCGTCCGCGACGTCGGCCACGGCGAGCACACGCGCCTCGATCGACAACTGCGGAGCGATCAGGCCCTCGGGATATCCACTCCCGTCCAGCCGCTCGTGATGTTGCTTGACGATGTCACACATCCGATCGGGGAAGCCGATGTGGCGCAGCATCTGAGTTCCGAGCACCGCGTGCGACCGCACGTGCAGGGTCTCGCCGGGTCCGAGTTCGTCCGGACGCTGCAGCAGCGCGCTCGGTACACCGAGCTTCCCGACGTCGTGCAGGTAGCCGGCCCAGCCGAGCATCGCAATACTCTCGGCGCTCAGCTCCAGGCGTCGTCCGAGTTCGCGAACCAGTCGGGAAACCCTTTCCTGGTGGGCGAAGGTGTGGGAGTCGTGCACCGCCATGGCGGTGGCCAGACCCTCCATCGAGCACAGGAGTGCCCGGGGGAGCTCTGTGCAGGGGAATGCACCCTTCATGGCTCGTGCTCCATCGAATGCGCGGGGTCTGGGCGGAGTCGATGTCCGGTCGGTCTCGGACACGGCCCGCGAGCCTCCGGCTTCTGCGTGGGGCAGACGGCTGGAGACCATTCGAACGAACCAGACGCTACGTCGGCCGGAGCGAGATGTCTGTCCGAAGGATTCCTAGGAGCCCGTCAGGCACCCGCTCGTCGCGTCGTGCGGGCCTTGACCCGAAAATCGCCCCGCGTTGCGGGAACGTGATCGGTTGGACGGTGGGCATCGATTGGATGTCCATGCCGCCGTTCTGCTATCATCGCCGGCCACGATCGTCACGCGCTGCCCCGAGCGGGCGCACGAGCCACCGAGAGGAGTGAGGTGGACCGTGAAGGAGAACGAACGAAAGCAAGGATCGGGCAAGCTACACATACTGCTCATCGATGACCACGCCTTCTTCCACGTCGGCGTCTCCGCCTTCCTCGAGCAGGTCGACGGCCTCGCCGTGGTCGGCTCCGCGCGGTCTCCGCGCGAAGCCTTCGACGTGCTCGAGCGCGAGCCCGTGGACTTCGCACTCGTCGACATCTCGCTCGGCCGAGCCGATGGCCTGGAACTGGTCAAACAGATCGTTCCCCGCTGGCCACGCGTGCGCGTGATCATGCTCTCGATGCACGGCGAGCGGAACTACGCCGAGCGTGCACTCCGGGCCGGAGCGCGGGGATACGTGATGAAGAGCGAGCCCCCGGAGGTGCTGGTCGAAGCCATCCGCCGCATCGAGGCCGGTGGCGTGTACCTCAGCGACCGGCTCCAGTCCGAGATCGCCAGTCGCTTCTTCCACCACGATCCGACCGGTTCCGGATCTCCCGTGGAACAACTGACCGACCGCGAGCTCTCGGTGTTCCGCATGCTCGGCGAGGGACGGACCTCACGGGAGATCTCCGAGTGTCTGCACGTCGGCTTCAAGACCGTTCAGACCTATAGGGAACGGATCAAGACGAAGCTGGGGATCGGTTCGGCGAACGAACTCGTGCAGCAGGCGGTGCTCCACGTCCAGGCCGAAGCCGCCGGGAGTCCGCACCCGAGCGTCGAACCGAGCCATCGGACCGAGCCCGACCGGCCGCCCG
>Ga0102943_1000158_pt1 | contig 47201 bp, 42 predicted proteins | sample SalPonC_black_MG_FD_78174 | JGI IMG/M metagenome (GOLD analysis project Ga0102943, IMG submission 78174) | Salt pond soil microbial communities from South San Francisco under conditions of wetland restoration - Salt Pond MetaG... | ecosystem: Environmental > Aquatic > Marine > Intertidal zone >...
CGCCCCGAATCAACCCGTGATGATAAAAGGTGCAGGCGGGAAAACAGGTAAACCCGAAACATCCGGCCAGGTAGATCTGGGTGGCTGTGGACAAAAAAAGATCCTTTCCCCTGACAATAAAGGTCATGCCGTGGGCGTCATCTTCCAAAAGGCTTGCCAGCTGGTAGCTGGGCTGATCGTCTTTTCGCCACAGCACAAAATCCCCAAACTCCCGGGCCAGATGAACCCTGCGGTCCCCTACCCGGATTCGGGCGTCATCAGCCACCCTCAGGCCAAGGGCATGGCATCCGGACACAAAGTCCAGTTCCCTGTCCCGGCAGGTTCCTGGGTATAGACCGTCGGCAGAGGCCTTTTTAATCTGGCTTCTGGTGCATTGGATGGATCGACGCCATCAATGGTTCTTTACACACAATTGAAACACTGATACTGATTCATAGATGACAACTCTTTAATCGTCCCATGCTGGATACCCGTCAACGTCACAAGATGACAGGAGGACATCGTATAATGAAACATGCAAAAATGCTGATTGTGGTGATGCTGTTTCTGTGGTGCGGTATGTCTTACGCTCAGGAAGTTACAGTGGTGACAGAGATTTGGGAACCCTATAATTTTATTAAAGATGGCCGTGTAATCGGTATTTCGACAGAAATTGTCAAACATACCCTTCAACAGGCGGGAATGACTATCAAGGATGGAAAAATAGGGGTTTATCCATGGGCCAGAGCCTATGCGATGGCGTTAAAAGATGAGAATGTTTTAATCTATACGATCTTGCGCACCAAAGAACGGGAGAAACTGTTCAAATGGGTTGGCCGGTTACTTCCGTCAGAGAAATTTTATTTCTATAAACACCGCACCCGGTCGGATGTCGTCGTCAAGACGCTTGATGATGCCAAACAGTATAAAATAGGGGTCCTGCGGGACAGCATTCATGGACAATTTCTCATTGCTCACGGCTTTCCCAAAAAGTCGCTGGAAGTTGTCTCCGATCAGATGCTTAACCTAAGAAAACTGCTGTATGATCGCATTGATCTGATTATAGATGTTGAGGCCACGCTCAAAATTCGGACACAGGAACAAAATTTGCCATTGTCAGAATTCCAGCAAGTGCTGTTTTTGTTCGAGCATGGCCATTACATGGCCTTTAGTCAGAAAACTTCGGATGCCGTTGTTGAACGTGTGCAGTCGGCATTTCAAAACGTTCAGACGAGCGGCATCATCCAGAAAATTTTGGAAAAATACAAATAACAGGCCGGTGATCATGTGAATTCAGATAAAATAATCAGGCACTTACATTGAAAATCACCCCGGCAGATAATCCACGAAAGGACTTGGCCCATGAACCCAATAAAAAAAGTCTTTATCATAGTTTTTTTCATCCCATGCATGCTGGTTATTTCCCATCCCTGTTCAGCAGGGGAGACGGTAAGAATCACCACAGGAGAATTCCCTCCTTTTGTATCAAATAATCTTAAACACAAAGGGTTTGTCACGCGTATCATCAAAGAGTCTTTCAGGCTTGTTGATGTTGAGGCCAGGTTCAAATTTTTTCCCTGGAACAGAAGCAAGGCGCTTGTAAAGGCAGGAACCTGGGATGCTTGCAGCTTCTGGGCCAAAATGCCTGAAATTGAAAAACACTTTTATCTGTCTGACACGGTGGCCACAGGAACTCTTGTATTTTTTCATCCCAAAACTCTGGATTTTGAATGGAAAAGTGTCAAGGATCTGGAGAGATACCGCCTTGGAGGGGTTCTGGGAAATATTTACGGAGAGGCGGTTAAAAATGCGGAAAAAATGGGCAGGATACATATAAAACGGCTGCCAAGCGAAGTCGAGGCGCTTGAATTACTTGTCAGGGGGGGCTTTGATGTCATGCCCATAAACAAGGATGCCGGGTATTACCTTTTGAACAAAAATTTTGATAAAAAGGTGGTAAACCAGATGATCCACCACCCCAAGCCTATCCGCACATCCCTTTATACGCTGATTTTTTCCAAAAAATCCGAAAAAAGCAAAAGGCTTTTAAAATTGTTCAACAAAGGACTCAGCATGCTCAAGCAAAGCGGTGCACATGCCCGGTATGTGCAGGAGTCAAGAAATAGCGACTATGCAGATAAACCCTAGCTATAAAACACCCCAAAGTGCTTGCCATCCATAATCTAAGTGTTTATATTATGCGGATACCACCTGCACCCAAACAAAAAAGGCCCCTGACGAAACCGCCAGAAGCCTTGATGTTTTATGGTCGGGACGGCAAGATTTGAACTTGCGACCACTTGTCCCCCAGACAAGTGCGCTACCAGACTGCGCTACGCCCCGAAAAGAACAGAAGCGTTTTTAACACGTTGCCCCCGGGGTGTCAACAAGGAATCCATATCCGGGTCATTTTTTTATTTTCCACATTGTGTCTTGCTCTATTGACAAATAAAAACTGACCTGTTAATGCTATAGCTTTTTTTGAAAGAAAAAAATGGAGTCCAATTAATTAGCAGTATATACTTTTTAACCCATGTTCATAAACTAAAGCTTATTTATTTTTAAATTTTGACAGCACAAGTATATAACAAATCATATTTAGTTTTTGGGTGCGGAAACACGCTGTTTGGCAATGACGGATTTGGCCCGGAAGTTGTCAACGAGATCAATGCGTCCCACACCCTGCCGGATTCTGTTCTGGTCCTGGATGCCGGTACCGGCATACGGGACCTCGTCTTTGACCTGCTTTTGGTGGAAAACCCACCGAAGCTGATCATTGTCGTAGATGCCGTAACCTTTGAAGACAGGGAACAAGGAGAGGTCTTTGACATTGAAGTCTCTTCTGTGCCAAGGGAAAAGCTTGCTGATTTTTCCCTTCACCAGTCCCCTACCTCCAACCTGCTCTCTCAAATGTCTGAGCGGGGCATCGATGTAAAAATAGTTGCCATGAACACAGAATTCATACCCAACGAAATCAGCCCGGGTCTTTGTCCTAAGGCCAAAAAGGCTGTGAAGGAGGCAGCATCCCGAGTTATCCGGGAACTAAAAAGCCGTGGGGCTTTTGAAAAATAGAAACGTTCAACCCTTAAACGAGGTAGCTATGGCAAAAAAACCTTTAGGTTCTGTGTTGATGGCTGGTGGCGGAATTGCAGGTATCCAGGCAGCCCTGGATATGGCAGATTCCGGATTTTACGTCTATCTTGTGGAGAAAAGTGCAGGCATTGGCGGGGTCATGTCCCAATTGGACAAGACCTTCCCGACCAATGACTGCGCCATGTGAATTATTTCACCCAAGTTGGTTGAGTGCGGTCGGCACTTAAATATTGAACTTCTTACACTCTCTGAAATCAAAGCCGTAAAAGGCGAGCTTGGAGACTTCACAGTAACTGTTGAAAAACGTCCCAGGTACGTTGACGAAGAAAAATGTATCGCCTGCGGCCTTTGCGCGGAAAAATGTCCCAAAAAAGTCGATGACGAATACAATGCGGGCCTGAACAAGAGGAAGGCAGCCTATATCAAATACGGCCAGACCGTTCCCCTTAAATACGCCATTGACCCGGACAACTGCATTTACCTGACAAAGGGAAAATGCGGGGTCTGTGCCAAGGTCTGTCCCACAGGGGCCATTGACCACAACATGCAGGCTGAAATGCTGGATGTGAATGTGGGCGCCCTTATCCTGGCGCCGGGCTTCAAACCCTTCTCTCCCAAAGGCATTGACTATTATGGTTACGACTCCATTCCTGATGTGGTGACCAGCCTTGAATACGAACGGATGCTCTCTGCCTCTGGTCCTTCCATGGGCCATCTGAAAAAAGAATCCGACGGCAACGAGCCGGAAAAAATCGCCTGGATCCAATGTGTGGGCTCCAGAAACACCAATTGTTCTGCAAACGGGTATTGCTCCAGTGTCTGCTGCATGTATGCCATCAAGCAGGCCGTGATGACCCAGGCCCACATGCCCAAGGACAGCGACGGACAGCAGACCATTTTCTACATGGACATCCGGACCCCGGGCAAGGAATACGAACGGTATTACGAAGGTGCCAGGGACAAAGGGGTATCCTTTGTCCGGGCCCGTCCCCATACCCTTCTGGCCGGCCCTGACGGCCATGGCGTGACCATGAGCTGGGCAGATGAAACAGGAAAAACCCATGAAGAATTTTTTGACATGGTGGTCCTGTCCATAGGCCTGGAAGCCCCTGAAGACGCCAAAGCTCTGGCCAAAGCCTGCGATATCGAGCTGGACCACTACGGTTTTGCCAAGACATCCACCTTTAACCCCTCAATGAGCACCAGGGACGGCATCTATGTCACGGGCAGTTTCCAGAGCCCCAAGGCCATTCCCCAGTCTGTGGCCACAGCCTCCACCGCAGCGTCCAGGGTCAAGGCTGCACTGTCGCAGGCCCGGGGCACCCAGGTTGTGGAAAAGACATTTGTGGATGAGTTCGACATCTCTGAACAGGAACGGCGCATCGGCGTCTTTGTCTGTTCCTGCGGCAGCAATATCGCCTCTGTGGTGGATGTCAAGGCCTTGTCCGAATATTCAAAGACCCTTGCCCATGTGGCGTATGTAGAGAACAACATGTTCACCTGTTCTTCGGACACCCAGGACCTGATCGCCCAGACCATCAAAGAGCAGAATCTCAACGCTGTGGTGGTGGCGGCCTGTACCCCCAGAACCCATGAGCCCCTGTTCCAGGAGACCCTGCAAAGTGTCGGCCTGAACAAGTACATGGTGGAGATGGCCAATATCAGAAACATGAACGCCTGGGTCCATCCCAATGAGCCTGAAAAAGCCACATTAAAGGCCAAAGAGCAGGTAAAAATGGCCGTAGCAAAGGTAACCCGGAACTATCCCCTTCAGGATATCCAGGTCAATATCACCCCCAAAGCCCTGGTAATCGGCGGCGGCCTGTCCGGTATGGCAGCGGCCCGTAACCTGGCTGACGAGGGTTATGAAACCATCCTCATTGAAAAGCAGGCAGATTTGGGCGGCATGGCAAACAATCTGCTGTACACCTGGAAAAACGAAGATATCCAGGCCAATACCCAGGCCCTGAAAGATGAAATCCTGGCAAATGACAAGATCCGTGTCATGACCCAGACCCAGTTGACTGCGGTGTCCGGATTTGTGGGCAGCTTCACAGGAGAGGTAACCTGCAACGGCCAGGCTGAAACCATTGACTTTGGTGCCTGCGTTTTGGCCACCGGCGCCCATGAGTACAAACCCGACGAATACCTGTACCGGAAAAATGACGCTGTCATGACGCTGATGGACTTCAACACAAAGGTTCACAACACCCCTGAGTTTGAAAACACCCTGAACTCTGTTGTCTTTATCCAGTGCGTGGGTTCCAGGGACGACAGCCACCCCTATTGCTCCAGGGTCTGCTGCAGCCACTCTGTCAAAAAGGCGGTCCGGCTGAAAAAGGCCAGCCCGGACAGGGATGTATATATTCTCTACCGGGACATCAGAACCTATGCGGACAAGGAGGATCTGTACCGAGAGGCCCGGGACCTTGGGGTCATCTTCATCAGGTACACCAGAAAAGAAAAACCGGTGGTCGCTGAAGTCGACGGCAAACTGGAAGTCCAGATCTTTGATCCCATGCTTCAAATGAAGGTGGCCATCACTCCGGATGTGCTCGTTTTGGCCTCTGCTGTTGAGCCCAACACCGCCACCCCCTTTGTGGACCTGTTCAAATGTTCTATTAATGCTGACGGATTCCTCATGGAGGCCCATCCCAAGCTGCGGCCTGTGGACTCCACAGTGGACGGGGTATTTCTGGCCGGCATGTGCCACTATCCCAAACCCATTGATGAGGCCATTGCCCAGGGCCGGGCTGCGGCATCCCGGGCGTCGGTGATCCTGTCCAAGAAGACCCTGGAACTGGATGCCATCAAGTCCAGCGTCACCCACAACTGCGACGGCTGTGCCCTGTGTGTGGATGTCTGCCCCTACAACGCCATAGAACTTGTGGCGTACGAGGACGACGCAGGCAAGTCCCACCGCAGGATCAAAACCAACGACGCCCTGTGCAAGGGCTGCGGCATCTGTGCCGCCACCTGCCCCAAACAAGGGGTTGTGGTCAACGGTTTTACCCATAACCAGCTGAGCGCCCAGGTGGACGCCATCCTTGAAAACGCTTAATAAAGCTTAGGAGAATATATACAATGTCAGATCATTTCGAACCGACAATCATCGGTTTTCTGTGCAATTGGTGTTCCTATGCCGGCGGAGATCTTGCCGGAGTTTCCCGACTTGAGTATCCCACCAATATGAAGGCCATCCGGGTCATGTGCACCGGGATGGTTCATCCGGACCTGATCCTGGAAAGCCTGAAAAAAGGGGCTGACGGGATCATGGTCATGGGCTGACATCTTGGTGAATGTCATTACCAGGATGGTAATTATAAAGCCCAGGCCCGTATGTCTCTTGCTAAACTCATGGTTCAGGATGCCGGCTTCAACCCTGAGCGCATCACCATTGAATGGGTGTCCGGGGCAGAAGGTCCCAGATTTGCCCAAAAGGTTACCGAGTTTACCGATAGAATCAAATCCCTTGGTCCCAACACCTTTAAGGCCATAACCCAGAACAAAGAGGAGGTGACCCCATGCCAGTAAAAGTTGCCAGCGAATGGCTCAACTCCTGCTCCGGATGTGAGATCGCCATCCTCAACCTGGGGGAGACCCTGCTGGATCTCCTCCCGGAGCTGGACTTTGTTCACATCCCTGTTCTCATGGACCACAAGCACTTTGGTCAACTGGGGGAAAATGATGAAATCGACATCCCCAAAGCCACGGTGGGCCTTGTTTCAGGCGGTATCCGCAACGAGGAGCACCTGGAGGTGGCCCATGAGATGCGCAAAAAATGCGACATCCTCATTGCCCTTGGCACCTGTGCCACCCACGGCGGCATCCCTGCCCTGATCAACTCCTATACCAACGATGAGCTGTTTGACCGGTATTACCACACCGAGAGCACAGATCCCGGCGCTCCGGTCCCGTCCAAGGGGATCTCCCCTCTTCTGGACCGGTGTTATGCTTTGGATGAGCAGATCAAGGTGGACATCTACCTGCCCGGCTGCCCCCCCCATCCGGATCAGATTGCAGCGGCGATTCTGGCCCTGCTGAAAGGGCAAACCCCGGAACTGCCCTTCAAAAGCGTCTGTGACACCTGCCCCACCCGGCGGGAGGGCAAGGGAAATATCGGGACCATCAAACGATTCACCACCCGGCCGGATTTTGATGCGGACAGGCCCATTGATGAGATGCGCTGCCTTCTGGAACAGGGCTATCTGTGTGCCGGCCCCGTGACCCGGGCAGGCTGCGCCGGCAACGACGGCGAAGCCCCCAGGTGTATCTCGGCCCGGGTTCCCTGCCGGGGGTGTTACGGCCCGGTTCGCCAGGAGGGCAACCAGCTTTTGGATATGCTGAATGCCCTGGCATCCAACGGCGTCGACATCAGCAAAATCCCTGACAGGGACAATTTCTTGAGATTTTCAGGGGCCCACAACCGACTGGTTCCCGGCACAAAAGGAGGGATCTAAATGGGAAAGACCATTAATTTAGCGCCGCTGTCCAGAATTGAGGGACATGCCAATATAAAGATAGACCTTGATGATACCGGGTCAGTGGCCTCTGCCACCACCCATTTCAACTCCATCAGGGGGTTTGAAAAATACGTTCAGGGCAAACCCGCCGAAGAGGTCACACGCATCGTGACCCGGATCTGCGGCATCTGCCCCTGGCACCATCATTTGGCATCCACCAAGGCCGTGGACGCCTGCTTTTCTGCAGAAGTGGCCCCTGCCGGCCATCTGCTGCGCGAATGCATGCAGAACATGGCCCATATCAATGACAAAATTCTTCATTTCTACTTTCTGGCCGCCCCGGACTTTGTTTTGGGCCCGGATGCAGACTACAAGGTTAGAAATGTCATCGGCATTGCCCAGGCCGCACCGGATCTGGCCCGCCAGGTCATTAAAATGCGCCAGCTGGGCCAGATGATGATGGAAAAATTCGCCGGCAAGGTGATCCATCCCATTGCTGCGGTACCCGGGGGCTTTTCCAAGCCCATGTCCGATGACCAGCGCAAAGAGCTGGTAGAAGACACCAAGGAGCTGCTGGAATTTGCCAAGTTCTCCATGGCCCATGCCAAGGAAAACATTTTCCCCAACTACCTTGAGGAAGTCACCACCCTGGGCACCATTACCACAGGCTTCATCGGCACCGTGGATGACAATGGCGGCCTGAACTTCTACGACGGCAAGATCCGCCTGATGAAACCCGACGGCGCCTTTGACGACTTTAACACCGCCGATTACCTGGATCACATCAGCGAGCATGTGGAAGAGACCTCCTATGGAAAATTTCCATATGCCAAATCCTGGAACGAGGGATTCTCCATGGATCTGGATGCCCCCAAAGGCATCTACCGGTCCAACTGCCTGGCCCGGCTCAACGCCTGCGATCATATCCCGACCCCGCTGGCCCAGGCCGAGCTTGAAGAGTTCCGCAAAAGCTTTGGCCGCCCGGCCCAGCACACCCTGCTGTATCACTGGGCACGGCTCATCGAACTGGTCTATGCCTGTGAAAAGACCCTGGAACTGCTTTCTGATCCCGCCATCTGCGGCAAGGAGACCCGGTTTGAGTGCACCCCCGGGGCAGGCCGCGGCGTCGGTCATGTGGAAGCCCCCCGGGGCACCCTGATCCATGACTATACCACAGATGACAGAGGCCTTATTGAAAAGGCCAATATGATCGTGGGTACCACCCACAACCTGGGCCCCATTTCCATGAGCGTGGAGCAGGCTGCAAAGCTTCTGATCAAAGACGGCCATGTGGATGAGACCATTCTAAATAAGGTGGAGATGGCGGTGCGCGCCTACGACCCCTGAATCAGCTGCGCCACCCACCGCCTGGATGGCGGTAAGATGATCCAGATCAAGGTTATGGATGCCCACGGCAAGTCCATCATTCTTTAGCCTTATTTTCTCGGGATACAACAGCCGGGGGGAGTGCTTTCCCCCCGGCTGTTTTTTTCTTTCAATGGCAATGTCTTTCCCGGAATTTCAATCTTTCCTGTCCCATGGATTTTGTTTGATCTCCCCTTCCTTTTTTTGTAGAATCGTCTGTATTTTCAATCCATTTGCGTGGATGACATCACCCGGATTGCATCCAAAACCGTCATGTCCCGGGTGGATCATCTGAACCTGTCGGCAAAGGACATCGGCAAAATCACCCAGGTCATCCGAAAAATCTCGGAACAGACCCATCTGCCGGCCCCGAATGCCACCATTGAGGCGGCCAGAGCCGGAGAGGCAGGAAAAGGCTTTACCGTCGTGGCCGATGATATAAGGCAACTGGCCGACCAGACCACGTTTAATTTAAACGTCTTTTAAAAAAAAGGAAGTCACAATGACCGTGCATCAGTTTACCTTCTCATCCCCCAAACGCCTGATATTCGGTCCGGGCAGCATTTGCCAGCTTCCCCGGATCTCCCAGGCATTGGGCGGACACCGCATCCTGTTTTTAACCGGCAATACCTCGTTTAAGGCTTCCACAGCCTGGGCAGAACTAACAACGGCGTTTGCCGGCAACAACGCCCGACTTTTTTTTGTATCCGTGACAAAAGAGCCCTCACCAAACCTGGTGGATCAGATTGTCAAGGACCATTGGGACATGGAAGCAACCCTTGTCATTGCCGTTGGCGGAGGGTCTGTCCTGGATGCCGGCAAGGCGGTCTCAGCCATGATGGGGCAAAAGGAATCCGTTGAAACCTATCTTGAAGAGGTGGGCACACGCACCCATTCCGGCAGCAAGCTGCCCTTCATTGCCGTGCCCACCACCTCTGGCACCGGCAGTGAGGCCACCAAAAACGCCGTGCTCAGCAAACCAGGCCCTGACGGCTATAAAAAGAGCCTGCGCCATGACAATTTCATTCCCGATCTTGCCCTGGTGGATCCGGAACTGACCCTGCCCTGCCCGGCCCGGGTCACAGCGGCCTGCGGCATGGATGCCCTGACCCAGCTGCTGGAGGCCTATGTTTCTGTGAAAGCCTCGCCCATGACCCATGCCCTGTGCCGCAGCGGCCTGTCCGGTTTTGGTCCGGCCCTGGCCAGGGTCCTTTTGGAAGATCCCCTGGATATTGAGGCCCGAAGCTGCCTCAGTTACGGGGCCTATATGTCAGGGCTGGCCCTGGCCAATGCCGGCCTGGGTCCGGTCCACGGCTTTGCCGGCGTGATCGGTGCAATGGCCCCCAACCGCCACGGGCAGGTCTGCGGCACCCTGCTGGCCGAAACCACCCGGGCCATCATCACAACCCTGCAAAAAAACGATCCCCATCATCCGTCCCTGGCAGCATATGCCGATGCCGCTGTTCTCCTGGGAATAGCCTCCTCATCTCTTTCCATGTCACCGGCCTTAAGCCGCCTGATTGACCAATTAGACCAATGGGTGGAAGACTATAAAATGCCCCCCCTTAGGGACTGCGGTATAAAAAAAGAGGATATTGTCACCATTGCCCGAAAAACAGGCCAGAAAAACACACCAACGATGCTGACCCTTGAGACATTGATATCCATCCTTGAACAACGGTTTTGATGCCGCAAACCCAGCCTGGCCTTAGCCGACTGCTGCCTGGTCCTCCGGGTTTGCCATGCAAGTGAACGGTGCTTCAAGATTTTGAAAAAATCCGACAGATCAGTTCCCATTCAAAGGTCACTATTGCAGGATCAAGCAAAGGAGGATATAAAAACAATATGAGCTTTCAGCATACCGTTCCCAAGGATGATGACTTTTCCCGCCTCCTGGACAAAAGCCTTGCCTGGGGGGCTTGCAAATCAGCACTTGTGCCGGCATCCAAAATCATGACCCGTCAGGACCTGGCAGATCTGTGCGACACCTGCCCCAACCAAGGTCTTGCCCCGAGCTGCCCTCCCCAGGTGGGCGGACCAGTGCAGTTCAGGCAATGGCAAAGCACCTGCCATCATGCCCTGTTCTTGAGTATGGAAGTAGAGACCGCCATGCTTTTATCCGCCAGCCGCAGCGATGTCTTTCAGATGCTCCATGACCTTTGCGCCGGCCTAGAAGCCGAGGCCAAAACCTTAGGATTTTCAAAGGCCATGGCATTTGCCGGTGGATCCTGCAAAGCCGTATTCTGCAGTGACCAGCCAAATTGTATGGCCCTGAAGCATACCGGCGACTGCCCCTTTCCTGACCGGGCCAGACCCTCTATGTCCGGGTTTGGGGTTGATGTGGCTGCCCTCATTAAAACCGCTGGCTGGGAAAACGAATCCTTTCTGGAACAAAAGGGGATTTCTAAAACTCAGCATTCCGGACTTTACGGCCTAATCCTCCTGGGATAGTCCCAGCGCTATTTGCGTAAACACTGTTTTTTTTCTTGACTTTCGATTTTTTTCTCCGATATAGTTCGTATACGAAGGAGTTGATTATGAGCCACTTACCCGATGATGTCCCGGACTGCATGGTCTTTTTGCTGGGCAAAGCCTATCAAAAAGCCCACGGCGAGTTCAAAAAACAGCTTGCCCCCTACGGCCTGACCAACCTTCAGCATCTGGTGCTGGAGGCCCTCTGGTACTGCCAGGGCATGACCGCGGCCCAGCTGTCCAAGTTTTTGATCCTGGACAAGGCCACCCTGTCCGGGGTGCTGGAGCGCATGGTCTCAGGGGGCTGGATCAGAAAAGAGCCCCATCCAGAGGACCGGCGGACCTGGTCCATCTTTACCTCGGCCAAGGCAGACCATGTAAAAGACAAGCTTGTTGCCGAGCGGCTCAAATCCAATGACAGGATACTGCAGCGGTTCTCCCTGGAGGAAAAACTGCTCTTCAAACGCCTCCTCACCGATGTGATCAACACCGGGTAATCCCGGAGAATAATCCCCGGGAGTCACAAAGGGATAACCACAGTGCACCAGTGGTTTGAATACTAACAAAACAACCCTTAACTTAAGGAACGCGCCCATGACTTTATTTAACCCCAAGACAGAGACCTTTGACCACCTGGATCCGGCCTCCAGGGAGATCATGAAAAAAACCATTGCCTTTTTTGAGGACAGGGGAAAACAGCAGCTAAAGGACGATTTTCACGAACGGGTCTGGTACCAGGATTTTTTAGACTTTCTCCGGGACAACCAGATCTTTGCCACCCTTCTCACCCCGGCTGAGTATGCTGACGGCAATGAAAACGCCCGGTGGGATACCCGGCGGATCTGCGATTTCAACGAGATCCTGGGCTTTTACAACCTGGCCTATTGGTATACCTGGCAGGTCTCTATCCTGGGCCTGGGCCCCATCTGGATGAGCCCTAACCAGGCCCTGAAAAAAAAGACCGCCCAGATGCTCAAGCAGGGCCATATCTTTGCCTTTGGCCTGTCTGAAAAAGCCCATGGCGCGGATCTCTACTCCTCGGACATGGCCCTGACCCCCTTGGGAGACGGCCACTATGTGGCAGACGGAGGAAAATACTATATCGGCAATGCCAACCAGGCCGGCATTGTCTCCACATTTGCAAAAAACACCGAAACCGATGAATATGTCTTTTTTGCGGCCGATCCCTTCCATGACAACTACGATTTGGTCCAGAACATAGTAAACTGGGAAGGGTATGTGGCTGAGTACACCCTCTCGGGCTATCCTGTGACCGATGAGGACATCATGTCCACGGGCAGTGAGGCCTGGGACGCAGCCTTAAATACCATTAACGTGGGCAAGTTCAACCTGGGCTGGGGTGCCATCGGCATCTGCGAGCATGCCTTTTACGAAGGCCTGAACCATGCGGCCGCCAGAAACCTTTACGGAAAATTTGTCACGGATTTCCCCCATATCAAGCAGATGTTCGCAGACGCCTATGCCAGACTCATGGCCATGAAGATCTTCTCTTCCCGGGCCGCCGACTACTTCAGGTCCGCCTCCGCAGAGGACCGGCGCTATCTGCTCTACAACCCCATGGTAAAGATGAAGGTGCCCACCCAGGGAGAGACGGTGATCAATTTAATCTGGGATGTCATTGCCGCCAGGGGCTTTGAAAAAGACTGCTATTTTGAAATGGCGGCCCGGGACATTCGCTCTCTTCCCAAGCTGGAGGGCACGGTCCATGTCAACATGGCCCTGATCATCAAGTTCATGGCCAATTACTTTTTCAACCCCGGTCAATTTCCCCAGATACCGGTCAGGGATGATGCCTGCTGCGATACCTTTCTCTTTGCCCAGGGCCCCACCAAAGGTCTTGGCAAAATCCAGTTCCACGACTACAACCTGGCCTACAACAGTGTCGACCTGCCCAATGTCAATATTTTCAAAGACCAGATCCAAGCCCTTAAGGACATGCTCATGCAGGCCTCTCCGGAAAAAGACCAGGCAAAGAATATGGACTTTCTCCTGTATCTGGGAGAGATGTTCACCCTGGTGGCCTATGGCCAGCTCATCATTGAAAAGTACAATCAAAAAGACACAGGTGCCTTGGAAAACTTTGATACTGACCTTCTGGAACAGATATTTGACTTCATGGTCCGGGATTTTGGTGAATTTGCCTTAAAACTCTATGCCAAGCCCGATACCACCGAGGCCCAGATGGCATTCTGCCAGAAGATGATCCAAAAACCGGTGACAGACAAAAACCGCTTTGACCGGGTGTTTAGCACCCGTGTCATGGGCCTGAGGGATACCTATGAGATGAATCCATAACCCCCAAGGATAGCCATGTTTGCCAGAGGGGGCTGCCCTCCGGCAAACATGGGTTACCAATTTGTACGGCGATTGAAACTTTGTATTCCTTTGGCTATACTTTCCCAAACGCTTTAAAGAAAAACGTACAATCGGTCATAACCATCCCGGAGTGCCATGCCCCCTATCACTGACTATGCCTTTGGCAAAATGACCATCAAAGGCACCATCTATACCAGAGACCTGATCATCTTTCCGGATGGCCGGATCCAAACAGACTGGTTCCGGCAGTCCGGTCATCTGCTCAGGCAGGAGGACCTTGACATGGTGCTTCCCAAAGGCCCGGAGCTTATCATTGCCGGCACCGGCGCCTACGGCCGCATGGCTGTGGCACCGGGCCTGGAAAAGGCCCTGGAAAAAATGGAAATCCGGCTTGTGGCCATGGAAACCCCGGCTGCGGTGGCCTTGTATAATTCAAAACTCAGTAAAAACGCATCTGGCCTGTGCGGCTGCTTTCACCTGACCTGCTGATGCCTTCTTCCAATACCTGGGCCTTTTGCTTCTGCCCGGCCTGCGGCCAGCAGATGATTTCCCGGCCCCAGAAAACCATTTGGCAAATTCTTGTTTCCTCTTGACTGGGCCGGGCTGATAATTACTTTTCTACATGATTACAAACCCCTTGGAAAGGAAGAGCTTTGAAAACGGTACTAAACGGCGCCACCTTGTTTGATGGGGATAATACCATTATTTCCGATGCAGCCATGGTTTTTGATGAGGACAGCATCCTGGCGGTCGGCAAAAGAGAACACGTGGATATTCCAGAAGGAGCCAAGATCATTGACTGCCGTGGCAAATTCATCATCCCCGGCCTCATTGACACCCACATCCACCTGGACATGCACGGCATGGCAGATACTGTCCATGAGAGCCTTGTGGAAGACAAGCTGCGGACCATCAGGTCTGCCCGGGAAATGATCAATACGGTAAGGGCCGGTATCACCACGGTCCGGAACATGGGGTCTTCCAACTATATTGACGTCGCAGTCAAAAAAGCGGTTGATGAAGACCTTATCCAGGGCCCCCGCATACTGACCAGCGGGCGGATCATCGGCATGATGACCGCCGGAAACGAATACTTCGACGGCCTGTACCGGGTGGCTGACGGGGTGGATGAAAACCGCAAGGCCGCCAGGGAACAGATCAAGGAGGGGGTGGACTGGCTCAAGGTCATGGCCACCGGTGCCATCATGAATCCCGGGGGGGTCCCTGGCGGCGTGCATCTGGATTTTACAGAAATCCGAACCATTGTAGAAGAAGGCAAAAAGGCCGGCATCCACACGGCAGCCCACGCCCACGGTGCCGAGGGCATAAAAAACGCCGTTAAAGCCGGGGTCAGGACCATTGAGCACGGCACCCTGGCCGATGATGAGGCCCTTGACATGATCCGGGACAACGATGTCTTCCTCTCGTCCACCATCGCCTCCAACTTCTGGATGCTCAATGCCTCCAGGTCCAAACAAGTGCCAAAATTCATGCATAAAAAAGCAGAAGAGGTCAGAAAAATTCGCCGGGAAAACCTGAGAAAGGCAGTTGAAAAAGGGATTAAAGTGATCATGGGTACTGATGCCGGCACCCCCTACAACTACCATGGTAAAAATGCCCAGGAACTGGTCCAGTATGTTAAACTGGGCCTGATGTCGGCAAAAGAGGCCATCCGAGCCTCCACCAAGACAGCGGCACAAGCCATCGGCATTGACCAGATCACCGGCACCCTGCACCGGGGTAAATCTGCAGACTGCATCGTCCTGAACCAGGACCCCCTGAACGACATCTCCTGTCTGGAACCAGAGGGAAGCATTGTTTTTGTATTTAAACAGGGACATTTGATCCGGGGCAAGGCAATTCCGGAAAAACAGACCTCGTCAGCCTCTGATCTTGAAATAGTATAATTGGGGTTAAAAACCAGGCTTTAAACCAGCCTTTAAACCAGGAGGCAGACCGAACCGTATTGCTTATTCATCCAAATTATGGTTTAATTTGACCCATGAAAAAACCTTATTACCGGCCCCGGAAGGCCAAATCCGGGAAACCCAAGACAAAAGCCAACCGCCTTGCCATCCAGCCGGGTGTGGACAAGGCATTGGAAAAGACATTCTCCCAGATCGGCGTCCCGGAGAAAACCGTCTTCACCCCTGACCCCTTCCAGCTGGACGCCCTGGAGGCCATTGAGGTCTCGGACTGCCTGGTCACCGCCCCCACCGGAGCCGGAAAGACCTGGATCGCCGAGCAGGCCGCCAAAACCATTCTGGAAAAAGGCGGCAAGACCTGGTATGCCACCCCCCTCAAAGCCTTGACCAACTCCATCCATGCCGGATTTTCAAAGATCTTCGGCCCGGAAAACGTGGGTATCCTCACCGGAGACATCAAAGAGAACACCGACGCCAGAATCATCATCGGCACCACTGAGATCTTGAGAAATCAGCTCTACGATGCCATGTACACCGGAGAAAACCTGGGCTGCGATCTCATCATCCTGGACGAGGCCCACTACCTTGGCGATGCCGAACGGGGGGTGGTCTGGGAAGAGATCATGATCTACCTGCCTGTACGCATTCCGTTGCTGTTGCTGTCCGCCACCATTGGCAACCCGGACCAGATCGCCGGCTGGCTGGCCGGGATTCGGGGAAAAACCTGTAAAATCATCCAGAACAACAACCGGCCGGTTCCCCTGCACCCGATTTTCTTTCACCCGTCCGGCACCCTGTTTCCCCTGCTGGAAAAAACAGATACCTTGCCCGGCAAAAAGCCTCGGCTCCACAACAAGGTCTACAAATACGCCAACTCTAAAAAAGCACCCATGCTGGCCCCGCCAGGCAAACTGCCCAGGTTTTCACAGGTGCTTCGGGTCATGGCCCACTATGATCTGTTGCCGGCCATCTTCTTTGTCAAATCCCGGGCCGAGTGCGACCAGGCAGTGAAACTGTGCGACAACACCCTTTTGGCCAAGAATCCTGAACGGAAAAAGGCCCTGGTCAAACGCCTGGATGAGTTGACCTGTGATCATCCCCATCTGGCTGATCATCCCCAGAGAAAATACCTGGAGGAAACCGGCACGGCCGGCCACCACAGCGGCCATCTGCCCACCTGGAAGGTGGTGGTGGAAACCCTCATGGCCGAAGGCCTTCTGGACGCCATGTTCGCCACCTCCACGGTGGCTGCCGGTGTGAACTTTCCCGCCCGGTCCGTGGTCATTCTCAACTCCGACCGGTTCAACGGCAAGGATTTCATGTCCCTGACCCCCAGTGAGTTTCAGCAGATGGCAGGAAGAGCCGGACGCCGGGGCATGGACAAGATCGGATTCGGCATGGTGCTGCCGGGAAAATTCATGAACATCTCCCTGATCGCCAAACTGGTGGATGCCCCGCCCCTGAACGTGGAATCCCAGCTCAAGATCGATTTTTCCATGGTGCTGAACCTGTTGCTCTCCCATACCCCGGAGCAGATCCGCGTGCTTCTGGAAAAATCCTTTGCCTCATATCTCATCGCCACAGGCCATGACACGGGTAAAAGCGGCAAACGGGCCCGGAAAAAATACGGCACCGGCATGGCGTTCCTGTGGCACGATTTTACCGACCACATGGATTTTCTCACACAAGAAGGCTTTGTCAGCCAGGAGGATAAACGCCCGGCCGCCCTGACCGAAGACGGCATCTGGGCCTCCAAGCTGCGCATCGACTCTCCCCTGCTGGTGGCCGAATGCCTCAGAGACAACCTGCTGCCGGACAAGGACCCGGCCCTGCTGGCCGCCATCATGGCCTCTTTTGTCAATGAAAAAGAGTTCAGGGATGATCCTTTTACCAGCCTGCCCAAGCGGCTAAAAGACTATTTTGTAGACATCAGAATAGGCTTGAAACCCTTTGCCGTTAAAATGCTGAAAAAAGGATTTCCCGCGCCCAACCTCTTTATACAGCCAGCGGCCCTCATGTACGCCTGGGCCCATGACACCCCCTGGGACGACCTCATGCAGGCCTCGGATTATGCCGAAGGCGACTTTGCCCGGCTCATCCTGAGAACCGCTGAAAACTTAAGACAGATGACCAAACTGACCGACCACTTCCCTGACACCGCCCACAATGCCAAAGAGGCGGTGGACCTCATTCTCAGGGAGCCTGTGGTCACCACATTTGAATAACCAAGGAAAGACCCTATGACAGAAGATACAAAAAAAGTCATCTACTCCATGATCAATGTGAGTAAATTTCACGGCAAACGCCAGGTGCTCAAGGATATTAGCCTCTCGTATTTCTACGGGGCAAAAATCGGGGTTCTCGGCCTTAACGGATCTGGCAAGTCTTCCCTGCTGAAGATCCTGGCAGGGGTGGACACCGAATTCACAGGAGAAACCATTCTCTCAAAGGGCTTTTCCGTGGGATACCTTGAGCAGGAACCTTTGGTGGACTCAAAAAAAACCGTCAGGCAAGTGGTGGAAGAAGGGGTCCAGGAGGTGGTGGACCTGGTAAAAGAATACGAGACCGTGTCTGAAAAATTTGCCGAGCCCATGTCTGATGACGAAATGGACGCCCTCATCGAAAAACAGGGCAAGCTCCAGGAAAAGCTGGACCATCTGGATGCCTGGGATCTGGACGCCCGGCTTCAGATGGCCATGGATGCCCTGCGGTGTCCTTCGGGCGACACAAAGGTTTCTGTGATCTCCGGCGGTGAAAAGCGCCGGGTGGCCCTGTGCCGCCTGCTTTTATCCAAGCCGGACATCCTGCTTTTGGACGAGCCCACCAACCACCTGGACGCCGAATCCGTGGCCTGGCTTGAAGAACACCTGAGCCGATTTGAAGGCACCATCATCGCCGTGACCCATGACCGGTACTTTTTGGACAACGTGGCCGGCTGGATCCTGGAACTGGACCGGGGAGAAGGCATCCCCTGGAAGGGCAACTACTCCTCTTGGCTGGAGCAGAAGCAGAAACGCCTGGCCACAGAGCAGAAGAGCGAATCCAAACGCCAGCAGACCCTGGCCCGGGAGCTGGACTGGATCAAGATGTCTCCCAAGGGCAGGCGCTCCAAGTCCAAGGCCAGAATCAAAGCCTATGAAGACCTGCTGAAAAAGGACGTCAAACAGCAGGAACAGGACATGGAGATCTTTATCCCGCCGGGACCCCGCCTGGGAGACAAGGTGGTTGTGGCTGAGAACGTTCAAAAGGCCTTTGAGGACAAGCTGCTGGTAGAGGACATGAACTTCATCATCCCGGCCGGGGCCATCATCGGCGTTGTCGGCCCCAACGGCGCCGGCAAGACCACCCTGTTCAAGATGATCACCGGAAAACAGACCCCGGACAAGGGCAGATTCGAGCTGGGCCAGAGCGTCCATCTGGCCTATGTGGATCAGGAGCGGGACACCCTGGACCCTGAAAAGACCATATACGAGGTCATCTCAAACGGCCAGGACAAACTGGTCATCGGCGGCCGGGAAGTCAACGCCAGGGCCTATGTGGGCAAGTTCAACTTTTCCGGATCTGACCAGCAGAAAAAGGTAAAGGACATCTCCGGCGGAGAGAGAAACCGGGTCCACATGGCCACCATGCTGCAGAAGGAGGCCAACCTGCTCCTCCTTGACGAGCCCACCAACGACCTGGATGTCAATACCATGCGGGCTTTGGAAGAGGCCCTGGAAAACTTTGCCGGCTCTGCTGTGATCATCAGCCATGACCGCTGGTTTCTGGACCGCATCGCCACCCATATCCTGGCCTTTGAAGGAGACAGCCAGACCCTGTTCTTTGAAGGGTCCTACTCTGACTATGACAAGGATCGAAAAAAACGCCTGGGCATCAAGGAAAACCAGCCCACCCGGATCAAGTACCGGCAGCTGACCAGATAATCGTCATGCGCAGATCCGGGCTGCTTCAGATCCACATGGCCGTGTTTCTCTTCGGGTTTGCCGGGCTCTTCGGCAAGCTTTTGACCTGCAGCCCCTTTTACATCGTTTTGGGCCGGACCCTGTTCGCAGGGCTGGCCCTGGGCCTTTTTGCCCGGCTGACCCGGGGCATTGCCCTGGGCGGTCTTAACCGGGCCGCCCTGGCCCTGTTTATTGTCCAGGGGCTGTTACTGGCCTGCCACTGGGTCTTTTTCTTTTTGGCCATCCAGGTCTCCTCCGTGGCCCTGGGCCTTGTCACCTTTTCCAGCTTTCCCCTCTTTGTCACCGTTATGGAGCCCCTGTGTTTCAAGGAACCCCTGCGGCGGCGGGATATGGCCACAGCCCTGGCCGTTTTCATCGGCATTGTGCTGGTGGTTCCGGATCTTGACCTGGCCAACACCACCACACTGGGGGCCTGTTACGGCATTCTCTCGGGCCTGACCTTTGCCCTCCTGGCCCTGGCCAACCGGAAAAACACCCAAACCTGCCATCCCGTTGCCGTGGCCTTTTACCAGAACACGGTTGCTGCCCTGTTCCTGATCTTTCCAGTGATTCTTTTAAAACCAGCGTTGCCAACCGTATCTGACCTGCCCCTGCTGGTGCTTTTGGGCGTGGTCTTCACCGCCTTTGCCCACACCTGCTTTATCGGATCCCTGTCCCGGATCCGGGCCCAGACCGCCTCGGTGATTGCAGGGTTGGAGCCGGTGTACGGCATTGTCCTGGCCTTTTTCATGCTGGGCGAAGTTCCGGCGATACCAACGCTTTTCGGCGGTGGGATTATCATCGGTGCGACCATTGGTGCCGGCTTGTTTTCAACAAAGAATTCTCCTGCCTGACACTGGGATAGCGGGTGCTGGGATTATTTTTTCCACCCGCCGATAAGATGCAGGTGAAGATGAAAAACCTCCTGGCCCCCGCCCTTTTCAACGTTGAACAGCAATTTATAGCCGGATTCATTCACCCCTTGAGTTTTGGCCATCTGCCGGGCCACGTCAAACAGGTGGCCCACAAGGCAAAGATCCCCTTGCTCAAGGTCATTCACACTCCGGATATGGCGCTTGGGCACCAGCAGCAGATGCACCGGAGCAGCAGGGTTAATGTCCCGGAACACCACACAATCATCGTCTTCATATAAAAATTCACTGGGGATCTCTCTGTTGACAATTTTACAGAACAGGCAGTCTTGACTCATCTTTCTTCTCCTTCACACATTTATGGTATCAGCAGATCAATTTCTTCCATCAAGGTTTCCATGGCCAGGGCTGCATTTTCCCGGATAAAAAAATCAGTCATCCGCTCAGTATACTCCGAAGGCGCAGGGTTGATTTCAATGATCACCGCATGGTTGGACTTGGCACGGGCCGGCAGCATATTGGCCGGGGCCACTGTACCGGTGGTCCCCACAAGGATCATGCAGTCGGCCTGATCTGCCGCCTCAACCGAAAGGGTGGCAGCGGATTCAGGAATGGGCTCCCCGAAAAAAATCACATCTGGTTTTAAAATACCGGCACAATGGTCACAGACCGGAAGGCTCTGGTTGATATCCACCTGGTCCACCGGGTACAGCCTGCCGCATTCAAGGCAGCGCACCTGTTTTAAGGAGCCGTGGAATTCATGGACAACCCGGCTGCCGGCATCACAGTGAAGGTGATCGACATTCTGGGTAATCACGGCCTTTACAACATCCCGGGCCTCAAGTTCGGCCAGGGCATAATGGGCCGCATTGGGCAGCACCCTTCCGAACAGCTCATAGAAAATCTCCCGGATGGCAGCCCAGGACTGCTGGGTATTCTCCATGAAATACCCGATATCAAAGGTCATGGGATCATACCGGTCCCAAAGGCCGTTTTCCCCCCTGAAAGGCGGAATCCCGCTTTCCACGGAAATGCCGGCACCGGTAAATGCCACGCAATGCCTGGCATTGACAATGGCTTGTGCCGCTTGTTCATACATATGCCCCTGCTTGATCAACATTCCCCCTTGAAAAACTTACACCAGGTCCATGACCTCAACGCTGTTGAGCCACAGGTCTGCAATAAGAAGCCGGTTCTGCAACAGGTCTGCCTTTCCAAGCAAAACCTTGAGGCACTCAGACACCTGAAGGGCCGACACAAACATGGCGCAATGGGCCAGGTTGCCCATGGTTTTTTCTATGCCCCGGGCATGGCCCGGCTCCCGGCCCTGACTGCCGGCATCGGGTCTGGGCCCGTAAATGGCCTCAAACCCGGGATCCCCGGGAAAAATCACCGTCACCTGGCCGGTCACCCCGGCAATGGCACCGGAAACCAGGGGAATACCAAGCCTTGCTGCAGCCGCCTCGAGCAAGAATCGGTCATCTATGGAGTCCAGGCAGTCCACCGCAAGATCTGCGCCCGCTAGCATGGCATCTATGGTGTCGGCCTCGAAAAAATCGGTGTATGCCTGAACCCGGACAATGGAATTGACACCACCCACCCTTTGAGCGGCAGCCTCGGCTTTATATTGCCCGATATTTGCCTCGCAGCTCAAGAGCTGCCGGTTGAGGTTGGATGTGTCAAACCGGTCACCGTCCACCAGTATGAGTTCCCCCACCCCGATCCGGGCCAGCATCTCGCAGACCCCCCCGCCAAGGCCCCCAAGTCCCAGGATGGCCACCCGGGAGCGGCCCAGCACCGCCTGATCCTCAGCGCTGAGGGTCTGTTGATTCCGAATATAGCGGTCGTCCAGAGGCTGGGACATCTTAACCGCCTCCCACCGGCGGGAAAAGGCCCACCCGGTCTTTGTCAGCCAGCACATAATCGGCAGGATATTTTCTGCCGTTTACAAAGATCAGCTTGACCAGATCCCCATCAATCCCGAGATCCGAGATCAGCTGATCCACCCGGGTCCCCTCGGCCACCTCATGGGGGCCTTTGCCGGTGCCATTGGGATGAAACCGGGCCAGGGTAACAAAAAGCTTAAGATCAATCCGTATCATTTGGGTTTACACTTTATCCTGTGGCTGTTATTAATTCTTGAAGAAAAGTATAGGACAGATCGTCCTGTTTGTATACGGATTAAATGAAAAGAGGACCATGAACGGATCTCAAAACGACCCCATCAGCATTCAGCAGCTGGCCCGGAATCTGGCCAGTTTCGCCATTGACCGAACCGACCTCAAGGAACTTTTGGCAGCCATCCCCGAGGACAACGACCTGAACCTGAACACCGTTGAATATGAACTGGGCATTCTTAAAATTCTCAGTGTGGGCTGGGCCATTGCCTTTTACATGGCAGCCACGGATAAAAACAAGACCCCCCTGACTGAGTCTTTCTGGGAAATGATCCAGGAAATTGCCCAGAATATTTCCACCCTGACCGAGACCACCACCGGAACCCAGGTCAACTATTTCGCCATTCTCAAAGAACGGCTGGACACCTACGTCAAGGAGATGCAGGAGACCCCGGATCAGACAACAGAGCCCACAGCCATCATGGGCCCGGCCTTTGCCCGGGCCTGCAGGGCCCAGGACGATCCCATGGCCGTTCTCACCGGCACAAAGATGTTTACCCTGACCCTTGGGGCGGTCAAAGAATACCTGGCCTCTGTTAAAATCCAGGATATTACCATTCACTGATACGCTTGTATCAAGGAGTTGTCCATGAAAATGTCTCTGTCTTGTTTTTGTTGTTCTGTCCTGGCCCTGGCCGCCATGATCTGCTTTTCCGGGTGCGCCGCTCCAGGCCCCAAACTGATCACCCTCTCCTATACTGGCACGCCTGAAAAGGCTGCCCCCGCAACCCTTGCCCTGGCAAGATTTACAGACAAAAGACAGGATACGGCCAAAGGGGCGCTGGGATTCCGTATCCTCAACGACAAGTCCAGGCAAGTGTTCCTGGTCCAGGGCCTGGACCTTGCCACCACCCTGACAAACCAGACCCAGACCTATCTGGAGAAAAAAGGCATTTTTGTGAGACCTGCGCCCCGGTGGTCGCCTGACCCTGGGGGGCTGGCAGCAGCCCAAACCAATGCAGACAGGCTGCTCACTGCAGATATCAACACCTTTACCCTGTTTGCAGAAAAAAAAGGGGCTGTAACCCAAATGGTCCTCAAGGTGGACATCACCTTTTTTATGGGCAAAAAAACAGAAAAACAGCTGACCACCATTCCAGCCACCCTGAGCCTGGAACGGACAGAGGTGAACTTCACCGTTGAAAAGGTGGAAACCTTTTTCAACCAGGCCCTGGCTGAGATCCTTGAAAACGCCCTTGCCCTTGATAATTAGCTGACATTCCCATGAAACATTCCCAAGCGTTTAAACCTGATGCCCTGGTCTCATGGATCATATGGGTGAATGCTGCCGTGTTTGCCATTTCCCTGCTCTACACCGGCAGTTCTCTGTCCTTTACCATCAACCCCTTTGCCGCCCTGTCACCGTCAACCGATGTGCTGCTTTTCCTGGGGGCCACAGGACAGATCCCCATTGATCATTCCCATGCCTGGTGGAGTCTTTTCACGGCCAACTGGCTCCACGGCAGCCTGCTCCACATCCTGTTCAACATGATGGCCCTGAAAACCGTTGCCCCCCTTGTCATAAAAGCCTTTGGCAGTGCCAGGACCTTTTCCATTTACACCCTGGCCGGAGTCGGGGGATTTTTCGCCTCCTACCTGGGCCATGTTCCCTTGACCGTGGGGGCATCAGCCGGCCTGTGCGGCCTTATCGGCGCCCTGCTGTTTTACGGGAAATCCCGGGGCGGACACTGGGGACAGCTGGTGGTCCGCCAGACGTCCGGGTGGATCGTCAGCCTGCTGCTGGTGGGGATTGTTGTTCCCCGGGTCAATAATTGGGGCCATGGCGGCGGTTTTATCGCAGGCATGGCCCTGGGCTGGATACTGGGGTATCTTGAGGCCCGGAATGAATCCATGGCAGACAAGGTTCTGGCCCTGGCCCTGGCCGCCATCACCTTTGTCCTTCTGGCCCGGGTGGTTGTCGCTGGTGGGATGCTGATCTTTTTTTGACTCTCAGATCCATGACAACGCCTTGAAACGGCAATTTTACACTAGTTTTACACACCTGTCTTGAATTTTAGCGGCACCTTTTCTATATCACCTGCCATGATCATTCAGCAGCCCAGAATCGCCGTTGTTTCCATGGCCGGAGTCTTTCCCGGCGCAGACAATACCGGCCGGTTCATTGACAATATTTTAAATAAAAAAGACGCCCTAGGGCCGGTCCCTGACCGTCGCTGGGCCGCGCCCCCGAAATCCATGGTTGGCAAGGCCGGTCCGGACCGGGCCCTTTCCGACCGGGCCGGCCTGATACATGACTTCAAGTTTGATTCCAGCGGCCTTGACCTGCCACCAGACCTGATCACCGCCCTGGACCCGGTACATCACCTGGTGCTCAGCGCCGGAAGAACCGCCCTGGACAGCTGCGTTACGCCCGGTGATATCCTTGAACGGACCGGGGTGATTCTGGCCGCCATTGCCCTGCCCACCCAGAATTCAGCCCTGCTTGCAGAAAAACTGCTCTGCACGCCGTCTCCTGCGCCGGTTCACCCCTATGAGGCCCTTGGCGCCACCGTGGTCAGCAGCCCGGCCGCCGTCCTTGCCCGGGCCCTGGGGTGCCGGGGGGCAAGCTTTACCCTGGATGCGGCCTGCGCCTCCTCGCTCTTTTCCATAAAACTTGCCTGTGAACACCTGGTCTCAGGCCGGACCGATATGATGATTGCCGGTGGGGTCTCCCGGCCGGATTCCCTGTATACCCAGGTGGGATTCAGCCAGCTTGCCGCCCTCTCCCCCACGGGCAGATGCGCCCCCTTTGACCATGCCGCAGATGGCCTTGTGGTTGGTGAAGGCACAGGGATCGTGGTGCTGAAACGCCTGGAAGATGCCAAGGCCCACAATGATACCATTTACGGGGTGATCACCGGGTGGGGATGTTCCAACGATGTCCAGGGCAACCTGGTGGCCCCGGCCAGCGACGGCCAGATCCGGGCCATGGCTGCTGCCTATTCCATGGCCGGATGGTCCCTGTCGGATATTCAATACCTGGAATGCCACGGCTCGGGCACCCCAAAGGGGGATGAGGTGGAATTGGCCACCCTGGCCGCCCTGGCAGACCAGTTCGGCTGCCAGGACCATCCCCTGGCCATCGGCTCGGTAAAATCCATGATAGGGCACCTGCTCACGGCCGCCGGGGCCGCCGGATTCATCAAAACCCTTTTGGCCATGGACAAAGGCACCCTGCCGCCCTCGCTTCATTTTTCCCGTCTGCCGGACAACAGCCCTGCCCGGCAAACCGGCATCCGGGTTCAGGCGGATGCCGCCCCATGGCAGCCGGCCGGCAAGGATTTTTTCCGGCGGGCAGGAATCTCTGCCTTTGGCTTTGGCGGCATCAATGCCCATATCCTGGTGGAAGCCTGCGACGCCTGGCAAGCCCGCCCAGTGATCGGCACACCAGGGCCTTCGCCCTCCGCACCACAGATACAAATTTCCACAAAAAAACAAAGATCTCCCCAGCCCTGCGCCATTGTGGGCATGGCCGTGATCGGCAGCGGCATGGAAACGCCCCAGGACCTGGACCGGGTATTGTCCGGACGCAGCCCCCGGTCTGCCACTTGTCCGGGCAGCCGGTGGAGAAATCCCCTGACCGAAAGTAAAAATTTGGTCAATGGCTTGTTTATGGACCGTCTGGAGATGGATCTTAAGGCCTTTCACATCCCGCCCAACCAGTTTCCCGACATCCTTGCCCAGCACCTGGTCATGCTCAAGGCGGCCAGAAGCAGCCTGGTGGATGCCGGCATCACGCCGCGACCGGCAGGCGATGACCCATCACGGCTTCGCATGGGCGGGGCCTTTGGCATTGACTTTGACTTTGGTGCAGCCGACTTTTACCTGCGCTGGCACCACAATGCACAGCCTGACAAGGTAAAAGACAGCCTCAGCCCTCCCCTGACCTTTGACCGGACCCTCGGGGCCCTGGGCGCAATTGTGGCCTCCCGAATTGCCCGGGAATTTAAACTGGGCGGGCCCTGCTTCACCCTTTCCGCAGGGGCGGCATCAGGGGTCAAGGCCCTTGAAACCGGTATGCTGTCCTTGGATGCCGAAGAGACAGATATCTTTATCTGCGGGGCCGTGGACATGGCCGGGGATCTTGCCACCTTTTCCATCAACCAGGCCCAGGGCCTGTTCTCCAAAGGTGAGCTGCCCGCTGAAGGGGCAGTGGCCCTGATCCTTAAACGCCTGGACCGGGCCCTGGAGGATGAAGACCGCATCCATGCCGTCATCCAGGGGATTGGTGCTGCCGGCGGGGACCACCTGGCGGCAGAGCTTTTGGACGAGAAAAATTCAAAGGACCGGTCAGACCGGCTCTCCTTTGACCGGGCCCTGACCGCCGCTGGGATGACAAAAAAGACCCTGACCCTGGCCATTGGTCCTGAACCCGGTTCCAACATCCCCCAGCCAATGGACCTGACAAGCCTTTTGGGCCATGCCGGGTCCGCATCAGGACTCTTTTCCGTGGCTGCTGCCTGCCGGATGCTGACCGGATCAATCATGGCAGATACGATCGTCACCGGCCCCACCGCCGTTGGTACAAAAACCACTGACGGTGCCTGTGCCCATGTGATCCTGGCCCCCTGCCCGTCCCGGGTCACGCCTCAAGGTGGCAAAGCGCATCCTGAAACACATAAAACAACGACCATCATGGTTCCTGTGTCAAAGCCCCAGATCCCCCAGGAGACGATCACCCTGCTGAATCCAGCCCCCCCCCGGGCTGACAGGACAAGAATGTCACCGCCCAAACCTGAACCGCTGATCGGCCGCAGGCAAACCGCACGGCTCTTGGACATCCATGACTTCACGGCCCGGGCCCATGAACGCTTCCTGGAGCTGTCAAGCCAGAACATGGAAGAGATGGGCCGGCAGGTTGCAGCCCTGGCCGGGGCAGCCCCCCTGACCAGTGCACCGCAGGCATCCAGCTTTGATCCTGCGCCCGTGTTTCTGGACCGGGCGCAATGCCTGGAATATGCGGTGGGAAAGGCAGGCAAAGCCCTGGGGCCGGCCTTTGACATCATTGATACCTATCCGGTCCGGGTGAGACTGCCGGCTGAGCCTCTTATGCTGGTGGACCGGATCATGCGGGTTGAAGGGGAAATGCTCTCTTTGACATCCGGAAAAGTCGTTACCCAGCACGATGTCCTGGAAAATGCCTGGTACCTGGACGGTGGCAAGGCCCCGGTCTCCATTTCCATTGAGGCGGGCCAGGCCGATCTGTTCCTCTGCGCCTGGCTGGGCATTGACCACGTGGTCAAGGGGACCCGCAAATACCGGCTTTTGGATGCAAAGGTCACCTTTCACAGACCCCTTCCCGAGCCCGGAGAAACCATCGAATACCACATTGAAATCGACCGGTTCCTGCGCCAGGGGGAAATCCACCTTTTCTTTTTCCACTACAAAGGCTATATTGACGGTTTGCCGTTTATCTCCATGCGGGACGGCTGCGCTGGTTTTTTCACCGAAGATGAGGTGAAAAACTCCGGGGGCATCATCCTGAAAAAACAAGAGGCCGAACCCGTGGATACCGGCCTGGTGCCACAGGCCTTTGTTCCCATGGAAGAGACAGCCCTGTCCGACCATCAGGTCGAGGCCCTGCGCCAAGGCGATTTTGAAACCGCGTTCGGCCCCGGGTTCAAGGGGGTGAGTGCCGGGCAAAACCAATGGCTGCCCGGCGGCGCCATGACCCTGATTCACAGGGTGGTGCAATTGTCACCCACCGGCGGGCGGTTCGGCCTGGGACGGATTGTGGCAGAGGCGGACATCCGTCCGGATGACTGGTTTCTCACCTGCCATTTCATCGATGACATGGTCATGCCAGGCACCCTGATGTACGAATGCTGCGCCCATGCCCTAAGAATATTTATCCAGCGCATGGGATGGATCTTCCCGGATCCTGCGGCGCACTTTGATGTGCTGCCGGCCAATGAGAGCGATTTAAAATGCCGGGGGCCGGTAACACCAAACACCCAAAAGGCCCGGTATGATATTGAAATAAAGGAAATCGGATACGATCCAGCCCCTTTTGTGGTTGCCGATGCCCACATGTTTTCCGACGACCTGAGGATTGTGCTATACAAAAACATGGGAATGAAACTGTCCGGTGTGACCCGCCGGGATCTCATGGCATTCTGGAGAAAAAAATGAAGTATACCAAGGTATTTATACAATCACTGGGCTATGAACTGGCCCCCCATGTGGTCACCTCCGATGAAATAGAAGCCCGGCTGACCCCTTTTTTCGAGGCTGTTGGGTTTGTCCCGGGCCAGCTTGAAGCCCTGACAGGGATCAAGGAACGGCGGTACTGGGATGTGGACCATACCCTGGCCGAGCATGCTGCCGTGGCCGGTCAGCGGGCCCTTGACCAGACAGGCATCCATCCAGAGGATATCGGAGCGCTGTGCTTTTGCGGGGTGGGCCAGGACGGGTTTGAACCGGCCACCTCCTGCAGCATCGCCCATGCCCTGAACCTGGGATCAGATGCCCAGGTCTATGACATCAAAAACGCCTGCCTGGGCATGGTCACCGGCATGGTCCATGTGGCCAACGAGATCCAGCTGGGCAATATCAAAGCCGGCCTGGTAACCTCCTGCGAAACCGCCCGCCAGATCGTGGACGCCACCATCCAGGAGATCAACACCCACAAGACCGTTGAATTTTACAAAGATGCTGTGGCCACCATGACCGGCGGTTCCGGTGCTGCGGCCATCCTGCTCACCGACGGCAGCCTGGGGGATCCTTCCTTGCCGCGCCATGCCTTAAAAGGCGGGGTGCTCCAGAACGATATCCAACACCACGAGCTCTGCCACTGGGGATTTGAGGACAAGGGCATGCCCACAGCCTCCCGGGTCATCATGAGGACCCAGGCCCAGGGTGTTTTAGAAAATGGCCTAGATCTTGCCAAGCGTACCTTTGAACGCTTTAAAGCAGAGATGAACCTGCCATCGGACAAGCCGGACAAGTTCATCGCACACCAGGTTGGGGAGGGCCATCACCAGAGGTTCTTCACCACCATGGGCATTGACCGGAAAAAGGATTTTACCACCTTTCCCTTCCTGGGCAACACCGGGTCTGTTGCCCTGCCCATTACCGCGGCCATTGCCGACGAGCGGGGCTTTTTCACCCCTGGGGACTTTGTGGCCTTTCTTGGGGTAGGGTCTGGCCTGAACTGCTATTTTCTGGGGGTGGAATGGTAAGCCGCATCATCAACGACCAAGAAACCACCACCAGAGGATTTGAGGATCTCTACCCCTTTGAGCCCAAAACCCTGGATATCGCAGGCCATTGCATGTCCTTTCTGGACGAGGGCAGCGGCCCGCCGGTGCTCATGGTTCACGGCAACCCCACATGGTCCTTTTACTTTCGGCACCTGGTAACCGGGTTGTCCGCCACCCACAGGACCATTGTGCCGGACCACATCGGATGCGGATTTTCCGACAAGCCCTCTGCCAGGGACTATGACTATACCCTGGCCCGGCGGGTGGCGGATCTGGACACCCTTGTCACCTCTCTGGACCTGACCGAAAAAATCTGCCTGGTGGTCCACGACTGGGGGGGGATGATCGGCCTGGCCTGGGCTCTGGATAACCTGGACCGGGTGGACCGGGTGGTGATCACCAATACGGCCGGCTTTTTCCTGCCCAGGGACAAGGCCTTTCCCCTGGCCCTGTGGCTGATCAAATACCTGTCCCCCCTGGCCATACCAGCGGTGCTCGGTGCCAATATCTTTGCCAGGGGTGCCATTATTCTGGGATCACAAACCCATCTGGCCCCGGCGGTGAAAAAGGGGCTCATTGCCCCTTATAATTCCTGGAAGAACCGCATGGCCACCTTAAAATTTGTCCAGGACATACCGATAAGCTATAAAGACAAAAGCTGGAATCCTGTGGAAAAGGTTGACAAGACCCTGACCGCACTGGATCAAGACAAACTCATGTTTCTCTGGGGACTGAAGGATTTTGTGTTTGACCACACCTTTCTCAACGAATTTAAACAACGGTTTCCCAAGGCCCGGACCCATGCCTTTGAGGATGCCGGCCATTATCTGTTTGAAGACAAACCCCAGGAGACCCTGGCGCTGATCCGCTCGTTTTTAAGCTGACGGATTCTGCGCCCGTGAACATTCGTATTCCCCGGATGCCCACCCGGGTCAGGCAGGTCTTATGTTAGGATTTGGAAAGAAAAAGGACAAGGACAGCAAAGGCGAAAGCCCGGCCCCTCAAGCGCCGGAAAAAACCCAAGAAAAAGCCGGCAAGGACAGCCCGGCCAAAGAAGAAAAACCTGCCAGCGCCGGCAGGCCAGCCAAGGCTGATAAACACAAATCAGCCACCGGCGACAAAAAGCGGTTTCCCATAAAAAAGATCCTCATGACCCTGGTGATTCTTGGACTCCTTGGGGGTGGCGGGTATGCTGGCTATACTTTTTTCCTCAAATCCGGAGACCCTTCCGCCCGGGTGTTCACAGCCAAAGACATGCCCCATCTCACCCTTCCCGTGGAAATGCTCAAATTTTCATTTGACCATTATCCGGATCTGTTTGATGCCTTTGTCCAGTACGAAACGCAAATGGTGCTGCTTGAAAAAGAGATCGCCCGGATCAAAGCCATTTCCGCCAAATATCCCGAACAGCAGAAAATAGCTGACCGCCAAAAAAAGATTTGGGAAAAGGGAAAAAATACGCTATCAAAAGAGTTTGCCAAACTTGAAAAACCAATAAAAGAAACCTTTGTGCTGTTCCAGGTCAACCCCAGGCAAGGCAAGGCCCAGATTGATGCCTCGGCAGCGGATCTGGCCGCCCGTGCCAGGTCCGCCCTTGACGCATCCCAGGAACTGACCGCCGATATCAAGGCCATGCCCCCTGAAGCACCGGAGGGCCTGATCCAGGGCACCCTTTTTAAACTGAAAAAGACATTTCTATGACCACTTACACCAATATTGCAATGAGCCTGAAGTCTTCTGTTGACGCCTTTCCCTATAAACGGGCTGTGGTTTACCCTGCCGGCCGGGACAAAGGCGGCAGGGTCCTGTATGCCCACCTGACCTTCAGACAGCTGGATCAACAGTCTGACCGCCTGGCCCATGGCCTGACCCGCATCGGGATCACCCGGGGCACCCGGACCATCCTCATGGTGACCCCTGGCCTGGAATTTTTCATCACTATTTTTGCCATGTTCAAGGTCGGGGCAGTGCCCGTGGTGGTGGACCCTGGCATGGGGCTGGACCGCATGCTCCAATGCCTTGACCAGAGCAGCCCCAAAGCCTTTATCGGCATTGAAAAGGCCCATGTGCTCAGATCCCTGAAACCCAGGTTTTTTAAAAGCGTCAAGCACTGGGTCACCGTGGGCAGAAAATGGTTCTGGGGCGGCCATACCCTTCATGACCTCATGGCAAAGGCCCCAAAAGATCCCTTTGCCCAGGCCCGGACCACCCGGGATGAAACCGCAGCCATTGTATTTACCACAGGCTCCACCGGGCCGGCCAAAGGGGTGGTATACACCCACGGCAACTTTGATGCCCAGATCCGCCAGATCCAGGCCCATTTTAAAATTGAGCCTGATGAGGTGGACCTGCCCACCTTTCCCTTGTTTGCCCTGTTTGATCCGGCCCTGGGCATGACCGCGGTCATCCCGGACATGGATCCCACAAAGCCGGCCCAGGTGGATCCCACAAAGATCATCCAAGCCATTGAAAACCAGGGGGTCACCAATATGTTCGCCTCTCCGGCACTGCTCAACCGGGTGGGAAAATACGGCAAAGAACACGGGGTGACGCTTCCTTCCCTTCGCCGGGTGGTGTCGGCCGGCGCCCCGGTGAGCCCGGCCAATATCCAGCAGTTCTCCGTCATGCTCCAGGACCATGCCCAGATCCATACCCCCTACGGCGCCACCGAAGCGGTGCCCATCATCTCCATCGGCTCAAAAGAGATCCTGTCCGACACCCGGCACCTGTCGGAAAAAGGATTTGGCATGTGTGTGGGCCGGCCCATCTGCGATACCCAGATCAAATTGATTAAGATCAGTGATGATCCCATCACCCAGTTTCGAGACAGCCTTGAGGTGGAGAACAATCAGGTGGGGGAAATCACGGTCAAGGCAGCGCTTGCCACTGCACACTATTACAACAGCCCGGAAGCAGACCTGCTGGCCAAGATCCCGGACCGGGACAACGGGTTCTGGCACCGCATGGGGGATCTGGGATGGAAGGACTCCAAGGGCAGGATATGGTTCTGCGGCCGAAAGGCCCACCGGGTGGAAACGTCCAAAGGCCCCTTGTACACCATTCCAGTAGAGGCCATATTCAACAACCATGACAAGGTCTATCGCACGGCCTTGACAGGCGTAGGCCCGCAAGAAAATCAGATTCCGGTAATTTTTATTGAACCCACAAAAAAAATCGCCGATGAAAAAACCTTTATCCGGGAACTTTTTGACCTGGCAAAGACAAGTCCTTTGACTGCGGACATTGAACATATCTTCATTGAATCCGCCTTTCCCGTGGACATCCGGCACAACTCCAAAATTTTCCGGGAAAAGCTGGCGACCAAGGCAAAATCACTGCTGAAACGATAACCCACCGCAAGCCTAATCCGGCAGCAGATCGTAGAAGTAAAGCATGGCATCGGACCGGGTGATGATGCCGATGATTTTATTGTCCTTCATGACTGGAAGCCTTCCAATATCATGTTTGATCATGAGGCGGGCCGCCTCAATGGCGCTCTTGTCATGGGATATGGTCACCAGGTTCCGGCTCATGATGGCCTTGACCGGAGATTGCATCTGCTTGGATTTTCTCACCTTTTTAAAGTCGCGGCGGGAGACCACCCCAACCAGGTTTTCGTTTTTGTCCACCACAGGCATGCCCGTGCATCCCAGCTGCCGGAGCATCATGGCCACCTCTTCAACAGAGGTCGTATCTGCCACCGTGGTCACAGGATAGGACATGATATCTGACAGCATCACCGATGAAAACTGATTGCCCTCCAAAAGCTCCAGAAGCATTTTCTCCACAGCCTCGGTGTTGACTCCCTTCAGAAGGGCGGATCCGGCACCGGGATGACCGCCCCCGCCCAGGCCCCGCATCATCATTCCAATATTGACCTCGTCTACGCCGCTGCGGCCGATGACCATGCACTTGCCCCGTTCCACATCCTGAAATATCCCGAACGCCACATCCACATTGACGATTTCCCTGTACATCTGGACCACCATGGCCAGGTTCTGGATTCGTCCGGTGATTTCCATTCTGGACAGGCTGAAGGTAAACCCGTTGACTTCGGTTCGCTGGGCCTCCTGGACCATTTCAAAGAGAATATCCTTCTGCTTTTTGCCATAGGCCTGTTTCAAAAAAGTGCCCAGAATGTTCAGGTCGGCCTTGCGGTCCAGAAGAAAGCCTGCAGCATGGGCATCTTCCGGCAGGGTCGAGGGAAAAGTCATGTTCCCCGTGTCCTCGTACAGCCCCATGAGAAACAAGGTGGCCTGGATGGGAGTCACCAGCTTTCTTTGCCGCTGGATCTCCTGGATAAGCATGGTCACACAGGCCCCGGTTTCCCGGATATAGGACTGATCCCCCGCCATATCCCCTTTGATATGGTGATCCCAGATAATGATATCCAGATCCTGTTTTTCGCGAAGCAAGGACAGCCGCTGGTCAATCCGGTCCCAGGAATGGGTATCCACCACGATCAGGGTGTCCACCTGGTCAATGGTCACCTCGCCCGGGGCCCAGAAATCAAACAGATCCTTGTGAATGGATAAAAATCCCTTGAGATTGGCGCTCACCGATCCCGGCAGAACGGGTTTGGCTTCGGGGTAAACAAGGGAGGCGGCAACCAGGCTGGCCAGGGCGTCAAAATCTGCCCCTTTGTGGGTGGTGATGATCTTCATAAACCCTCTTTATCGCAAATAAACACAAAAGAACTTTCATTATACCAGGCAGAAACCGAAAATCAACGTCAATTTAGGCGTCCACGATCTTGAAAGCGCCGGCAAAAAGCCCATGGACAAAAAAAAGGCCCCGGCCAAATAAAGACCGGGACCGTTATGTGTCAGGGGGTAATAGACTCAGTCGTTGACGGCAATGTCCGGGAGTTCGTTCCTGATACTCTGCTTATCGCCGGCCAGGTGCCGCCGCTGTTTTTCCTTGAACTTTCGAATCTGGGTTTTGACCTTCTCTGACAGGGTGTCAATGGCGGCATACATATTGTTCTCCGCCTCATCTTTGGCATGCACTTTCAGCCTGTCACAGGTCAGATTGATTTCAGCAATGCTCCGCTGCTTTTCCTCGGCCAGAACCACTTGGGCCTGGGCAGGGAAATCCAGCATTTTGTCAAACTTGCCGAATTTTTCATGGATGTGAGACTTTAAAGCGTCAGATGAAGAAATGTTTTTAAAGGTGATAGAAATGTTCATTGGCCCTCCTGTAACTTTAAGTGAGGTTATACTCCAAATTACTACAGGACCAACTCTGGTGCAACCCTCCTTTGTCCTTGGCACCTGTTAAAACCAAAAAACCCCTGTTCCCCGGTGCTGAGCAAAACGCTCGTATGACCGGAGAACAGGGGCCTTGTATACACAAAAGCCCTTGCCGAAACAAGGGCTTTTATATTTTTGGTAGCGGGGGAAGGATTTGAACCAACGACCTTCGGGTTATGAGCCCGACGAGCTACCAGACTGCTCCACCCCGCAACAACGAAGCGTAATATAGGGGAAACCGGTTTTTAAGTCAAGATCTTTTTTCACAAAACTCAAAGATTTAATTCAACAGACCGTTTTAACTCATCAATGGAAGCCGTTGCCGTTCCCACCTTGGCCACCACAATGCCGGCGGCCAGATTGGCAGCGGCAGCGGCATCGGCAAAGGAGGCCCCCTGGGCCAGGCCAAGGCCAAGGATGGAAATCACCGTGTCCCCGGCACCTGAAACATCAAAGACCTGCCTGGCCTTGGAGGCAATGGTTGCTGGGGATTGGCCCGTTTCAAACAGGGCCATGCCGTCCTGGCCGCAGGTGATGAGCAGGCGGTCCAGGCCTGCCCGGGCGATGATCTTTCGGGCGGCAGCCTCAAGATCCTCAGGGGTCTGGATGTTTATGGCTGCGGCCTGGCCCGCCTCTTTTTTATTGGGGGTCAGAACCGAAACACCTGCGTATTTGGAAAAATCCAGGGACTTGGGATCTGCCAGAACCAGGGTGCCCCGCTGCCGGGCAAGCGCAACAGTGCCGGCCACAAGTTCCCGGGTGACAAGGCCCTTGTCATAGTCGGAAATGATCACAAAATCCACCTCAGCCATTCTGGTTTCAATAATGGCCAAGAGGGTCTCCAAAGTGGCCTGGGAGATCAGACGTTTAACCTCTCTGTCAATGCGCAAAACCTGCTGGCTGGAGGCAATGATGCGGGTCTTTCTTGTGGTGGGCCGATCCGGCTCGCTGACAATGCCTGCGGTTTCCACCCCAAGGTCTTCCAGCTTTTTGAATATGGCCCGGCCGGCCGTACCCGTTCCAGCGGTGCCGATGGCAATGACCTTTGTGCCCATGGCCACCAGGTTATTAATAACGTTGCCAGCCCCTCCCAGGGTCTGATTTTCACTGTCCACAGCCACCACAGGGACCGGGGCTTCGGGAGAAATCCGCTCTACCGAGCCCCAGAGGTATTCGTCAATCATCAGATCCCCGATGACCAGGGCGGAAAGGTCCTTGAAACGCGCTATCTCAACCATAGAGTTTTTCCAGCCTTAGTCTGCCAGGGCCGTTTCGATCATGGCCCGCAAATCGTCATAATTGCCTGTCACCGGAATGTTCGGGAAATCCGTGATGCAGGACTTGGGCGGCTTGAAGAAAAACCCCTGGTCCGCTGCCTGGATCATCCCGGTATCGTTATAGGAATCCCCAAAGGCGATGACATGGTAGTTGAGCCCTTGCAGGGCCTTTACCGCCCGGGCCTTTTGATCGTCGATTCTCAGGTTGTAATCAATGATGTGTCCTGATGGATCCACGGTAAGGTTGTGGCACAGCAGGGCTGGATGGCCCAGCTTGGCCATGAGAGGCCCTGCAAACTCTTCAAAGGTATCTGAAAGGATGATGATCTGTGTTTTTGCGCGGATCCAGTCCAGCATCTGTCTTGCGCCCTCCAACGGCTCCAGGGTGGCAATGACCGCCTGGATGTCTTTGAGGGTCAGGTTATTCTCCTTGAGAATACCCAGGCGTCTGGTCATAAGCACATCATAGTCGCTGATGTCCCTGGTGGTCAGTTTCAGCTCGTCAATGCCTGTTTTAAGGGCCACATTGACCCAGATTTCCGGCAGAAAAACCCCTTCCAGATCGGCAACAAGTATTTTCATGGTTATCTTTGCTCCTGATGACAAAATTTTAGGCTGCGGTGTCGTTTTCCTCAATGCGGATGACCACAGGGTCCCCAACCACGGCATCTGTGTCGGCAATCTGTGCCAGCGCGGTCTGGACCCATTCCTCTTTGGCCTCATGGGTGATCATGACCACCGGCACTTTGCCGTTACAATTTATGCCCTTCTGGTGGACGGATTGAATGCTGATCCTGTTCTCTCCGAGAATACCGGAAATCTCAGACAGCACCCCTGGATGGTCCTGGGCCTCGAACCTCAGGTAATACCGGGTAACAAGCTCGGACATGGGCAGGATGGGAACAGGCTTGATGTTGTCTTCGGGGTATCCCAAAATGGGGACCCGCCGCTTGGTTTCTGCAATGATGTTCCGGGCGATGTCGGCAATATCGCTCAGCACGGCAGAGGCCGTGGGCATGGTTCCGGCTCCGTGTCCATACAGCATGGTTTTTCCCGTGGCATCGGCATCAATGGCAATGGCGTTCATAGAGTGGTCCACGTGGGACAGGGGGTTGGACCCGGGAATCATGGTAGGATGGACCCTGGCCTCCACAAACCTGTCACGGATTTTGCCGATGGCCAGAAGTTTGATGGTATAGCCAAAGTCCCTGGCGATCTCTATGTCAATGGGGCTGATATTCCGGATCCCCTCTACATGGATGTCAGAAAGGTTGATCTCCATGCCGTGGGCCAGGGAATTGAGGATGGCCAGCTTGTGGGAGGTGTCATGGCCGTCCACATCCAGGGAGGGCTCTGCCTCGGCATAGCCCAGTTCCTGGGCCTTTTTCAGGGCCTGTTCAAACTCGGAACCGTCCTGGGAAATCTTGGTCAGAATATAGTTGCATGTTCCGTTGAGGATGGCGGACATGGAGTTGATGTCATTGGCCACCAGGCTTTCCCTCAGGCTTTTAATGATGGGCATGCATCCGCCGCAGGAGGCTTCAAAGGCCAGATCCACCTGGTTGATCCGGGCGGTTTTTACCAATTCATTGCCATGGCCGGCCAAAAGGGCCTTATTGGCCGTGACCACATGTTTTTTGTTTTCAAGGGCCCGGGTCATGAAGGTCTTGGCCACGGTTTCCCCGCCGATAAGCTCCACCACAATGTCAATATCAGGGTCATTGATCACCTGCATGGCATCGGAGACCAGGCAAGTAGACCCTAACGCCACCCCGCGGTCGGTTTTGGTGTCCAAATCCGCAATGGACTTGAGGTTGAGCTTGGCGCCGATCCTGGCTTCCAGCAGTTCTTTTTTCAGGTTGAGCAGCTTGGCGACGCCCACCCCCACCGTTCCAAATCCCAAAAGTCCGATATGGATTGTTTTCATGGCTGTATTCTCTTTGAAAGTCCTTGCTTGGGTCACCCTGGTGAACACGTTGTCAATAGCGCGACATGGTTAAAATCAACTAAATACAGCATTCCCCGGCCCATGTCAAAAAGCTTTTGACTTTTAAAATGGGACTGTTTATCATTGGTAGATTTTAAGTGGCTATACTGCAACTATTCCAGATTTCCATATAAGGTGAACTTAATAATGAACGACTCTTTGACCTATGCAGATTCCGGTGTTGATATTGACAAGGCCAACCGTCTGGTTGACCGGATCAAGGGTATTGCAAAAACAACCCCCCGCTCCGGTGTCATGGGAGAAATCGGCGGGTTTGGCGGTCTTTTTTCCCTGAGCCTTTCCAACATACCCAACCCCGTTCTGGTCAGTTCCACCGACGGTGTGGGAACCAAGCTGAAAATCGCCTTTCAGATGGACAAGCACGACACCATCGGCATTGACCTTGTGGCCATGTGCGTCAACGACATCATTGTCCAGGGGGCCAAACCGCTTTTTTTCCTGGATTATCTGGCCATGGGCGCCCTGGACAACACCGTGGCCGAACAGATTGTAAAAGGCGTGGCAACCGGCTGCACCGAGGCTGGATGCGCCCTGATCGGCGGGGAGACCGCTGAAATGCCCGGCATGTACCATGCGGGCGAATATGACCTGTCCGGCTTTTCCGTAGGCCTTGTGGACAACGACAAGATCATTGACGGCTCTGATATCCGTCCCGGCCATAAACTCATCGGCCTGGCATCCTCGGGGATCCACTCCAATGGATTCTCCCTGGTCAGAAAGATCTTCTTTGACAAGTGCAAATACGATGTCACCACCCCCATGGCAGATCTTGGCACCACCCTGGGCGAAGCGCTTCTCAAGCCCACGGTCATCTATGTATCCACCATTCTGAGTCTGCTGCGGGACCTGCCCATACACGGCCTGGTCCATGTGACCGGCGGCGGTATTGATGAAAACATCATCCGGGTCATCCCGGATGCCTGCAAAGCCGTTGTCAATCCCTCCGCCTGGGAACGGCCGAAAATATTTGATATCCTTCAGCAAGAGGGCAAGGTATCAGATCAAGAGATGCACCGGACCTTTAACAACGGGATCGGCATGGTGGTGCTGGTGCCGAAAGACGCTGCCCAGGATGTCATGGACCGCCTTGGGGCCATGAATGAAAAGGCCTATCTCATCGGTGAAGTCCAGGCCAGGGAAAACAACGAAGTACAGACCCAATGGGGCTGATCCCCTTTTTGTATTTTTTTCATGCGTATTCTCGGTATTGAAAGCTCCTGCGATGAAACCGCAGCCGCGGTGGTGGACAATGGCACACATATTTTATCCTCTGTCATTGCCTCCCAGGTGGACACCCATGCCCGGTACGGCGGGGTCGTGCCTGAACTGGCCTCCCGCATGCACATCGAAGCCATCACCCCGGTGGTGGAACAGGCATTGGAGTCTGCCGGAATAGGCCTTGAAAACATTGACGGCATTGCCGCAACCCAGGGACCGGGGCTTATCGGCGCCCTTTTAGTGGGGTTTTCCTTTGCCAAGGCCCTGGCCCGGTCCAGGCATCTTCCCCTGGCCGGGGTCAACCATTTGGAGGCCCATATTTACTCGCTCCTGCTTGTGGAATCCCCGCCGCAGTTTCCCTTCATCAGCCTGGTGGTCTCCGGGGGACACACCAATATTTACCATGTCACCTCCCCCCATGATTTTGACCTCATGGGACAGACCCGGGACGACGCTGCCGGCGAGGCCTTTGACAAGGTCGCCAAGATGATGGGGCTGGGATATCCCGGAGGCCCTGTGATTGAAAAACTGGCCCAGGGCCAGGACCCAAATACCATCCGATTCCCCCGAAGCTTTCTTGAAAAGAACAGTTACGATTTCAGCTTCAGCGGACTCAAATCAGCCCTGGCCAGGCACCTTCAAAAACATCCCCATTTGGATGATTCAGACAAGGCCCTGGTGGCCGCAGGCTTCCAGGCAGCAGTGATTGAGGTGCTCACCGTAAAATTGATCCGGGCGGCCCGGAACAGAGACTGCAAGGCCATTGGTGTGGCCGGCGGGGTCTCGGCGAACCAGACCTTTATCAAAAGCCTTGCCAAACAGGCAGGCGACCATGGCATTGAGGTGTTCTCTCCTCCCCTGTCCCTGTGCGGCGACAACGCCGCCATGATCGCGGCCAGGGGATTTACCATGATACAAAACGGCCATTGGTGCGGCCCTGACCAGGATGTCTACTCCAGGGTCCGGACCTGATAAAATCAGGATTTCAGGCGCTCATGGGCCGCTTTGAGCTTTAACGTCACCTGATCTGACAGGGCCCCGGCCGCCTCCAAATCCAGGGCCACCGCGTCAAGGCCGGCCTGTCTGGCCTTTTGTGCCCAGGAAAAAAAATTATCCTTGTGACTGTCATTATGGCCGATCCAGTGGGAAAACAAGGTATTGAGCTTTTCTTCCATGGACATCTGCCCGTCGTCTTCGTGGGAATGGTGGTGGCCATGGTCGTGATCGTGGCAAGGGTCGTGACTCATATAATGACTCCGGTTAAATACTTGTCTAGGGTTTGAAATTCCGGGGTGTATTGATACACCGGTTTCCAGCGGCAAAAGGCGTTGAGCTCGATTCCGTTGAAGATAATGGATACCGGACGGTCCGAGGAGACAACCACAACGATGACCCTGGGGGTGGCGGCCGAAAACCTCAGGGCCGAGTTATACCGGGCCCCCCTGGCCATGTTTTCCCAGGAGATGGTTTTTCCGTCCAAAAGACAGGCAAATCCATGGATACGCAGGTCCCCGCGAAGGTAGACTGCACCGTCAATACGGGACAGGGCACAGGCAAGGTCAAAATTTTTGGGCTCCAGAAGACTCAAGGGCGGGTCCAGCACATGGCCGGACAGGGTCAGGGGGGCTTCGTTAAGGTCAATGACCAATGTGGTCCCGTAACGGGCATGGCCGGCGCAGTGGACCAGGCCTGAAACCAGATTGTACAGGGTGCTTGAGGTTTTGGAATCCAGATCGCTGTCCAGCAGCAGCTCCTCTAACTCCACCATCTTTGCCTCCCGGGTGGTGGAATGAAAACTGCCGTCAAAAAAAGAGGCCACCTTTTTCTCGCCCATGTGCAGGAACCCGCAGTCGCCCTGGAAATGGGCGGCAATGGCATAGTCAGGCACAGGGCCGTCGGTAATGCCGATCAGGCGATTGCCGTCGGAAACCAACTTTCTGTCCGACCGCTCCACCCCCACCATAAGTTTGCGAATATGCTTGATATTGCTGATCAGGGGCCGCTCATGGCGCTGAATCTTGGTCAGAAAGGCTATGGCGTCAACGGTCTTGGGATCGGTGAAAAACAAGGTTCCCCTGGACCATGCCCCTTCTTCCCGGGTCTTGGAAATACTCAATATGTGATTCAGCACCGCAGTGACCTGAATTTTTGTATCAAATCCCAGGTGGCTGTTCCGCTCATCAACAATATAGTCGGCAATGGCCTGAAGGGCATAGTTCTTGAGCACATAATCCGAGGAATTGATGGGGGCGTTATGGCTGTTATAATCGTGAATCAGCAGGGTAGCAGCCTGTTCCAGCCATTTTTCAGTGGGGTTGATGGCGCACATGTCCGGATGGTGCTCTGTGAACCACATCTGGAAAAAAAATTCTGAAGAGGCCCCGGCGTAGGAAATCAGGCCGGACAGGGCCAGATTTTCTTCGGGAATAAGGTATCCGCTGGGCTGGGAGGCAATCCGCTGGCGGACCCGCTCCCGCCACTGGTCTGCCTGGGATAAAAACTCCTTCTTGAGCTTGGACTCGTGTCCCCGAAGCAGATCCTGGGGATCAAACACCCGTATGGGGTCATCGGGTGTCGGGGCAAAGAGCAGCGCCACCCGGCTGGGATTGGAAAATTTGAATAATCCATCTGATACCCCGTTGAGTATGTTGGCAATGGTCACTCGTTTATAGGATTTCAAATTCATTCGAATCCTTGGCTATTGTGCATCAGGTTAGGGGTGAACACAGGGCATAATCTGTCATTGCGCCTAATGAGTGATACCTTTGTTCCACACCGTTGACAAGTTTTTTTTAAGGGTTTCATGCCCAGGGAGTTGAAAAAACGCCCAAGGATTGGTATTGAAATACAAAAAATTTTCAAAGGACCTTGGAACCATGAACAAATATTTAAAGGGTGCCGGACTTGCCGCAGTTTTGATCATCCTGGCACTATCGCCTCTGCTGGCCCAGACCGGTTATGTGTCAGACATGCTGCTGCTCACCTTCAGAGAAGGTCCCGGCACCAATTACACCGTACTCAAAACCCTTAAAAGCAACACCCCTTTAACCGTTCTGGAAGAAGACCAGGAATACTACAAGGTCGAACTGGCCTCTGGGGAACAGGGCTGGGTGGACAAACAATTTGTCGTTTTTGAGCCTCCCAAAACCATTCAGATGGCCCAATTGGAAAAGGAAAATGCCGATCTGACCCAGCGGCTGACCCAGGCCCAGAACACCCTAGACCGCCTCAAGTCGGATTTGGCAGCCGGCAAGTCCACTGCCGATGAAAAACTGGCCCGCCTGGAAAACAGGGTCAGGGAAACACAAAAACAAAACAAGCACCTGACCCAGCAGCTCACAAAGGGCCGGGAAGCGCTTCGCACCATCAAGGCGGCATCTGCCGATGTCATGAAGACCCTGGAAGCCAATAAAGCCCTTACCGCTGAAAACGAGCGCCTGTCCATGGCCCTTGAAAAAATAGAGGACAAGAGCAATCGACTCCTTCGCACCGGCATGATCAAATGGTTCCTGGCCGGTGTGGGCGTGCTGCTGCTGGGATGGCTCATCGGCCTGATGCTGTCAGGCAAACGGCGCAGAGGCAATTCCCTTCTGGACTAAGACCTAACATCCAAGAAAGGAGATAATCTTGTCTCATCAGAGCATCTATGAAAAACAGCCCTGGATTGACGCCTACGAAACCGGGGTTTTTAATACGGTTGACTACCAGGACGTCCTTGTTCCCCAGTATCTTGAGGAATCGGCCCGGATATTTCCCAACCGGGCGGCCCTGATTTTCCAGGGATTTTCCATCACCTTTGATGAGCTGAATGACATGGTTGGCTGTTTCGCCGCTGCCCTCAAGGATTTTGGTGTTCAAAAAGGTGACAGCGTGGCCATTCTTTTGCCCAACGTCATCCCCTGTGTGGTGGCCTATTACGCCACCTTGAAGATCGGCGGCATTGTGGTGTTAAACAACCCCCTCTACTCGGACAGGGAACTGGAACACCAGTTTACGGATTCCAATTCAAAAATTCTCATCACCCTTGACCTTTTGGCCGACCGCATGGTCAATCTCAGACAAAAAACCGACATTAAAACCATTATATATACCTCTATCGGAGAATTTCTTCCCTTTGTCAAACGGCTGCTCTTTCCCCTGGTGGCCCAAAAAAAAGGGCTGGCCAGGGATGTTACACCGGCAAAGGATGTTCACAAATTCAAGGATGTCATTGCCAGGTATGAGCCGGACAAGGCCCAGGCTGATCTGTCCATGGAGGATGTGGCCATGTATCAATATACCGGTGGAACCACAGGGGTGTCCAAGGGGGTGATGCTTACCCACAGGAACATCTCTTATCAGATTCAACAGATCGAGGCCTGGTTTCCCAGCTTTAAAAAGGGAAAAGAAGTCATGCTCGGCGCCCTGCCCTTCTTTCATGTATTTGGCATGTCCACCTCTATGAACTTTGCCATCCGCATGGGCTGGTCCAATGTCCTGGTGCCCAAACCCCAGCCCGGTCCCCTGCTGGAGGCCATCTCCAAATTCAAGGTCACCTTTGCCCCCATGGTGCCTACCATGTACATCGGCGTCCTGGAGCATCCGGATATTGACAATACGGATCTGACATCAGTCAAAGGATGTTTTTCCGGCTCCGCCCCTCTGCCTGTGGATGTGATTAACGCCTTTGAGGAAAAAACCGGCTCCATTATTGTGGAAGGCTTCGGCCTGACCGAATCCACCCCGGTCACCCATATCAATCCCTTCCAGGGCAAACGAAAACAGGGCAGTATCGGGGTGCCCATTGCCGATACAACGTGTAAAATCGTGGATATTGACGATAACACCCGAAAAGTCCCTGTAGGAGAGGCAGGGGAACTGCTCATCAAAGGCCCGCAGGTCATGAAAGGCTATCTGAACCGGCCTGAGGCCACTGCAGAAACCCTGTCCCAGGACGGATACCTGTCCACCGGGGATGTGGCCAAGATGGATGAGGAGGGGTATTTTTACATTGTGGACCGGATCAAGGATATGATCATCTCCGGCGGCTACAATGTGTATCCCAGGGATATCGACGAGGTGCTGTTTGAACACCCCAAAATCCTGGAGGCCTGCTGCATCGGTATTGCCCATCCCAAACGGGGAGAGGCGGTCAAGGCCTATGTCATCCTCAAACAAGGCCAGACCATGACGGAAAAACAGGTCATTGAATATTGCGCCACCAAACTTGCCAGATACAAGCTGCCCATTGCCGTGGAATTCAGACAGGACCTTCCCAAGTCCAACGTGGGTAAAGTTTTAAGAAAGGATCTGCGGGCCCAGGAAGCTGACCAATAAGACGGGTAGATTCCCATTGATCTATTGGTGTTTTGATCATATCCTGATAACTGAACCCTTTTGAATGAATACATCATAAAAAGCCCTTAAGGAGCCGTCCATGACCATAACAAGCCTGCAGGAGCCCCTTGCCTTTCAATCCAAAACATTGATCATTCAAAGCCTTCTTCGGCTTGAAAAGGCAGGACTTTCTCCCCAAAACCTGCCCTTTTCAGCCCGGGTGCTCATCGAAAACCTGGCCAGGAACGCCCAGTCCGGTAATTCAACCTGGGAAGATGTTCTGGGCGCGGCCCGGTTTTACCAGGAGGCCATGGACGAAGACCGGCTCATCCCCTTTTATCCGGCCCGGGTGCTGATGCAGGACTTTACAGGGGTTCCCGCGGTGGTGGATTTCGCGGCCATGCGGTCGGCGGTCCATGCTGCCGGTCTTGACCCAAAAAAGATCAATCCCCTGGTTCCCGTTGATCTGGTCATTGACCACTCGATCCAGGTGGACCATTTCAAAGAAAAAAACGCCTTTTTCCTCAACGCCCAAAAAGAGTATGAAAGAAACGCCGAGCGGTACAAGCTTTTGAAATGGGCCCAGAAAAACTTTGACAACTTCAGGGTGGTGCCCCCGGAATCCGGTATCTGCCACCAGGTCAACCTGGAATACCTGGCCACAGTGGTATCCCAAAAGCAAACCGCCGAGGGTATCCTGGCCTTTCCCGACACCCTGGTGGGCACCGATTCCCACACCACCATGATCAATGCCCTTGGCGTACTGGGCTGGGGCGTGGGCGGCATTGAGGCCGAAGCTGTCATGCTGGGCCAGCCCTACTACATGAACCTGCCCCAGATCATCGGGGTAAACTTCATGGGAAAACCCCAAAAGGCCGTCACCTCCACGGACATCGCCCTGTATGTCACCAACATCCTTCGCAAAGAAAACGTGGTGGAAAAAATCGTGGAATACACCGGACAAGGACTGAAAAACCTCACCCTCACCGACCGGGCCACTATTGCCAATATGTCGCCGGAGTATGGTGCCACTGCTGGATTCTTTCCTGTGGATGAGCATACCCTGGACTATCTGAGGCGGACCAACAGAGAAGATACAGCCGCCCTGGTTGAAACCTATACCCGGGCTGCCGGACTCTTTAATACCCATGATACCGCCCTGACCTTTACCAAAACCATTGACGTGGATCTTTCCGCCATTGAAACCGCTGTTGCCGGCCCCTCAAGGCCCCAGGACCGGATCCCCTTGTCCCAGGTCAAGGAAAAGACAAGAAAAATTTACCACCCAACCAATGGCGACGGCATTAAAATCGCCCCGGAAAATGGGGGCGCACCAGATGATGCCGCCCTGACCAACGGGTCAGTGGTCATTGCCGCCATCACCTCCTGCACCAACACCTCCAACCCCTACACCATGATCGGTGCCGGCCTTGTGGCCAAAAAGGCCGTTGAAAAGGGCCTCAGCATCCCCTGGTATGTGAAAACCTCCCTGTCCCCGGGATCCAGGGTGGTGCTGGACTATCTGAACGGGTCCGGCCTCATGGACCAGTTTGAGGCCCTGGGGTTCAACAACACCGGGTTCGGATGCATGACCTGTATCGGCAACAGCGGTCCTTTAGATCCCTATATTGATGCGGCCATCCAGGACAACGACCTGAACGTCACCTCGGTCCTGTCGGGCAACCGAAACTTTGAGGCCAGGATTCACCAGGCGGTCAAGGGCAACTTCTTATGCTCTCCCATCCTGGTGGTCATCTATGCCCTTGCCGGCCGGATCGATATGGATTTTTCCACAGATCCTCTGGGCACAGGCAAAGACGGAAACCCCGTGTTCATGAAAGATATCTGGCCGGGTCCTGACGAAATCAACGAATTCGTCGAAACCTATGTCCAGAAAAAATTCTTTGCAGACCAATATGCCAATATCTTCAAGGGGGATCAACTCTGGCAGGACCTGGCCGTGACCGAAAGCACCACCTTTGACTTTGATCCCGCCTCGACCTATATCCGCAACCCGCCCTATTTCAAGGATTTTTCCCCGGCCCCCCCCGGCCTTAAAGACATTGAAGATGCCCGGCCCCTGCTGGTACTGGGGGATTCAGTCACCACCGACCATATTTCCCCTGCCGGCGCCATTCCTGTGGACTATCCAGCCGGCATTTACCTCCAGGACAACGGGGTCAAACCCTGGGACTTCAACTCCTACGGATCCCGCCGGGGCAACCATGAGGTCATGATGCGCGGCACCTTTGCCAATATCCGCATCTTAAACAAGCTGGTAAACACTGCCGGCGGGGTTACCCG
>Ga0102943_1000159_pt1 | contig 46918 bp, 29 predicted proteins | sample SalPonC_black_MG_FD_78174 | JGI IMG/M metagenome (GOLD analysis project Ga0102943, IMG submission 78174) | Salt pond soil microbial communities from South San Francisco under conditions of wetland restoration - Salt Pond MetaG... | ecosystem: Environmental > Aquatic > Marine > Intertidal zone >...
CGGCACCATCGAGAGTTTCAATCGATACAGATGCTCCCAACACTGCCTCCCAGGGGGTAATTTCGAGATTATAATACAATGTATCTCCCTGCACGCGCAAAAATGGATGCTGAGCCAGGCGAACTCTTAAAAACAGGTCGCCAGAACTGGCCTGCCCGAAGCCTGCCTCACCTTGACCGGCAAGACGGATGCGTTGTCCTTCACGGACGCCAGCAGGAATCCGAACTTGGTACGTGTGCGCGGTTTCCCTGCCGGTTTGTGGATCGACTTTGCGCAGAGATATCTGACGCCGGGAGCCCTTTAACGCTTCTTCAAGCGTAACCAGGAGCTCAGCTTCAACATCGTGCCCACGCATGGAAAAACCGGTAGAGGCATCTGCAGAGGATCGCGCGTATTTGCCAAATGGGGACCGCCCGCCGCCCATACCAAAATACTGCTCAAAGAAATCACTGAATCCGGTCCCGCCAAAATGAAATTCATAGTCCTGTTGGCCGCCTGCACCGCCATGGTGGTGCGTTTGCCAGCCACCCGGCCGACCGCCCTCCGCTCCTGCGCGTTCGTATTGCTGCCAATTGACACCGAGTTGGTCATACTTGCGCCGCTTTTCTGCATCGCCTAAAACTTCGTAAGCTTCGTTGATCGCTTTGAATTTTGTTTCGGCAACCGATTTGTCTTCAGCGCGTGCATGATCGGGATGATACTTGCGAGCCAGCTGCCGAAATGCCTTTTTTATCGCATCCTGGGAAGCATCCTTGGAAACGCCCAATGTTGCATAGTAATCTTGAAACTGCACAGACATAACAGATGACACAATTATAAATTAAAAAAAATGAAGTTCAAGCTGAATTCTTGCGTAACTCAATTGCGGGTGTTCTTTCAGTTTTTTGATAACGTCCACAACGGTTTGCACCCTTCAATTGTAAGCTGAATCTGGTCGCAATACGCAGCCGCACAGTCGGCTGTGTATTGAGACACCGTATTTCGAAAACAATTTTAATGACGATGTTCCTTTCCATTAAAGAAAAATAGACAGGTTTATCCCGGATTCTGCTCGGCATTACACGCTCGACTCCAGCATGCCAACAATGATTAATGGATGCTGGCGGACGTAGCGACACAGGCTGGCCGCACGGCAACACAGCGAATGAACAAAAAATTTCTAAAATGGCTGCTGCGATTCACAGTCTTATCAGTTATCCTTGGCAGCATTGCGGTGATCGCATTGCCCTGGTATCTGGGTGTGTTCCTGCATGGCATTGGCGGCACCCTGGGCCTTTATTTCGCCAGCTATGAGCGCATCGGCTACAGTCGATTCGCGTTGCACGATGTGCGCGTGGAGTCTCCACACACTGCGTTTACAGTGACCTGTAAACGCATTGAAATGCCTCAACCGCTGGCCTTGCTGTTCCAAAAGAATGGCGAGTATGTTATCGAAGGATGGCACCTGAGGTTGCCATCACAGACTGAGAAGTCACCTGCCCCGCCCACGCTGTCGGAAGAGGCGGTCGATGCCCTGCCAGGATTGCTCAACGCAGCCATCCGCTCCTATCAACAGGTTCAACCTTGGGTAAAGACGGTGAAGATGAGCGACGGTATGTTCACCACAGGCGATATGGAGATAGAGGTGCATACGGTACTGTTGCAGGGCGATGGATTGCAAATCGACGGCGCTTTTGGACCGCATCAACAGCCCTTCAATTTCACAGCCCTGACCGCTGACCTGCGCCGACCAGAGATACGACTGCATCTACCCGACCAGGCATTCAATGGCGTCTGCAACCTGCGCATTGATGAACAGACTGTTAACCTCGATGCCCGCCTGAGCTACCACAACCAACCCATTACCGGCGAAGCTGTTTGGCAGGGAAAAGGGTTGCTGCCGCAGACAGCTGCGCTGCGCTGCAACCAACTGAAGCTTAGCGGAGGCCATCCGGTGTTCGTTGAGAATTACCCCCATCCATTGATTTCAGTGAACGTGTCCTGGAGCCAGCAAAACTGGCAAGCTACAGGTCAAATTAAGGCACAGCCGACAGCCAATTCGTCCCTGCCCCCGCTGCTGGCTGAAACGCGGGTCGATGGAGATTTGGAGAGGCTCAACATTCGTCGCTTACACATAAGTGGCGAGGGCATGGCACTCGACCTCGATGGCCCCTTCAGCTGGAGCTGGGGCCAACCCCAAGATTTGCAGACGGCCACCTTCGCGCTGCAAGCCGACTTTAGTGAGATCAAACCGCTAGAAAATGTATCGGGTCAAGTAACGGGCACTGCCACTTTGCAATCGAACCCGGCCAGCCCCTTGCCCAACCTGTCGTTTTCCCTATCCGGCCGAAATGTGGGCTATGGACCATACACCGCGACATCCATTGCGACAAACGGTTCACTTACATGGCCGCAACTCACCGTCGACGACCTTACGGTACAGCTACCAGCCAATACGCTGTTGAATGTTCGCGGTCGCTATCAATTGGACGATCAACATTTGGAGAACACACACATCACGGCTGATATTTCATCTGCATGGATCCAGTCGATCGCAGCGAATGATTTAAATTGGCGTGAGGGGCATTTAGACCTCAAGGTCGAAGGCCCGCTTCAACAACTGCAACACAAGGGTACTTACCGGGGCAAAGCCCTTGCTTTTAAAGATTACCCGGTTGGTGATTTCGAATTGCAATGGACGGGAATCGGCAGGGACGTCAGCGCTTTCGCAGCAGAGATTGCGAACCCCGATGGACTCCAGCTGCAAGCGAATGGCGGCTTTGCCTACAACGCAGACAAAGCCTTGTATTTTAACCTCAATGCGCATTCCAGTTACCCGGTTAGCGATACGCAAACCCTGGTCGGCCATGTTGCTGTCACTGCGGACGACGCACACATCAACATTGACACGCTACAATTGAAGCATGCTCAGAACACGCTGTTGGAGGCACGCGGTCAATTGCCGTTCACCCTGCATCCCGGCACCGATAAACCAGTGCAGGTGCCCACGCCGGACGCAGCCTTTGACGTCGAGCTTATATGTAGCCCAGATGCACCTTTTATGGCGCAACTACTCGCTAAAAGCGGGTGGCGCATCCGCGAGCCATCCCTGCAGGCAAGTATTCAAGGAAACCTGCAAACGCTGCGCGGAGAACTGTCGCTGCACGCACCTGTAATCGCTGCCAGCATCGATTCCCGACGAGAGGCTGACCCCACAATTTTGGAAAATGTGCAGCTGGTGGCAACCATCGACGCACATCAAATCACGCTCGAAACCATGCAAGCCGACATCAATGGACATCCCCTCACCGGGCGGGGCAACCTCCCTCTGAAGGAGGAGGACTGGCGATTGCTGTTCGAAACCCTGAAGCTGCCGAGTTTCGATGCATTTACCGGTGAGGTGCAATGGCAGCAGGTGCCGGTGCAATCGTTGAGTGCCTGGCTGCCCGACACCCTCCGCAACGAAGGCTACATCGATGGCGACATTGCGATAACCCCTGGTCAACAATGGCAGGGTTCGCTGCAACTCACAGACGCCGCAACGTATCCACTGCCCCCTTTAGGAGCGTTGCGCAATATCCAGGCCACTATTCGTGTGCAGAACAACCAGACAGTGATCCAAAATTTATCTGCCATTCTCGGGGAACAACCCATTCGCATCAACGGCAACATGGATACGACGGACTTAAATGCCCTGGCATACGATTTAAAGCTGAAGGCAGAGGACATTCCGATTGTTCGTACCGGCGGCTTCGTTTTACGCGGCAGCCCAGACCTGCAATTACTGACGAACGATGGCGTCACCACTCTCAGCGGTATGCTGATACTGCGCGACTCATTCTTCACCATCAATCTGGCCGACTTACAGGCAAGCCTGCAAAGTGGCCCAACGCAGCAGGGGGCTTCTCAGGTATTTCCTTATTTTTCAATCCAACAAGAACCGCTGCGCGACTGGAAAATGGATGTAACAGTACAGGGCGACTCATTTCTACGCGTGCGCACGCCCGGCTTTTCCGGCACAGCCTCGATCGATTATCACCTTAAAGGTGATTTTGCCGAGCCCATCGCTACTGGAGAACTTAAATTTGACCAGGCGACGATTCGTTTTCCGTTTGCCACGTTCAAAACCAGTCAGGCGCACGTCAGCACCAGCACGGCAGCCCCTTTTGAACCTGAGCTGCGGTTGAATGCCCGAGCTAAAAAGTTTGGCTACGAAATTTTTATGCGTGGCAGTGGACCGGCCCTGGATCCGCAAATCACTTTTTCCTCTGCGCCACAATTGGATTCGAGTGAAATATTACTGTTGATCACAACCGCGCAAGTGCCGCGGTCCGAATACACCAAAACATCGGCCCAGCGCTTGCAGGGCATCGGCATGTTTTTTGGCAAGGGATTACTGGCCGAATTGGGTTGGTTTTCACCTAAAGAAGATCGGCTGTACATTCGAATTGGCGAGGATATCACCGAAACGGGTCGCGATACGGTGGAAGTAGAGTACGAATTGACCGATGAGCTGTCCGCAGTGGGACAATACGATCGCTTCGACACCTATAATCTGGATCTGCACTGGAAAGTATTCGAGAAATGAATGCACGGTTGATACAATACGTCCTGTTGGGATTCTGTGCCTGTTGGCTCACCTGCTTTGAAGCGCAGGCAGACACTCCGCCGCAAATCGGATGGGACCGTATCCATATTTCAGGTCTCGGCTGGCAATCGAATCGTCAGCTCAAGCAAGCCCTCAGTGTAGTGTCCAACAATGAAAGCCAGACACTGCTGCTGAGCACCAGCACGCTTGAAGACATTTTTCTCGTGTTAAAAAATGAAGTCATCCAAATCGGCTACCTGCAACCAAAATTTGAATACACCCTTATTTACGAAGGTGGCACTGCAACACAATTGGACTGGCAAACTGCACATGCGGCTCCTATTTTCTCGGCAAAGAGTCATCGCCCGGTAAAAACCCTGGACATCAAGGTCATTCCTGGAAAACTGTATTATTACGAAGATATTCAAATTAATGGGTTGCCGAATATGTCCGCTGAGAAAATCCGGTCATTTTTCCATCCAACTGGTCAATGGATTGTGAGTAAACGTGATCGTTACTTTACACCCGGAAGGTTAAAACAGAGCTTACAAAGTATCCGCAATTTTTTGCAAGAAGCCGGTTATCGCAACGCTGAGATAGTGAATGAATCGTTTGACGTGGATGACACAACCGGGGCAGTAACTGTGCAGGCTGCGTTTGCAACGGGGCCACAACATTGGATTGCGCATGTTCGAATTCAAACGGATGCAGACCCACCGCCCGAACATCCATTTCACCCCACACTGTCACTGCCAACCTTGTTGTCACCCTCGTGGTTATCAAAATATATGTATACCGTCAGGCGTCATTATCAGTCGTACGGGTATGTGGATATCGAAACAAACGCCTTTTTCAAAGAAGTCAACGCCAACGAAGACAAGATTTACCTCGACCTGGAAATCCAGGTACAGCCAGGCCCCGTCAAGTATGTCGGCACTGTTACACTATCCGGGCCAGAACGACTGGACACCGAGTTCATTGCTCAACAACTCAACGTTCATTCCGGCCAATTATTCGATCCGACTAAAGTTGAACAGACCCGTGAATATTTGCAGAGGCTGCGGCTGTTTAAATCCATTGATGTTGAATATATCGATGCCGACGCATCATCACGCGATATAATCTTCAAGTTGAAGCCCCAGTCACGCGACAGAATTACATTGATCGGCGGAATTGGCAGTTACGATATCGTGCGCACCGGTGTTCAATGGGATAGAATGAATCTCTGGGGACGTGCTCACCGCACGGAGCTGCAAGTCCTGCAATCGCTGCGCATGTCGCAGGTAGAATACAATTACACAATCCCTCAACTGTGGGGAAGCGATGTCAATGTGTTTACCAACACCCATGCACTGTTCAGAGAAGAAATATCCTTTGAACGGCAGGAATGGGGCATGCGTATTGGCGGCAGTTTTCCCTGGAAAAAGCACAATACGCAACTCACTGTGCAATATAAATACGAGCGTCTTGCAGTAATCGGACAGGATTTTCTGCCGGAAGATGGACTGGAGGAAGCCACTGTGAGCAGTCTGGAATTTCGAATCCGTAAAAACGAACTCGATAACCCTATTTTGCCCTCTGCCGGTTATCAACTGTTTGCTTCACTGGAACTGGCGCTACCTGCGGTTGGCGGGGAGGTGGAATATCAGCGCCTGGAATGCGGCGGTGCTTATCACCACAGCTTTACCGACGGACTGATCGGTCGTTTGGGCCTGCGACACGGCCTGATCACATCTTTTGATAAATCCACGACCAACATCCCTTTTAATCGGCGCTTTTTCCTCGGAGGAGAACATTCCGTGCGGGGTTATCGCGATGGCGAGGCCTCGCCACTCGATGCGCAGGGCAAAGAAATTGGAGCTACAGCTTATACATTACTGCAACTTGAAATTGAACAACAGCTCAACCAATCCTTGTCACTCGTAGTGTTTACCGATTCCGCTGGGCTCAGCGAAAACAGCGACGCGTATCTATCGCCACAATGGCTGCACAGCGTGGGCGTTGGCATGCGCCTACGAACGTTTCTGGGGCCCCTCCGGTTTGAATATGCGCATAACATCAATCCGCGCGAGGTGGATCCCCATGGTAGTTTTCAAGTCGGGCTAGGACTGCCGTTTTAATCAAAAAAGATCGATAATCTTGATTAATATGTGACAAAATCCATATTGTTGCTGAAGGGTACGTAGGTAAAGTCTTTGATAATAAACTCGACCGACTGCCCATCCAGCGGTGCGGTATCCACAAGCTTCAAGCACATGCGCACATTTTCATTTTCCAGAGTGGGCACCTGTTCGCCAGTGTAAACTTTTTTATGGATCATGTTTTGCTGATTAACCTGATGCCCATGGTAACTGTTGAACATGAGTCTGTCTGGCTCCCAGGTGATAACATGCAGCGTGTAAGTGCCACTTTGCGTAAATCCAAACCGGTCCGGTTGTGTCACAGCCGTATCACTGTGGGGAACAAACTGAGCATTGTCAGCCGCAGGATTTCCCCAGCGAGAAAAAGCGATATTGAAATCCTCTTCATCCTCGCCAAATACGGACAGTCCCAACACCACATTCGGATCGAGCTCATCAATTCGCCCGACAAGCTTGAAGCTGTAAACCCCATAACCCAGCCGATGCCTGGCACGTATTTCCGAACCATACCAGCCCGCACTGTCCCGACCAATCGTCAAGTGCAGACCTTCGTAGTCCGCCCAAACAGCATCCGCACTGTCTGACCAGGCATGGCTGCCCGCATCCTGGGCAGGGCCGGCCCGCACCGTCCACAGCATCTGCCCCAACCCAACTTCTCGCTGCACCTCCTCGGCAACTGGCTCCACTCTTGTGTTGGAAATACTTGCATGTTCACGGAAATCTCGTGTGTCGCTAAGTATCGATTGATGATTGAAACTTCGGTGCCACTCGTGGGATAAAACTGGCCCCTTTTGTCCACTCGAATCAAGCGACCAGGCTTCAAAATAAATGTGCTCAGCAGACGGCCAGTCGGCATTGATATCGAAAGCATAAGTAACCCGATAACCATTGGGAATCTCTACTTTGCTGCCTATGATGTTCTCCAAATGATCGCCCTCTCCGCCTAACTGCACCATAAAATTCATCTCCAAGTAAATCAATGTTTGCTGTTTGCCACTGCCTTGTAAACGCAGACAGGTATGCTTTATATGATTCCTGGATGCAGCATCTGTGTAATCTATTGTAATTTGATAAGGCCCCTTGCCCGTCGCAGCCGGAAATAGATGCTCAGGGGTGTCGTGACTGCTGTGCAGAATTGGAATATTTGCAGAAGCGTACGCAATAATGCCGTGCAGTAACCAATAAAATGCCAGTAGAAAATACAATAGATGCTTCATGACTCCTGAAAAGAACAAAAGAAAAGTGAGAGTTGGCTAATGGGCTTACAATATAAAAATGCATACTCCCTATTTATTTTCAATGGGCATATTCACTATTTTAGACATAGGAACTATAAATTAAACTATAGACCCCATCAAAAACAATCCTCATTATCTATGAGTTCTGAAAGTCAGGGGGTTTCCCTTGCTTTTATGTATCTGTCACCATATAGTTTAAAACTTCGGTAAAATTCGCAGTCGCACTATCAAACCCATCCACCAACGCATGAATCCTTATACACAAATATTCGCTTGAACATATGGTAACTGAAGCAAGGGAATCCGCCATTCTAATCGAAAAAGCTTTCGATGTCGCCAACGCACTCGAATGTCAAAGTATATTGGTTTGCTCATACAACAAATCGGATATCAAACGTGTACGCAAAGAACTGGGGGCAAAACGCGTTATTTGGATCATGGATTCAGCCCCCATTGACGAGATAGAGGTGGATGATAAAAACTTGATCGTTACCGTTCCAAGTTCAGGTCTCGACCGCATGAGCCAACTCCGGGTGGCTTTTTTGCAAAGTGTGATTTTAGGTCATATAAAATTAGAAGAAACGATCGTATGCCTGACTGGGATGGCAGGTTCGTCCCATATAGACAATTTACTCATCACCAACGCCAAACGAGACTTTCCATGGTTTAAGCAATATGACGAGGATAATTTACCTGCGCTTGGCAAGTCCAAGGTATTTGTAAAATTGCTCGATATCGCCCTGCATCTCGCAATAGAGGGGCGCGAAGGCAAACCGATTGGCACCATCCTGGTGCTCGGTTCAAAAAATGAACTTAAAGACTGCTTAAAGCAATTGATCCTGAACCCTTGCCAGGGGCACGGAGAGAAAGAGCGCAACATTTTCACTCCTGGCATCCTCGAATCCGTTCGAGAGTTCTCAGCCATGGATGGGGCCATTGTATTCAATCGGAAAGGCCTCATTCAATCTGCGGGAACCTATCTAAATACTACAAGCTCGAATCCTTCGCACAAGATGCCCTCCGGCCTCGGTGCCCGCCACCAAGCTGCCCTGGCACTTACGATCCACACCAATGCAGTGACCATTGCTATTTCGGAATCCTCAGGAAAGGTCACGGTTTATTACCAGGGTAAGGATATCATTACTCTGGATAAAATGTGACAGAGTATTCAGTCGTCAGTAATTTATATGAGCAGAGCCTTCAGGCGCTGGCGCTGGATACATCACTCAAGTCTGCCGCGTAGCTAAGGTCCGGGTTAACTTATTGATCTTGTCATCTCCCCTTCAATTACACCACCATTGCCTGCATCCAGGGGTCGGATTCGACGAATGCGAGCAGTTTGTCCACTGCTTCGCTTTCACTGAGAATTGTATAAAAATTTTCTTTAATTTTGGGCGCCTTTTGAATAGCAGCGATAAAATCCGTTTTAGTAAGAGGATGTTTTTGCATGTATTGCAGAAACCCGCTTGCGCACAGGTCTTTTTTTACCCGGTCGTGCGTAGCCCCCTGAACGTAACTGACGGCATAGCTGGCAACCCCCACTTGTAAACCGTGGAGACTCGGCGTTGTGGCCAAAGAGTCATATGCGTGTGAAATCAAGTGTTCGCTGCCGCTGGCTGGACGAGATCCCCCTGCAATGATCATGGCGATCCCGGTCATCAACAAAGAACTCGTGATAACTTGCAAATATTCAGGATTGTTTAAATCTTTGTCGGCAAAATAACTGAAGGTATCCGCCGCATTTTGCGAAACGGTCGCGGCAAAATCATTCACCGGGTGTTTGTGCTTACGATAAGCCAGCTTCCAATCATAAATCGCTGTTGTCTTCGCCAACAGATCGCCCATGCCAGAATAGATATATTTCTGCGGTGCAGAGCTGATAATATCCGTATCGATGATCACTGCATGCGGAACACTGCTTTTGACACTTTTGCGCTTGCCGTCGATTTTCAATGAACTGATCGGGGATGCAAAAGCATCGTTCGAGATCAAGGTAGGGACTACAAAAACGGGTATCTGTGTAACCAGCGACAGATATTTGCAATAATCAATCACCGTGCCACCCCCAATGCCCACAATCGCATCGACGCCAAATGGCACATCCTTGGCGGCCTTAAAAATGGCATCGATATCATGCGTATCCGTTTCCTGTTCTTGTAAAACCGATATATCCGATGAATCGAGCGAAATGTTAACCGTTTTGGCAAACAGCTCCTTTATACCCGTGCCCCAGAAAATAGCCACTTTAGCAAACTGCTCATTACGCAAGTACTTGCCAATCCTGGGCAAGGCTTCAGGCTTGATTCTCAGCAATGATGGGATGTTTATTTCCATAATGAATGATCGGGAACATGTTCGATTTTAAAATGCGCGATGGATGGCAAAACAACGCTCGGTTGGTACGGATAGGCGTGTAAATCCTCCTTAGCCGTTACTCCGCTCAATACTAAGCAGGTATGCATGCCCGCTTCAATCCCACCAATGATATCCGTGTCCATACGGTCGCCAATCATCATGGTTTCTTCGACATGCGCACCCAGCTTACGCGTTGCAATTGTCATCATCAGCGAATTGGGTTTACCGACAATATACGGTTGCCTGCCAGATGCCGTTGCCACAGCTGAGAGTAATGTCCCACACGCAGGCTCAATTCCATCTTCAACCGGATCGATCACATCGGGGTTGGTCCCAATAAACTTCGCGCCCTTGCGAATAAAATTCGCAGCCCTCTTGATCATATCGAAAGAGATATTCTTCGCTTTTCCAACCACCACATAATCCGGCTGCGTCGCGTTCAACATAAACCCTGCCTGTTGCAGAGCACTCGTCAGGCCGTTGCCCCCAATCACGTATGCCGTACTGCCCTGGCCTTGCGATTTGAGAAAGAGCGCCGTCGCCATGGCGCTGGTGATAAAATTGTCTTCACCCACCCCGACGACTCCAAGCCGCGCTAACTTCGCCTGCAAATCAGCTGGCGTCTGCTCAGAGTTATTGGTTAAAAAAATAAACGACACTTGCTTTTCCTTGAGGTGATCCACAAATGCCTGCGCACCTTGAATCAAGGCGCTGCCCCGATAGATGACGCCATCCATATCGCATATGATACCTTTGATCGATTGATTCATAGTCTATCTAAATGTATGTTTGTGATGTTTCCTTGTTGGCCACGACGATCCCGACTGGTTTGCGTTCAACTCCTTTCAGCAAACGACCCAATATGTCAGCACCGGTAATAATTCTACGGTTCTGCCCCCACAACAAGACGATATCTTTATCAATCACCCCATCTCCTTTAACGAGACTGGAGGACTTCAGCTTCCACACCACGTCCCCGACCGGCATATGTGGATCCGTGATGACGATGGGACGATGGCAAAAATGGTAAGGATCGACGTCCGCTTGTTCGATTAAAACACTGCGCAAAAACCCATCTGCATCCAACACCAGCAAGGGCGTTTCATCCTCATCGGTAAGTACGACCCACTTCATACCCGAGGCGTGAATTTGCTGAATGAACGGATCGCTCGCCTCACGTGCAAAGTCCGGAAAGGTCGGCAGGTCGAGTTTGACCGGCAATTTGACGATACTCAATGGTTCCAACAGCTCGCCCTCTTTCGAAATGGGGTCCACGTCGATTTCCAAAAAATTCAATGCACCAATACCTTCAAAATGCTCAACGTCGGCCTCGTCCGACTCGACATGCCGACGCAGAATTTTACGCAAATCGCGCTCACGCATGAAATTGACGCCTTCTTTGCCCAACAAGTAGTCGAGCATCATGGCGGTAGGTTTTGCCACGGGATATAATAAATATTGATAAAATTTTAAAACAGGTGAAAAGAACGCGGCCATACGCAGGGCATTGCGCGAAAAATACGCTTGAGGAAGGATCTCCCCAAAAATCGTAATAAATAAGGTCGAAAAAGCAAATGCACTGATACCCGCCATCACAGAATCCGACAGCAATGTGAGCAGCACATTGATGCCAACGTTCCCCCAGAGTATGGTCGTTAATAAAAAATTTGCGTCTGAGCGAAAGGCGAGGACCTTAACTGCTGCCTTGTTGTGATTACTCGCCTCGACTTCCAATTGCAAACGATTCAAACTGAACATGGCAAGGTTCAACCCGGAGAAAAATGCGGATTGAGATAAACAAAAGAAGATACCTATCCAATAAATGGATACATGTATCTCGTGTGGAAAGGCGATCATGGCAGATTCAGTAAACGGTTCACGGGGCTTTCAGAAAGTCGCACCGTCAACGTTTTGCTGCTGGACCAGTAATGGAATTTTGATTTTGAGCATGAGTTTCGTCGTCAAACTACCCCAAAAATGTATCTCTCTACGCCCATCGCCACGTCCTCCCACCATGCACAAGTCATAGCCACCCGCGCCGACCAGATCTAAAATCGCTGCACCAGGATTGCCCCTACCTTCAATCTGAGTTTTCATCGACACACCGGGCTTCAATTTCGCACATTGGGCAACAACGGCGTCAAGTTTTTTGCTGGCGTGGTGCTCCAACTCACGATCGAAACGCTCGTAATCCCATTCGAACGCATCGGAAAATTCTAATTCCACATCATATTGATACATGGGCGGCAAGTAAACATGGTAAGCATTGAGCGACTTAGCAGGCAGGGCATTGCTCCACAGACACGCAGCGTTAAGCGCTTGTTGAGCCGGTCCAGAAAAATCAATGGGACACAAGATGTGCCGGATGCCCGTCGATGCGCCTTGCGGAATCAATAACAAAGAACACTCCAACTCGCGGGCAAGTTTCTCAGGAATGACAACGGACGCATCCGGCTCCCTGCTTTTACCCACTACCATCAGGTCGACATGCGCGCCCTCTGCCCAATGCATCATACCTTCTAGCGGATGTCCCTCGATGACTTCGATTGCGGGACTAAAGTCAGTGTCGCTCTGGATACTTTGTAAAATCTCCGAGCGAATCCGCGCTTCCAGTTTATGAATGTGGTTGGTGGTAAAATATTTTTCACGAAACATTTCCGGTAAATACGACACGTGCGTGACATGTAAAAGCGTCATACGCTCAGGTTGAAAAACCTTGTGTACCCATGACGCATAAGCGATCAAGGTTTGGTCCCTGGTGGATAGATCCAAACAAACAGCTATATGTTTATACATGTTGCGAGACGTGTTGATGTTGACAATCGATTGGCTCTATAGGGTCACTCGGTTAGAGCAATTGCCTGTCTGCTCAAACTCTTGAATATTTTGCAGGGTTGTATGAGCGATATTGGATAAAGCATCGCGGGTGAAGAATGCCTGGTGTCCAGTTACGATCACATTGGGAAAAGTCATGAGCCGGGCAAAAACATCATCCTGAATAACTTTGTCGGACAAATCCTCGAAGAAGAGGTCGTCCTCCTCTTCGTATACATCGAGCCCTAAATAGCCGATCTTACCCGACTTTAAGCCTTTGATAACCGCAGCCGTATCTACCAGTTTGCCACGACTTGTATTGATCAGCATCACGGCGTTTTTCATCTTCGCCACTGCCTCATCATCGATCAGATGGTGGGTGTCTGGCGTCAGAGGGCAGTGCAAACTGATAATATCTGCCTGTTCGAATAACGCATCCAGCTCCACATAACGAGCCCCCAATTGTTCGGCTTGAGCATTTGGAAAAGGATCATACGCCAGCACTTTACAGCCAAACCCTCGCAAAATCCGGATGACATTCAGGCCGATTCTGCCCGTACCGATGACGCCGACTGTAAGCCCATAAATATCAAAACCCAACAGCCCCTCCAAAGCAAAATTTCCTTCCCGTACGCGATTGTGTGCACGATGCACTTTACGGTTGAGTGCCAAAATCAAAGCCAGGGTGTGTTCTGCCACTGCATTCGGGGAATACGCCGGCACGCGTACAATTTCGATGTTGAGTTCCGCGGCAGTTTTAAGATCGACGTTATTATACCCCGCGCACCGCAAAGCTACCAGTTTCACACCTTGCTTGTGCAAAATGCCGAGTGTCGTCGCATCCAGCTCATCGTTGACAAAGGCGCACACACATTCGCAGCCCGCAGCCAGCGAGGCCGTCGCTGCATCTAAATGACATTCCTGGTAATTCAGCGTATGGTTAAAGCCTTTATTGGTTTCATCAAAAAAATGCTGGTCATAACGCTTGGTGTTGAAGACTAAGACTTTCATAAATACCCTGGACTGTATCCTGGATTATTCAGTAGCGAGTATTCAATCACCCGTAAAGAGAAAACATCTGCGCCCGAGAAGCCATGCAGCCCTCACGCTGAAGCCGCAGCTGGCCACAGTATCCATAGGTAAGCAGCGTATACCACAAGCAAGCCTGCTCCTTCAATTCGTCTAATGGTATAACCGGTCCATACGATTGGCACCAGCATAACCGTAAACAGAACCATCGCGCCATAATCTATCCATGCGATACCAGGTGCGACAAGCGGTGCACAGATACTCGAGCAGCCAAGAATGCCCAGAATATTAAAAATGTTGGAGCCAACCACATTGCCAATAGCAATGTCGGACTGGCGGCGAAACGCGGCGGTGATGGACGTCGCCAATTCGGGCATGCTGGTCCCTGCTGCAATAATAGTGAGCCCAATTACAGCCTCGGAAACCCCCCAAGCCCGCGCAACCGCAATCGCCTGGGTCACCAACATATGCGAACCCACAACCAGCACCAGCAGTCCCCCAATTATCAACAGCGCATCGTAATATCCGTGCTTGAACGTATGCGGTGGGTCGACGGGTATCGAGCCACCACTTGCACTCGGTGTTGCCGTGCGCAACATTTTGAAACTAATGATGACATAGACAAGCAAACCGACCAGCAACCAGCCGCCTTCCCCGCGGGTCAGGTCACCGCCGATCAGCAGCAGCGGCAAAAGAAGCGCCACCAGCAAGGCCACAGGGGCGTCCCATTTCACCACTTGGACGTGCACCGGGATCGGGCAGATCAGAGCCGTGAGCCCAAGAATCACCCCAATATTAAAAGCATTCGAACCCACAACATTGCCGACTGCAATATCCCCCTGGCCAGCAAAGGCGGATTGCAGGCTGACAAACAGTTCTGGGGAACTGGTACCAAACGCAACGATAGTCAACCCGACTGCTAACGGACTGAGCCCCAGGCGCACAGCCAGTGAAGCGCTGCCGCGCACCAAAGCTTCAGCGCCGAGAAACAAAATGAACAGAGCGACTGCAATCAGTAATAAGTGATAGCCCATTTATCCACCTCCGTTGATCCACATTCCGGGTTATCGCCGATGCGCACTCCGCAAGCGCGTAACTACAAATCCAGAGAACATGCCCATCAAATAGACTAAAAAAATCAACAGTGCACGGGATATCGCTATTTCAAACATCAGAAACTGGATTTTCACCATAACGAGGTTCTGTAAACAGAACACCAACAGCAAAATCGCGATAATAAAAAAAGAGATGAGTTTCGTTTTTTTCTTCGTCATATTTCTTTTTTTCTTTCTACAAATAAACGGGATGGTGGGCCGCTGGTTACCACGAAACGCAAAACCTCCAATGCCAGCACCCTGGATCGACGCTGATCGACTTTAATTAAACAAAAGCTCCTGATCGTTACACTATCCAAGGTTGAGTTCAACCTTCAATCTCCAGCCATAATTTCATTGCCCCATATATTATCTCACCATTGCATCAAATCACCCGTTTTCAATATCGCTGACAGCCACCGATAGACATGAGTCATGCTGCTTCGATTCTGGTGATTCGGGTTAAAACTTCAATGCGTCGGACGGCCCGAACCCGATGGAATATGAATATTTTCGACCATTTCTTTAATGGCTTCCGGCGGTTCCGGCGTGAATGCATTTACCAAAAATGCGACGCCAAAGTTCACCAACATACCGATAAAACCGATACCCTCTGGAGTGATGCCGAGGAAATACTGCGCTTTCGTACCACCGAGAAATTGAAAGTAAACAATATACCCGATAGTAAACACTACCCCCGACAACATGCCGGCAATAGCGCCCTCACGATTCATCCGTTTCGAGAAAATACCCATCAACAGTGTTGGAAAAAAGGACGAAGCTGCGAGACCGAAGGCAAAGGCAACTGTCTTGGCAATGAACGCAGAGGGTGGATTAATCCCAAAATAAGCAGCCACGATTAATGCACCTAAAGCTGCCAGACGTGCATAGTGAACTTCTTCGCGATCCGACAGATCCGGCTTAATGATTTTTTTCATTAAGTCATGCGAAATTGAGGTTGAAATCACCAGCAACAGGCCGGCTGCTGTGGATAATGCCGCCGCAATGCAACCGGCCATCAACAGCGCAATCACCCACTTGGGAAGACCCGCCATGTGTGGATTTGCCATGACCATGATGTCGTTGCCAAACCACAGTTCATTGGGCTTGGAGTCGTCTGGTTTATTGGCAATCAGTCGTTGGCCAAACGCTCCAACTTGCTGATTTTCCGGAGCATCGTATTCCGGAAATACCGGAGCTTTCCCCTGGAACACGCTATTGTGTTGAGATGCAGATTTGCCAGGACCAAAATACTGGATGCGTCCATCTTCGTTCTTATCGACCCACACCATCTGCCCGGTTTGTTCAAACTCCTGAAACCATTGCGGCGCCTTGACGTACTCAGTTGCATGGAGTTTTTCGATTAAATTGACGCGAGAAAATGCACCGATAGTCGGCGCTGTTAAATAAATCACCGCAATGAACAGCATTTACTCATCAAGTTATCATCTTATCAACTTGTCATCTCCCTTCGGGCAAGTGCAGCTCCACTAAAACAGGTAAATGGTCGGACGCCACTCGTGCCAATTGGGTGCTGACGACTTGGACCGCATCGACTTCCCATTCAGGGCTGACCAGGATGTGGTCCAAACGCATAATCGGTCGTTTGGAAGGAAAGGTGCCGGAGGGTTTGCCCGGACACACTTTCTGTACGTCTAACAGACCGGTGGTGAGGTTTTTATAGGCGGCGGTAGTGGGTAGTGCATTTAAATCCCCACAAATAATGGTTGCTGAGATCTCCACAGGCGGCGGAGTCTCCGTTTCATTTTGCAAAACATCTTTGATTTCATGCGTTTGTTGCATGCGTTCATGCCGGCTCAAACCCAGGTGCGTATTGACAACGACGACAGGCGTCCCATTCACATGCAATAACGCACGCTGAAAACCACGGCTTTCCGCGACCCGACCCTGGCGGGCCGGGTATTCAGTAAATATACGCTCTTCTAAATCTGCTAAAGGAAATTTGCTCAGCAATGCCAGCCCGTAGCGCCCATCTCCTTCTGAACGAATAGAGTGAAAGCTGTGATCCTTGCCGAGTGCTGCGGCAATTTCCTGGCTCTGGTCGTACCTGTGCGAGCGTTCAACGTGTTGGTCCACCTCCTGCAGCGCAATGATATCCGCTTCACACTGGCGCAGAACCCGAATCACACGGTGCGTAGAGATCTGACCGTCCATACCGCGACAACCATGAATATTCCAGGTGAGCACGCGCAGGGACCGCGTACGCTTCTGCGCGACAGAGACCTTGCAGTGCCTCAATTGTTTATGTTGTAAGAAAGCCCGGCTCAATTCATGCAGTATCACACCCCGAATGATCGGTTGTGGCGGCTCATTGCCAAAAGCATCTCTTGGTAAAAGGTAAAAACCCTGAGTTTCGTGCAAACCGGGTCCACCATGTGCTCCATTTTCGAGCGGAAAGCTCATCGGTTTGTCTGCCGACCAGCCCGAGCAAATGAAATCGCCAGAATCGGGGTGCTCGACCAAGCGGATAATGTCCTCGCACAACCATTCGGCTACAGGATGGGTATAGCCGAGAATTTTGTCCAAATTAGCCGTTGTCACCGGAAAAAGGCCCTTGCGCGTATAGGCCTGCACCGCAGCTTCGTAATAAAAAAACACCAGGGGTAAGCGTGCCTGTTCGCTCATCTTTTGCGCCGCCTGCAACTTTTCAGCATCGGTGAGTTCGTGGGGGAAGGTCACCAGTCCCAGGGGTCCCATCGCCGCCACGTGAAGCTGTTCACTGTCGTTTGCCCGCGAGGATTTAGCGTCGAATAACCCTCCAAACCACCGTTGCCATTTGTGGCCGCCAAGGTAGGTTCCCCGCCAGTGCGAGATCCCCCAATTATCCTCTCTGCCGAGTTGCTCGCCGGATATATCTGGATAGAACAACGTTTCTAATTTTTTCTGCAGGGAGGCACCCTGTTTGCCAAGGTAGCTCTCTACCCTTTCCTGACCGTGATCCGAGTATAGCCAAATCGCGTAATTACGCCGATGCGAGCGATGTGCTGCTTTCCACAAACGCGCAAGGGTGCGGTCAATCCCCTTCAACGTCCAGTGCGCAAAGAACGAATCCGGTCCGCGCCGATGCGCTTGCTCATCGTAGCCCAGAAAATTTAAATGAATCACCGGAAACCCCCGCACCATATCCAGTTTGGCGCCGATGGCCATCCACTCGCGCAAGATGATACTGACACTGATCCGCGTCGGGATGAATTTAAGCTCTTTGATCAAGGATTCGCCCAACACCAGCCCGCGAACGAAATCGACCAGCGCCAGCAATGTTTCCAGCACCGCCAGCCCAACGATACGTATCAGTGATGGAAAAAACAAACCAAACACCAATAACAAACGCCAGAGCTTAACCCCTTCGAGCATACCAGCCCAGCCCAATTGTTGAGAACAAAAATGCCCTTCATCAGCGCCCCCTAGATAAACGTTGGAATAACTACTGCCCCCTGCCAACAGCCCCGCTTTCTCCCGCTGCAACGCTTGCTCTACTTGCAGCGCACTCTTGGCATCAAACATTTTGAACACCTTCTGCGCATCCTTGCGATAAAAAGCAAATGCGGGCACCGCCGTTTTCTTACCATAAAAAATTTCGCCTTGGACCGCCGGCGTGCTGGAAGGCAGGCCCGAATAAAAGACGCCGTCGACATAATGCTCGCGCGCCAATATTTTTTGCAAAAACGGCAGGCGCCCATTTGCCAGGGCTTGCTCGAATTGCACCTTCGCCAGGCCATCAATTTGAACCATCAACAACCCAGGCCCCAGTGATTCCTCAGGTCTGGCAATAAAGGGCAGCTCCAACAGGCGACGCGCCCATTCAGAGCGATTGATACTGCGACGCACCCGCCTGAAAAACGTCTCAATCTTCCAAATCATCGTAACTGAATAGCGAGCAGTCAGTCAGAATGGAGTGCGTCAGACATCGCCTCAATTTTCATCGATACCAGTTTCCATTCTGCCTGAATGCGCTTGAGCAGATGCTCCATCGGCTGCTGCGCATTTTCATCTCTCTGCACATCCGCAAAACGTTCCATGGTTTGCTTGTAAAAATCGATCAATTTCTGGTTACAAAGCGTTTTGTCAAACTCCCTGGCCTTGTGCAAGGCGGCAGCCTGCATCTTGCGGCATCGATCCGGTGTTTCCAGAATCGACAGTACCTTAGCAGCAAAGTCACCCGGCACACTATCCGTATCCAACAAAAACCCATTTTCACCATCGACCACACATTCATTCGCTCCGGCAGCTTTAAGCGCAACCACCGCCGTCTCAGCGGCCATTGCTTCCGCCAACACCAAACCCTGTGTCTCTGACAAAGACGAAAATACAAATACATCCATCGCAGCATAACAATCTGCTAAAGCATCCCCTTGTAGAACCCCCACCAAGTGCAGGCGGTTGCGACAACCTGCTTCTTCCGCATACCGTTCGAGCATATATGCTTGCTTACCGCTCCCGGCGACGACGCAGTGTGCTTGCTTATTGGCGAACAATGCATAGCCGATAGCCCTGGCTAAAAATTCAATGTTCTTTTCTTCCGCCAGGCGTCCCAGATGCCCCAATACAGGAGCATGCGGATCAATATTAAGTTCTTCGCGAAACTTTTGGCCACTACCCCCCTTAAACCGCTCCAAGTCAATGCCCGTCGGAATCGCGGCAATCGGTGCCGTCACCCCTCGCTCGCGGATCAAATCAGCAATGGTCTGACTGGGGGCGACCACACCATCACACAAATTGGCAAACTCAGTCGACAGTTCGATAATAAAGCGTTTGAATACACTGTTGTCGATTGGCACGTAATGTGTGTAGTCCTCATAACGGGTATGGTGCGTAAAGACAATCGGTATATCGCGCTTTTCCGCCTCACGGTAAGCGGTGTCGCCTAACAGGAATGGATGATGGGCGTGTAAAATTTGCGGCTGAAAGGCATCTAAACTTGCACGCACTTTTGCAGTGGCAGGCAGTGGCAGTGCAAAATCGCTGCCATTAAAATTTTGAATTGCGGGCATGCGCGTCACATTTGGAATCGGCTGATAATCTTTTGGCAGCTTATATTCTGGCGCAATGACTTTCACGGTATGTCCGCTGCGTTCCTGCGCTTCCACAAATGTAGAAACGGACCGAGCAACTCCGCCGACATGGGGTAAATAAGTATTCGTAAAATGTGTAATATTCATAGGAACTGCAGGTTTGCCAGAAGCAAACACTCTTGAAAATGATTGCCGCGACACAAACCCTTGATTTTCGATATCTGGCGTGCCAACGTCAAGTATTTCCGGCAGGCTCAATGTTTCCATCTATGCCGACCGGGGGCTTGCGAGTTGCGGCAGCGGCACCTGATCTTTACCCATAAGTGGGTGTATTTTTGATGGGATGGGCTTCCGCTCGCGGGATGCCGCGGAGCTATGCGCGAAAATTTGCGAAGTGTGTTGGTGTGCGGACATGCATTGATACCCGCCGACGCAACGGCATTCGTTTGTGGTGACCCGTAAACGGGCACCCCACGCTTGTGAGGCCCGCAAAGCTAAAAAGAACGTCTAACTTTAGCCCCTGGAGCTTGGGGAAAATATACGGTGAGTCACTCAACACACTGCTCGAAGTGCAGGGGATGCGTTGCAAACAGGCTTTCTGAACTTACGGAAAAGATCAGATACTGTCGCCGCACCCCACAACAAACTCACGAGCAAACTCGTTTCTTACCAACGTGTTTATCCTTTCAAGCCGCTCCGTTGCGGAACGGTGATGGTGAGTACCCCTTGTTTGAATGCAGTGGTCATCTTGTCAGCTACGACCGGCTGGTCAAACGTGATGGACCGACTGAATTTTCCCAAGCGCCGCTCACGCATGAGCACGGAACCTGGGTTTGTATTGGATGCCGTTTCATCCGCTTCTACCCGTGTGCCGGTAATCGTGAGCGTCTGATCCTTCAGATCGACATTCACATCGGTCTTCTCGGTTCCCGGAAGATCCACAGTAACGATGTATGCATTGTCTTGTTCAGTAATATCTACATCGAGCCCAAACGATCGAGGCTGAACCCAATCTTGAAAATGCGGGCTGTTATTAAAACGCCCAAAAGCTTGGCCAAATATGGCATCCATTTGCTCCTGCATACGCTCCATTTCCGCAAATGGATTCCATGCATTTGGATTATTGGGCATAGCCTGCACGCCCCCATTCGTTGGACCTTGATTATCATCCAAGGTGACGGTTGTCGCGGCTGATTGACTTTCGTCACCAATTTTTGCCAGTTCCTTTTTTAAATCAAACAGGAAGTAAGCTTGAACCCCGACTGCTACCAACAACACTACGGTCAATGCAACCAGAGATTTCGTTTGCCATAAGCGACTTCGTTTTTCTGCATTTGCTCTGTCCTCTTTCATTGTAGCCCTTTCCTTTTTGCATGTATTTACCTATTGCCTGACCGCTAGATAAGACAGCCGGCCACGATCATAGACGTAAAGCTTGTTGACGCCCTGCGATAAAAGTCCCCTTGCATTGTTCAAGTCGCTGACTTTGCGATCATTGATCTCCATGATAACCATACCTTCTCTGAAATAACGTGAAAAAGGCGATGTCGGATCGACCGCTGTAATGACGAGCCCCGAAATATTTTCCGGGATACTGAATGCGTCCCGTTCTTCTTTGGCCAGTGGGCTTACCTGAACACCTGCAAACAAAGAATCTCCCAACAAACTGGCGGCCCCGACATCACTGACCTCAACTTCGAACTGCTGCTCAATGCCCTCGCGAATCACAGCTAAATTCAATACAGTCCCCGGTGGTGTTTGCCCCACCCGCACACGCAGTTCATTAGCAGACTTCACCGGCTTGCCATCAATCGCAATAATGACATCCCCCCGTTTGACACCGGCTTTGGCTGCGGGAAAGTCCGGTTCAACCTTGTCCACGACCACTCCCTGTTTATGGTCAACCCCAAAAGCCTCGGCCATGTCTGGTGTCAAATCCGATATATTAACACCCATAAATCCCCGCCGGACCTCGCCAAATTTGTTCAACTGCCGTGCTATATTCAATGCCAGGTTGCTGGGAATCGCGAACCCAATACCAATATTGCCACCGGTGCGTGAAATAATTGCGGAGTTGATACCGATTAGACGACCTTTCGTGTCGATCAACGCACCGCCCGAATTACCTGGGTTGATCGATGCATCCGTTTGAATAAAATTCTCATAGCCGCGCTCGCCGTAAATGCCAATCGAACGCCCGGTCGCTGACACAATCCCCTGCGTTACGGTGACGCCGACTTGCATCGGATTGCCGATGGCAAAGACAATATCCCCCACCTCAATCAAGTCGCTGTCAGCAATCTGCAAAACGGGTAAGTCATCCGCATCGACTTTTAACAATGCGACATCTGTGCTGACATCGCGGCCGACGATATCTGCATGTAACTCGCGGCCGTCGTTGAGCATCACCAGCACCTCGTCCGCATCTTCACCGCGCTCATCACTCACAACATGATTGTTGGTAACGATGTAACCATCTTTTGATATAATCACTCCGGAGCCAATGCCCTGCGGCAGCTTTCTTTCTTCAACTTGAGGTTGCGCCTGCTGCGGTTGATGATGCGGTGTTGGAAGCCCAAAAAAGCGTCTAAGGAAATCTTCCTGGGGAGAATAACCGCGTGATTGTACCACTTTCACAATCTTGGCTGTGTGCACAGATACCACTGCCGGAGTTGCCTGTTTCAGCATCGTCGCATAGCTGTGCGGTGTAAAGGCGCTATCGCGCTCCAATGGACTGACGTCCCGCACAATCTTCAATTCGGAATCCGCGCCCCATAAGCCATGGACCGCGCCAATTAACAATGCACATATTGTGCAGAAAGATACTGTTTTCATAGTTGTCTGATGCTTATTCATAAACAATTTTGCTGATGTGTCTCCATCGGTCATGCAGTAAACATACCAATTATAGAAATTTTTTTATTTTTCTTGTTATCAGTAGCTTACAATGCTCAATGCCTCCATCAAGTAGGTCAACTTGACACAGATTTAGGTCAAAATGTACCGGGTTACAGATACGCTCTTGCCCATTCTTCCAGAAATTCGTTGGGAGTGCGGCGGTATGATCTGATCGTTCCCCATAAGGCATAAACATGTGCCATGCGTTCCCTGCACATTGAGCAGTGCTGGATTGCTGGCCGTATATCCCCAAACAGTCCCAGCCGGCTAACCCGAATTACCACTCTTCGAGCATAATCGCCCATGACCGAACATAGCAGCACAACTTGCCATGCGCATTTGCAGGGTGTGTACCCAGCTGCATGCGGATGGCTGCGTTGGGCACTGCTATTTTCTGGACCTGAGCCAATTGTGCTGCGATTCTGCTGAGAAATCCGGGCTAAAGTGAACGCTCTTTCTTTAGCTTTACAGGTCTGGCAAGCGTGGGCCACCGGTTTACGGGTCAGCGCAAACGGATGCCTGTTGCACCAGTATTTACAACTACATTTTCGCAAACCAAAACACCTCGCGAATATTCGCGCATAGTCTCGGCGGCATTTCGCGAGCGAAAGCCCTACAAAAAAATATACCCATCTTATGGGGAACAGTCAAAGCACACGACGCACTCCCCATCACGGCCTCCAAAAAAAGAGTTCCGGCTGTAACGGCGCGGAACTCTGCAATAGTCAGTCGATTAGTTGTTTGTAGCCTGGAGTGTGATTCAGTGCATGATTCATCATCATAGCTGCTGAGCCTATATTTACCGATTCCAGGATTGTAAAAGCGTTTGCAGTGCGACAACGTCTTGCTCTTGCTTGTTGGCGTCTGCACCAAGCACCGATACATATTTTTGCAGCTTGTGCAGGGGCTCGATCAATTTCATTTGCTTCTGATCTTGAAAATATCCGACGTATTTTAGGGGAATTTGCAGGACCTTCTCATCTGATCCGCCCTCCGCATTGAGTTTCACGATGATTTTTGCCCCAGTATTGCCGGTCGGATCTAACGCAATTGCAACACTTGTACCTAACTTATTACCGTTCGAGTCTAATAACGGCAAGCCCATGTATGGTTGATACCAAGGTTCAGCGCGCGAACTCGCGGCTTTGTTCGTTTCAGCATGGACGCTGAGTCCTGACACTGACAATAGCAGCCCTCCAATGAAGAAGGCTTTGATAGATGAACCACTATGATATTTCATTTATTTTCCTCCTTTATAGTAGTTACGGTTAATTTTTACTGTATGAGTGTTTCCCAAAAACCAACACTTCAACTTATAAGCATTTTTTCTACTTAAACTGGGTGATTCAGTTAATTTATTTTTACAATTAAATCTATATTTATTTATTACAAAATTATAAAAAACTCTCAATTCAAGTTCCGCGGGGAATAGAACCCAACGGAACCGATGTGCAGTTGGCGACTGCTTACCTGTTAGCAAAACACAGTCATTGATTAGTAATCGTAGTCACCCATACCCCCATTGGCATGGCTGTGGGCTTTACCTTCCTTCTCCGGTTCGTCCGTGATGAGACATTCAGTCGTCAACAACAAGCCGGCTACCGAAGCCGCATTCTGAATCGCAGTGCGGGTCACCTTGGTCGGATCCACCACCCCTGCTTTGACTAAGTCTTCGTATTCGCCCGAAGCCACATTGAACCCGATATTGCCGGATTTATTTAAGACCTCCTTCACCACCAAAGATGCTTCAATGCCTGCATTTGCGCAGAGAATGCGCAGAGGCGCTTCAATGGCAGAACGAACAATTTTTGCCCCGTTTTTTTCGTCGGCATCCTGAATCCCTTCGACGAGCGTATCCAACGCTTTGATTGTGCGTAAGAGCGCTACACCGCCGCCGGGCACGATACCTTCTTCCACCGCTGCACGGGTGGCGTGTAACGCATCATCGACGCGGTCTTTTTTCTCTTTCATTTCAGCCTCAGTGGCTGCACCGACATTGATGACAGCCACACCTCCGGCCAGTTTCGCCAAGCGTTCCTGTAATTTCTCCCGGTCATAATCGGAGGTGGTTTCTGCGATTTCCCGACGGATTTGTGCGATGCGTCCCTGAATATCCGTTTTGCTGCCGCTACCTTCAATGAGGGTGGTTTCATCTTTGCTGACCGTGATACGTTTGGCACTGCCCAAGTCCTGTAACTGCACGTTGTCCAGCTTAATGCCCAAGTCCTCGGTGATGAATTTTCCGCCGGTCAATACAGCAAGATCTTGCATCATCGCTTTGCGCCGATCGCCAAACCCGGGAGCCTTAACTGCACACACGTTCAGCGTGCCGCGCAGTTTGTTGACCACTAATGTCGCCAGAGCTTCTCCTTCGACGTCCTCGGCAATGATCAACAGCGGTCGACTTTTCTTCGACACTTCCTGTAAGAGTGGCAGCAAATTCTGCAAATTGCTGATTTTCTTCTCGTGCAACAGGATATAAGGGTTTTCGAGAATGGCCTCCATTTTTTCCGAGTCGGTGGAGAAGTAGGGGCTGAGAAAACCTTTATCAAACTGCATGCCTTCGACAACGTCGAGGGTGGTCTCCATGCCTTTGGCTTCTTCCACCGTGATCGTGCCATCTTTGCCAACACGCTCCATTGCCTCCGCAATCATGTCGCCAATTTCACGATCCCAGTTAGCCGATACCGTGGCCACTTGGCGAATCTCGTCATTGCCGCTTATATTTTTTGAGATAGAGCGCAATGCTTTGACAACCGCAGCGGTTGCCTTGTCAATCCCGCGTTTCACGTACACCGGGTTCGCCCCAGACGCCACAGACTTTAGCCCATTGCGGTAAATAGAGTGCGCCAGGATGGTGGCTGTCGTGGTACCATCACCAGCATTGTCGGCCGTTTTCGAAGCGACTTCGCGCACCATTTGCGCCCCCATATTCTCGCAGGGATCCTTTAACTCAATCTCCCTGGCAACACTGACACCGTCTTTGGTCACCTTCGGCGAACCAAATTTCTGGTCGATCAATACATTGCGTCCTTTCGGCCCCAAGGTAACCTTAACCGCGTTCGACAGTTTTTCAATACCGGAAAGTATACGTTTCCGAGCTGACTCTTCAAATATAATTTGTTTTTTACTCATGTGATGTTTGCCTTAATTTTAGGTTGTTTAATTCAATATTGCCTGAATGTCATCTTCACGCAGCAGCACGTAGGTTTCGCCTGCGTGCTCAACTTCTGTCCCCCCGTATTTACTGATCAGGACGCGATCACCAGCTTTTACTTCAAAGGCAATCGTCTCGCCCTTTGCGGTTCTTTTACCTGAACCGAGCGCAATGATCTCGGCTTCCTGTGGCTTTTCCCTGGCGGTATCCGGAATGATGATTCCATCTTTGGTTTGTTCGCCCAACTCGACTCTGCGTGCTAATACGCGGTCGCCAAGCGGCGTGATATTTACTTTAGATTTGGTTGATGTACTCATATTTGATTGAATAGTCTACAGTTGCAGCTCCGACGCAGATGCCGAAATGGCACCCGAAATCGAGCCATATGGGTTTATAAAAAAAGCGAGCCCCCAACTCGGTAAAATTGGCAAAAACCCGCGGTGAAAAGTTAAATTTAACGCAAACAATCCAGTCAGCTCTTTGCATGAGAGCATCACTGCGTCAGTGGACAAACGGTTAAATCGAGAAAAAAATCGGCTGACCTTTTTCATTTTTGCTGACTGTTATAGTTTTGTTTAAACATTCTTAAGCAATAATTATGCCAAATTTTATTAAAATACATAAACTAATAAAGAACAGAGACTTACATTAAAATAGAGTGATTGATTTGGGGTTAAGAAGGAGGCGTATTTGCAAATATTGTGTTACCGATTGACTCAAAATAAGCCAAGATGGCACAGTGTTCGTGCAACTGGCGGACATTCGCCCGGGACAGCGCTGTGAGATTCCGCCTTTAGCTCATAAGAATCGCAGTCTGTCACCGCACGCCAGAGCTTGCATTGAGCAAGTGCGCCTGACGGGCGCACAAAAAAACCGCAGACGAAGTCTGCGGTTTTTTTTAATTCAATATTGTTCAAGTGTTTTACTCACCGGGAAATTTCCAACTGTCCTGATTACGATTGTCGATATTAGGATAGCCGAAGTGCAAGGTTTCTACCTCCAAATCATTGCCAATTCTGTCTTTGGTCAGCATACGACTGTGTCTGTCGTAAACGTAGTTAAGTTCACGCTTGCGAGTAGGAACCGTCTCTCCCTCCACAAAAGAATCTATATCTTCCAAGATGTAAGAGTGGGTTACCCGTTTCAACTGTTTGAGTAGATCGTATTCGAAGTGCTCATGAGTTAAGACCCTGTCGTCCTCAAAGAGAGCAAACGTGCGATCCTGCATCGTACTATCGTCATAGTAGCTATAGACTGCCTTCATGAGGTCATTTTCGCCAGTGCCGTCAGCGAGCACAGCCGATGTTTTTACCAATCTACGACGTGTATCAGGTTCCTGAGATACAATGATATTGTCACCGAGTTGCTCGACACGCAGGAATCCATCGAGGTCCACCTTCAGAGCTGACCAGAGTAGCTTGGTATTTTTCTCACCATAAATGGCTTCCAACTGACCTGCTGGACTGTAGTGATTGGTAACGTCATAACCATCAGTTGGCACCACGCCATCACCATCATCAAGCTGCGGGTAAACTTTATTAGATACTCTGCTGAGATTATCATACGTTTGGGAAGACTCGAAGTTGTAACTAACAGCTGGACTTTCGGTATCGTCCAGAATGTATGTCCTCGTCCTCACCGTTCTGCCGTAACTATCGGGGAAGGTGGTTTCTGCAAAGTGACGAACTTCATTTGCATACTTGCCGGTAGTTGAATTCCTGGCTGCACTTGCTGGAGCGGTCCACAATGACTTCTGGTAAAGGTAGCCTTTGAAATTAGTAACTTCACCAGTTTTGGTTGTTTCCCCTGCTGGCAAATTATCATACACATAACGCTCGATGCGCATAGGTTGGTCAAAGCCGTTCTCAGAATCGGTTTGAACATTACCGTCTTCGTCGATTTGCTGCTGTCTTTTGCCAGTGTAAACAATCTCTGTAACACGTCCGTGTTCATCGCGCCGGTAATTAATAACCGTTACATCCGGAGTGTTAGCGTTTTTAGTAACGGTTTCCAATTCATCAAAAGCATTATATGCATAGGTCTGAACGCCGAAACTCGGATCACTTAGCCGAATACGCCTGCCAAAGAGGTCATACTCCGTGAGAATTGTGGTGTCTACATCGATCTTGCTGTCAACAGGATCAGCATCTGTCCGGATAACACTTGTGTGACCGTATCCTGTGGTTTTCGTGAAGTCAAAAACTTTGCCCTCGTAAGGACCCGTGGTGATCTTACCCTGGGCTCCCAGGTTGCGTATAATGGTTCTATCATGAATAGCATCTTTCACCGTAACCTTTTGCCCTTTTGTATCAAAACCATAGGTATAATATACATTAACATGCCCACGATCAAGCACTTGCTTAATACGCCCAAATTGGTCGTAATGATAACGTAGACCTATCTCACCTGGTTTTGCTTGCACCTGAGACATATTGAATGCAAGCGGAACAGAACTTGATTCCAGCAGTCCGTCTGGACGGTATTCATGGATCACTTGCAGCCATGTATCTTTGCTGGCTAAGTTTCCATCCCAATCAGGCCCTGGAGCATAGGTTTTTAATGCTCGTCCCAGGTTGTCAAACTCGGTGAAGCGGTAATGGGGTCCACTGCTATGCGTTTCTACGGAGTAGGCATATGTGTCATTGGCTGCCTTTTTGACCATCATCACGCGCTGCTGACCATCCGGATGTACTGTTTTTTTCACGCGGTCATACATATCGTGAGTCAAAGTAGTCGATAATCCATTACCATCCACAATCGTTTCTGGAAGTAAGCTAAACGTATCGTGGTCGCTGTAAGTGATTGTATTTAAACCATCGCCTACAGATGTAACAGCCCGATTTTTGAGAGCATCGTTCGCGGCCGAATATGTTACTGTAGTCGTCCGTTTCTTATCTGAATCGTTTTTATCATAGTGACTTGTTTCGTTTACACTACCAAAACTGTGATAGGTAAATGCTGTTACTTTTATCTCGGTATCTGAATCGTTTTCATTTCCAGTTTCAATTGATTGCAACTGCCACTTTTTCGTATTGTCATAGTTCATCGCGGTAACAACGCTCTTCGTTTTAGCACCGGGAAAGTTACCAATTTTATTCTCAAATGTGATCGAATCCAATCGATCGACGATCCAATCTTCCTCACTTATGTGATGGCTGTAAACATAGCTACTGCCTGTTTGAACATTATTCAAAGCATTTGACGGCAAAGCACTTGTCGCACTTGTAACGCTTCCATCTGTAAGGTCCGCCTCAATCGCATATTGCGATAGATTGCTAGAACTTGCCATTGGAGAACCAAAACGTGTTGGAGTGCCTTGGCCTGTTGCTGTCATAGAAACTTGATTTCCGCTGGACAGATCGTATTCAACTGCACGACCAAGCGTCATAAGTAAAAAATACGGTTCATAAGGACGGCGATCCGTACCAATATTGGGTCCAGTGAAGATATATTCATCGTTAGCATTAAAGTCCTCACCGCTGTAACTATAATAAGACGAATAGCTAAATACCTGCACCAACGAGTGAATCAACCCGTCTTTATCCGCGGTAGAGCTGCCATTGATTAACCTAGCAATATCATCGTCATTATTGCGATCAAAACGATGGCGATTCATTTCAAATCGATATGTTGATGACTGATTAAGCACACCAAAAAGCGGACGGCTATTGGTGGCAACATTATATCCGCTTAGACCAACGCTTCTGAAGGTTTCGTCGACTTCCCACATTTCACCAAATGCGTAGCCTTTTCTAGGCTGGATAGCAAAATCACCATAGAAGTATTTAACCTCATGGTTGTGACCACCCGAATCGATTATCAAGGATTTAACCACACCCAACGGGAGGGGATTCGTTAGAACCTGCTCAGAACTATCGCCTGCAACGGGTTCCTGCTTACTTATCAGAACACCCTTTGCCGTTAGCGGATCATAATTCACTGTTGTTGAGTTTAGATTATTTTTCGCCTCTTTCATTTTGAGATAAGTACTCGAACGCCTGTTTAAGGAAACGTTTTGGCTAACAACACGTTCGCTCGTCAATTTAAGTTCTCCCATTGCTGAAATGGCATCAAGTATACCATCACCATTTATGTCGATAAAACCGTTGCCTGTTCCTATTTCTGGGAAGTGCATACCATTATAGACATCTGCTACCGTATCTAGAGCATATAAGCCAGCCATAGTACTGTAAAAAACATTAGCTATTCGTTCTGCATTCAACAAAGCAAGAGCATTGGCAACTGGATCAAATGGCCCCATGAGCATACCAACGGTCATCGTTTCCGAAAATTCATCGTATATAGCGACAACTTTTCGTATAAACCTAACACTTCTGTCCACAGCCAAAGGGCCTGTAGGATACAGAAAACTTGAATCATTTTCGCCGGTGCTCGTCACGAGTGGATTAAATCCCGCACCATTATTTAACATATACTGTGTATTGGTGCTGGCGATTTGCGTACTACTTTTATAGGCTTTGAAGTTTTTGATAAAATCAAGGAATCCATCACCATTTAAGTCTATATATTTAGCTCCCAAGTCCCAATTTTTGTCGGAAGAACAATGTGACTGAATGCCAGTAAATTGAGTATTTTTAGTCGGTTCCCAACCTTTACCGGTGTTTAAATAAACTCCCTTACCGGAACTGTCATCCTCGTCAGCATATATAATGTCTGCCAGACCATCGTTATTCAGATCTGAAAAACGAGCCAACATATGCGGAACATACGCTGATTTCCCGGCAAAACTACCTAAAGTAAATGTATATTCATAGCTTATTAGTTTTTGCGGTATAGTAATTGGGTCACCATTGTCATCCAACCAACGTTCAAACCCTTCACCGTTGTTGATGAAAACAACGCCATTGAACAAGTTCGCGTCACTATCACCTTTTATAGTCATTACGCTACCCGTTTCAAAATCCGTATAAAAACTATCTTCTGTACCAATATCCGATATATCATGGACATAATCAATGAGACCGTCGCCATTGACATCAACTAAAACGCCGTTCGGATGAGAAGCATTCGCACTTGGCGAATGGACGTGCCCAGGAATAAAGTGCTGTGTTCCTGTAAGGCTTGAGTTATTCACATAATGAACTTCCTTGGCTCCCAGTGATCTATTAGAAGGTTTTTCGACTGTCACATTGAAATCTGCGTCGCCCCAACCAGAACCATTATTATAATAGAGTTTCACAATAGAACGTTCATTCTCGTTATGAAAGACTCCACCTTCTGAGTAAGTGACATATATATCAACCAGGCCGTCTCCATTGAAATCTCTGAACAAGTGAGAACGTCCTGCTACAGGGTTGCGTGCATCTTGCCAGAGATGTTTCCACCAGTGTTCATTAACATCAGGAATTTGATAATTTTCATCCAATACCCACAGCTGTCGATTATCTGCGGTCAATGAAGCATATCCTCGGTTTATATACACCTTTCCATCTTTATCCATCAAATCCAGTCGGCCGTCACCGTTGATGTCAATTAATTCCGCTCGAACTGTAGCCTGTATGGAATTCAATTTCCCAGCATCACCCTTTCGAATGTTGCCAATAAGGGTCACCGGCAACTCAATATTACTCTCTTCAAATCCAGCACCAGTGTTAATATACGACTTAATAGTCGACTCAGTTCGGGGATTCAGGATGTAAGGAGCATCCCATTCGAGGTGCAATCCCTGAATCAAATCTAACAACCCATCTTCATTGATGTCAAACCAACGAACTCCAACATCAACCCATTCAACGGTATCCTCTAATTCATCGTCATCCGTCTGAAACTCACAGCCAAAAACAGGTAGCGGAATCTCATAACCTCCATTACCGCCAAAGCCCTCTGCAACATCAACGCTGGTATGATACTCAAACACGTGTTCGTCGAGCATATTATCGGGGTTTTGACCGCCTGTTGCAGCCGAAAATTCACCATCGTAAATACCAATCCTTTCGACCAATTTAATATTTGCGGGTTCTTCGCTCTGGTATCTGACAGTGTAAGTACGGTAAAAATCGGTTCCTGACTTCACTTCAATTTTAGAGAGCTCTCTACTGTCTGGAGTATACCTTTCACCATCACGATAGACCACTCGATTATCCTCTGCTTTTCTATTTTTAGATGTGTAAGTAAATACCACTGACAAATTAGCGGTGTTGTTATCCACATAAGCATACTGAATACTAGTGATGAGACTGGTTGCAGCATCATAGGTGTAGACAATCTTGTTACCATAGCGATCCTCTTCTTCGCTTAGTAACCATGCCTCAGCACGCTCATCATTTGTCGCTTCAGCCTGACCGCGTACCCGGTGTCGGAAGGTTTGCTTCAAACCACTCTTATGATGTATAACCCAATGGTTGTTTTTCCCTGGACTACCATTAAGGGCAGCTAGTCTATCGTGGTAATCATTGTATATATTTGTGCGACCGGTTGTATCCCAGCGCGTAATGCGTGCGTGAATATCGTTATCGGTAACAAAATAGTGTTGATTACCAAGTTCTACCTTGCGCAACGGCATGCCATTCAGGCTAAACCCGAGCTTTGTTTCATCATATTTATCGAGTGAAATTTCACCATCATCGACTAGATTTAACTTACGCCGTTCGATTTTAGCCTGACCGTAGTCCAGCGACCAGCCACGACCCAGCACACCTTCAACATTCCTGCCACTGTTGTAGCTTAAAGCAACAGAAGGGGACATTCCGTTCATGCCCGCGGGAGTATGAACAGGCAGTGTGTAAGTAAAATTACCCTGAGCGTCGACAGCAGTCATACCATCAAACCAACCAAACTCCTCGTATCCAGATGGGACCGGGACATCAGTTACGATATTTGCCAATGTGCGGCCACCGGCATCCTTGGTTATAGCCTCAGCGGTTTTGCCATAGGTAACCGACAAATACGGTCTTTTGCTGACAGAAGGACTTCTCATGCTGTGAAACTTGACAGTCGACCCAAATCTATCGTACAAACACAGCATAATTTCGGTTCGGTCATTCTCCACAGCTTCTTTCACTGCTTCCGTTATATCAAATGAAACAAGTGCTGTTTGAGCACTGAAATAAAACTGATTTTGATCTGATATAGTCGGAATTAAAGTAATGTCATTTAAAAATTCTTGGGTGTTTATCGAAGAAACCAACTCACTTGAATTTGCAGGATTCGTATGCTCCCCAAAGCTAAACCATTGTTGAAGCCTCAATAACTCGGCGGCTGCTTCAGGCAGATTTACCAATGAGAGAGTTGTATCTGAGATATCATCTTGCGAATCGTAATCGGCTGGAATTAAATTTACAGTCGCTCTATAGACACCATTGCTGCTGTCCAAGTCGTCAATGTTGAACTTTAATATTGAATAGATGCCTGCATCTTCATAAGTGTCTTTCGGGCCGGTAGTAGCAGATGGTGCACCGGGTCCATTTTTTGTAAGGATATGGATTCCATCTGTATGAGGAAATAAACTACTATATGCACTCGTCACCATTAAATCTTGTTCGCAATCTATACTCGTTGTGACGATCTCGTCAGCATTCATCAGGTCAAAACTGTCTGGCACAGTCACGTCCACTATGTCTGTGGTAGTAGGGTCAGGCACCTCTGGATCAGAGCTGTTGTCGGGATTACTGAATATCAACACAGGCGGTTTAGACGTCTCAGAACTAAAAATTGTTAACTTCGTATAAAAACCATTTTTCCATTGAAACGTTTTATCAGTAAGTTCAATTTTTATAGTTAAAAAATCCCGATCTTCTATATACGAGTAAGGGATAGAAAGCGTGACAGTGCTTACCACTCCGGTCCATTGTTCACCCAACATGAGGAACGTTGGTCTTGCTTTAGGGACGTTGTTATAAGTGAGTGTATCTTCATCCCAAGAATCTTCTCCAAAATATATTATATTCGCATATCTGGGAGTAGCAGTTGGTTTTATATGAAGTTTTAATTCAGCCGTGCTGTAAGAGCTGAATGAAACATTTGACAAATCAAATTTAATATAGGCGTCAGCTTTAAACAAATTTGATTCGTCTGAATAACGGACGTTCATCCACTCAATATCGCCATAATTCTTGTTTGGATTAAATTCACTTACATAAGTGTCTTCTACGGCAGGGATTTCTAAAGAAGTGTCTTCTACGGCAGGGACTTCTAAAGAAGTGATTGGAGTGGATACTCCATCTCCGATATCAACCCCAACTTGAGGTGTAACATTTACTGTTGTAATGACCGACAATCGGTCAAAATAGGCTGTAGCCCTGCTGCCTCTATCATCGCTGCTTTGAGAAACAGTGAGAATGGTGCTTACAATATTTTGCTCTGAAAAACCGAGTTCACTGACAGGGACGAACAGACGGACCCACTCATTTTTCGCAGGCATGTCTCCCATATAATAGTTGGTATCGGCGGAGCTATTTGGAGTTTCATCTCCCCAATACGCTACTGCCGTAGAATTATCGTCAGAGATAAACGACCAGCTCATTCCAGAACCATCTTTAAGATGTACGAAAATTGACACCCAATCTTGACTGTCAACATATACTGGTGCTTCCACATTACTCAGACGGAGCGTAGCAGTCTTATTATGGTCGGCGGCCATAGCAAGAATCCCTGAAAAAATTTCGCTTGTCTCTTTGCCATAAACCCATTTCATATTATCCAAGTCTGCGGTAGTACCGACAGCAAAGCTATCGTCAAACCAAACCCATTCAAACCCATTATTCTGTTCAGCAAGTGTTTGAAATTTTTGCGAGCTGGAAGGGAGGTAATTGTAGGGTCCCACGTCCAAAAATGGCCTGAAATAGTAGGTCGTTTGAGGGTCCAGGCCGGTGATCTCAAATTCATAGTAACCCACAGTCTCTATGCCACTGATTGTCAGTGAGTTTATCCAGCTATCAACAGTTGTCATTCCACTGGAGCCTGTTTGCCACCCGATAATGATATCTGCCGCTTCATCCAATAAATAATTTATCTTCATTCCCACTATTGCTGAGTGTTGAGTCGTTTGAACGACATTGACATCTGAGATAGGATAGTCACCGACTGCCAGATTTGCAGAGTCAATAATTTCAATTGATATTGGACTAGAGCGTCCCTTCGCGGCATCCCATACAGCAAAGTGAGGATTACCTAAGCCCGGAATCATCACAGCTTCGATATAGAAATATATTCCAGTTTGCATCCTGACAGATTCACCCATCGAAAATTCGAGAGGATTCGTTGGAGATTCCAATCGCAACATTTCTACTGCAAGTTCAGGTTCTCCAGATTCTGAAACACGCACGCTACTGTGACCACTTGAACTTAGCCCAAAATACCGGGTAGGAAACCGGCCGCCTGATGAAGCTGGAATATAGTAACCCGAAATCTTCACTGCATGAGTTCTGAGCCGCTCGTCGTTGATTTGCATACTTTCGATATATTCCTCTGAAGTAGGGACGGGATTTGTCGCAAGAAAATCATAAAAATCATCAATCGATGCGCCGTCAAAATCCGCAAAATATTCGGCTTTAATAATACCCCTCTCTCTATATGCATCTCGGTGCGGTCCATCAGATTGCCCGCGCGCAGCCAAATCAGCAGCCCCTCCGAACAGCAGCAGCAGCATGCACAATGGCGACAGCTTTGAGTAAATCGAAAAATAGGTGTATAAGCCTATTTCTCGGCGTTTAATTTTTTCAACAGTTGGGTTTATTCGTTTTTTCATCCTGTATTTGAGCTTTTCTTTAAGGAATTAGACGGTTTTAATCGTAACAATTTCAAGCTTATGAGTATTAAACCCTATTTTGTCGATATTTTTTTGTTATTCCTATCGCTAAATCTACACAGGCGCCGGAAACTAGTATTATATTTTTATATTTTTTACAACTTTATAACATCCTTACTCAACTGGGTGACACACCGTATGTCATGAAAGTTCAGGTCATCGTGTCAACACGGCACAAATTAGGTCAAAATGTCTCATTTAAACAGTTCCTTTAAAAAATTAAGTAACTGAATAACAGCAACTTAAAAATTTAGCAACAGTTGGTATTCCATATGCAAGTCATCCATTAATTCTAATCAACAACAAGGAGGATTATCCACATGAACTTAATAAAATATGACAACTTCTGGAATGACCCGTTTGCAGATGTCGATCAGTGGTTCGATAGGGCCTTTAACCTGTCCCGGTGGCACAATCCGGGCAGTCAGCTGTTTGACCGCTCGTTTCAAGAGAGCTTCCGTGTAGATGTCTACGATGACGCAGATAACTATTACGTGTTGGCCGAGCTACCGGGTGTCGATAGAAAGGACATCGATATCCAACTCGAAAACGCAGTCCTCAGTATAAGCGGCAAGCGCGAGTTTGAAACCAAATCGTTCCAATTCGCACGTACGATCACCGTCGCTGACGATATCGATCCGAACAAAGTCACTGCAAAACTTGAGGACGGTTTACTAAAAATCACCCTGGCGAAAGCCGAGGAGCGGAAACCTAAAGCGATAACTATTGGTTAATCAATAGAAAGGAGATGATTTGTCATGAGTGATACAAAACTTGCTAAATCAGACAGCCATTCACCGGCTGCAACCAAACCCGTGGCTTATATGCGACCTTATTATGAGGTTCACCAGAATGGCGATTATACCGTGAAGGTATACATGCCGGGCGTTGCGAAAGATAGCGTGCAAATTGTAATGGACAATCGAACGCTGTCTATCGAAGGACAACGTCAAACCAGCCACATCGGTGAAAACTGGCGGGCGCGCTATCGAGAGATCCCCACTGCGGATTACCGTCTGCGCCTGGATTTAAATATTCCTGTCGATGAGACTAAAATTTCTGCTAAAACAGAAAATGGCGTTCTCATTTTGAAACTTCCAGTGGAAGAGGCAGCTAAACCACGCAGTATTAGCGTGAGCTAATACTGCTCTTCCTGATACAGTGCCCCGGGTAGTCGCGACCAGCTCTCCCGGGGACTTTTTTTCATATTCCGCATGCCCACACAAATGTTGTTTATTGCTTGTTCCCTTACTCAGCACCCTATTACAACAGCCCTTAACGGTGTACGTAAGAACCCAACACGCGCATATAATTGGCGCGCTCAAACGCACTTGGCTCGGCGACCGAACGCTGACTCATGCTGCCCTGCATCATTTCGATAGATGGGTATTCGTGCTCTTGCATCCAGTCGACCATATCTTTTGCAACTGTTTGAAGGTGGCCAGTCCCCTGTTTCAGCAAACAGGACGTCATCATGGCCACGCGCGCTCCGGCCATCATGCACTTGATGACATCTTCGGCGGAGTGCACACCACCGGTAATCGCCATATCTGCCTGGGTATGACCGTATAAAATGGCTACCCACCGCAGGCGAAGCAGCAATTCGCTGCTGTCACTCAAGCGCAGATTGGGCGTGACCGCCAGTTGCTCGAGATCAAAATCAGGCTGATAGAAACGATTGAACAGCACCAGGCCATTCGCGCCAGCGTCTTCCAATTTAACGGCCATATTTGCCATGGAGTTAAAGAATGGACTCACCTTTACGGCCAAGGGGAGTCGCACCGTGGCGCGGACCTGCCTGACAATCCGCAGATAGATGTTTTCAATCTCATTGGCATCCAAATTCGGATTCGTCGGTATGTAGTAAATATTCAATTCCAATGCATCTGCACCGGCTTCTTCAATCTTACTGGCATAATCAATCCAGCCCCCCGCGCTGACACCATTTAAACTGGCAATTATCGGCATATCCACCGCTGCTTTTGCGCCACGAATCAGTTCCAAATAACTTTCAGGACCTACTTTGTACTCGCCCTGTTCAGGAAAATAACTCAATGCTTCAGCAAAGGTCTCCGTGTTTTCTGAAAGCTGCACGTCTAAATCATAGCTTTCCAACTGTAATTGCTCTTCAAACAAAGAGTGCAGCACCACCGCACCCGCGCCGGCATCTTCTAATTGGCGAATGGGATCCAGAGATTCCGTCAAAGGCGACGCTGAAGCCACCAGCGGGTTTTTTAACTGTATGCCAAGATATTCTGTCATTGTATCCATTATTTAACCTCACTTTCTTGCGCCGCCGAATAGCCGTCACCATTTGCTGAAGACGCTTCCGGCTGAATATGCATCGTGGCCAGATGCTCGTACAAGCGCCTCCGATCCGCATGATGCTTTTTCGATTCGTCGAGTAAGCGCTTGGCATGTGCTGGATGGCTGCGAGCCAACATGGTATACCTGGCTTCATTATAAACGTATTTTTCCAGCGGCAGTTTTGGCTCTTTACAATCGAGCTGTAAGGGGGGTTTGCCATCTGCTGTGCGTCTAGGATCGTATCGGTATAGTAACCAACTGCCAGATTTCACCGCTGCATCCTGCTGGCGCATGCCGTGTTTGAGATCGTAGCCGTGTGCAATACAATGCGTGTAGGCAATGATCAAGGAGGGGCCGTCGTAAGATTCTGCCGCCTGAATCGCTTTAAGCGTATGCGTATCATTGGCGCCCATGGCCACGCAGGCCACATACACGTGCCCATAATTCATCGCCATCAGGCCAAGGTCTTTCTTCTCCGCGCTCTTGCCGTTTGTCGCAAATTTTGCGACAGCACCTTTGGGGGTCGATTTCGAACACTGGCCACCCGTATTTGAATATACTTCGGTATCCATCACCAATACATTCACATTGTGGTGCGTCGACAATACATGATCCAGGCCGCCATAACCTATATCGTAGGCCCAACCATCGCCACCTATGATCCACACGGATTTTTTCACCAGTGCATCCGCCAGCATCTGCAAGTCCGCTGCGCCTGCCACATCCGTTGTATCCAACACAGTTTTTAACTGCGCAACCCGTTCTCTTTGTTGTTGGATCCCTGCTGCAGTTGTTTGATCCGCATGCAGCAAACCATCCACGAGTGTTGCATCCAGCTCATTTCGCAAGTGGGTCAGAAGCGTTGCAGCAGCCGCCGCCTGATGATCGATACTTATACGCATTCCGAGCCCGAATTCAGCATTGTCTTCGAAGAGGGAATTCGACCACGCAGGGCCGCGCCCATCTGCGTTCCGGGCCCAAGGCGTCGTCGGCAAGTTGCCACCGTAAATCGAAGAACAACCGGTCGCATTGGCAACGCACATGCGGTCCCCATACAACTGCGTGAGTAATTTTAAGTAAGGCGTTTCGCCACAACCAGCACACGCGCCTGAAAACTCGAATAACGGTTCCAGTAACTGCGTATCTTTGACGCGGCTCATATCTAACTGGTTTCTATCGACCTGCGGTAGACTTAAAAAGAAGTCCCAGTTGGCTTTTTCCTGCTCTAAAATCGGTTGCTGCGGCAGCATGTTAATAGCCTTCAGCCGCACCTCTCGTTTATTTTTAACCGGACAAACCTCCACACACAGGCTACAGCCGGTGCAGTCTTCAGGAGCCACCTGCAAGGTGAATGCTTGTTCGCTGAATGGCTTCCATCGCGGCACCGCCGTCTTAAAGTTTGCAGGCGCATCTTTGAGCACGGCCTTGTCGAACACTTTCGAGCGAATCACCCCATGTGGACACACCATGACACACTTACCACACTGAATGCAGATGTCTGCGTCCCACACGGGTATTTCCTGGGCAATGTTCATCTTTTCCCATTGCGTCGTGCCGGTTGGGTAAGTCCCGTCTACCGGCAACCGGCTTACTGGAAGTCGATCCCCTTCCCCACGAAGCATAGTCGCTGTCACTTCCTGCACAAATTTGGGTGCCTGTGCCGGCACCACTGCACGAAATGAGACGCTACTGGAAGTTGCGGCTGGCACGGCGACTGGATAAAGCTGCTCGAGCGTTTGATCGACGGCATCGCAGTTGCGCTGGACAATGGTTTCCCCCCGCTTGCCATAGGTTTTTTGAATGGAGGTCTTAATCGCAGCAATTGCTTCCGCTTTCGGAAGTACCCCGCTCAGTGCAAAAAAGCACGTCTGCATAACGGTGTTGATCCGCTTGCCCATACCGGCTTTGCGCGCAACACTGTAGGCGTCGATGACATAGCATTTTATCGTTCTCTCAAGGATGATTTGCTGCACGCGCTGCGGCAGATGCTGCCAGACTTGATCAGCAGGATACGGCGCATTTAACAGGAAAGTGGCGCCGTGTCCAGCGAACTGCAGCATGTCGATTCTATCGATAAAGGTAAAATGGTGACAGGCAATGAAACTCGCCTTTGAAATCAGGTAGGCAGACTGGATTTTGTGCGGGCCAAACCTTAAGTGTGAGGTTGTCATTGAGCCGGATTTACGGGAATCATAAACAAAGTAACCCTGGGTGTACAAGTCTGTGTTTGCACCAATGATCTTGATCGAATTCTTATTCGCACCCACCGTACCGTCTGCACCCAAACCGTAAAAAAGCGCGCGCACCGTGGTGGGTGCCTCCGTGCTAAACGACGCGTCATAATCGAGGCTGGTGTGGGTCAGGTCATCCTGAATCCCAATGGTAAAGTGATTTTTCGGGGTTGCTTTGTCCAGCTCAGCATAAATCGCCTTGACCATCGCCGGGGTGAATTCTTTGGACGACAGGCCATAGCGTCCGCCGATGATTATCGGCAACTGTTTAAACTTCGATGCACCCCTCGAGTACGCCTCGGTGATTGCAGTGAGCACGTCGACGTAAAGAGGCTCGCCGGCACTCCCCGGTTCTTTCGTCCGATCCAATACTGCAATTTTTCGCACGGTTGCCGGTAGCTCAGCGACCAGACACTGACTGTCGAAAGGTCGGTAAAGCCTGACTTTCAACAAACCGACTTTCTCATGATGCTGGCGCAGGAATGTGACCGTTTCCTGTACCGTTTCACAACCGGACCCCATCAGCACGATCACTTTCTCCGCGTCGGCTGCCCCCGCGTATTCATACAGTCGATACTGCCGCCCGGTAAGACCGGCAAATGTATCCATCGCATTCTGCACAATTTCAGGTGCAGCTAAATAATAGGGATTGGCCGCTTCCCTGCCTTGAAAATACACATCCGGATTTTGCGCAGTCCCGCGGATGACGGGTTTGTCCGGTGTCAAAGCTCTGCGCCGATGTGCTTCCACATGTGCCTCATCGATCATCGCGCGGATCGCGTCATCCTCCACTCGCTCGACCTTCATCACTTCATGAGACGTTCTAAAGCCATCAAAGAAATGGATAAATGGGACGCGGGTTTCCAGGGAGGCTGCCTGCGCGATAAGCGCCATATCCATCGCTTCCTGCACGGAATTCGATACTAACATGCCCCACCCCGTAGCGCGTGCCTGCATCACATCACTGTGGTCACCAAAAATCGATAAGCCCTGCGCAGCCAGACTTCTGGCGGCAATATGGACAACACAGGCCGTCAATTCTCCGGCTATTTTATACATGTTCGGCAGCATGAGCAGCAATCCCTGCGAAGCAGAAAATGTTGTCGTCAGCGAGCCTGCCTGCAGCGAGCCGTGCACCACCCCTGCGACACCCCCCTCACTCTGCATTTCGATGATCCTGGGAACATTGCCCCAAATATTTTCTCTGCCCTCCGCAGACCACTGGTCGGCAAATTCACCCATGGGTGACGAAGGCGTAATCGGATAAATGGCAATCACCTCGTGCGTTTTATGTGCAATATGAGCTACCGCCTCATTTGCGTCCATAATGGAAAATTTCTGACTCACCAACGGATTACATCCTCGGCAACCATTAACAGCAATCTAATTAGAATAAATACTTTCAAAGCAATAAAGTATTCACGTTACTTCTATCGACTATCGCATCTGTAAATAACTTGTGTGGCAGCAGACACTATAGACGGACTCCCTCCAACCCTTACAAACGGCAACCGCAATCACAAATTCCGTGCTTCATATCGTGGACAAAGTGGATAATTTAGGGTAATTTCTGTTGCATTAATAGAGCTTAGAAGCTAACCTGTTTTATATATTATTAAAATTTATCTGTAAGCGCACACGAACCATTGATAAAAAGGAAATCCGGACATGCCACTTTGGGACAAATTTAAAGGAGAACTGGTTGATATCATCGAATGGACTGACACGTCCAACGATACCATGGTGTATCGGTTCGAAAGATATGGAAACGAAATAAAATACGGTGCCAAACTTGTCGTGCGCGAAAGCCAAGTCGCCGTCTTTATCAACGAAGGGAAATTGGCCGATGTTTTCCAACCGGGCACCCACACTTTAGAAACCCAAAACCTGCCGATCCTCACCACTCTCAAGGGATGGAAATACGGCTTCAACAGTCCCTTTAAAGCAGAAGTTTATTTCGTCAACACCCGCCAGTTCGTCGATCAAAAATGGGGAACTAAAAACCCGATCATGCTGCGTGACCCAGAATTTGGCGTGGTGCGCTTGCGCGCGTTTGGCAACTACGCCATCCGAGTCGATGACGCGCCGACGTTTATCAAAGAAATCGTGGGGACCGACGGTCATTTTACCACAAATGAAATCACCCACCAATTGCGCAACCTGGTCGTCGCGCGCTTTACCGATATTTTGGGTGAGAGTAAAATCCCGGCGCTGGATCTGGCAGCTAATTACGATGAATTCGGCGAATTCGTGGTCCAAAAAATCAGTGGTGAGTTCAAGGAGTTGGGCATTCAGCTCACCAAACTTTTGATCGAAAATATTTCACTGCCACCTGAAGTCGAGAAAGCGCTCGATAAACGCACCAGCATGGGCGCAATCGGCAATCTTGATGCCTACACCAAGTTTCAGGCTGCCACTGCGATGGAAAAAGCAGCCGACAATCCTGGCGGCACGGCTTCCGAAGGCATGGGCCTGGGCATGGGGTTTGCCATGGCCAATCAACTGGGACAATCGATGCAGGCGTCCGCACAACCGACGCCGGGTAATACACCGCCCCCACCCCCACCAGCGGTTGCATTTCACGTTGCCGTCAATGGCCAGACCACCGGCCCGTTTGACCTCAACACCTTGCAGCAGCAGTTACAAGCAGGCCAATTCACCGCAAAAAGTATGGTCTGGCGCCAAGGCATGGCCGGCTGGGCAGCAGCTGAAAGTGTGGCAGAACTCGCATCTTTGTTTGCAGCCCAACCACCGCCTCCGCCGCCACCCCCACCAGCGTCTTAATGTGACGCAGCCAACCCCAAAGCCTAGGGACTGAGGTGAACGCTCTTTCGCTCGCTTTACGAGCCTTGGCAAGCGATCCGTTCGGCAGGGTGCCCGTTTACGGGTCGCCGCAAACGAATACCCATTGCTTCAGTATTTACGGACTGCATTTTCGCAAACCAAAGCCCCCTGTAAATATTGGCCATGCGCTCCGCAGCATTTCGCCAGCGAAAGCCGCCCTACCGATCCACTAACCGCGACCTGTCGCGGTTGCAACAAAGCGGCAGCATGCCGCCGCACTCCCAGACAGTTCACTTATCAACTTATCAACTTGTCATCCTATCATCTCAGACAATAGATAAAGGCTATGGAAGCTTCTAAATTCTCTTGCACGCAATGTGGCGCTGAGCTCAAGTTTCAGCCCGGGACCCACCACATCACCTGCCCCTATTGCCATCACTCCAATGAGATTGCAGTGGTCGAGGACGCAATTGGCGAACAGGATTTTGTGCAGATGTTGGCCACCCTCAAAGAACAGCAAGAGACCTACGAAGTGGCCACCGTTTCGTGTAGCAGCTGCGGGGGCACCACGAACTTGGACGCGCATGTAGCGGCTGCCGAATGTGTCTTTTGCGGATCCACGATTCGTCGGGATCCAGCAAGCCGACGACTCATCAAACCGCAATCCATTCTGCCGTTCAAAATCACCCAGAAAGAAAGCTTTCAAGCCTATAAAAACTGGTTGAAAAAGTTGTGGTTTGCGCCGAATAAACTCAAAAAATTTGCGCACGGCGAACAATCCATTCGCGGTGTCTATTTGCCGCACTGGACCTATGATGCGGCCACACACACACGCTACACCGGCCAACGCGGTGAGTATTACTACGTTAGTGAGACTTACACAACCACCGACTCCGAAGGCAAATCCGTCACCAAAAAACGGCGCGTGCGCAAAACTCGCTGGTACCCTGCCAGCGGACAGGTGACCAATGCATTCGATGATGTATTGATCGTCGCTTCAGAGTCATTGCCGCGCAAATACGTGGCCAAGTTAGAACCCTGGGACTTACCGGCACTCGTTGGCTTTGACGCTAGCTTCACCACTGGTATGCAAACGGAGAGCTATACCGTCGACATTGAACAGGGTTTTGAAGAGGCTAAAGATAAGATGGAACCGACCATAAAAGACACTATCCGGCGTAACATTGGCGGCGATACCCAACGCATTGATCATTTCTCCGTGGCCTACAATAACATCAGCTTTAAACACGTCTTACTACCGGTGTGGATCAGCGCTTATCGCTTCAAAGATAAAGTGTATCGCTTTGTGGTCAACGCGCGCACGGGTGAAGTGCAAGGTGAACGCCCGTGGTCAAAAATCAAAATCACCCTTGCTGTCATCGCCGGGCTGATCCTGATCGGCGGCATCGCCTACTTCATTGCACAACAGCAATAGGGGCATTGTATTGCCTACAAATTTGCTTTAGCCGACATATAATCAGCTTTGGACAAATAGTTAAAATCAACTGCTCGAAAGGTCCGCACCACCGGTGTGCCTGGCGGAAAGCGACCATCAGCGAATAATTTGTTGAATCCAAAATCTCTCACAGCAGGGGCTTTATAACAGTGCACAGGTCTGGCAGTTGTGTACGGGCTTCTTAATTCGCGCTCAAACAAAGTAATTTTAGAATAACGCATGGTCTGCGTTAAGCCTTGCCAGTTTTCCAAATTTGGGGCCGTGTAACCGGCTAATAACGCAGCTGATATCTCCGTAAAAACGGCGGGACGATGCGGGCCAACAGGTGCCCTGTTGCTAAACTTCCTGGTATTCGCCCAGTTACTTGACAATAGCATGTAGGAGTCACAGGCAATTGCAGCGGGGATTTCATCTGCGTCATCTGGCAGCGTTGAGTCATCGGTATGCGCAACCCCGTCCGCATTATAGGAACCCACCACATAAACGGTTCCATTCGTGCTAAGGGTGAACCCTTCCTGCCTTGGATCGCTGGGGTTTGGCAGTTCCTGCGCATCGATTAAGGCCAAAGCAAGTGCGTATGGGTCGCTGTTATCTTTGAAATGAGCAATAACCACATTGTCTGCACGCGCACGTCCATCGGGATGCGTGCTAGTGCCATAGACAAAATCATCACCGGTGATCACATCACTGGTGGGAAATTCGATATACAGCACTCCATTCCAATCATTGTCGACATTATAGGTACCATTGAACCCACTGGCCGTGTTGTCCTTGCTATTGATAAGATCGGTCAAAGCACCCACATCTAATGCAATAATGTCATAAGCAATATCTTCGTCGTGATCATAGAATCCCGAAACAACATTGCCAGCGGTATCCTTACTTCCCGTAGTTGTGTAGAGTTCGACGGCACCACGACTGACATCAATATCCGTCAATGCCGGATTTGGAGCTCCGATGATACCGGGGGGTAAGTCCACTGGCAGCAAAAACGGATCACCGTTAACATCACTGAGAATGCGACTCATAGAGTCAGTCGGATCTTCCCGGTCATATTTATAGGCATTTACCACAAAATAGTCGGTGCTTGTAGGGTCACTACTGGTGCCAGCACTGGGATTGGGTTCGATCTTGAGAATTAAACCGGCTTTATAAGCAAATTTTTGTTTTCGCACAGCATCCGACTTCCGAGAGGTATGATCGGCTGGCAGCAAAGGCTCAATCAATGCGTATGCGGGGTTGGTTCTTTCGTTCACCAATAACGTGGAAGGATTATCTTTCTGGGGTAAATCCATATCGAGGGGATAAAATACAGGGGTATCGTGTGCCTTATCCCGGACATAACCGTCCCAATACTGTTGAGAATACGCTTCCCATTCAGGATGGTTATGGTCCAATATCCCTCCGTTGCCCTGCTTCATGCGCGTATCGTCGATAAATACTTTGCCACGTGAAGTTCGCAGTATCTTGCCCGCTGCACTTACATGAGAGAGAAACCTAAATTCTGTGCCTTTTTGAGGGTTCAGGGTCAAATTACCATTCGTGTGAAAAGGGCCATCCACAATTTTATCAGCTCCCCCTTTCATTTCCCGGTCCCAATGATAAAATTCAGCATAGCTGAATAAAGGTAAGTCTCGTACCTGCAGGGTTTGCATGGCATAGGCTTCCAGAGTATCATGAAAATAGAATTTGTAACGTCTCTATAGTCGTTGTTAACCATCAATTTTTGGCTGCTTTTCGTAATCAGTTTACTGCAGTCCAACATGGCCCTGGAAGTCATGGCTACGATGACCATGAACAATGACAGAGCGATCATCATTTCCACGAGGCTGAAACCACGGACAACTTTTAATCTTTGTCTATATAGGGCCTGTCCAACGAATTTAAAATATTTTTATTCAATAACTTGCATAATTTTAATTTCTTTAAAAGCAGTGCTTTTAGACGTTTTGGTCCAAATAAGCTTCGTATAATAATTTCTAGTAGCCCTACCCTCTCGGGGAGGGGACTCTCATTTTTAACAAATTCTCTTGAAAATAAGGTTTTTA
>Ga0102943_1000160_pt1 | contig 46616 bp, 33 predicted proteins | sample SalPonC_black_MG_FD_78174 | JGI IMG/M metagenome (GOLD analysis project Ga0102943, IMG submission 78174) | Salt pond soil microbial communities from South San Francisco under conditions of wetland restoration - Salt Pond MetaG... | ecosystem: Environmental > Aquatic > Marine > Intertidal zone >...
AAGGTGGCTATAGCAGTGGGGTTCCACCTCTTCCCATTCCGAACAGAGAAGTTAAGCCCACTAGCGCCGATGGTACTGCATTTGTGGGAGAGTAGGTCGCCGCCGATTTTATTTAAGCCTCAACAGATTTTTCTGTTGAGGCTTTTTTTTAAACACGTTATACTTAATGATATTTGACCTCTTTTCTTCTGAATAATTAATTGTAACCAAACTACAATCATTTCGTAAATTAATTAGTAAACTAAAATTATACATTTTGAAAGATTTTTTACAAAATCTCGTAATACCGTTTCTTTTTATTTTATTATTGATATCCTTTAATACTTGTAAAGATAAAGAAAAGGATTCCCCTATTTCTATGAATTCATTGGAACGAATTCAAAACCGTGGAAAAATAGTTGCAGTCACTGATTTTAATTCTACCAACTATTTTATTTATAGGGGTGAACCAATGGGTTATCAGTATGAGTTATTAAAGCTGTTAGCGGAACACCTGGATGTGCAACTTGAAGTAGTAGTAGAAAATGATGTTGATAAAAATTTTGAGATGCTTCTTGAAAAGGAATGCGATATTATTGCTATAAATCTTACAAAGACTAAAGAAAGAGATAAAATAATTGATTTTACCGTTCCTCATAGTCAAACCCGACAAGTACTGGTTCAACGAAAACCTCAAAATTGGAGACAGTTAACTAAGGATGAGTTGGACTCTAAATTGATAAGAAATCAATTGGATTTAGCGAATAAAGTAGTCTATGTTCAAAAAGGAACCTCTTATGCCGAACGGATAAAAAATCTATCCGATGAAATTGGCGATCACATAATTATAATTGAAAAAGCTGATTTAGAAGTTGAAGAATTGATTGGATTAGTAGCTAGCGGAGAAATTGATTATACCGTTGCTGATGAAAATATAGCGATGGTTAATCAAACATATTATCCGGTATTAGATATTGAAACAGCTATTAGCTTTCCGCAAAGTTTAGCATGGGGTATTAGAAGAGAAGATGATTCGTTAAAAATAGCGATTAATAACTGGCTTAAGGATTTTAAAAAAACATTAGATTATGCATTAATATATAATAAATATTTTAAAAGCCCTCGTTCTGCAAAAATTGTTGGGAGTGAATATTATACGCTTACTAGTGGGAAAGTCTCTGCTTACGATGAATATATAAAAGAATATAGTAAAATTATTAATTGGGATTGGCGGTTAATTGCATCATTAATTTATCAGGAATCAAGATTTAAATCGAATGTTAAATCATGGGCTGGTGCTTATGGTTTAATGCAATTAATGCCCACTACAGCCAGAAGATTCGGAGTTAATAAAGAGTCTCCTCCTGAAAAGAATATTAAGGCGGGGATACAGTTTATAAAATGGTTGGATAAAAGATTTGAGAATAGAGATATTACAGATGAAGAAGAGAAAATTAAGTTTATTCTTGCTTCGTATAATGTAGGTTTAGGGCATGTTTTAGATGCAAGAAGACTTGCAGATAAGTATGGTAAAAATCCTGATATTTGGGAAGATAATGTAGATGAATATATTTTAAAAAAATCACTCCCTAAATATTACCATGATCCGGTGGTAAAATATGGATATTGCAGAGGAACAGAAACATATCAATACGTTTATCAGATTTTAGATAGATACGAGCACTATAAAAATATTCTGCCTAAAGAATAGTTTATACTGAATATATTTCTTTTATCACCTCTAAAAATTCAGACATAATCATCGCCGTAGCACCCCATATTACTAATTCTTTAGGTTTGTAAATTGGTGCAGTGAAAGCCAAATCGCTATAGTTAAATTCCTGGAAAGTACAATTTTCTGGGGTAAGTAATTCTGTAAGGGGGATTTCAATAATTTTTTCTACTTCATTGGGATCTCGCTTAAAAATTGGAACAGATTCATAAAAACCAACAAAAGGAATTACATAAAAGTTACTAACAGGGATGTGTAATGGGGTAAGTTTTCCCAAAATATTTACTTCTTCTGGATTAATACCAATCTCTTCGTTACTTTCTCTAAGGGCTGTGTGTTCCAGATTCTGGTCGCCAGGCTCATATTTTCCTCCGGGAAAAGATATTTGTCCGCTATGTACTCCCTCATATTCAGAACGTTTTATAAATACAGTATATAGCTGATTGTTCTTAGGATATAAAAGAATCAGAACCCCTGCATTCCGCCTTTTGGTTGTAGATTTAAAATGTCTGCGGACGTTAGGAGCCATCTTTGCCTGAGCCGACTCTCCTGGTAGTTCTCTTTTAAACTCTTCTTTAAGCTGGTTATAAAAATCTGAATACATTAATGTTGTATCCCTTAATAAATGAAAAATTATTTCCTGAATTTTTTAATAAACTCTTCTACTTCAGGAACACCCCCCTGGTAAATCAAATATCCATTATAGGGTTCTTTACGGGTTATTTCATCATTAACCGGAGTTAACATGATTTCTTTCACTTTTTTAGGATCATCGGTTTGACCGAGAGCCCAACCCAGTTTAATATAAGCAATCTCAGGGATCATGTTTTCTGCAGGGATAACGCCCTTATCCATTAAATCCCGGCCCGTATCGTAAACAAACATATGAACATACCCCCAAAGTGTTTGCACAGTCATATAAATGTGTACTCCTTTTTTTGTAGCTCGCTCAATGGCATCATATAATGGTTTATTTACATGACCCAATCCGGTTCCTGCAATTACAATCCCTTTATAGCCATTATCAACCAACATATCAATAATATCAGGTTGCATGTTGGGATAATAATAAACAATGGTAACTTTTTCTTCAAAAAATGGTAGAATGGTTGCTTTCTTATCTTTTCTTCTGGGATTATAATCTTTTTTAATTGGCTTTATTTCGCCCCATTTAACGGTTGCTAAAGGAACATCACCCACAGTACGGAATGTTGATCTGTATGAGGAGTGCATTTTTCTCACCCTGGTCCCGCGATGTAAAAATCCGTATTCATCAGATGTGGGGCCAAACATACAAACCATAACTTCAGCGATATCAGCATAAGCTGCTGTATATGCGGCATGGATTAAATTTAAAGCAGCATCGGAAGAAGGACGGTCCGATGAACGTTGCGAACCAACCAGCACAATAGGAACCGGCGAATTTTGAACCATAAAAGTTAATGCGGCAGCTGTATGGCCTAATGTATCTGTTCCGTGTCCGATAATAATTCCGTCAATCCCATTTTCAATTTCTTTACCAATAGCTATAGCTAAAGCCTTATATTGCTCCGGACCCATATTTTCGCTAAAAACAGCAAAAAGTTTTTCGGTGGTAAGATTACAGATATCTGCCAGTTCTGGTACAGCTCCGTATAACTCTCCGGGTGAAAATGCGGGTATTACAGCTCCTGTTCTGTAATCTAATCGTGAGGCAATGGTTCCTCCTGTTCCAAAAAGCTTTACATTACGTTTATCTTTAGAGTAAGGGAACTCTTTTTCCGGAATTTTATAATTGGCTTTTTGGTATCCGGTTTCTTTCATATCGGTAATTGTTTTAATATCAATACCAATATTGTAACCGGTAGCTATTTTCAGTACAATGTGTTGATCATCATCATTTTCCGACCGTGGTAAAACGGTCCCCTGAAAACTTCCTCTGGTTGTTTTTATATTTGTTTGTCCCCAAACCCGAACATTGTATTTTTTTAAAACTTCTAGTGCTTTGCCTTTATATCCTTGAAAAATATCTTCGCTCATTTGTATTGTTTTTAATCGTTAAAAATGATATTAATTTTGTTCTATGGCTTTCGCTAATTTATCAGGAGCGATATTCCCTACGGCTGATTTTTGGAGCTCCCCCATAATCCAGTCAACTGCCACATTATCGTTTTTGGATTGTTTGATTTCTTTAAATTTTTGTTTTAAAAAAGGAATTTTCGATAAAATTTCTTCTTTAGGGAGTTGTTTAAAGTGGATACTGGTAAGTATAGACTCAAAATCCATTTTTGGGTATTGATAAACTATAGGAAGGATTTTTTTGCTTAGTTGAATTTCAAGCTTTTTGTCTTTTAAAAATTTAAAGAGGTCATAAATTTTACCATAATCGAATGTATTGGTAGACTTATAATGGCCTTCAACAAATTTCAACCTATGGCCAATAAATGTTCCAATAAATTTGGGGTCAATGTTTAAATCTTTTACAATCTGTTCAATCAAAGGATACAGGTTATTTCTCAGAATGTAATTATACGTATCTTGCGGAATATTCCATTTTTTCATTTGGTTATACCTATCCACAACTTCTTTGGGTAAATTATTTCTTAAAGTTTCGATATAATCAGTTGCTAATGGAATGGGAGCTGAATCTGTATCCGGATACATCCGGTCGGCTCCGGGCAATACTCTTTCAAAAATAGTTGTCCCGTCAGGGAATGATTTACGGGTTTCATTGGGTACTCCTTCAAAAGCCATTTGGCAACGTTCTTCAATTGTTTCTAACGCCGTTGAGATATCTTCATCGGGTGCCCAGAAAATAATTTGGGCGTCTTCTTTATCTGCATCAAAAAGAGATTTTATTTTTTCAAAATTTTCAGAAATAACTTTTGGTTTCAGCTCTTCTGAATGAACCATGTTTGGCTCTTCGAGACAAGCGATAACTTTTAAACGGTCTGAAATTTCGTTGGCAAAAATTTTCTCCGGCTGAGTAAAATGGGATAAAATAGACTGAAATCCGGGCAGGTTTACGGCAATGATTCTGTATTTGTCTATTAATCCAGTCGTTATGGGTTCGTATTTTAAATCGTAATCCCGGTAATCAATCTCCTGATGTTGGATTTTCCATTTCGATGGATCTTTAATTTTATCTTTTAGTTTTTTTCTGATATTTAATAATGCCCATTGTCTGAATGCTTCATTATGCGAGAGTTCTGGTATAAGTTTGTTGTACGAAACACCTTTAACCTCAACTCTTGTTCCTCCCTTGCAGCTTACATTTACGTCTTCTCTTCCTGCACCGCTTCCGGTTCTTACTTTTCCTGTACTTCGGTTTAAAAAACGGATATATTCTGCCGCTTCTTTGAGTTCATCTGGTGTAAGCATATCAGGATAAGTAACCGTTTCAATTAAAGGCATTCCTAATCGGTCGGTTTTATAAATTCTGGTATGCCTGATATCGGATATTTCACGGCAGGAGTCTTCCTCAATACTTAATTGTATTAATCTTACTTTCTTGTTTTTTAGAGGTATCTCTCCTTCTACTCCTAAAATGGCTGTTCTTTGAAAACCGGTAGGTATACTGCCGTCTAAATATTGTTTGCGGGTAATATGAACTTCTCCAACAATGTTTAATTTACAAAGTAATGAGATTTCTAAAGCTCGTTCAAGGGCTTCTTTATTAATTTTAAATGGGGGTGTATCGTCTATTTCGTATGTACAAGCTGTTTCGTTATTGATACGATAAATAATTTCTTTTTTTGTTTTAAACTCCATTAATGCAGTGCCGTCATATTCACCCAACTCGCTAAGAGTTGGCCGCATATGTCGAATAACTTCTGCATCATAATTATCATTGCTATGATAAATACCTGCCGGGCAACGGCAAAATAATTTTTCCTTGGTTTTTAATTGTTGGTGTACTTCCAATCCTGATTTAAACCCTATTCTTTCATAATCTGCTTTCTTTGCTTCTTTTCGGGTTACATAACCTATTTCTTTTTTTGTTTTTTCGTAATTCTGTTTTGGATCAAAAGATGAAGATTCAGAGGGTGTATTTTTTTTCATAGTGTCTAACTTGTTGTTTTGTAGTATAATAAATATAGTTTAAAATCAAAATTCTTTGATTTCAACGCCTGTTAAATTAGTAAAAAAAATGCGAGATAAGAAATTTAGGCTCACGTATTCATAAATATTTGAATAGTACAGTTTAACCTTAACAAATTTTTAAGATTGGCCCTTATTGCTGTAATAATAATTCATCCTATTCGAAACGAATGGTTTTTTCAGGACTTAATTTTGAAATAATATAGGACGGGATAACAAGCATTAATACAGTAACAAAAAGGGTTCCTAAGTTTAAGGCAAGGATATGCCATAGTTTTAAATTAATCGGAACAGCTTCGAGATAATAGGATGAAGGATCAAGTGAAAAGAGTTGAAATTTCATTTGAATAAAACAAATAGCAATTCCGATAAGATTACCCCAAAATAAACCTTTTGATATAAGAAATGCCGATTGATATAAAAATATTTTTCGTATAGACCAGTTTTGAGTGCCTATGGCTTTTAAAATTCCAATCATGTTGGTGCGTTCAAGAATAAGAATCAAAAGGCTTGAGACCATATTAAATCCGGCAACGGCAGTCATAAGGATTAATATAATCCAAACATTCATATCAGTTAAGTTGAGCCAATCGAACATTTGAGGGTATTTTTCTTTAATGTTTTGTACTTTTAGCTTAGCTCCTGACGGGTCGAAATTAAAACCTACAATATCTCTAACATCACGTGCAATTTTATCTATCTGTGAAAAATTGTCAATAATTACTTCGTAACCGCTAATTTGATTTTTGTTCCAGTTGTTTAAACGCTGGATATGTCCTAAATCTACAATTATAAATTTTTCGTCAAATTCAGCTAAGCTGGTATTGTAAATACCGGCAATGGAAAATACTCTCATTCGTGGAGGGTCCTGGATAAAATAGGCTGCTATTTTATCCCCTGGCTTTAATTTTAAAAGATTAGCGATGTGCTCAGAAATAATTATTTTATCAGTCCTTGAGGTATCATCTACGCGAAAGGTTTTACCTGCAACGATACTTTGTTCAAAAAATGACCAGTCAAAATCAGTTCCTACCCCTTTTAAAACAACCCCGTGAATATCTTGAGACTTGGTTTTAATAATCCCTGCTTTAATCCCAAATTGTTGAATTTGTTTAACTCCTTTCAGGTTCTTTACATCTTTGAAAAAGGGTTGATCTTTTTTTATCGGAGCCGTTTCGTAAGAAATATTGGTATCGTAATTAATAATTTGAATATGTGAACCAAACCCGATTAATTTATTGCTAATTTCAGTTTTAAATCCCGATGCAATAGCTACTGCTAAAATCATTACAGCAAGTCCGAGTGAAATCCCTATAACGGCAATCGTAACAATAGGCTGCGAAATTCCTTTTTTTTCTTTTTTTTCGCTTATTATTCTTTTTGCAATAAAAAATTCAGTATTCAAGGTGTTCTATTTTTTATGTTTTCACAAATGTAGTAAAATTAAAATTTTAAAAAGTAAACAGGAAGTTTTTAAATAATCCTTTGATTTTTAAGGTATGATCATTAAAGTTTATGATTTGTCAGGAAAATTATTAATTTAGGGCTTTTAATAAAACCAGTAGTAATGAAAAATACTGTTTATTTATTGATATGTATTGTTTTATGCAGCTTTCAGGGTTGTAGTAATAAAAAGCTTTCTAAACAGGAGCATAGAATATATACAGGTGCAGAACAAACCGAACAATATATTTCAAATCTGAAAAGTAAACGAGTTGCTTTAGTTGCTAATCATACAACAGTTATTAATGAAACTCATTTGGTTGATTCATTATTAGCTTTAGGAATTAATGTTCAAAAAATTTTTAGCCCTGAGCATGGTTTCAGGGGGAGTGCTGATGCTGGCGAATTTATAGCTAATGAAAAAGACCAGAAAACCGGCTTGCAGGTAGTTTCTTTATATGGACGTAACAAAAAACCTTTGCCCGGGGATTTAGAAAATATTGATGTAGTAGTTTTTGATATACAGGATGTTGGCGTAAGGTATTACACGTATATATCTACTATGCATTATGTAATGGAAGCTTGTGCTGAGAATGGAGTGGAAATGCTTATTTTAGACAGGCCAAATCCCAATGGATATTATATTGACGGACCTGTTTTAGATACAACCTACCGTTCATTTGTTGGTATGCATCCTGTGCCTATAGTGCACGGAATGACTATTGCAGAATATGCCCGAATGATAAATGGTGAAGGATGGTTAAAGAATGGTATCAAGTGTTCATTAAGTTATATTCCATGTAAAAATTATACGCACGATTCATTATATAAAATTACCATTCCTCCCTCTCCTAATTTGCAAAATATGCGTGCCATTTATCTTTATCCTTCGTTAGGCTTTTTTGAAGGTACAGCCTTGAATGTTGGACGAGGAACAGAATTCCCGTTTCAGGTTTTTGGAGGACCTGAATTGCATAATGTAAATTTTACATATACCCCAAAAAGCATGAATGGATCCAGCAAAAATCCTAAACATAAAAATCAAACATGTTACGGTGTTGATTTACGAAATATTAATATAGATCATCTGGTTTCTTTAAAGAAGATTAATCTTGAATGGTTGATTTTTGGATATAAAAATTCATCTGACCAGGATAGTTTTTTTAACTCCTTTTTCTATAATATTTCTGGAATATCAGCATTGAATAAACAGGTAATAAAAGGAGTGTCTGCTGAAAAAATCCGCGAAAGCTGGCACCCAGATCTTAAAGAGTTTCAAAAAATAAGGAAGCAATATTTGCTTTACCCTGATTTTGAAGATTAGTGAATTCCATCATCGACTAAGCTGCTTCAAGCTGCTACACGGATAAAAAAATCCGAAGTCATTTTAACTTCGGATTGTATGATGAATGATTTATACTCGCTATACGGTTCTTCCGGGATATGCTTTTAATGCCGCTTCCAACGTTTCCATAGCCTTTGCCAAGTCTTCTTTTTTCAAAACATAAGCTATACGTACTTCTTGTTTTCCTAATCCCGGAGTTGCATAAAATCCTGAGGCCGGAGCCATCATAACCGTTTGATTATTATATTCGAATTCACTCAAAATCCATTGAGAAAATTTATCGGTATCGTCTACCGGTAATTTAACAACCGTATAAAAGGCTCCTTTGGGTTTAGGACAAACAACACCTTCTATTTTATTCAATGCATCTACCATAAAATTTCTTCGTTCGATATATTCGTGGTATACCTCGTCAAAATAGTCATCAGGTGTATCTAATGCAGCTTCTCCTGCCCATTGTCCGAATGATGGAGGGCATAAGCGAGCCTGTGCAAATTTCATGGCAGTATTAATTACCTCTTTATTCTTTGTTACCATGGCACCAACGCGTGCTCCGCACATGCTGTATCTTTTCGAAACAGAGTCCATCATAATTACATTGTTCTCAATCCCTTTCAGGTGCATGGCAGAAAAGTGAGTATGTCCATCGTAACAAAATTCCCGATAAACTTCGTCTGAGTATAAATATAAATCATGTTTCTCAATTAACTTTTGTAATTGTTTTAACTCAGATTCTGAATATAAATAGCCTGTAGGGTTATTGGGGTTGCAAATAACGATCCCCTTAGTTTTAGGGGTTATCAGTTTTTCAAACTCATCAATTGAAGGAAGAGCAAAATTATTTTCAATGGATGATGTAATGGGTTTTACCACTACGCCTGCTGATACTGCAAATCCGTTGTAATTAGCATAAAATGGTTCGGGAACAATTACTTCGTCACCCGGATTTAACGTGGATAAGAATGCAAAAGTGATAGCTTCAGACCCTCCTGTGGTAATCAACATTTCGGTATGATCTACATCAATATTAACACCCTTGTAATAGTTGGCTAATCCTTTTCGGTACGATTCGTTTCCGGCAGAATGGCTGTACTCAATTACTTTTGCTGTAATATTTTTTACAGCATCTAAAGCAACTTCTGGTGTTGGAATATCGGGTTGACCAATATTTAAATGATATACTTTCCGCCCTTTGCTTTTTGCTTCCTCTGCATAAGGTACCAGTCTTCTGATAGGCGATGCAGGCATTTGTTTTCCTTTGTCTGATATTTGTGGCATAATAAAAATTTTTATTTAAGGGTTGATTTATTGATTTGTTTCTTCCTTTTTTTGAACTGCTCCTTTAATTGTAAGGGTAACAGGTGATGTTTTTGCATTAGAGTACACGCGTATTGTTCTTGAAAAGTTTCCGATAATACGTGTATTGTATTTAACGGTTATTGTCCCTTTTTTCCCTTTTTTTATAGGTTCTTTGGGCCATGTAGGTGTTGTACATCCACATGCAGCTCTTACATTAGTTAAAAGTAAAGGTTCTTTACCCGTATTTTTGAAAGTAAATTCGCAGGTTCCGTCACCCTGGTATTTAATTTTACCAAAATTATAGGTAGTATTTTCAAAATAAATTTCCGGTAAGTCTTTACTATTTTGATTGGTTTTAATCTCTTCTTGCGAGTATGCTGCTGAAATGACTAAACTGATTAAAGTAAATAATAATATTGTTCTTTTCATATTGGTATAGATTTTAATTATGAATACAAATTTACTTTTTATTCGCAAAATTAAACATGTTATTAAAAAGGATTTTGTGAATTAATTTATATTTTTACAGACTTTTCAAAATAACATAAGTTTAAATTTAAATATAGTATTATTAAGATGAATATTCCTGCAAAATATGACCCGTCTTTAACCGAAAGTAAATGGTATAAGTATTGGATGGATAATCGTTTTTTTCATTCAGAACCGGATGAAAGAGAACCTTATACGATTGTAATCCCCCCACCTAATGTAACAGGAGTATTACACATGGGGCATATGCTAAATAATACCATTCAGGATATTCTGGTTCGCAGAGCACGTATGCAGGGTAAAAATGCCTGTTGGGTTCCGGGTACCGATCATGCTTCTATAGCTACCGAGGCAAAGGTAGTTGCTAAACTGAAAGACGAAGGGATAGATAAAAATACATTATCAAGACAAGATTTTTTAAAACATGCATGGGAATGGAAAGAAAAGCATGGTGGAATAATTCTAGAACAGTTAAAGAAGCTGGGGGCCTCTTGTGACTGGGAGCGCACAAAATTCACCATGGATGATGATATGTCAGAAAGTGTGCTTAAGGTTTTTGTTGATTTATACAATAAAGGATTAATATATCGCGGGGTGCGAATGGTAAATTGGGATCCGGTAGCAAAAACAGCTGTTTCAGACGAAGAGGTTAATTACAAAGAAGTTAATTCAAAATTGTATTATGTTAGATACAAAGTAAACGATGAAGATGGATATATAACTATTGCAACTACCCGTCCGGAAACCATTCTTGGTGATACAGCCGTTTGTGTGCATCCCGAGGATGAACGATTTAAGCATTTGCATGGAAAAAAAGTACTTGTACCGTTGGTAAATCGACCGGTACCTATTATCCTGGATGATTATGTAGATAAAGAATTTGGAACAGGAGCTCTTAAAATTACTCCTGCTCACGATATCAATGATTATGAAATTGGAGACAAGCATCAATTAGAAAGTATTGATATTTTTAATGATGATGGTACCTTAAATGAAAATGCACAATTATATATTGGTGAAGACAGGTTTGTTGTTCGGGAAAAAATTGTTCAGGATTTAGAAAAAGAAGGACACATCCTTAAAGTAGAAGATTATAGCAACAAGGTGGGGTATTCTGAACGTACCGATGCAGTGATTGAGCCAAAATTATCGATGCAGTGGTTTTGTAAAATGGATAAAATGGGCAAGCCAGCATTGGATAATGTTATGAATGATAATATCCAGTTCCATCCTCCGAAATTTAAAAATACTTATAAACACTGGATGGAAAATGTAAAAGACTGGTGTGTCTCAAGACAACTTTGGTGGGGACACCGAATACCGGCTTATTATATACCTGATGGTGGTTATGTAGTTGCCGAAACGGCAGAAGAAGCATTAACGTTGGCTAAAGAAAAAACAGGTAATCCGGATTTATCGTTACATGATTTGCGTAAGGATGAAGATGTGTTAGATACCTGGTTCTCATCCTGGTTGTGGCCTATTTCTGTTTTTAACGGAATCAATGAGCCCGATAATAAGGATTACAATTATTATTATCCAACCAACGATTTGGTTACGGCACCAGAAATTTTATTTTTTTGGGTTGCACGAATGATTATGGCCGGGTATGAGTATAAAGGTGAAAAACCTTTTAAAAATGTCTATTTAACAGGAATTGTACGGGATCATTTGCGCCGTAAAATGTCCAAATCGTTGGGGAACTCACCGGATCCCATTGAATTAATGGATAAGTACGGAGCCGATGGTGTGCGTGTAGGAATGTTATTCTGTTCACCCGCAGGAGGAGATTTACTTTTTGATGAAAGTTTGACCGAGCAAGGACGTAATTTTGGAAATAAAATTTGGAATGCTTTCCGGTTAGTTAAAAACTGGAACGTAGATGAAAAAGGGGAACAACCAGAGCATACTTTACAAGCAATTGAGTGGTTTACTCATCGGTTAAATGCCGAAATTGAAAATATCAATGATTTATACGATAAATATCGTTTGTCTGATGCATTAATGGCAGTTTATAAATTGTTTTGGGATGAATTCTCATCCTGGTATTTAGAACTGGTGAAACCTGCTTATCAACAACCTATAGATCGAAAGACCTATCAACAAACACTTCAGTTTTTTGATGTTTTACTAAAATTATTGCATCCGTTTATGCCATTTATTACCGAAGAAATTTGGCAGATAATGGAAGATAGAAAATCCGGACAGAGTATTATGATTGAAAAAATGCCGGAGGCTGATTCTTATGATGAGCAGATTGTAGACACTTTTGAGCTGGTAAAAGAGGTTATTTCTGCCGTTCGTAATATTCGTAACGAGAATAATTTACCCCAAAAAGAATTATTGACACTCAAGATAAAAGGAGAATTTAATGGCCAATATAATTCCTGTATTGTCAAAATGGATAACCTGTCAAAAATTGAATGGGTTGACCAGAAAATTGATAATGCTGTGTCATTCATGGTAAAATCAGCAGAATTTTATATCGAATTGGGCGACTTAGTGGATGTTGAAGAAGAAATAAAAAAGTTAAGCGAAGAATTGGACTATCAGAAGGGTTTTTTGAATACTGTAATGAAAAAATTGAATAATGAACGTTTTGTTCAAAATGCACCAGAAAAAGTAGTAAATATCGAAAAACAGAAACGAGCAGACGCTGAAGAGAAAATTGTAGTATTGGAAAATCGAATTGCCAGCATGAAAAAAGACCGATAATTCTATTGATTGTCAGTATTTAAACACCAATTGTATTTTATAACATATTTTAAAAGGACTACAAGCTATTGATATTTAAACTTTTCTCAGTAGTTTAGTAGTCCTTTTTTCACCATATAAAAAGAAAGAGATATGAAAGAATCAGACATCAGAATGAATCCGAACCCATTGGTTCAATTTTTAAAGAAACCTGCTTCGGAGTTTACACGACAGGATATTATCTATTTTATTGAAGAAAATGAAATTGAAATGGTCAATTTCAGATATGTTGGCGAGGATGGAAAACTTAAAACCTTAAATTTTGTTATTAATAGCAAACAACATCTCGAAGATATACTCTCCAGTGGAGAAAGAGTAGACGGTTCGAGCCTGTTTTCATATATTGAAGCCGGGTCAAGTGACTTGTATGTAGTTCCGCGATTTAAAACTGCGTTTATAAATCCTTTCTCAGAATATCCGACATTAGATATTTTATGTAGTTTTTATAATAGGGATGGGAAACCCTTAGAAAGTTCACCTGAATATATTCTTCGTAAAGCTACTGAACAATTTAGAAAATCTACAGGGTATGATTTTAAGGCTATGGGAGAGCTTGAATATTATATTGTTAGTGAAGAAGAAGAGCTTTATCCTGCAATCGATCAGAAAGGATATCACGAGTCTCCTCCATTTACCAAGTTTGGGCATATACGTAAAGAAGCACTAAGTCTTATCTCTCTGTGTGGGGGACAAACAAAATATGGACATTCAGAAGTAGGTAATTTTGTTAGCGGAGACCTGCTTTATGAACAGCAGGAAATTGAATTTTTACCTGTTGACCCCCAGGATGCAGTTGATCAACTTGTTATTGCTAAGTGGATTTTAAGAATGTTAGGTAGAGAATATGGAGTAAATATTAGTTTTGCACCAAAAATTACCGTTGGCAAAGCCGGTAGTGGTATGCATGTGCATATGTTATTGGAAAAAAATGGTAAAAATATTATGATTGAGGATAGCAAATTAAGCAATCCTGCGAAAAAAATGATTGCCGGATTATTGGATTTAGCTGCTCCGCTAACTGCATTTGGTAATACTATTCCTACCTCATATTTACGTTTGGTTCCTCATCAGGAAGCACCAACCAATATTTGCTGGGGCGATAGTAATCGTTCGGTTCTGGTACGTGTACCTTTAGGATGGACTAAAGATACCGGAATGGTGAAAGATGCTAACCCCCAGGAAAAACAAGATATACCATATGTTGCCGGCAAGCAGACCGTTGAGCTGCGTTCGGGCGATGGTTCGGCAGACCTTTATTTGTATGTAGCAGGGATTATTGTTGCTGCACAGCATGGGCTGGAAATGGATAACGCGTTGGAGTTAGCAGAGAAATTATATATGAGTGTTAATATTTTTGATGAAGAACATAAAGATATACTGGAAAAATTGGAATACCTTCCCCAATCTTGCTGGGAATCAGCAGAAAGATTAATTGAAAAACGAAAACATTTTGAGAAAAATAATGTTTTCCCTGCCGGACTTATTGAACAAACAGCTGAAAAATTAAAATCATTTGATGATAAAGATTTAAGTGAGCGTTTGTATGGTAAAGAAGAAGAATTAAGGAAGTTGGTAAATAGATATTTGCATTGGCAGTAAATATTTATTGGAGCAATGAAATTATAAAAGCACATCTTTTTGAAGGTGTGCTTTTTTTAGTTTAGTACATCTGTAAACTCTATATCCTGTGCAGCTAAAACAAATATTTTCCGAGGGATATCTTTCGTATCTGCTTTAAATTTTTCGTAGTAATTGTAGAAATCATTATCAGGTATTTTTAAACCTAACATAACCATGTCTTTTGTTGATGATTCGCGTTTTAAAATATCGCAAAATTTTTCTCCATGGGCTACAATTACTTTTTGTTTAAATTGAAGCCTGAAGCGTGTAATGATATCCCGGAGATTATCTTGGGCATCTTCTAAAGCTTGTTGGTTAGGAACTACCATTTTTAGACAAATTTCAATATTCTGCCAGTGAGGACTGTTTTGCATTAAGTGCCCTAAAATCATCATTAATGCACCATTTCCTTTTAATCCTCCCCACCATATGTCTATTGATTTATTAGATTTGAAGCCTAAATGTCTGATATTTTGTAATATAATAACATTTCGTTTGGATTTATAAAAGTGGCTAATCATTTCTGTATAAGCATGATGGTGAGTTTCTTCTTCAGTATCTCCAAGTAATATGGTGTTTGGTATTAGCGATCCTAATCCGTATGAATTTACCAATTGTATTGCTCCTTTAAAAGGATCTTCAGAGCGCATAACACGAACCAAGGTACGAATATTTTTATTATTCAGGTAATCAGTAATTTGCTTTTCGTATGCCGGGATTTTTTCTTGTGATACTTTTTTCTCGTTAAGAATGGTAGCTAAGGTTATCAATCCTTTTTCCTGGGTTAGTCCATAGGCAAAATCAATTAAATGCCATCGTTTGGTTGGTGCTCCGGAAAGGACAAGTAAATTAGGCCTCCAGCTTTTGGCGTTTGGCTCAAAATTTAATCGCAATAAGGCATAGCGTATGATTTGTAACAGCATTCCGCTCCGTACATCTCCCCAGGTAGCTTTAAGTCGCCGGCGACGCAGCCATAAAAAAACGAGTAAAATAAAAATACTTGCAAATACTGTAGCTGCAGCATTTATTAAAATCATTACAGCAATACAACCAAAGGCTCCTAAAAATGAAAATATCCAATGAACTTTAAATTTTGGCCGAAAGGAAGGACTATTTAGAAATTTCTCGATTCCGGCAGTGATATTAAGCATCCCGTAGGTAGTTAGAAAAAACATGGTAAGTATGGGAGCAATAGCATTTAAATTTCCAAAATAAACCGAAATAAGCGTAATAATAATCGTAAAAATGGTTGCTCCTCTTGGAATTTGTTCCTTCCCCGAACCTCTTCCCAAAAATGATAATGCTCTGGGTAGTACTTTATCTTTGGTCAAAGCCTGCAGTACTCTTGGTGCACCAAGCAGACTGCCAACAGCACTGGAAAGGGTGGCTCCCCATACGCCTAAAAGAATAGCTCCTCCCCAAAATGCAATTTGTTGCATAATCAATGGGTTTTCAACCAGAGTTTTAGCATCGGCCCGGCTGGCCAGTATAATGGGAAGGAGCATATAAATGATATATCCGGTACCAATAGCTATAAAAGTTCCTTTAGGAATTGAACGTGCAGGATCTTTTAAATCGCCCGACATGTTTACTCCTGCCATAATACCTGTTACTGCAGGAAAAAAGACGGCAAAAACTTTCCAAAAACCTACTGATTTTGCTGCTGGAACACCCCACATTTCAATTTGAGAGTTTTCAATGGGACTTCCAAAAAACAGTGATAATAAAGACATAGCAATAACTCCAAGAATAAGAAATTGTACTCTTATCGCTGCTTTAGTTGAAAATAAGGATAAAGTTCCTAAAACCAAGGTGGTAACAATGCCTACCAGTTTAATATTTAAACCGGGAAATATGGAAACCATACTTTCTGAAAAACCAATAACATATAAGGCAACAGAAAAGGATTGAGCTAAATATAGGGGAATCCCTATTGAACCTCCGATTTCCAGACCTAACGATCGGCTAATCATATAATAAGCTCCTCCTATCCTTACAGGTGTATTGGTAGATATTGCCGCTATAGAAAGTGAGGTTAAAAAGGTGATAGAAGTGGCTAAAGTAACAATTAAAAGTGTACCAAATAATCCCACATTACCTACAACCCACCCAAACCGGAGGTACATAATCACCCCTAAAATAGTAAGTATGGAGGGTGTGAAAACCCCACCAAAAGTATTAAGCCCTGCTCTTCTATGTGGTTTTTTATTAGCGATAAATAATAGTATTTAATTTATAGCTGCAAAAATATTGTTTTATTTTTTATTTATGGTGCCAGCCTTCTAATTTTCCAATCATTATCGTCAAAATAATATTCAATGCGATCGTGTAAGCGATTTGGACGGCCTTGCCAAAACTCAAAAGTATACGGTATTAATACATATCCACCCCAGTTATCAGGTCTTTTTGGAGCTTCTCCTTCAAATTTTTTTTCATATTCTAATTGAAGTTTCTCTAAGTGTTTACGATTGGAAATTTCCCGGCTTTGGGGTGATGCCCAGGCTCCGATTCTTCGTTTTGCAGGTCTTGTTAAGTAATAATTGTCTGAAATTTCTTTGGAAGCCTTTTCTATTCGCCCTTCAATGCGTATTTGTTTTTCCAGTTCAGGCCAAAAAAACAGGATGCTTCCATATGGATTTTCTGTTAGTTGATGCCCTTTTTTACTCTCGTAATTGCTAAAAAAAATAAATCCCTGATTTTGGATCTCTTTTAGCAAAACAATTCGGTTGGATGGCATTGAATTTTTACCTGTTGTTGCCAGGGACATAGCTGTTGGTTCTTTAACATTTGCTTTAATCGCCTGATCCATCCAATCTAAAAATTGTTTAAAAGGATCGGTGTGTACATCTTTTTTACTTAACTTTTTTTTCATGTACTCATTTCTTATTGAGTCGAATTTTTTTTCCATAGCAAGGTGTGTTTAATGCGTATTTTCAAGTTTTGCATTGTTTATACTGGCATTTAGTTCAAACCCCAGAATTAGAGCAAAAGAGTTAAAATATAACCACAATAAAATAACCATTAAGGTTCCGATAGAACCATATAATTTATTATACTGACCGAAATTGTTTACAAAATACGAAAATCCAAGCGAAGTTAAAAGTGCTAAAATGGTAGCAAGTGTTGAACCTGCTGAAATAAATTTCCATTCCGATTTCTTGGCAGGAGCAAAATAATATAAAAAAGATATGGTAAAAAAGAATAGAGCAATGATTACAACCCATTTTCCGAAAGTAATAAGATAATAGGTTATATTCATTTCAATTAAATTTAATTCTACCAGTTTGCTTAATACAGCTTGTCCGAAAATGATTAGGGTTACTGATATTGTTATTAAAATAAAAGAAATGAAAACCAAAAAGGTAGAAACCATGCGAATGGCTGTCCAGTTTCTTGTATCGATGCTATGATAAGTGTTGTTGAAAGCCTGGATTAGGGCATGAATAGCATTGGTTGAGAAAAACAAACTGGCTAATGCACCAAAAGATAATATACCTCCCTTTTTAACAGTTAATGTGGATACCAGTGTTGATTCTAAATAGTGATAGGCATTTTGTGGTAAAAACTCATGAATTAATTGTAAAATTTCTGTTTGTAAATTTCTTACAGGAATAAATGGAATAAGTGTAAATAAAAAAAGCAGAGTGGGAAAAATAGCTAATGCAAAATTGAATGCAATAGCTGATGCCCTGGTAGCCAGATAGCCATTTTTAATTCCCGAAAAGAAGAACTTGATAACATAATAGATGGGAACCTTGTTAAATCCCGGAAAAGAAATTTCTTTTGCTTTGAGGCTATAATAGTGGATTTTTTTATTAAAAAATTTGTATTTCTTTCTTTTTGAATGATTCATTAAAAAAAGACTATTTAATTATTATGTAAATTAAATAGCTTTTAAACTCATATCCAAACTTTTTATTTGATGGGTTAAAGCTCCTACCGAAATATAATCAACTCCGGTTTCGGCATATGCGCGTATGTTTTTAAGGGTAATTCCTCCTGATGACTCGGTTTCGTAGCGTCCGTTAATTAATTGTACCGCTTCTATTGTTTGTTCCGGAGAAAAATTGTCGAACATCACCCTGTTTACATGACCCGTTTCAATAACTTCGTTAAGTTCTTTAATATTTCTAACCTCAATTTCAATGTTGATATTTTTATTATTTTGTTTAAGATAATCGTTTGCCTTTTGTATTGCTGCTTTTATTCCTCCGGAAAAATCTACATGATTATCTTTGAGCATAATCATATCATAAAGTCCCATCCGATGATTCTCGCCACCTCCAATTTGTACAGCCTGTTTCTCTAAATAGCGAAAACCTGGTGTTGTTTTTCGGGTATCTAATATTTTTGCTTTTGTTCCGGATACTTTTTTTACATATTCGCTGGTTATTGTTGCAATACCACTCATGCGTTGCATGATATTTAAGACTAACCTTTCTGCCTGGAGAATAGATTGAATTTTACCACTAATGATAAATGCTCTGTCTCCAGGATTTATCTTGTTTCCATCAAATTGAAATTGTTCAAATTGAAGGGTTGAATCAATTAGATTAAATACTTCTTTGGCAATTTCCAACCCGGCTAAAATTCCTTTTTCTTTGATAAGTAATTGTGCTTTACCTGATGCTTCTTTAGGAATACAGGAAAGTGAAGAGTGATCACCATCGCCGATATCTTCGCTTAAGGCAATTTTTAAAATATTTTCAAGAATCTGGTTATTCATTTTCTGTTTCAATTCTTAGTTGATGAATAAATGGTTTGTCGTTTTTAAGTTTGATTAACAGATATACACGAAATGTGCCATTAAAGGTAACCAGTTTGCCAATAGCAAACTTAGATTCTTCTTTTCCTCCCTGATGAACAAATTCAAAAGTTTTAGGATGATGATCGATGAAAAAATTGTCGATAATTTGTTTAGCCTGTAAACGGCTGTAGACATCTTCTTTGTTAAGTATAACCAGTTCTATGGTATTGTTAAAATAACGGGATAACTCATCAGCATTACCAACCTTAAAAGCTATAGCTATGTCTTTTGGGATTTCCTGATTTAAAGAAAATGAACCCAAATTAAAAAATAGTAGAAATAATATAATTAATGGTATTGATTTTTTTGAGGTTTTCATTTTAAAATATCTTAAGTTTGCCTTATAAGCTATACAAAAACTGAACCATTATGCGATAATATTTTTCAAATAAATGAAAATTAATCATAAAATTATAAAAAAATGATGGTATTCCCAATTTTAAATATTTCTCGTTTGTAAACATTGGGTTAATTCAAATATAAATTTTGTCTGAGATGAAAGTAAAATTATTAATGGTTGGCAAAACAGTTCAGCAATTTATGAGTAGCGGCTTTGAAAATTATCAACAGCGGATGGTTCATTATATTCCTTTCGAGTCTAAAGTTATTCCCGAATTAAAAAAAACAAAGAATCTTTCAGAGAACCAGCAGAAAATAAAAGAGGGGGAGTTGATTATAAATCAAATACAACCTGCTGATTTTGTTGTATTGTTGGATGAAAACGGTAAAGAACTTTCTTCTGTTGGCTTTGCCCGTTGGATGGAGAAATTTATGATAAACGGCATGAAAGATGTAGTTTTTGTTGTTGGCGGGGCTTATGGGTTTTCTGAACAGGTTTACAAGCGATGTAATTTTAAAATGTCATTATCTAAAATGACTTTTTCACATCAAATGGTACGGTTAATATTTATTGAGCAATTATACAGAGCAATGACCATTATAAAAGGAGAACCTTATCATCATTCATAAAAAAGTTACTTAATTAAAAACCTTTTGTTACTATTGCTAATAATGGCTTTGTTTTTGATACAAATTTTGCGAATAAAATATATATCTGAGTTTCTAAAAGATAAGTAAGTAAGAGATAATGGGTTTTGTTTTAGCGGATGAGAATTTTATAAGTTCAACCGGAGTTAATGAATATAAATCAAAGCTCCTTAAAAAGTAAAAATGTTTAACTAAAATGATTTAAGATGAGTTTTCTTAAAAAAATCATACAGAATAGAATTTTTTTTGCATTTCTTATTTCGCTTTGTATAGCTATTGTTTTTAATCTAAATATTCGATATGAGACAGAAGAAACAGGTGAATTACGAGATTTTCAGTCTGTTATTTCAAAGAAGTTAGAAAAGACAACCCACTATCTCGACTTATTTTCGGCTAAGACCAAAACAAGTAGTCTAGATGAATTAATGGCTGAACCTGAATTTATCCCTGCTAATTTTTTTGAAAAAGAAGGAATTGTATTTTTAGGATATGTTAATGATACCTTGCGGTATTGGTCTGATAATTTGGTTCCGGTAAATAATCGTAAGCCCGTTGAAGATATGTATCAATCATTGGTGCAACTTGAGAATGGGTGGTATCTTTCAAAATTTTTACAAATTGAAAATATTAAAATTTGGGGATTAATATTAATTAAAAACCAATATTCTTTTTCCAATAATTTTATTAAAAATGATTTTCATAAAACATATAATTTATCTTCTGATTTTGAAATAGATGTTAACTCAGAAAAAGGATATACCATAAAAGATAGCAATGATAATTATTTGTTTTCACTGATACCGGAATCAAAATACGGGAATCATAATATTTTTATTATGTTAGCCTCCTTTTTTTATTTGTTGGCATTGTTATTTTTTTTCGGGTTTATTTCTTTCGTTATTTTTAAAATAAAAACAGTTAAAACAAGGCGTATTGTACTGATTCTTATATCAACTTTTATACTTGTTGTAAGATTTTTAATGCTCACCTATAATTTCCCGGCTGTTTTTTATCATTTAGAATTGTTTCAACCTCATCAATTTGCTATTTCATCACTTGTTCCTTCATTAGGTGACTTGCTTTTGCATTCAATCATTGTATTGTTTATTATTTGGTTAATATATAAGGAAACTGCGATAAATTTTAACCGGGTTAATTTATCAAAGTACTTCTATCTAATCTTTTCGATTATTGGAACCTACGGTTTTTTCCTTTTAGAACATTATTTATTTAAAAGTTTGATTTTACACTCAAGTATATCGTTTGATGTATATCAGTTTTTTGATCTTTCAATATATAGCCTTATAGGTTTTTTAATTATCGTTTTACTCTCAATAAGTCTGTTTTTTCTTATCGATAGTTTTGCACATAACTTAAAAAGACTTTTTAACTTAAAAACTATTGCTGTTTTCTTTTTTCCATTAATTATTTTTATTTCTTTATTTCTCCCTCTCTTAGATTTTAAATTTGAGATTTTCTCTATTGTTTTCTTCTCCTTCTTTTTCTTTTTTATTGTCTTTATTCGTGTCAGAAAAAAGGGTTTTGCTTATGGAACCAAAATGTTTTTGTTGTTGATTTTCGCTGTATACTCAGTTACTTTTATAACCATAGTAAGCAAACAAAAAGATAGGGAAACACGTAAGGTTCTCGTGGTTAATTTAGCCAATGAGCATGATCAGGTGGCTGAAATGCTTTTGGAAAGTATTGAAGCTGAAATCTTAAAAGATACCGTAATTCGTGATTTGTTGACCTGGCATATTCAAAACGAGGGAGCCATATTAGAGTATTTGCAGATGAATTATTTTAGTGGCTATTTCAGAAAGTATGATCTTCAAATTTCTGTATGTAATCCTAATGATGAGTTAACAGTAAATTATGAAAACAGCACCGAAGTTGTCCATTGCTATTCTTTTTTTGATGAATTATTAAAAGTGGAAGGGAATAAATTAAAAGGGAGTAACTTTTATTTTCTGGACAACCTCAACGGTCGAATAAGTTATATGGGAGAATTAGTATATAATAAACCCGAATGGAATAATGAGGTTTCCTTATTTATTGATTTAGATTCTAAGTTGATTAATCAGGAGCTAGGCTATCCGGAACTTTTGCTTGATCAAAAAATGAGCCGTTCATCTGTGTTGGCAAATTATTCGTATGCTAAATATAAAAATAAACAATTAATTACTCAATCCGGGGATTATTCATATCAGTTATCTTGCCCTGATGATTGGTTAACCGAACATGAATTTTATTTTACCAGCGATAATAATTTTGAACATCTGATATACAAAATAGATAATGAAACCAGTATTGTTATCAGTAATACAAAAGTCACTTTTATTGATATTCTTGCATCTTTCTCTTATATTTTTGTGTTTTATTATATCCTTTATTCTTTTACTTTTTTTATTGTAAGATTCCCAAAAAATGTTAAAAATTTCCGCTATGATTTTAAAAATAAAATAAAAGTGTCTATGATTGGATTGCTTTTATTATCGTTAATCTTAGTAGCATCTGGAACATTATTCTACAATTTTAAACAATTTGAACAAAATTTATATGAAAGTATTGGAGAGAAGCTTCAGTCGGTATTGGTTGAGATGGAGCATAAGCTGGGAGGGGAGTATCAGTTAAATGAAGATTATAGCGATTATCTCACCTATTTATTAAATAAATTTTCCAGCGTATTTTATATCGATATCAATCTTTATGATACCAACGGGAATCTTTTGGCTTCTTCGCGCCCGCAAGTTTTTGAAAAAGGATTAATGGGTAGAAAGATGAATGTGGATGCTTACCGCCAAATGGTAATTCAGAAAATGGGCAAATATATCCACAAAGAACATATCGGGGAGTTATCTTATTATTCCGCTTACGTCCCTTTTGTTAATGATAATAATGAGTTGCTGGCTTATTTAAATTTGCCCTATTTTACCAAACAAAGTGCTTTGCGTAAAGAGATATATACTATTGTAGTAGCTGTGGTAAATATTTATTTCTTCTTAATCCTATTATCTATCATTATAGCTATTTTTGTTTCTAACAATATTACCAAACCTTTACGCCTTATTCAGGAAAGATTTCGGGCTATTGATTTGGGCAAAAAGAACGAACCTATTTTTTATGAAAGTCAGGATGAGATTGGTAGTTTAATAAAAGAATACAATCGGATGGTTAGCGAACTGAGCGAAAATGCAGAAAAACTTGCTAAATCAGAACGCGAATCAGCATGGCGCGAAATGGCAAAACAAATCGCTCATGAAATTAAAAATCCATTAACCCCGATGAAATTATCTGTTCAGTATTTACAAAAAGCATGGAAAGAGGAAAACCCAGACTTTGACCAAAGAATTGAACGTTTCTCTAATTCATTAATTAGCCAGATAAATAACTTATCGAAGATAGCCACCGAATTTTCAAATTTTGCGAAAATGCCACGGGCTAAAGCACAAAAAGTAAATATTATTCAAAAGTTAGAAGAATCAATAAGTCTGTTTGAGAGTACAAGCAATGTTGATTTTGTTCCCCATTATGATAAAGAAAGGGAGCTTTATATATATGCTGATAATGAACAGGTATTAATTGTTTTTAGTAACCTTATTCAAAATGCTATACAGGCTGTTCCTAATAATCGTAAAGGTGTAATAAAAATAAAAGTTGGACATATACAGGATTTTGTAAAAATTACCTTTGAAGATAACGGAGTTGGAATTCCCGAAGACTTAAAAGAAAAATTATTCAGACCTAATTTTACTACCAAATCCAGCGGAATGGGATTAGGGCTTGCAATTGTAAAAAATATTGTTGAAAATTCCGGAGGGGTTATTGGATATGAGACTAAGCTGAATGTTGGAACCTCATTTTATGTAACATTTCCTACTTTCATACCCGGGTAATAGTCCTTACTATTTAATTTTATATTTTTTAATTAAAAAAAAGTTTTAATAATCAAGCAAAATATTTATATATTTGTTATGTATAGGTGAGTTTAAATAAAAATTAGGGCTTTGAATCAAAGATTTTTTTTAATTCTATTTTTTTCTCTTTTTACGGTTTTTTCAGCCGAAATTTCTGCACAACCCCAAATATCAGGGGTTATAAATGCTTACTCGAAAGTCGATTCTATTTTTTCCTCTAAAGACACATTACTTGTTGAAGATCCCACCCTGTTTGCGGCAGGCGATACGGTAATGGTATATCAAGCTAAAGGAGCCGAGGTTTGGCTAGAAGAAAACAATTGGGAATCTAAAGGAAAAGTTTATCCACCGTCTAAGATATTTTCAGCCGGGAAGTATGAAATCATAATTATTGATGATGTAATTAGCGGAGAAAATCAGGTAGTCCTGAGGGTTGCTTTGGCAAATCATTATGATCCTAAGGGATTAGTCCAGTTAATTCGTGTTCCCTCATTCAGTAATGTCAGAGTTACCGAAACACTTACCTGTAACCCCTGGGATGGAGAAACGGGGGGCGTTTTGGTGTTGTTTGCCAATGATACTATTTATTTAGAAGCTGATATTGATGTTAATGGGAAAGGTTTTGAAGGTGCTGATCCTGTTTTAAGTAATGGAGTTTGCGCCTCTGAGGATTCGCTTTATTTTTATCATTATTTGTATCCTGAATCTTCGGATAGTGTTGGCAGAAAAGGAGAAGGTATTGTTAATTCTAATTCGTTATATTCTAAGGGAATCAGTTCCTGGGGAAATGGAGGAGGTGGTGGTAATGCACGATTTACAGGCGGAGGCGGAGGTAGTAATGCCTCTCCTGGTGGAATAGGAGGTAAAGAAGACACTATTACCTGTAGTCCCTCTCCTGCATACCTCAATGAAGAAGGTACTGATGAATGGGCAGGTCTGGCTGGTAGAGGAGGACAGAATTTAGCTACTTTTTTTATTGATGACTCAACCATTTATTTTGGTGGTGGAGGTGGAGCCGGGACTTATACCAGTGATCTGTTTGCCTCTAAAGGAGGAAATGGAGGTGGAGTAGTTATTATTTTAGGTAAATTTATTGTAGGAAATAATCATAAAATTATTGCTGACGGACAAAGTGTTACCAATGTAGCAACAGCTTCAGGAGCTGGTGGCGGTGGGGCTGGAACCATTGTTTTAGATGTGGATTCTGTACAGGGACAACTAAAAGTTTGGGTAAAAGGAGGTGATGGTGGTAATACTGAAGGAGCTAATTTGTCGGGCCCCGGAGGAGGCGGTGGGGCAGGAAAAATTTTCTATGGTAATTCGCTTACTACAAATATAAGTGTTGATTTTTCAGGAGGAGCTGCAGGAACAGTTATCGATAACCCAACTACTGGGAAATATGGTGCTACAGATAGCGAGCCGGGGAGTCCGACCAAAATAATAAAACTTCCGCTTACCGGTTTTTTATTTAATTCAATAAGTGAAAGTCATGCCGTTTGTTCAGGTGACAGGCCTGACTTGATTTCAGGATCTAACCCCCGGGGTGGAGACGGAATATTTACTTATTCCTGGGAATATAGTATAGATGGTAGTAATTGGACTTTGATTCCTGATTCTACACGTAAAGATTTAAAACCAGCGGCTTTAACCGATACAACGTATTATAGACGAATTGTTGAATCTGCTGGAATTATTGATATTAGCGCTCCCATAAAAGTTGATGTTCACGAATGGATCGTGGGAAATCATATCTACCCGGATGATACTATTTCTTGTATAGGGAATATGGCTGATACTATCACAGGAACAACTGTTCAAATTGGAGGTGATGGTATTTATAATTATTACTGGCAATCGAGTTTTGATACAGGAAATTGGAATATAGTGGATCAATTGAACGATACTGTTTGTTTGCCCGGAGAAGTTTTGGATACTACTTTTATAAGAAGAGTTGTTCAGTCCGGTGCCTGCTATGATACCAGTCGTTTAGTTCAGATAATTGGCTTACCTCAAATAGATAATAATAATATAGCTGATCATCAGGAAATATGTTTCGGCCAAATGCCTGAAGAAATTGTGGGTGAAAATCCAACCGGCGGATTAATGATTGCTGATTCCATAAAAATAACCTGGCAGAAAAAAGTTGAAGGACAAGATTGGAATACGATTGCAGATTCCTCCCGATTGAACTTCGCTCCGCCAAATTTGGTAGAAACTACTTATTACCGTCGCATGGTAGAATCCGACGAATGTATGGATATCAGCGATTCGGTAAAAATTAATGTTTTGCCATTAATTGATAATAACTTAATAACCAATAGTGCAACTATATTTACTTGCTACAATACCGAACCTGAAATGCTAAGTGGTGCCGAACCAAACGGAGGGGATAATGAATATCATTACCAATGGATTAGAAGTACAGATGGAATCGTTTGGGCTGAAATCACAGAGAATGGAGCAGGTAAAGACTACCAACCTGCTGCCCTTACTGAACAAACCTATTACAAAAGAATTGTTCGTTCCGGACAGGATAGTTGTTGTATAGACACAAGCAATATGATAACAGTTAATATCTATCCGCTTCCGGTTGCAGAAATTGCAAATGTTGTAGATACTGTTTGCAGCGGAGATGAAATTCAACTGCAGTTTAATATAAGTTCCGGACAGCAACCATATAGCCTTACATTTACCGATAATGATAATGTTACCACATTAAATAATATTAATACATCAGAAACAATATACGAGATATATCCAGAGACATCTGTTGGAAGCAATATTTTTGAATATACCCTTGATTCAGTATCTGATGCTAATGGATGTGTAGCAACTAATTTAACAGGACTTACAACTGTTGTTGTTTATGGTTGGCCGGAATCTGATGCTGGTTCCGATGCCGAGAATTGTATCTTATCGCACCAGATGAATGCAGATATTAGTTTAGGCCAAGGCATATGGACTCAGATTGCCGGTCCGGGAACCACCAGTTTCGATAATATTGCGCTGGCAACAACAGAATTGTCTGTTGATTTAGCTGGAGAATATCAATATCAGTGGAAAGAAGAAAATTGGAAATGTGCCGATTCTTCCGGGGTTAATATCGTAATGTACGAAAATGCTTATAATGTAGATGCCGGGACAGATACAGCCATATTTTTTGGACGTGAATATGAAATAAGAGGTTCTTATATAAATCCGGATAATATTCGTGAATTATTTTCGACATGGAGTATTGATAAAGGATATGGAAGTATTAATAATCCAGGTGATTCTATTACGCTTATCGATCGACTGGCAGATGAAAATGATTCTGGAATAAGGGTATTATGGACTATTGAAAAAGGGGTGTGCGAAATAATTACCGATTCAGTGAATATTAGCCTGCAGCCAATTTTTACCCCTACAGGGTTTACCCCTAATGGTGATGGAGTGAATGATTTTCTAACATTTACAGGACTTGACTTTGCCGATGAAAATGAACTGGTTATTTTTAACCGATGGGGAACGGAGGTTTTCGGACCAAAAGAATTTTCAAATAATCCGGGATGGGATGGGAAAAATCAGCAAGGGTATGATTTGCCCGAAGATACTTATTATTATATCTTAAAAGTGGTTACTATTGATCCTGAAACAAATAAACGAATTACGAATACCCATAAAGGGTTTATCGTTATTAAAAGGAATTAATGAATAAATATTATTTATTACATATCATTATTTGGTTGGGTTTTATTCTATTCCCTTATGGTGCTTTTACACAGGATGATAATGGAGTAAATGATGATTTATTAATAGGTCAACGCTATGAACCTGTATACAGCCAGTACGAAGTAAATGGATTAGCTATTAATCCTGCCTATACCGGAAGCCGGGAATGTTTTAGCAATATTATTTTGTATCGGAATCAATGGATGGGTTTTGAAGGAGCCCCGGTTACCCAAACCTTAAGCAGTCATGCTCCTTTTAAAGATGAAAAAAATGCAGCAGGTCTTTTTCTTTTTCATGAAAAAATTGGGGTCACCGATTATTACGAGATTTATGGTAATTATGCTTTCAGGTTTAGGCTGGGTGGCGGAAAGCTTTCGTTAGGGTTACGGGCAGGAGCAACTTTTTTTCAGGGAAATTATGCTGATATCAGTGCTGATCCTATGGGCATTAATAACGACATGCACTTAGAAAATGAGTCGGAAATACTTCCTAATTTTGGCGTTGGCGTTTATTATTATACCGATCGTTTTTTTGCAGGTGCATCAGTGCCAAAGCTTTTATCTTATAAATTAAGAGCCAGTGATAAAGTGATGTTATCAGATCCTGAGAACTATGATTTCTTGGTTTCTGCCGGAGTTTTACTTGGAAATTCAGACAGGATTAAATTTAAACCGACATTTATGTTACGTTATCGTTTAGATAATACCTTTCAAATTGATGCCGGAGGAAGCTTTATTATTGCTGAGGCATTATGGTTCGGGGGGGCGTACAGGCACACCAATGAGTTTGTAATAACCGCTGAATATCAGATAAATGAGCAAATTCGATTGGGTGGAGCTTACGATCTATCCATAGGAGAATTGGCCGGAAGAACAAAAGGTTCCATGGAATTTATTTTACGATATGACTTTAAATACAGAATTAGAGCAGTAAGTCCGAGATATTTCTAACATGAGAACAATAAAAAACATAGTATTATTTATTTTGCTTTTGGGCTTATCCTTACCCCTCAAAGGCCAGGATTATTCTATAAGTCAGTTGCCTTTTAATACTGAAAAATATCATGAGTTTGCACCTGTATATTTTCGCGGTGAAGTAGTATATTGCTCCAATAGAAAAAATACAATCTTTGTTACTTATCACGACGAACGTGAAGATCTCCCATTATTTGATATTTACCGTGTTGAAGAAGGTAGAGATGAATGGGGAGAACCTGAACTTTTTGACAAAACGTTTAAAAGTAACTTTAATGTAGGCCCTGTTACGTTTAATGGTACAGGTTCTGAAATATATTTTACACAAAATATCAAAACAAAGAAAAAAATAGGCAACTCTATTGACCGGGATAATAAGCTGGGTATTTTTTATTCAAAATTTAGCCGTTATCGGGGAGGATGGAACCAACCAACGCCTTTTAGGTATAATAGTACTGAGTACAGTGTTGCTCATCCTTCGTTAAGCGAAGACGAGCAATATTTATATTTTGTTTCCGATATGGAAGGAGGATATGGTGGTACGGATATTTATGTATGTAAATTAGAAGGTGATAGTTGGGGAGAACCTGTAAATCTGGGACCACAAATAAATACCGAAGAAAATGAATTTTTTCCTTTCATTCATAGTTCCGGAAGGTTGTACTTTTCTTCAGACGGACATGAAGGATTAGGGCGATTAGATATTTTTTATTCAGAAAAAGTAAATGGTGAATGGCATAAACCCATTGGAATGGACCCCCCCATTAATTCAAGATATAATGATTTTGCACTGGTAATTGATGCTTTTAAAAAAAGTGGGTTATTTAGTTCAGACCGCTCACGATTATCTGATGATATTTATTCTTTTGCTCCTTTATATCCAATGTTTGAAAATATTACTAAAATGCAGGAAAATGACCATTGCTATGTATTTTATGAAGAAGGAGCACAAAGTCTTGATTCTACTACTTTTGAATATCAATGGGTTTTTAGCGATGGTACTAAAATAAATGGTGAAGAGGTAGAACATTGTTTCGAATCAGAAGGGGACTATACCGTTGAACTTAATGTAATTGATGAAATTACCGGAGATGTATATTTTAATCAGGCTACGTACCAGTTGAAGATCGAAAATGTTAAACAAGTATATATTAATTCTCCTGATACTGTAATGGTGGGTGAAGAAATTCATTTCGATGGACGGCAAACAAATTTGGAAGACTTTGAGATTGCCCGATACTACTGGGATTTTGGTGATGGAAGAAAAACAAGAGGTGTTGAGGCTACGCATATCTATACCGCCCCCGGAAATTATATTGTACAGCTCGGTGTTGTTAGTAAGTCTGATAGAGAAGGGAACACAGAAAAACAAGGAGTGTATAAAAGTATTGTGGTTTTTGGACAAGGAAAAGATCGGCGGAGAGGAAATTAATTGTAAAGTATTCTGCGTATATTGCGAGTTAAATTGTAAAAATTGATTCTTTATGAAAAAAATAATATTTGCATCGTTATTTTTAATGGCTGGATTTCAATTAATAGCACAGCCTGTGCCGGCCGAAGATGAAAATATACCCCACCTTATGACTTTTGGTCCCAAAGCAGAAACATCGTGGGGTGATGATGATTTTTCACAAACTTTCTTCTTTGTTATCCCTGAGGAGCATACCAGTCCGTTTTTTATCAGGGTTTTTGATCCTGATGTAGGTGGAGAAGTTGATGAAATTAATGGTTTTTGGGATACCAAAGTATCTTATGCTATTTATGGAGGAGAAGGAGCTCATTCAAATGAAGACGCTCAGGGGGTTGATCCTGTTGGTAATTACCGAAGCGGGAACTTGTTGGCACAAAAAGTTTTTGGTGAAAATCCACGGTACGATAATAATTGGTACACTTTTGGCCCCTTTAACCCTACTGAGGGGGAACTGGTTAAGAAATACGGGGGATATATTTTTAAAATGATTTGTGAGGGAGTTGAAGGCGATGACGGGAATATGTATCGTTATTTTGTGAGCACATCACCTTCGGAGAATATCCGAATTGAAGGTGGCAATGCTTATGCCTATGAGTATAGTTTCAGGATGCACAATGATCCTAATGAGGTATCTCATATATACCCTTATATTGATGATCGCACCGTATCTGTTGAACAAAAGAATTTTGACTGGGATAATGATGGCATGATTCGGGTAGTTTCGGTTGCCCGACAAGGATTGTTGTGTAAAGCATCTGGTGATGACGTGTGGAATCAAAATCAGTTTAAAATATTAGATGAAGAAATTGGTACTTCTCTCGATTTTCAATTTATTAAACGTAAAAATCCACCCGTAAAAAATAATAATGTGGTGATCTCTGTAAAAAACCAATATGGTGAGCTTCTACCTTTCCATACAGTTCCAATTGGTGGTGTGCCTAAATATAAATATTCAATTGGTGTTAAAAAGAAAAACGATTAATCTGTTGTGTATATGGTTTACTCAAAAATAAAATATCTCGTAACTTTCTTTTCTTTGGTATTTTTTTGTCAATCAGGCTTTGGCCAAAATTATCAGTTTAAAGAATATAACATCGAAGAGGGGTTAAGCCACCCTTTTGTTTATACAATAAACGAAGATAAAAACGGTTTTCTATGGATAGCTACAGGCGAAGGGTTATGCCGTTATGATGGTTTTAATTTTATGGTGAGCAGAGCCGATGATACACTTACCAGTGGATTTGTAACATCCAGTTTTCTGGATGATAATGGGATTTTGTGGTTTGGACATAACTCAGGGGAAGTAACTTATTATGATGGAATGCATTTTAAACGTTTAGAAACGGATAATATTTTTAATAGTTCTATTACTGATATTGATGGAGCAAAAAGCGGGAATATCTGGATTGCCTCTCAAAATAACGGATTAATAAGGATAAATGAGAATTTTCAAATCGATTCTTTTCAACAGGCTTTCCAGGGTAAAATAGTGTATACTTTAAAAACAGTTGCTGATAATCAATTGTTTGTAGGAACAAGTAATGGATTGCAATTGTTTAGTATAACAGAAAATAGTCTTGAGCAAATGTATTCGGTTGATGAGTTATCTTATATATCTGTTCAAACGATTGATAAAGATGAAAACACTAATACTTTTTGGATAGGTACAGGAGATGCCGGTTTTTATGCATTAAAAAGCAAAGGTCAGTCTTTTGAATCATACGAATTAGTTAATACGGGCAAACAATACGGATTAGATTACGAAAATGTACAATCGATTACCCGGGATAGGGATGGTAGTTTATGGATTAGTACCTTTGGAAACGGTATCTACAGGATAAGTAATGAGGGACAAGATCAGGATGCCAACCCTACCGTTCATTATTCAACAAAAAATGGATTGTCGAATAACTTTATTAAACAGGTTTTTCAAGATTGGGAAGGTAATTTATGGATTGCAACCTATGGTGATGGATTAGCATATTATGTGAGCGAGGCACTTACTTTCTTATATCAGGACTTAGAAGCGTTGCAAGGAAATATACTTTCTCTCGAAGAGTCTGATAATTATTTATGGTTAGGTGGCGAAAATGTTATTGTAAAAGTGAATAAACACAATAACCAAACCGAAGTTATTGACCAATCAAATGGTTTGCCGGTTGATAAAATAACAAGCCTGTATTTAGATAATCATGATAATATATGGATAGGAACAGGGAATTCAGGAGTATACAAAATAAATTCCTCTGCAAATCAGGTTAACCTTATTTATGAATCTTCTAATTCGCTCGAAAATAATATTAATTGCATTGAAGGGTATAGCAACCGGGTTTATATCGGAACAAAAAACGGAGTTTTTGTTTATGATATTACAACCGGAAAACGAAAATTATACAATACTACACAGGGTTTACCTCACAATAACATTAAATGTGTATTTATCGATAACCAGAATAATGCCTGGATAGGAACAAAAAGTAATGGGGTTTTTGTTTTAAATGATTCATATGAATATACTATTGCAGGAAATGTTAAATTAGAATTTACCGCAATAACACAAGACACTGACGGTAATATATGGGCAGCAACCTATGGAGATGGGGTATTTAAATTTATAGAAGATACGATTAAGTATTTTTCAACAGATAATGGACTAAAATCCAACTATTGTTACAGCTTAATTGCTGATGATAAAGGAAAGATATGGGTTGGTCATCGTTTAGGAATGAGTAGTATAGATATTAATTCTGGTGAGATTGAAATTTTAGATAAAGATAAAGGTATTACCGGTGATTGTAATTATAATGCCATGCTTAAGCAAGATGACGGAGTAATTTTAACCGGAACAACCAATGGTTTGGTGAGATATGATGGTTCAAAAGACCAGGAAAATTCGCACCCTCCCAAAGTAGCTGTTACTGAGGTGTTATTTTCTGATAAACCGGTAGATTTTTCCAAACCGATTAATTTACCTTATCAAATTCATAAGCTAAGAATCAGATATATAGGTTTAAGTTATAGTAATCCGGAAGGTGTTACGTATCAATATAAGCTTGATGGGTATGATCTTGACTGGAGCGAACCGACAACAAACAGAGAAGCTTATTATCCAAGAGTTGAGGATGGAAATTATACGTTTATGTTAAAAGCATGTAACGCCGATGGATACTGTATTGAGGAACCTTTGCAAATTCAAATTAGTATACGTCCTCCATTCTGGAAAACCTGGTGGTTTATAACTTTATCTGTTATTATTGTTGTTGGAGCAATTTATTCTTTCTTCAAATATCGCGAAAAGAAACATAAACAGTTGCAGGAATATCTTGAAAAAGAACTTGCTGAAAGAACAAAAGAAGTGGTTGAGCAAAAGGAAGTTCTGGAAATTAAGAACCGTGATATAACCGATAGTATTAATTATGCCCAACGAATACAATCAAGTATATTACCTTCGATAAAAACAATAAACGAAAATTTCTCCGGAGCTTTTGTTTATTTCAGGCCCCGCGATATTGTGAGTGGTGATTTTTATTGGTATGATAAGGTCAATAATGATAAGTTTTTGATTGTTTGTGCCGACTCTACCGGTCATGGGGTCCCCGGCGCATTTATGTCGATGATTGGAACAACATTAATTAAAGATATATGTTTACGTAGCGATGTAGATTCACCGTCCGAAGTATTAAGAAGATTAGATAAAGAATTGCAAGGGACTTTAAATCAGAACGTTGAAGCTGAGCGAGCTAACGACGGAATGGATATTATCGTTTGCGAGATTGATGTTAATACCCACTATATGAGATTTTCATCCGCTATGCGTCCGTTAATTTTGTATAAGAATAAAGAGCTTCAATATGTTCGTGGAAATAAAGCATCCATTGGGGGTGATCCGAAAGCTGAAAAACAGTTTGAAAATATAGGTTTTCAGCTTGATGAAGGCGATATTGTGTATATGTTCTCCGATGGCTACCCCGATCAATTTGGTGGTCCAAGAGGCAAGAAGTTTAAAATGGACCGGGTGAAAAATATGTTGGCTGATGTTTGTGATAAGCCCATGGATGATCAACATCAATATGTTGCCAAAACTTTTAGCGAGTGGAGGGGTAAATTACAACAAGTAGACGATGTATTGTTTATGGGAGTTAAAATTTAACATCCTTCGTGTCCTCAATATTGATAATATTGTTAATAATGGCATAGATAGTTAAACCCGGAGCAGTTTTTATCCCTAGTTTCCGGGTTATATTTTTGCGGTGGGTAACAACTGTATGGCTGCTTATAAATAATTTATCTGCAATTTCTTTGTTGGTATACCCTAAAGCAATATACTTTACTATGCTTGCTTCACGGCTGCTTATTTCTTCCTGCTTTTTTTGTTTTTTAAGGGTTGACTGTTTTTTCTCTATTAAATGATTGATTTTTTTCAAAATGGTACTTTGTGTATCATTGTAGTAAATGATCTCAGCAAAAGGAAAGTTACTTATATCTTTATCAGGATTGCTAATTAAACCGATTGTACGGGTTTTACATACATTTTTTAATGTATCTTCGATTTTTTGTTTATAAAAAATATCCGGATTCAAAATAATAAAATCTGCATGCGTATTTTTTAAAATGTTATAAGCTTCATCTTCAGAATCTATACTGTGCAATATTTTTGTTGATGGGATTTTAGAAATTACTGCAGCCAGCCCTTTTCTTATCAGGAAAGATTGATCGCATATGATAAATGATAGATAAATCATGGGTTTATTTTTCTGAAAATTTTTTTCGAATGACACCTTCCATTGCCCTTATTTTGGGAACAAGCACTTTATCTTCAATTCGTGCATGATCATTTAAATCTTTCTCAAGCGTAAAAAGTTCATCAAGCAATTTGTTGCAAAGCTGAAAATTTTTAGGTTGTGGTAAATATTTTATAATAATATTCTTCAGATCAAATAGTTTCTCTTCAATATTATCATGCTCACTTTCAAATATATCAATCGAGTACTCTTCCATTAATTTAACCGTTTCTTTATCGATTTGGGGTGCATTAAATGCTTTTTCAATAGACAGTGTGTAAGGGAAGACTATCTTATCTTCACGCTGTGTATGATTTAACAGCTCTTGTTTATAATCGTTAAAAAAATTTGTCAGCAAATTAATATTATTTCTTTGTGTATAACAATTATGGGCCATCTGGTCCATTAATTGTTCTATGGCAGGAACCTTGACCTGGTGATAATAGTCGTGTGTTTTTTTTAAATAATCATTGATTAAAGCAATGGAAAAAGATTGAAGATGTTTTTTGGGAAAATAATCTTCGTTTATAAATGTATTGATTATCTCGAGAAAAAAATTGATATCCACCTCGTGCTTTTGGCAAACATCCTCAACAGATTTATCCCCAAAACCAAGTTCAATACCAAAGCGGTTTAAAACTGAAAGTGTACTGTAATTCATGTGAATTACATCGGCCATTTTGTTATCTTTTGTAATAATCATTTTATTGGTTTTTCAAATGATGTCATACTAACAATAGTATTAAATATTTGTTAAATCCATTCTGAAATAATTATTTCAGGAGTTGTCTCCGTATTGCTTTTGTGATTTTTCCGGTCGTAAATGTAAAAATCAAAGGTGAGGGTGTCGTGTTGAATATTGGTAAAATACAGTTTAATTTCAATTTCTCCCTTTAAATATTCGCGATAAACTCCACCTTCCATATAAGGAATGATGTAGCTTATGGTAGTATCTCTTATAAATTGGTTGTTGCGTTTATAAAATCGGGTAATAAAGGTATTGTAATTTTCTGCAGAGGTTGTATCGTCTGCAGATTCTGTATTAGGATCGTATCCAATATCTCCGTCACCATCTGCAAAGGTAAATTTTAACCGGCCGATAATATTTTCAAATCCATTTTCTGTTTCTTCAGCCAAGGTAAAACTTTTAAAACTTATCTCCGGGCTATCTGAATACTGTTCTTCTTTTTCGCATGATATCAAAAAAAATAATAATATGAATATGTTCAAAACTTTTGTCTTCATATTTCTTTATTTTTTTCTCATATAAACTTGTACAGGAGCCCCTGTGAATTTAAAATGCTCACGTAGTTTGTTTTCTAAAAAACGTTTGTAAGGGTCTTTTACATATTGCGGTAAATTACAGAAGAATGCAAAAGACGGGTAAAATGTATTTAGCTGAGTAACATATTTAATTTTTACAAATTTCCCTTTTACCGAAGGTGGGGGGTAGTTTTTGATTTCTTCGAGCATTATCTCATTAAGTTTTGATGTACTTATTTTTTTCTTCCGATTTTCATAAACGTTTTTTGCTTCTTCTAAAACTTTATGTATACGTTGTTTATTAACAACCGAAGTAAATATAACAGGAACATCAGTAAAGGGGGAAATTTTTTGTTTTACTTGTTCTTTATATATTTTGGATGTATTATTTTCTTTCTCGATTAAATCCCATTTATTGATTAGAATAACCAGTCCTTTTTTGTTTTTTTGAACGAGTTTTAAAATGTTAAGGTCTTGTGATTCAATACCGTGTGTTGCGTCTATCAATAATAAACATACATCTGCTCTTTCAATGGCTCTGATAGAACGCAATATTGAATAATATTCCAGATTTTCGCTTACTTTTCCTTTTTTTCTTAATCCGGCAGTATCAACAATATAAAAATCGTGACCAAATTTTATATACTTTGTATAGATTGAATCTCGTGTAGTACCTGAAATGGGTGTTACAATATTTCTTTCTTCTCCAATGAGTGCATTGATTAGCGATGATTTACCTACATTTGGTTTTCCTACTACAGCATATTTAGGGATATCGTCTTCATCCTCTTCGTCGTTTTTTACATTTTTTATTTCGGATACTAGTTGATCAAGTAGTTCTCCTGTTCCGCTTCCGTTAATTGCCGACACACAAATGGGTTCACCCAGTCCGAATTTATAAAATTCATTTGAGTCCAAAATTCGTTGGTTATTATCTACCTTATTTACTGCCAGAAATACTTTTTTGTTTGTTTTTCTTAATATTTCGGCCATTGCTTCGTCGAGGTCAGTAATTCCACTGGTAACATCAACCAAAAAAATGATAATATTAGCTTCGTCTATGGCAATATTTACCTGCTTTCTTATTTCTTCCTCAAAAATATCCTCCGAGTTTCGGACATACCCACCGGTATCTATTACCGAGAATTCTTTTCCGGCCCATTCTGATTTGCCATATAACCTGTCGCGGGTAACACCACTGGTTTCGTCAACAATAGCCAGTTTGGTTTCTGTTAAACGGTTAAATAATGTCGATTTACCGACATTAGGCCTTCCTACAATTGCAACAATCATTTTTATCAGGTATTAATAAATTAATTTTTCTAAAATCTTATCTAGTTGTTCAGTAATCTCTTCTGCCTCTTTAATGAGTTCATTTTTTCGGGTTTCCAGCGTCTTTTCTTTAAGTTTATCCAGTTTTTTTAACTGTTTACTGCTCATCATGGCTTTATTATGGCATTCTCGCAAATTGTTGGCAAAATCATCGTTTTCTTTCGAGTCCATTGCCGCAATAAATTTAAGCGAAACTGCTCCCATATCCTGTTTTAATTCCCGGGTGTCCATATCCAACCCGGGATAGTTTTTGTCAATACTTTTTATAAAACCAATCCCCTGAACGGAAAAATTGTAAGTTTTCTTTTCGAGTTCCTGCATATCTTTAATTTATTGGTTGTAACCAAAATCTTTTAAGTTACTTTCTTTGTCTCGCCAGTCTTTGCTTACCTTGACAAATAATTCGAGAAACACCTTTTTTCCAAAAAACTGTTCAATATCTTTGCGTGCTTCTGTCCCTGTAATTTTTAGCGCTTGTCCTTTATGTCCGATAATAATTCCTTTTTGCGAAGGCCTTACTACATTAATAGTCGCCCCAATGCGTAGAAGGTTGTCCGTTTCAACAAACTCTTCTATGACAACTTCTACCGAGTAAGGAATTTCTTTTCGGTAATTGTATAATATCTTTTCGCGAATAATTTCCGATACAAAAAAACGTTCAGTTTTATCAGTAAGCGAATCTTTAGGATAATAGGCAGGCCCTTCGGGTAATAACTCTAATATCCGTTTAAAAACCTGGTCCAGGTTAAAATTTTTAGTTGCTGATGCCGGAACAATTTCGGCTTTAGGTAATATTTTTGACCATTTATCAACCAATATCTCCAACTCCTCCTGGTTCGAAAGGTCTATTTTATTAATTATTAAAATAATAGGTGCTTTGGTTTGTAAAAGTTTATCGATGTATTGTTGATTTTTGTCTAACTTTTCAACTACATCTGTAACATATAGAAAAATATCTGCATCTTCGAAAGCACTGCCTACAAATTGCATCATTTTTTCCTGTAATTTGTAGCTTGGTTTTAAAATTCCAGGGGTATCGGAATATACAATCTGATAATCATCGCTATTTACAATACCTAAAATTCTATGGCGTGTTGTTTGCGCCTTTGGTGTGATGATAGATAATTTTTCACCAACCATTTGGTTCATAATGGTTGATTTTCCTACGTTTGGATTACCAATGATATTTACAAAACCTGATTTATGAGGCATAAAAATAAACTTTAATTAATTTACAAAGATAAGAGATTTTTTGGCTAAAGCGTTAGATAAAATTTTGTTATGCAGCATGATTTATAATCCAATGGTTAATGATAGTTTATAAGCAAAGTTCTTAGCTGTTTTCTCGAAAGCATATGGACCGTATCGATAAAATACTCCAAATCCATATCCTACAAAGGAGTGGTGTAAAATAGTATTGATTAATAATCCGCATTCATAATACCCTTTTTTAAATGATTTTACCGGTATTGAATATCGATCTTTCTCGCTTTCTAATAATCCAAACCCAATATTATTTACTATAGATATCTTAGGTTTAGATAGTTGGTTTTTAAATAAATGATGTCTGAAATCGTGTTTAAAAAAGACAGAAAAAAAGCGGCTGGCATAAAATTCGTTCATACGCATGGTTCTGAAACTGTTGTTGACTTCTAAACTAAATGGTTGATAACTTCCATGCCCATTGTAAAGTTTGGTTACCGGGGTTTTTCCTTCCATTATACCTCCGACTAATGTTATTCTGCTGTGTCCCAGGATTTGGGTCTTTATCGATTGTGAGATTTTTGCTTCGTATTTAATATAGTTAAATTCTCCTCTTAACCATTGGCTCCCTTTGGTAATATTGGCATAAAGTACCGGATATTGGTAGCCATACAAGTTGTTGTTTTTTATAGTGTGCTTTAATTGTCCGTTAAAAGCATACCGGAATTGTATCCCAATTTCGTTAAACCCATATTCATTCGTAGCCGTTGTTATAATATCGTTATTACTAAAAGAATAGTTGTTGGTAATAAATGATTGATTAAAGAAAAGGTTAGTCTTTAAATGTTTTAAGCTGGTGAAACTGTATGATACTTCAAGCTTTTCTTCTAAATCCATCTCTTGGATCATAAATTTTCGATAAAATGCAGAAGAAGAAAAATCAATAGATTCCAGAAAATAGTAACCTCCTGTTTCTTTTACATCATTAAAATATGAAAAACGAAGTTTGCTTTCGGATGGTTGGTGCAGGTTCAATATTAAATCCCCTCCATATTTCCAAGTTTCATCAGCAAAACCATATCCAAAATATCCACCTACAGAAAAAATTGATGATATCCTTTCATTAGTAATTATACCAAAGCCTAACCGCAAACCTTCTTTGTTATTATAATCGATAATTTTATTAAGGGGTAGATCGAAATAGTTGAGTGGAACAATACCATTACTTATAATCTCTAATTTTTTTATTTGTCGTTGTTTCTTGAGGCTATCAACTACCTTGTGGATTTTCTGTTCTGTTAGTGGAATTATTTGTGCTTTCGATGTGTCTTTATTATTCGCATGTTGGGGTAGATTTTGTATTTCCACCGCAGGTTTATCTTGTTGAAATGACGGATTAATTTTTAGGTCGGCAAAGGTTTGTATGCTCTTAACAGCCAGCCCCTGGTGTTTTTTAAAGGTAATGTCTGTAGTCCTCTTTTGGGGAAAATATTGCCTTTTATTAACCCATTTATAGGCTTGTTGTATTTTTAGCGATATTCGTTGTTCGTTCACCGGGCTTTTTGCTATTATATTCTGAATAGTATAACTTTTTTTGTTTACTCTGAATGACCCTTTAAGTCCATATAAATTATCTTTTTCAGGATAGAATGAAATGATATAAATAGAATCGGTTTGTTTCGTGTAAAGAGTATCTTTTATAAAAAAATTGTACAAGGTTATATTTTCTTTATGTAAAGGGTTAGCAAACTTTTTATCTAAAAGGCTTAGGTATTTATTATCAAATGAAAAAGCTTCTATTTGCGATGTTATTAAAGATATTATCGGATCAGGGTCACCGGTTATATTAGATGATAAAATCTTTTCATTGTATTTATCCGGATTTGAGTGTCTTATTTCTTTTATGCTTTCCATGGTAAACAAATCCTGAGTCCGGGGTAGCTTGTCTGTATTACTTTCTAAATCAAATGGAGGGTGTTTTTTTGTTGGCCTGGAAAAGATTATCTTATGGTATGATTTACAAGAAAAAGAATGATTTTTTTTAAGATTACCTTCATCTTTAGTTTGAATAATTTTTTCAATTAGTTGGTAAGCCGCGATATTATTATGTGATATAGTGTCTTTTTTCCAACCCCGGGATTTATAATTATTATCGTCTTCGTGACAAGAATTTGTTTTGTTTTTGAATTCCCGTGATAATAGTTGTCCGTTGACTAAAAAAATAAGCACTAAATAAGAAAGGATTTTTTTGGTCATTGATATCCTTTTTCTAATTGTAATTAGTTATCCACAGAAAATAATGCTATCTAATCAATCAAATGATTTTCGTTTAAGATTAGAAATTTCAAGAGGGGTAAGAAATCTCCATTTCCCTCTCGGGAGATTTTTTTTGGTTAGTCCCGCAAAATAAACACGGTCCAGTTTTTTTATTTTATATCCTAAGGATTCAAAAATACGACGGACAATTCTGTTTTGCCCAGAATGTATCTCAATGCCTATCTGAGTTTTATCATCTTCTTCAACATAACTTATGGCATCAGCTTCAATATAATCTTCGTCCAGCTGCATACCTTCTACAATTTGTACCATATGTTGTTTGGTAACGTCTTTATCCAGAACAACGTGGTATATTTTTTTCTTTTTATACTTTGGGTGTGTCAGCTGTTTGGTAAGTTCACCGTCATTGGTTAACAGTAAAACACCGGTAGTATTTTTATCCAGTCGTCCAACCGGATATACCCTTTCGGGACATGCATTTTTTACCAGATCAATTACTGTTCTGCTGGCATGTTTGTCTCTGACTGTTGAGATAACATCTTTCGGCTTATTTAGTAGAATATATACCTTCTTTTCGCGGCTTACTGCTGTGCCTTTATAACGAACAACGTCTTTTGGTGAAACTTTAACACCCAGTTCGGTTACTTTTTCACCATTAACCGTGATGAACCCTTTTTGAATTAAATCATCTGCTTCGCGGCGCGAACAAACTCCGGAATTGGCAATATACCGGTTAAGTCTTATGGGTTCATTAAATCTCTTAGGGTTTTCCCCGGATTTTTTATATGATTTGGTTGATTTATCAAATTTTCTTTTTGGATTAGTCGATTTTTTATTTTTTTTATTTTCCATGTCTCTGCTCTAATGGTTTAAATGATAGGTGTTTTAATGCTTTCTGCAAAGTTAATATAAATATTGGTCGTTGATATTCATTTTGGACATTATATTACTGATTTTAAACTTTTCTTGTTAAAATGTTTTAAAATATCTTTCAAATAAAAGGAATTATCTATCTTTAATGAATTTTTTAAACGAAGAAATCCAAAAACAGTCAAAGATATTATGACCTTAATTAAATCAATATCAGGAATACGAGGAACAATAGGCGGTAAATCCGGTGAAGGATTAAGCCCGCTCGATACAGTAAAATTTGTTTCAGCTTATGGTCAGTGGGTTATTAATAAACAAAAAGACCGAAAGTGTAAGGTTGTTGTGGGCCGTGATGCCCGAATATCTGGCCCAATGGTAAATAATATTGTGGTTGGTACACTTATGGGGATGGGGATTGATGTAGTAAATATCGGATTGGCTACCACACCAACTACAGAAATTGCCGTAACCGAAGAACAGGCACAAGGCGGAATTATTTTAACAGCAAGTCATAACCCAAAGCAGTGGAATGCCCTAAAATTATTGAACGAGAAAGGTGAGTTTCTGTCAGCTAAAGAAGGTGAATGGATATTGCAATTAGCTGATGAAGAAAATTTTATGTATGCACCGGTGGATGATTTAGGTCAACTTACTGAACGCAATGATTTACTTGATAAACACATACAAAAAATTATAGATTTACCATTGGTAGATGCACAAGCGATTAAAAAAGCAGGTTTTGTTGTTGCCATTGATGCAGTTAATTCGGTGGGAGGGATAGCTATCCCCAAATTATTACAAGCATTGGGTGTAAAAGAGATAATTGAATTATACTGCGATGTAACAGGCGATTTCCCACATAATCCTGAACCTATACCCGAGCATCTGACCCAAATTTCCCAAGTTGTTAAGGAAAAAAAGGCACACGTGGGATTTGTTGTGGATCCGGATGTAGATCGTTTGGCGATTATTAACGAAGACGGAACTATGTTTGGCGAAGAGTATACATTAGTAGCGGTTGCCGATTATATCCTAAAACATAAAAAAGGAAATACCGTTTCCAATCTTTCATCATCTCGTGCTTTACGCGATGTTACCGAAAAATACGGAGCAAGCTACTTCGCTTCGGCAGTGGGCGAAGTAAATGTGGTAAAAAGCATGAAAGATAAACAGGCTGTTATCGGGGGAGAAGGAAACGGAGGAGTTATTTACCCCGATTTACATTACGGTCGTGATGCATTAGTTGGTATTGCATTATTTCTTACACATTTGGCACACACCGCAAAATCATGTTCGACCTTAAAGAAACAATATCCTCAGTATACAATCGTTAAGAATAAAATGCAATTAACACCTGACTTAAATGTGGATAAAGTTTTACAAGCAGTTGAAAAAGCGTATGCACAACATGATGTGATAACTGTGGATGGAGTGAAAATTGAGTTTGAGCATGGATGGGTGCACCTTCGAAAATCGAATACTGAACCTATTATCAGGATATATGCAGAAAGTAAAAATGTAGATACTGCAAACCAGTTGGTAAATGAAGTGAAAGCTGAAATAGAAAAAATTATTTAATTTATATACACAAAAAATGAAACGTAAGCATTATATTTTAATTATTTTATCGGTACTTGTAATTGTTGTCATTGTATTATTAAGCGCTGGAAAAGAACAACAACAGCAGCAACTTAAAGTAGATGTTGAGCGCGGGAAATTTGAAATTCTGGTAACTGTTACTGGTGAGTTGCAAGCCATAAGTTCGGTAGACATTATGGGTCCATCAGAGTTAAGAAATAGCCGGAGTATTCGTATTAGAGATATTAAAATTCAGGATTTGATTCCCGAAGGAACTGTTGTTGATTCAGGGGATTATGTGGGAGCGCTTGATCGGTCGGAAGTAGGAACCACATTAAAGGATTTTGAAGATGAATTGGAAACCGTAGAGTCGCAATATCTTAAAACCTCGTTGGATACAACCATGCAGTTGCGAGAGTTAAGAGACCAGCTGGTAAATTTAAAATTTTCGTTAGAAGAAAAACAAATTGTGTTGGATCAAAGTAAATTTGAGCCTCCGGCAACTATCAGGCAGGCAAAAATTGATCTTGAAAAAGCACAAAGAGCATATGAACAAGCAAAAGATAATTATAAATTAAAAGAACAACAGGCCAAAGCCAATATGCGAGAAGCTACCATTGAACTTGAAAAAGCACGCCGAAAAGTTCAGGAATTAAAAAATGTACTTAATAAATTCACCATTTTTGCTCCACAGGGAGGGATGGTAATCTATAAAAAAGAATGGAATGGACAGAAACGGAAAGTTGGATCGATGATTAGTCCATGGGATCTTACGGTGGCTACTTTGCCCGATTTGTCTGAGATGTCATCGAAAACGTATGTTAATGAAATTGATATCAGTAAAGTGAAAGAAGGACAAGAAGTAAGAATTGGAGTAGATGCATTCCCTGATAATAAATATACAGGTGTGGTGGATGAAGTAGCAAATATTGGCGAACAATTGCCTAATACAGATGCTAAAGTTTTTGAGGTAGTTATTAATGTAGACCAGACAGACAGTATTATGCGGCCTGCAATGACAACCAGTAACCAGATTATTACCGAGGTATATGAAGATGTGTTATATATTCCTTTGGAAGCTCTTCATAACCAGGATAGTTTAACGTATGTATATACTACATCACATAAAAAGCAGGTTGTTGTCCCCGGGGCATCGAATGAGAATTATATCATAATTGAACAAGGTATAAAAGAAAATGATGAAGTATATCTTTCCGTACCCGAAAATATGGATAAATTTAAGCTTTCAGGTGAAGAGTTAATCCCGGTATTGCAGGAACGTGAACGGCTGGAAAGGGAAAAGCAGGATAACAGCAAAAAAGAAGAAAGAGCAGAAGAAAGGCCAATGGCAGGTAAAAGAAAAAAACGTTAACCATTTGAATGATGTTTAGAAGATATTTTCATGATATAGAAATAGCTGTTGAATCCCTTATGGATAATAAGTTGAAATCAGTTTTGACTGCATTAGGGATTATTTTTGGTACAGCTGCCGTTATTAGTATGTTAGCTATTGGAAGTGGAGCACAGCAGGAAATACTCGAGCAGATAAAAATGGTTGGCGTGAATAATATTGTAGTTACACCCGTTGTAGATCTTACCGAAGGAGAAAATGGTGAAAGTGGAGGAGGCAATGAAAATGGTGAATCGAAAAAAAATAAATTTTCTCCGGGTTTAACCATGGATGATCTTTATGCCATTAAAGATATTGTCCCGTCAGTTAATAAAATTACCCCCGAAATTGTGGCCAATTCGTATGTTATGCAAAGTGGTAAAAGGGTTGCTGCTAAGGTAATTGGTGTAGAAAATGATTATTTCGATGTGTATAATATTAATCTTGAAAAAGGAAATTTTTTTAGCGAAAGGCAGGTAGAAAAAGGATTGCCCGTTTGTGTGATCGGAGCTAATATTAGTGCTAAAGTATTTAGTGATGTGGATCCTTTAAATCAATACCTTAAATTTGGACATGTATGGCTAAAGGTAGTGGGAGTACTCAAAAAAACAGATGTAAATCTCTCGGCTGCTGAAAATATGGGCGTAAATATAGTAAATGATAATGTTTATATCCCGGCACAAACCATGTTGCTGCGCTATAAAAACCGGGCGTTGGTTAATTCAAAAAGCTTGCAGAGTGGTTCAGCAAAGGGTGGCCGTTTCTTTTTTACATTTTCCGGTGGACAGGAAGAAAAGTCGTCCAATTATAACCAGTTAGATAAAATTATTGTGCAGGTAAAAGAAACCGAGCAACTGACAACTACAACCGAAATACTGAGCCGAATGCTTTTTCGCAGGCATATGGAAGTGAAAGATTACGAAATAACGGTACCCGAACTTTTACTCAAGCAACAACAGCGCACCAAAGATATTTTTAATATAGTACTTGGGGCTATTGCCAGCATCTCGTTGATTGTCGGGGGGATTGGAATTATGAATATCATGTTTGCTACTGTGATGGAGCGGATCAAAGAAATTGGCATCCGCCTGGCTTTGGGAGCCAAAAAAGCTGACATAATTGCTCAGTTTCTTTCCGAAGCAATATTGATAAGCGTTTCGGGAGGACTTATTGGCGTGTTATTGGGAATCGTACTATCCAAACTTATTACCAAATTTGCCGGTATATTAACCATTGTGTCACCTGGCGCTGTAATTATTGCTTTTGGAGTAAGTGCTGTAATAGGTGTTATTTTTGGGTTCTCGCCCGCAAAAA
>Ga0102943_1000161_pt1 | contig 46560 bp, 40 predicted proteins | sample SalPonC_black_MG_FD_78174 | JGI IMG/M metagenome (GOLD analysis project Ga0102943, IMG submission 78174) | Salt pond soil microbial communities from South San Francisco under conditions of wetland restoration - Salt Pond MetaG... | ecosystem: Environmental > Aquatic > Marine > Intertidal zone >...
CCCCGGCCCGGCCTATGTCCTGACCGAACATCGCTTCGCGCTTCCGGAGGATCCGGGCGGACCGCCCCCGATCGTGCCCCCGGCTCGGGACCTCGGGTCGCCGGTGGGCGAGACGGCGCGGGCGGAAGGCATCCTCGCCGCCGAGGCGGAACTGCGTCGGCGGCTGCGGCGCACCGGGCGGCCCTGGGCGGAGACGCCGCGGCGGCGCGCGGTGGCGGATCCCGAGACCGCGACGCTGACGGTGGAGACCGTGGTCGAGCCCGGTCCCTACGCGCGCTGGGGCGGGCCTGACGTCGAGGGTCTCGAGCAGGTCGAGCGCGACCACGTCGCGAGCTACGTGCCCTGGACCGAGGGCGAGCCGGTCGACGTCGACGACCTCGGCGCCTATCAGCGCTCGCTGACGCAGACCGATCTCTTCTCGACCGTCGTGGTCACGCTGCCGGAGGCCCCGCCTCCGGTCGGCCCCGACGGCGTCGTCGTGGCGCCGGTGGGCGTGATCGTCGAGGAGGGCCCGCGCCGGTCGGTGAACGCGGGCCTGCGCCTCGACACCGAGGTCGGACCGCTGGTGCGCGGCGGGTTCCTGCACCGCAACCTCTTCGGCGCCGGCGAGCGGCTGACCGTCGACGCCTATCTCGGCGTCACCGAGCAGCGCCTGAACGCCGGGCTCGCCAAGCCGCAGTTCCTGCGCGACGGCCAGGAGCTGCGCTTCGGGGCCGAGGCCCGGCACGAGGAGACCGACGCCTACGACGAGACCGCCTTCACCCTCGCCGGCGGCATATCGCGGCGACTGACGCCGGAATGGACGGTGGGCGCCGGCGGGCTGCTGGAGATCGCCGAGATCAACGACCGGGGCGACGATCAGACGGTGGAGCTGATCGGCCTGCCGACCTTCGTCACCTACGACGACACCGACGATCCGCTGAACCGCACCGACGGGCTGCGGGGCGAGCTGCGGCTGACCCCGTTCCAGGGCGTGATCGACGGCGACGTGAAGCCGTTCTTCGTGGCGGACGCCAATCTCGCCGCCTACCGCACGGTCTACGAGCCGCAGGGCGTCGTCCTCGCCGCGCGCACGCGCTACGCGACGATCTTCGCCGACGAGCTGGCGGACGTTCCGGCGCCGCGGCGGCTCTATGTCGGCGGCGGCGGCTCGGTCCGCGGCTATCAGACCCAGATGGTCGGACCGCTCGACGCCCGGAACGATCCCGTCGGCGGGCGCTCGGCGTTCGAGCTGGGCGCGGAGGTGCGCACGCGCATCCAGGGCGACATCGGCGGCGTCGCCTTCCTCGACGCCGGCGCCGTCTCCCGCGACGTCGTCATCGATTTCGGCGCGGGTCTCAGGTATGCGGCGGGCGTGGGCTTTCGCTACTACTCCCCGGTCGGACCGATCCGGCTCGACGTCGCCTTCCCGCTGAACCCGCGGGACGTCGACAACACGTTCGAGGCCTATTTCTCCATCGGGCAGGCGTTCTGATGCGGCCGGCGGCGCTCTTCCTCGCGATCGCGCTGGCGCTGGTCCCGGCGGCCGGCGGCGCGCAGATCTCGATCCTCGGGCTGAAGAACTCGCTGGTGCAGTTCGTGCTGCGCCAGATCTCGGTCGAGGGCGAGTTCGAGGTGACGGCCGAGGGGGTGGAGGAACCCGAGGACGGCGTGACCGAGCTCGTCGGGGTCGCGGTGGCGGATTCGCAAGGGGTCTGGCTCAGGGCCGAGGGCGTGGCCCTGAGCTGGAACGCCCGGCGCATCCTGCGCGGCGAGCTGGAGATCGACTCGCTGGTGGCGCGCGGGCTCGAGGTCCTGCGCCGGCCGATCCCGCCCGATGTGACGGTGAAGGAAGACTCGGAACTCGGCGAAGCGAGCTTCGATCCCTTCGCCTGGCCGCGCCTGCCGATCACGACGCGGGTCGAGGAGATGCGCCTCGACGACGCCTTCCTCGCCGAAGGCGTGATCGCCGCTCAGTCGCTGAGCTTCGACGCCAGCGGGCGCTTCCGCGACGAGGGCGAGGCGCAGGCGCTCCGGCTCGACGTGACGCGCACCGACGCGGTCGAGGGCCGGATCCTGCTCGACTACGCGCGTCGCTTCGACGACGAGTCCCTCGCGCTGACGCTGGAGGCGCGCGAGGCGGCCGGCGGCGTGGTGGCCGAGATCGCCGGGCTGCCCGAGGGCGCGGCCTCGGAGGTGACGGTCGAGGCGTCGGGCCCGCTGGCGGACTGGTCGCTGGATTTCGACGCGCGGACCGAGCGGATGATCGCCGCCACGGGCCGGGCGCGGATCGACGCACGGGCGCCGATCTCCGTCGTCGCCTCGGCCGAGGTGCGCCCGGGCGAGGCCCTCGATCCCGGCGTGAAGGCGGCGCTGGGCGAGGTCGCGCGGCTCGATCTCGACGTCGCCGAGGGCGAGGACGGCGTGGTGCGCATCCGGCGCGGCGAGATCGACTCGCCGGGCGTTCAGGCTCGGGCGTCGGGGACCTTCGACCGCGCCGCGGGGGTGATGGACTTCGACCTCGTCGTCGCGGCGCTGGCCCCGCTGGCCGAGGCCGTGCCCGATCTCGACTTCTCCCGCGTCGCCTTCGACGGGCGGCTCGAGGGGCCGCTCGACGGATTCGAGGCGGCCGGGCGGATCGACGTGGAGGGGCTGGCGACGGCGCCGGCGGACCTCGCCGACGGCGCCTTCGACGCGACCGTGACGCGGACCGGCGAGGCGATCGCCGTCGCGGCCGAGGGGCGCGCCGAGGGGCTGCGGCTCGACCGGCTGGGGCCGGACCTGCTGGGCGCCCCGGCGCTGACCCTGGACGCGCGCTGGGATCTCGCCGCGGAGGCCGGGACGCTCAGGCGCCTCGCGCTGGAGTCCTCGGCGCTGAGCCTCGAGGCGGAGGGTTCGGTGGATGTCGCCGGCAATTCGGCCTCGCTGGACTACCGGGTGTCGACGCCGGAGCTGACGCCGATCGCGGCGGCCTACGACGTGGAGGCGTCGGGCCGGTTCGAGGCGACCGGCGGGCTCGAGGGCCCGCTCGACGCGCCGCGCATCGCCGGGCGCGCGGCGCTCGAGGGCGTGACGCTGGCCGGCGAGCCCTGGGGCGGCGTGGCGCTGGAGCACGCGGTCGGCCTGCGGCTCTCGCCGGAGGCGACGCCGGCGCCGGGCGCGGCGGACGTCCCGGTCCCGGCGCAGGACGAGACGGCGGCCGGGCGCATCGCGCTGACGGCGGAGGGCTCGCCCTACGGGCCGGCCTCGGTCGAGACGCGCTTTCGTCTCTCCGAGGGGACGCTGCGGGTGGAGGATCTGACGGCCGAGGCGCTCTCGGCCCGGCTGACCGGTGCGCTGACCGCGGATCTGGAGGCGGGGACGGCGGAGGGCTCGGTGACGCTGAGCGCCGAGGACCTCGCCCCGGCGGGGGAGCGGCTGGGCCTCGATCTCGCCGGGTCGGCGCAGGCGCGCCTGACGCTGACGGCGGAGGACGGCCGGCAGGACGCCGCGGTCTCGGCCGAGGTCGAGGACCTCGCGGCGATGGGCGCGGAGGCCGGGCGGCTGACGCTGGAGGCCGACCTGACCGACCTGACCGGGGCGCCTTCGGCGGAGGCCGAGCTCGCCGCGACCGAGCTCGCCTACCCGGAGGCCGAGGCGCGGGTCGCCTCGCTTTCGGGTCGGATCACGGGCGAGGACCTCGTCGCCGCGCCCCGGGTCGACTTCGACCTCGCGGCCTCCGGGATCTCCGCCGCCGAGGCGCGGGTGGCCGAGGCCTCGCTGGCCGGCGACGCGGCGGACCTGCTGGGCGAGCCCTCGGTCCGCTTCCGGCTCCGCGCGGCGGAGATCGCGGCGGGCGAGGCGCGGCTCGCGAGCCTGACGGCCGAGGGCGAGGCCACGGATCTGACCGGCGCTCCCGCGGCGACGCTGGAGGCGACGGCGGAGGACCTCTCGGCCGGCGAGGCGACGATCGACGTGGTGCGCGCCGGCCTCGAGGCGCGGGACCTGACCGGCGCCCCGGAGGCCGACTTCGAGGTGACGGCCGAGCGCATCGAGGCCGGCGGCGCCGCGGTGGCGAGCGTGCGGGTGACCGGCGCCGCGGCCGACCTGACCGGCGCGCCGACCCTCGATTTCGAGGCGCGCGCGGAGACGTTGTCGGCCGGCGCGGCGGAGGTGGCGGTGCTGCGCGCCGAGGGGGCGTTCCGCGACCTGATCGCGGCGCCCGCCGGCAGCCTGACGGCGACGGCCGAGCGCATCGCCGCCGGCACGGTCCGCGCGCGGGAGGCGACGCTCGAGGCGGAGGGCGCCGATCTCCTCGCCGCCCCCTCGGGCGAGGCCCGGCTGGCGGCGCGCGGCGTGCGGATCGGCGACGCGGCGCGGCTGAACGCGGTGCGCCTCGAAGCCGGGGGCCGGGCCGAGGCGCTGACCGTCTCGCTGAACGCGCGCGGCACGCTCGACGGCGACGAGCCGCTGCGCCTGACCGGCGAGGCGGCGGGCGCGCTCGCCGGCGAGGACGCGGAGTTCACCGTCTCGACCTTCAGGCTCCGGGCCGGCGAGGCGCGCCTCGGTCTCGACGCGCCGCTGACGCTGCGCCGCGCGGACGGGGTGACGCGGGCCGAGGGGATCGACCTCTCGCTGCCCGGCGGCGGCCTCACGGGCGAGGCGGCGCTGCATCCCGACGGGCTGGTGGCCGATCTGCGCCTCGCCTTCGCCGACCTCGCGCCGCTGGCGGACCTCCTCGACGCGCCGATCGCCCAAGGCGCCCTCGAGGCGACCGCGAGGCTCGACGCCCGGCCGGGATCGGCCGACGGGGCGTTCGACCTCTCCGGCACGGGCCTGCGCGTCGACGGCGCCCCCGAGGCGGTCGGCGACCTCGCGCTCGAGGCCTCGGCGCGCTGGAACGGCCGCCGCCTGCGGGCCGACGGCGCGCTTTCGGGCGACTTCGGCGAGCCGGCGCGCGTCGAGGCGACTCTGCCCCTGCGCCCGGCGGGTCTCCTGCCGGCGCCGCCCGCGGACGCGCCGATCGAGGCCGCGCTGGTCTGGTCGGGCGAGATCGGGGAGATCTGGGCGGCGGTGCCGGCCCCCGACCACCTGCTCTCGGGCCGGCTCGACCTCGACCTCCGGCTCGTCGGGCGGCTCTCGGATCCGCGCCCCGCCGGACGCGTCGAACTGACGGGCGGCGCCTACCAGAACCTCGAGACCGGCACGATCCTGACCGACCTGACCGTTTCCAGCCGCCTGCGCCGCGGAGGCGGGCTGGAGCTCTCGGTCTCGGCCGACGACGGCTCCGGCGCCCCGGTGCGGGCCGAGGTGGCGCTGGAGGGCGCGACGGTCTCGGGCGCCCTGACGACCGAGGAGGCGGTTCTGGTGCGCCGCGACGACGTGGTCGCCGCGATCTCGGCCGACATCTCCGTCGAGGGTCCGGTGACGGAGCCGCTGATCTCCGGCGAGGTGCTGATCGACCGGGCCGAGGTGCGCCTGGTGCAGACCGGCGCGCCCAGCCTGCCCGAACTCGGCGACGTCGAGATCAAGGGCGCCCCGCCGCGGGAGGAGGAGACGGACGCCGACGGCGGCCCGCGGCTCGACCTCGCCGTCCGCGCGCCGCAGGACGTCTTCGTGCGCGGGCGCGGGCTGACCTCGGAGTGGTCGGTGGACCTCGCGGTGACGGGGCGGGCCGCCTCGCCCCGGATCACCGGCGAAGTGCGGCGCCTGCGCGGCTCGCTCAACTTCATCGGGCGCGAATTCGATCTGGCGCGCGGGCGCATCGCGTTCTCCGGCCGCGACCCGATCGACCCCGACATCGACGTCATGCTGCAGCACGAGCGCACCGAGATCACCGGCCGGATCGTGGTGAGCGGCACGGCCTCGGACCCGCGGATCGCCTTCGAGGCGCAGCCCGCCATGCCGGAGGACGAGGTCCTGCCGCAGGTGCTCTTCGGCCGCTCGCGCCAGTCGCTGAGCCCGGGCCAGGCGCTGCAGCTCGGCGCCGGCGTGGCGACGCTCCTCAGCGGGCGGGAAGGCGCGCTCGGCGGCGTGCGCTCGGCCGCCGGACTCGACGTGCTTTCGGTCGATCTCGGCGACGAGGAGGAGGCCGCCTCGGTCCGCGCCGGCCGCAACGTGGCCGAAGACGTCTATGTCGGCGTACGCCAGCCGATCGACGGCGGCCCCGCCTCCGTCCAGGTCGAGGTCGAGGTGCTCGACAACGTCACCGTGGACGGCGAGACGGGGGCGGAAAGCTCGTCGGTCGGCGTGAACTGGAAATACGACTTCTGAGGCCGCTTGCGGATGATCGCGACGCCTCGCGACCATCCTGCACCGGCCGATCCTCGCTCGGCGAAGCTCCCCGTGGACCCCGCCCCGCGCCGACCTCAGCCGAGGCTGCGCCGAAAGGCGTCCAGCGCGGCGGCGGGACCCTCCCTCGCCGCGCTCCCCCGCGCGGCGAGGCCGGCGAGACGGCCGTCCTTCTCGCGGCTGGAGCGCGAGGAGCCGAACTCGAAGTCGAAGGCGGTGCCGATGTTGCGCGCGAACATGCCGCCGATGCCGGTCAGGAACCCGACCAGCGTGTTGACCAGCGCGCTGTTCTCCGTCGTCGCGTTCAGCGACAGCAGGAACATCACCGCCGCGATGGCCACGACCGCCGCGAAGGCGGCGATCAGCATCACGTCGGCCCGGCGGAAGCTTTCGCCGGTGGCCTCCACCAGCGCCACGTCACGGGCGCGGGCGTCGGCCCGGTCCGCGAGATAGGCCTCGGTCTCGGCCAGCGACAGCTCGGCGAGGCGCGCCTTCAGCTCGGCCGCGAGGGAGGGGTCGGCCTCGATCGCCGCCAGCGCCGCGTCGCGCCCGGCCTCGGTCTCCGGATCGGCGCCGACGATCTCCTTGACCGCCGACGTGACCGCCGCGCCGACCCGGCCGGAGGGGTCCCCGACCAGACGCGACAGCAGCGCCGGCGCCACCGCCGAGACGAGAGGGATGAGGAACGGTGCCATGCGTCGGGTCCTTTCGATGCCGGGAAGGGCTCATGCCGACGCTCGAGGCGTGGAACGCGTCGAGCGTCGGCCTCGGCCGAACGGCCAGCGCGCGAACGCGCGGCGCATGCGGAGCGCGACGGGGCGCGATCCGGAGGCCGGGGCGTCAGGCCGCGGGATCGCCGCCGAGCGCGTAGTAGGCCGCCTGCGCCGCCGCCATCACGGCGGCCGAGGCGAGGCCCGTCTCCGCCAGCCGACAGCGCCGCTCGAAGCGGCGGATCGAGGCCTCGGTCATCGGCCCCATGGCGCCGTCGGCCGGCCCCGGCTCGGCCCCGAGGAAGGCGAGCGCGCGCTGCAGCGCGCCGACGTCCTCGACGCGGAAGACGCCGGGCGAGGTCAGCCGCGCGTAGACCGCGGCCATGCGCGCGTCGTAGCGGTTGCGGGCGTAGGCGGGCCCGTTGTAGCCGCGCGCGAAAGCCGCCCAGTCGCGCCCCGCCAGCGCCCCGGCGAGCCCCGCGCCCCGGACGTAGCCGACGAACCCGGCGAGATGCGCCGTCTCGTCGGCGCAGTGATCCGCGACGAAGCTCTCCACGTCCGGCCAGCCGCAGAGCTCGGCGTTGAGGCCGAGCACCTGGAAGCGCCCCCAGCTCGTCGCCTTCAGCGCCGCCTCCCGGTCGAGGGCGACGGCCCGTTCGAGCCGGGCGTGCTGCGCCTCGCCCCCGGCCCCGTAGCCGCCGGCCCCGGGGTGGGAGAGATCCGGGTGGCCGTCATGCGCGCCTCCCGTCAGGCGGCGGAAGACGTGCCGTTCGAAGAGGATCGCGGGGCGGCCGGAGGCGAGAAAGGGCGCGCCGCGGCTCTCCACCTCCGCAACCGCCTGCAGCGCCTCGGGCGCCGCGCCGAGCGCCGCGGCGGCGGCGGCGACCGCCCCGAGATCCATGCGGCGCGCCTCGCCGCGAAAGCCCGACGGCGCGCGGCCGCCGGCCGATCCGATGTCCCAGAAATCCATCAGCGTCTCCCCGGCCCGATGGCGGGCGGCCGGGAGACGGACAGGCCCCCGGCGGCCCGATGCGTCTCAGGCCGCGGGGACTAGCCGATCGAGGTTAAGGCCGTGTTGACGCCGGCGCGCGGTCGGCGCGCCCCCGGCGGGATCGCGCCCCGTCACGCCCGCCGCGATCCGTCGCGGTCGGCGGGCCGTCTGCACGGGGCGCGCCCGTCGATCGGCCGGGTCAGGCGTTGACGTCGACCACGACGCGCCCGCGCACCTCGCCCTCGAGGATCGCGCGGCCGAGCTTCGGCAGGTCGGACAGCGTCGCCGGCTCCACCATCGCCTCGAGCCTGTCCATCGGCAGATCCTTCGCGATCCGGCCCCAGGCCCGCAGCCGGTTCTCGTAGGGCTGCATCACCGAATCGATGCCGAGCAGGTTCACCCCGCGGATGATGAACGGGATCACCGTCGCCGGCAGCCCGGCGCCCCCCGCGAGCCCGACCGCGGAGACCGAGCAGCCGTATTTCATCTGCCCCAGCACCCGCGCCAGCATCGCGCCGCCGACCGCGTCGACGCAGCCCGCCCAGGTCTCGCTCTCCAGCGGCCGCTTCACGGTCTCGGCGATCTCCTCGCGCGGCACGATCCGGCTCGCGCCGAGGCCCTTGAGGTAGTCCTCCTGCTCGGGCCGGCCGGTGACGCCCGCCACCTCGTGGCCGAGCGCGGCGAGGAGCGCGACGGCGACCGAGCCGACGCCGCCGGCCGCGCCCGTCACCAGCACCGGCCCGTCGCCCGGCTTCAGCCCGTGATCCTCCAGCGCCATCACCGCGAGCATGGCGGTGAAGCCCGCGGTGCCCACCGCCATCGCCTGGCGCGTCGTCAGACCCTCGGGCAGGGGGACCAGCCAGTCGGCCTTGACCCGCGCCTTCTCCGCGTAGCCGCCCCACCGGACCTCGCCCACGCGCCAGCCGGTCAGCACGACCTTGTCGCCGGGCTCGTAGCGGTCGTCGTCCGAGGCCTCGACCGTGCCGGCGAAGTCGATGCCGGGCACGTGCGGCCACGACTTCACCAGGCCCCCGCCCGAGGTCAGGCACAGCCCGTCCTTGTAGTTCAGGGTGGAGTGCTCGACCGCGACCGTGACGTCGCCGTCCGGCAGGCGCGACTCGTCGAGCGACTGCACGGAGGCCGAGGTCTCCCTGGTCTCCTCGTTCCGCTCGACGACGAGTGCGTTGAAGCTCATGGGGCGTCCTCCTCCTCGTCGCGGGGTCCGCCCCCGCGCCGGGCGGACCCTTCCGCCCCGCTCCCCCTCCGTCAAGGGGCGGCGCGCCGCCCGCGGCGGCGCGGCCTCGCCTCGCGCGCGGCGCGCCGCTAGGAAGGGCCGACGCCGATCCGGAGACGCCCATGACCGATCCCGCCGCCCCGCCGCTGCGCGGCCTCAAGGTGATCGACTGCGCCACCATCATCGCCGGCCCCTTCGCCGCCGCGAGCCTCGGCGAGTTCGGAGCCGAGGTGCTCAAGATCGAGATGCCCGGCGAGGGCGATCCGCTCCGCCGCCTCGGCACGCCCTCGCCGGCGGGCGACACCTGGTGGTGGCTCTCGGACGCGCGCAACAAGCGCTCGCTGCCGCTCGACCTGCGCACGCCGGAGGGGGCGGAACGATTCCGGAACCTGGCCCGCGAGGCCGACGTGATCGTCGAGAACTTCCGCCCCGGCACGCTGGACCGATGGGGCCTCGGCTTCGAGAGCCTGCGCGCCGAAAACCCCGGTCTGATCATGCTCAGCGTCACCGGCTGGGGCCAGACCGGCCCGAAGAAGGACCTCGCCGGCCTCGCCCGCATCGCCGAGGGCTGGGCCGGCCTCACCCATCTCACCGGCCACCCGGACGGCCCGCCCCTTCTCGGCGGCTCCTCCGCGCTGGCCGACTACGTCTCCGGCCTCTACGGCGCCTACGGCGCGATGCTGGCGCTGGAGGCGCGCCGGCGCACCGGCCGCGGCCAGCGCGTCGACGTCGCGCTCACCGACGGCGTCTGGCGCTTCCTCGACGAACTGGCGCCGATGTACGCCGGCACGGGCCATGTGCGCCATCGCATGGCCTCCGAGACGCACCGCTCCGTCCCCCACAACTCCTACGAATGCCGCGACGGCTGGATCGCGCTCGCCTGCGCCACCGACCGGATGTGGGCGCGGCTCGCCGCCGCGATGGGCCGGCCCGAACTCGGGACCGATCCGCGATACGCGGCCATCCGCGCCCGCATCGACCGGCGCGGCGAGGTCAACGGCATCGTGGAGGACTGGACCCGCGCCGTCACGCGAGAGGAGGCCCTCGCCGCCTGCTCCGAGGCGGGCGTTCCCGCCGGCCCGATCAACGACGTGGCCGAGACCATGGCCGACCCGCATCTCTGGGTTCGGAACGCCGCGCTGCGCGTGCCGCATCCGACCCTCGGCGAGGTGACGGTCCCCGGCGTCTTTCCCCGGCTGGAGGAGACGCCGGGCCGGCTGACCTCGCTCGGCCCGCCCCTCGCCGCCGACGCCTCCGCCGGCTTCGGCGACGACGAGCCCTGACGCCGCGCGCCCGTCCCGCCGCCCTCGCCCGAGGGCGGGCCGGGGGACGGCGCCCGGGGCGGCCGGCGTCGCCCCTCTTGCCCTCGCGCGCCGCCGCCGCGATGCTCCCGCCCCGCGACGCACCGCCGCAAGGAGCTCCGCATGGCCACGGTCCCCCTCCTCTCCGACGACGCCCTCGCGCCCGAGGCCGCCGCCGTCTTCGACGACATCCGCGCCACCCGCGGCTCCGATTTCGTCAACAATTTCTGGCGTGCGCTCGCCCATGACCCGAAGCGGCTGGCCGAGGTCTGGGGGGCGGTGAAGGAGACCATGCAGCCCGGCGCGCTCGATCCGCTGACCAAGGAGCTGATCTACGTCGCCGTCTCCACCGCCAACGCCTGCCCCTACTGCATCCACAGCCACACCGCCTCGGCCCGCGCCAAGGGCATGACCGACGCGATGCACGCCGAACTGCTGGCGGTGATCGGCCTCGCCGCGCGAACCAACCACCTCGTCACCGCGCTTCAGGTGCCCGTCGACCCCGCCTTCGACGCCGAGGCGGACCCGGCGGAGTGACGTCCCCCGACACGCCGCGCAGGCCGGACCGGTCCGCGCCCACACCTCAGGAGACCCCTATGACCGACTACGTCATGTCGCTGCCGAAACCCGGCGGCCCCGAGGCTTTCGAGAAGCGCGAGATCGCGACCCCGATGCCCGGGCCGGGCGAGGCGCTGATCCGCCACACCGCCATCGGCCTCAACTACCTCGACACCTATCACCGCTCCGGCCTCTACCCATGGCCGGTGGAGCGCGACCTCGTCCCCGGCTCCGACGGCGCCGGCGTGGTGGAGGCGGTGGGCGAGGGCGTGAGCCTCGTGAAGGCCGGCGACCGCGTCGCCTACACCAAGCCCTTCGACGCCTACTCGACCCGCCGCGTCGTCCCCGCCGACCGACTGGTGCCGATCCCGGAGGGCGTGAGCGACGCCGAGGCGGCCTCGCTGATGATCAAGGGCCTGACCACGCACTACCTGATCCACTCCACCTTCGAGGTGCAGCCGGGCATGACCGTGCTGACCCAGGCGGGGGCGGGCGGCGTCGGGCTCCTGATGGGCCAGTGGCTCGCCGACAAGGGCGTGACCTCCATCGCGACCGCCGGCGGGCCGGAGAAATGCGCGCTCGCGAAGGAGGCCGGCTTCGATCACGTCATCGACTATCGGTCCGAGGACTTCGTCGAGCGCGTGAAGGAGATCACCGGCGGCGAGAAGTGCCACGTCGTCTACGACGGCGTCGGCAGGACCACCTGGAAAGGCTCCATCGCCTGCCTCCGCCCGCGCGGCATGTTCGTGACCTTCGGCCAGAGTTCCGGCCCGATCGAGGGCTTCTCGCTCGGCGACCTCGCCGGCGGCGGCTCGCTCTACGCGACGCGTCCGACGCTGTTCAACTACATCGCCACGCGCGAGGAGCTGGAGCGACGCGCCGCCGAGATGTTCGCCATGGTCGCCGAGGGAAAGCTGAGGGTGCAGGTCAACCAGGAGTTCCCGCTGGAGAAGATCGCCGACGCCCACCGCGCGCTCGAGGGGCGCGAGACCACCGGCGCCACCGTCCTGATCCCGTGACGGGGCCGCGGGCGCCGGGGTCCTCGATCCCGGCCGCCCGCGCCGCGCGCGGGGCCGGCCCGGCGGGCGGGCTCAGACCCCGTGCGCCTCGCGGCTGTCCGCCGGGGCCTGTTCGCGCTCGCTCATGCCGTAGTCGCGGATCACGCCGGCGACCCGAAGACGATAGTCGGCGAAAAGCCGCTCGCGCCCGCTGCGCTGCGCGCTCCGGTGCGCCGCCAGCCGGCGCCATTCCTCCAGCGCCGCCTCGTCGCGCCAGACCGAGAGCGAGAGCAGCTTGCCCGGCGTGGTCAGGCTCTCGAACCGCTCGACCGAGACGAAGCCGTCGATCCCCTCCGCCAGCGGGCGCATCTCGGCCGCCAGATCCAGATACGGCTCGCGGCGGCCCGGCTTCGGCGTGACCTCGAAGATGACGGCGATCATGGCGCGTCCTCCCGTTGCATCGTGGCGGCGGACGCTGGCCGCGCGGCCGTCGAAAGGCAAGCGCCCCCGGCCGGGCCGGGGGCGCGCGGGCGCGGGCGGCGGTGCGCGCTCACTCGGCCGAGATGTCCTCCAGCTCGGCGCCGATGCGCGCGGCGAGCTCGGGGTTCTCGTTCGCCGCTTCGGCGATCGAGTTGTAGGTCTCGATGTCGAGCCCCTCGGCCCGCACCGCCGCGACCATGCGCTCGGTCGCCGTCTGGCGGATCTCGGTGCGATCGGATTCGGTCTCGGCGGCCTCGAACTCGGGCCGGGCCTCCTCGCCGATGCGCCGCACCTCGACCAGCGCCATGGCGAAGCTCTCGACCTGCTCGGCGTCGTAGCCGGGCGCGTCCTCGGCCTGCGCGAGGCGCATCGCCTCGGCCGGGGCGGGGACGGGGACGAGCGCGGGCGCGGCGAAGGCGACGAGCGCGGCGCCGAGGACGGCGGCCTTGGTCGGGATCGGCATGGGCTGTTCCTTTCCTCGCGTTCCGGTCGGACCCGGCGACGGCGGGCCCCTTCGCGACCTGTGCGCCGTGCGCATCGCATGGAACCGCGCTGCGACCGGACGCCGCACCCGCGTCGCCGCGAAGGGCCGGCTCCGCCATCGGCCCGGCTCAGCCCCGCCGGCCTCGCGGCGCCTCGCGGCGCCTCGCCCCCTCGGCCGCGGCGCCGCATGCTGGCCCGGCGCGATTCGAGGGAGGACCGTGATGACATCGCCCGACACCGCCCCCGCGGCGGAGTCCGCCGCTCCGGACCGCAGCTCGGCCGACGCGATCGCCTCGCGCCTCGCCGCGGCCGGCGTCCGTCACGCCTTCGGCATCCCCGGCGGCGAGGTCGTGGCGATCATCGACGCCCTCGAACGCGCCGGCATCCGCTTCCACCTCGCCCGGCACGAGAACGCCGCCGGCTTCATGGCCGAGGCCGCCTGGCACGCGACCGGCGCTCCCGCCGTGCTCGTCGCCACCGTAGGCCCCGGCATCGCCAACGCCGTCAACGTGATCGCCAACGCCCAGCAGGACCGCGTGCCCCTGATCGCGATCTCCGGGCGGATCCCCGAGGCCGAGGCGCTGACCTACTCCCATCAGGTCTTCGACCATCAGGCCGTGCTCCGCCCCCTCGTCAAGGCGAGCTTCGAGGCCCGCGCCGGGGCCTGCGGCGCCATGACCGACAAGGCGGTGCGCCTCGCGCTCGACCCGCGCCCCGGTCCCGTCCACGTGGACCTGCCGATCCCCGTCGCCGCCGCCCCGGAGCCCGAGGCGTCGGCGCCGTTCCGCCCGCCCACGGCCCCGTCGGCGCCGGCGCCCGGGCCGGAGCTCGAGGCCGCGCGCGCCCGATTCGCCGCGGCCGAGCGTCCGGTGATCGTCGCGGGTCTCGACCTGCTGACCGAACCCGGCGCGGTCGAGACCCTGCGCGAGACCGCCCGCCGTCACGCCATCCCCGTCCTCACCACCTACAAGGCCAAGGGCGCGCTGCCGGAGGACGACCCCCTCTCGCTCGGCGGCCACGGTCTCTCGCCGCGCTCCGACGCCGCGGCGCTGCCGCTGCTCGCGGCCTCCGACTGCGTGATCGCCCTCGGCTACGATCCGATCGAGATGCGCGCGGGCTGGCGCGACCCCTGGGATCCCGCGACCTGCATCGAGATCGCGCACGCCCCGGACCGCCAGCATCTGCACCGCGCCGGCGTCTCCTTCGTCTCGGCCCTCGCCCCCGGCCTCGCCGCGCTGACCGACGGCCTCGCCCCCGCCGCCTCCTGGCCGGGGGGCGAACCCGCCGCCGCCCGCGCCGCCCTCGCCGAGGCCTTCGCGGCGGGCGAGGCGTGGGGACCGGCCCAGGCCCTCCACGTCCTGAACCGCCTCAAGCCGGCCGAGGCGATCACCACCGTCGATTCCGGCGCCCACCGCATCCTGCTCTCGCAGATCTGGACCTCGCCGCGCCCCGGCGCGCTGCTGCAGTCCACCGGCCTCTGCACCATGGGCTGCGCGCTGCCGCTCGCCGTCGGCACGAAACTCGCACGGCCCGACGCGCCGGTGATCTGCGTGCTCGGCGACGGCTGCCTCGACATGAGCCTCGGGGAGCTGGCGACGCTCCGCGATCTCGGCCGCCCGGTCGTGGTCGTGGTGCTGGTCGACGCCTCCCTCGCGCTGATCGAACTGAAGCAGCGCGGCGAAGGGCTGCAATCGGCGGGCGTCGACTTCGGGCGCACCGACTACGCCGCCGTCGCCGCGGCGATGGGCGGGCGCGGCGTCTCGGTCTCCGACGCCGAGGCGCTCGAGGCCGCCTTCACGGAGGCGCTCGCCGCCGACCGCTTCACCGTCATCGCCGCCGAGATCCCGCGCCGCGCCTATGACGGCCTGATCTGAGCCTTGCGGCGGGGGCTGCGCCGCGTCGGGGGGATCGACCCCCCTCGCGCCGCGTCGGCGCGTCCCGCGCCTCCCGCCCGGCGGCGGCCGGCGCGCTCAGTAGCCGCGGCGCCGGTCCACCTCGCCGATCAGGGGCCCGCCCGCCGCGAGCCGCCGGCGGTTCTCCGCCACGTCGGCCAAGGCGTCGCCGACATGCCAGCCGCTGACATGCGGCGTCACCGTCACCGCGGAATGCGTCCAGAGCGGGCTGTCGGGCGGCAGCGGTTCCGTCGCCGTGACGTCGAGCAGCGCCCGCCCCGGCCGCCCCGCGTCGAGCGCGGCCAGCAGCGCCGCCTCGTCCACCAGATCGCCGCGCCCGAGATGGACGAAGAGGGCCCCCGGCCGCATCGCCGCGAAACGCCGGGCGCCCATCAGCCCGCGCGTGCCGGGCGTCGAGGGCAGCACCGCGACGACGTGCCCGGCGGCGCCGAGCGCCGTCGCGAGCCCCGCCTCGCCCGACAGACACTCGACCCCCGGCAGCGCCTTCGCGGACCGGCTCCAGCCCGTCACCCGCCATTCCAGCGCCGCGAAGGCCGCCGCGATGCGCGCGCCGACGGTCCCGAGGCCGAGCACCGTCAGCGCCCCCGGCCCCTCCGGCGGCGCCTCGGGCGCCCAGACCCGCGCGCGCTGGCGTTCGGCGAAATGCGCCAGCCGCCGCCGGTCGCCGAGCACCGCGGCCAGCGCGAACTCCGTCATCTCCAGCGCCTGCGCGTCCGAACGGACCCGCGCCAGCCGCACGCCCTCGGGCAGTTCGCCCGTCAGCATGGTCTCGACCCCCGCGCCCAGCTTCTGCACCAGGCGCAGCCGCGGCAGCCGGGCGGCGAGTCCGGGGCGCAGGCGCGAGCAGACCAGCATCTCCACCCGCCCGGAATCGAAACCGTCCGCGAAGAGCGCCACCGCCTCGCCCGGCAGCGCCGCCTCCAGCCGCGCCTTGAAGGCCGCTCCCTCGATCCAGGCCTCGTCGTCCACGTCCACCAGGATCATGCCGTCGTCCCCCCTTCGCCGCCCGCGCGCCGCCCCGGTTAGCGCAATCGCCGCGGGGCCGGAAGCTTGACCCCGCGCCGGCGCCTCCGCTCTCCTCCCGCCGACCCGGCAGAGGAGATCCCGCCCATGTTCGTCGCCATGAACCGCTTCCGCATCGCCCCCGGCCGCGAGGCCGACTTCGAGGAGGTCTGGCGGATGCGCGATTCGCACCTGAAGGACACCCCGGGCTTCCTCGCCTTCAAGCTGCTGAAGGGGCCCGCGAAGGACGACCACGTCCTCTACGTCTCGCATTCGATGTGGGAGAGCCGCGCCGCGTTCGAGGCCTGGACGAAGTCCCCCGCCTTCCGCGCCGCGCATGCCGGCGCGGGCGAGAGCAGGGACCTCTATCTCGGTCCGCCGGAGTTCGAGGGCTTCGACAGCGTCGTCGAGACCTGACGCCGCGAGGGTTGTCCGAGCGCTTTCGTCGGGATTGACATCGCCGAGCGCGACGCTCAGGAATTGCGCCGTCGCCGGCAATTCCGACTCCGGCGCTCGGACAACGTTGCAGGGAGCTTCGAATGACCCGTCCCGCCCTTTCCGTCGCCGCTCTGGCCGCGGCGCTGCTCACGCCGGCGTTCGCCGCCGCGAACGGCGAGCTGAACCTCTACTCCTCGCGCCACTACGACACCGACGAACGGCTCTACTCGGATTTCGAGGAGATGACCGGCATCACCGTCAACCGCATCGAGGCCGGCGCCGACGAGCTGATCGAGCGCATGAAGGCCGAGGGCGCGAACTCCCCCGCCGACGTGCTGCTGACGGTGGACGCCGGGCGCATGTGGCGCGCGGATCAGGCCGGCCTTCTCCAGCCCGTCGAGTCCGAGGTGCTGGAGCGCCGCGTCCCCGACTACCTCCAGCACCCCGAGAACCACTGGTTCGCCTTCTCCCAGCGCGCGCGCATCATCTTCTACGACGAGGAGGACGTCGCGGACCCGCCGCTGACCTACGCCGACCTCGCCGATCCCCGGTACGAGGGCATGGTCTGCACCCGCTCCTCCTCCAACATCTACATGCTGAGCCTGATGGCCTCGATCATCGAGCACCAGGGCGAGGAGGCCGCGCGCGAGTGGGCCGAGGGCGTCTGGAACAACCGTGCGCGCGACCCGCAGGGCGGCGACACCGACCAGCTGCGCGCCGTCGTCTCCGGCGAGTGCGACATCGTGGTGTCGAACACCTACTACTTCGCGCGGGCGCTGCGTAAGGACGTCGAGGGCGTCACCGGCTCGGCGGAGATGTTCGGCTGGACCTTCCCGAACCAGTCGAGCACCGGCACGCACGTCAACGTCTCGGTCGGCGGCGTCGCGGCGAACGCTCCGAACCGCGAGAACGCGGTGCGGTTCCTCGAGTATCTCGCCTCGGACGCCGCGCAGGAGTACTTCTCCGCCGGCAACGACGAATATCCCGCCGTGCCGGGCGTGGCGCTCGCGCCTTCGGTGGCCGAGCTCGGCTACTTCCGGTCCGACGACCTGAACCTCTCGGCGCTGGGCGAGAATCAGGCTCAGGCGCAGATGATCTACGACTCCGTCGGCTACGAGTGACCCGGCCGGGATCGGGGCGCGCTCCGGCGCGTCCCGATCCGGGATCAGACCGAGGCCCCGGCGTCCGCGCCGGGGCCTTTCGCGTGCCACGGCGCGCCCCCGCTCGCTCCCCCCGGCGCGCGGTCGGGAGGATCGGCGCACGCCGGAGGCCTCCTCCCCCGCGCCGCTCGGGATCAGTCGCCGCCGGGGCGCGACTTGCGGATCGATCCGGCCAGCAGCAGCACCGGCAGCATCCCCGCCGCGGCGACGGCCAGCGACGGGATCGAAGCCGCGATCAGCCGCTCGTCCGAGGCGAGGCGATAGGCCTGCACCGCCAGCGTGTCGAAGTCGAAGGGCCGCAGCATCAGCGTCGCCGGCAGCTCCTTGGTCACGTCCACGAACACGATCAGCCCCGCCGTCAGCAGGCTGCCGCGCAGCATCGGCGCGTGCACCCGGCCCACCACGCCCCAGACCGAGCAGCCCAGCACCCGGGCCGATGCGTCGAGGCTCGGGCGCACCGACTCGAAGCCGGCCGAGACGGCGTTTAGCGCCGCCGCCATGAAGCGGCTCATGTAGGCCAGCAGCAGCCCCGCCGCCGAGCCGGTGAGGATCAGACCCGTCGAGACCCCGAGCCATTCGCGCGCGAGGGCGTCGATCGTGTTGTCGGTCCAGGCCAGCGGCGCCAGCAGGCCGACGGCGATGACGCTCCCCGGCGCCGCGTAGCCGACCGAGGCGCCGAGCTCGGCCGCCCGCGCCGCCCGCCCCGGCGCCAGCCGCGCCGCGTAGGCGATCATCAGCGCCGCGCCCACCGTCAGCGCCGCGCCTCCCGCCGCGAGCGTCAGCGTGTTCGTCGCGAACCCGGCGTAACGCGACCACCAGGTGTCCGGCGCCGCCCGCAGGGCCATCCATCCGAGCATGAAAAGCGGCACGAGGAAGCCGAACGAAACCGGAACGGCGCACGCCGCGGAGGCCGCCCAGCCCCGCCAGCCGACGAGATCGCGATCCTCGATCCGCTCCACGCGCCGCCCCGCCTCGTGCCGCCGCGCCTGCCCCCGCTGCCAGCGCTCCAGCGCCGCGAGCGACAGCGCGAGCCCGAGCAGGACCACCGAGATCTGCGCCGCCGCAGCCCGATCCCCCATCGAGAACCAGGCCCGATAGACCCCGGTCGCGAAGGTCTGCACCCCGAAATGCGCGACGGTGCCGAAATCCGCGATGGTCTCCATCAGCGCCAGCGCCACGCCCCCGGCGATGGCCGGACGCGCCATCGGCAGCGTGACGCGCAAGAGGACGCCCCAAGGGCCGCAGCCCAGCGTCCGCGCGACCTGCTGCGCCGCCACGCTCTGATGCAAAAGCGCCGCCCGCGTCAGGAGATAGACGTAAGGATACAGCACCAGCGTCAGCATCAGCGCCGCGCCGCCGAGGCTGCGCACCTCCGGGAACCAGTATTCGCGCGGACCCCAGCCCGTCACCTCGCGCAGCAGCGTCTGCACCGGCCCGGGATGGTCCAGCGCCCAGGTGTAGGCGTAGGCCAGCACGTAGGCCGGAAACGCCAGCGGCGCGATCAGCGCGACCTCGAACAGCCGTCGGCCGGGAAACCGGAACGCCGTCGTCAGCACCGCCGACCCGACGCCGATCAGAGTTGTGCCGAGCGCCACCAGCAGCGCCAGTTGCGCCGTGTTCCACGCGTAGCGCGGCAGCACCGTCGCCGCGAGGAAGCGCCAGGTCTCGCCCTCGCCCAGCAGCGCCATCACCAGCACCGAAAGCGACGGCGCCGCGCAGAGCAGCGCCAGAGCCCAGGCCGGACGCACGAGCGCACCGGCCGCGGCGATGCGCGGCCCCCCGCGCCGCGGCATGGGCGGCGCCGGTGAGATGCTGGCCGGCGGGCGGGTCATCGGCGCATGGCTCGGCTCGCGCGGCTCCCGGGAAGAGGTCGTCGTCCTGCGGGGCCGCAGCGCCCCGCGACGGATGACTAGCCGGTCCGGCGCCGCGGCTCAATCGAGCGCGCGCTCGCGCAGGCTTCACGCGGCTGCGAGGCATGGCCCCCTGCGCCGTTGCGCGCGGATCGGTCATCGGCGATAAGATCGTGGTCGGGGAGACGGTCGTCGGACCGTTCGGGGGCTTCGTCGCGACATCCGTCGCCGGTTCGGCGGCGATCGGCCCTCGGGACCGCGCCCCGTCGAAGACGCGCGGATCCGCCGCCGGAGCGGGGCCGCCGGGAGAGCAGGACCGAACGACGCCCGGGTCGGCGACCGCGCCGCGGGGCCCACAGGCAGGATGCAGCCCATGTCGACGACCCACGTCGCTTCCGGACCCTTCGGCGCCGCCGCGCGGATCGCCGGCGACCGCTCCGGCCTCGTCTGGTTCCTCCTGGCGGTCGTCGCGCCGATCCCGCTGTTCTGGTACGGCTTCGACGCGCTGGTGCGCGCCTGGGGCACGGCGGAGTACTCGCATGGCCCCCTGATCCCGCTGCTCTCGGGCTTCATGTTCATGCGGGAGATGACGCAGGTCCCGCCGGTCGACCGGCCGGTGCGGGACCGCTGGCCCGGCTACGCGATCGTCCTGTTCGCGCTGGCGCTCGCGGCGATCGGCAACCTCGTGCAGATCGCCGACATCGTGTTCTACGCGATCGTGATCTGGGTGGCGGGCCTGGTCGTGACCTGCTTCGGCCTCAGGCGCGGCTGGTATTTCTGGCCGGCGGTGCTGCACCTCGTGTTCATGCTGCCGCTGCCGCAGTTCCTCTACTACCAGATCAACATCCAGCTGCAGTTCATCTCCTCGGAGATCGGCGTCGCGCTGGTCCGCGCCTTCGGCATCCCGGTGTTCCTCGACGGCAACGTCATCGATCTCGGCGTCTACAAGCTGCTGGTGGCCGAGGCCTGCTCGGGGCTGCGCTATCTCTTCCCGATCATGAGCTTCAGCTACATCTTCTGCGTGCTCTACCGCGGCCCCTCGTGGCACAAGGCGACGCTGCTGCTGGCGGCGGTGCCGATGGCGGTGCTGATGAACTCCTTCCGCATCGGCATGATCGGGATCCTCGTCGACAACTACGGCATCGCGCACGCCGAGGGCTTCCTGCACTACTTCGAGGGCTGGGTGATCTTCGGCGCCTGCATCGGGCTCCTGTTCCTGCTCGCGCGGCTGCTGCAGCTCTCGGTCGGGGACCGCCGGCCGCTCTCCGTCGCGCTCGACCTCGAGTTCGAGGGCCTCGGCCCGCAGTTCCGCCGCGCGCTCGACATCACCCCCTCGGCCGCGCTGATCGCCGGCGCGCTGACCGCGGCGGCCGCCAGCGCCGCCTACGTGGCCGCGCCGGACCTGAAGCCGGCGACGGTGGAGCGCTCCGACTTCGAAGCCTTCCCCCTCGCCTTCGAGGAGTGGCGCGGCGTCCGCGGGGCGCCGCTCGAGCCGGAGGTCGAGCGGGTGCTCGCCGCGGACGACTGGTTCTCGGGCTTCTACCGCACGCCGGGCGGCGGCGGCGTCGATCTCTGGACCGCGTATTACCGCAAGCAGACCGAGGGGCAGGGCGTGCACTCGCCCGAAGTCTGCCTGCCGGGCGGCGGCTGGGAGATGTACGACCTCAGCGAGCCCACCATCGCGCTGCCGGAGGAGACGGGGATCGAACCGTTCGCCGTCAACCGCGCGGTGATCCAGAAGGGCGACAACCTGCAGCTCGTCTACTACTGGGTGGACGGGCGCGGCCGCCGCCTGACCGGCGACATCGAGGCCAAGGTCTGGATGGTCTGGGATTCGATCCGGCGCGGCCGGACCGACGGCGCGCTGGTCCGCCTCATCACGCCGCTGGCCGACGGCGAGGATCCGTCGGACGGCGACGCCCGCCTGCAGGCCTTCATGGCGGATCTCCTGCCCCGTCTCGGCCCCTACATCCCCGAGTGAGCGGAGGGCCGGGCCCGCGCACTGGACGCGCGGCCCGGCCTCATGCACCCTCCCGAACGATGGGCCGCGCCGCACGACGGCCCGCCGACCAACCGGGAGGATCCACCATGCGTCGCCCCGTTCCGGCCGTCGTCTTCGCCACGCTGGCGCTCGCGTCGCCCCTCGTCCCGGCCCCCGCCGCCGGCGACGAGATCTCCGTCACCGTCGTCGCCGGCCACCCGCCGGTGTTCCGCTGGGTGCGACTGACGGACGAAGTCTACATCCCCGCCGTGGACGCCGCGCTCGAGGGATCGGGCCACTCGATCGACTGGTCGCCGCAATACGGCGGCGCCCTGGCCGGCGTCGGGGAGGAGCTGGAGACGGTCCAGCAGGGGCTGGGCGAGATCGGCCTCGTCTCTTCGCTGTTCGATCCCGCCAAGCTCGCGCCGCAGAACGTGACCTACGTCACGCCCTTCGTCTCGCCCGACAGCTCCGTGATCGCGACGATGATGGACGAACTGCAGGGCGACCCGCGGATGCGCGCGGCGTGGGAGGCGAACGAGCTCGAATATCTCGGCTGCGCCATCGCCATCGACGACTATCTGCTGATGACGACCTTCCCGGTCGAGACGCTGGACGACCTCGCCGGCCGCAAGATCGGCGCGCCCGGCCCGGCGGTGAACTGGCTGAAGGGCACCGGCGCGGTCGGCGTCTCCGGCAACCTCACGACCTACTACAACGAGATCAAGTCGGGCGTTTACGACGGCGTGATCGTGTTCGCCTCGGCCGCGCTGCCCGGCAAGCTGCACGAGGTGGCGCCGCACATCACGAAGATGGGCTTCGGCGCGCAGTACGCCGGCGGCCTCGCCGCGGGCAAGGCCTGGTACGACGGCCTGCCCGCGCCGGTGCAGGCGGCCCTCAAGGACGCCTGCGCGGACTACTCCGAGGCCTACACGGCCGATCTCGACGCCGCCGTCGCCAAGGCCTTCGAGGCGATGCAGGCGCAGGGCGCCACGGTGCGCGAGGCGACGCCCGAGATGCGGAAGGCCTGGGCCGAGGGCATGGAGAACACCGCCCGCGAATGGGCCGACCGGCTCGACGCGGCCGGGCGCTCCGGCTCGGAGATCCTGTCGCTCTACATGGAGGCGATGCGCGAGGCGGGCGCCGACCCGGTGCGCGACTGGGACCGCGAGTGAGGGGCGGGAGCGCGCCCGCGTGACCCCGGCCCGCGCCGTCCCGCCGCATCCCGCGCTCGCCCGGGCCGAGGCCTGGGCGGGTCGCTTCACCGCCGCGCTCAACGTCGTCGGCACGCTGCTGATCGTGGCCGTCGCGGTGCTGGTCAACGCCGACGTGATCGGGCGCGCCGCGCTTTCCGCGCCGATCTCGGGCGTGCCCGAGATGGTCTCGCTCTCCATCGTCTGCATCGTCTTCCTGCAGGCGGCCGAGGCGGCGCGACAGGGGCGCTTCATCCGCTCCGACGCGCTGCTGCTGCGCCTCGCGGCGCGCGCGCCTCGCGCGGCGGCGGCGCTCGAGGCGCTCTGGTGCGGCCTCGCGCTCTGGCTCGTCGCGGTGATCGGCACGACCACGTGGCCGCTGATGCTGCGGGCGTGGGAGCGGGGCACCTTCGTCGGCGCGGTGGGCGACTTCACCGCGCCGGTCTGGCCGGTGAAGGCGATCATCGTCACCGGCTGCGCGGCGCTCGCGCTGCAGTTCGCTCTCGGCATGCTCCGCGCGCTGCTCGGGCTGACGCGGCGAGGCGCACGGTGAGCCCCGGCGCGACGGGCCCCGGACCGACGCAGCGCCCGGCGAGCCGTCGCTTCGCCCCTCGGCGGGGGCTGCGCCGCTCGGGGGGATCGACCCCCCTCGCGCCGCGTCGGCGCGCAGGGCGCGCCTCCCGCCCGTCTCCGGCGGGCGGCCCGGCCGGCCTCCGCGGACCCCGCGCGGCGAGATCGCCCGGCGTCGCGCGGTCGTCGGCGCCGTCGCGGCCTCCCGGCGGCTCCGGCGCGCCAAGACCGGGGCGCCGCCCGTGAGTCCGTTCGAGATCGGCTTGCTCTCCCTCGGCGCGATGGTCCTTCTGGTGATGGGCGGGCTCTTCGTGCCGGTGGCGCTGATGGCCTGCTCCTACGCCGGCGTCTGGGCGATCAAGGGCTCGCCCGTCCTCGCGGGCAAGCTGCTGGCGCTCGCCGCGAACGACGCCATAGCCTCCTACTTCTTCGGCGTGATCCCGCTCTTCGTGCTGATGGGGTTCCTTGTCGCGGAGGGGGGTCTCGGCCGCGACGCCTTCGAGGTGGCCGAGCGGCTGTTCCGACGGGTCACGGGCGGCCTCGGCCTCGCCACCATCGGCGCGAACGCCGCCTTCGCGGCGGTCACCGGCATCTCGATCGCCTCGGCGGCGGTCTTCGCCCGCATCGCGGTGCCGGAGATGACCCGCCGCGGCTTCACCGCGCGCTTCGCGACCGGCGTCGTGGCCGGTTCGTCGGTGCTCGGCATGCTGATCCCGCCCTCGCTGCTCCTGATCCTCTACGCGCTGCTGACCGAGCAGTCCGTGGGGGACCTGTTCCTCGCCGGCGTCCTGCCGGGTCTGCTGCTCGCCGTCCTCTTCGGCTTCGCGGTCATCCTGCTCGCGCGTCGCGCGCCCGGCTTCGCCGGCCGGGCGACGCCGGATCCTGACGCGCCGTCGCTCGGCCCCGCCGCGCTGCTCGGCAAGGCGGCGCCGCTGGTCGCGCTGATCGCGCTGACGCTCGGCGGCATCTACGGCGGGCTCTTCACGCCGATCGAGGCCGGCGCCGTCGGCGCCCTCGGCGCCTTCGCGATCGGTCTCGCCAAGCGTCGCTTCACGCTCGCCGGGCTCTGGCGCGTGGTCACCGAGACCGGCCTCGTCACCGCCGCCATCTGCTTCCTCTTGATCGCGGCGCAGACCTATTCGCGGATGCTCGCGCTTTCGGGCGTGCCGGCGGGGTTCGGCGAACTGGTGGCGACGGTCGGCCTCGGGACCTGGGGCGTGATCCTCGCCTATGTCGCGCTGGTCATCGCGCTCGGGACGATCCTCGACTCGTCCTCCATCATGCTGATATTGGTCCCGATAATGCTGCCGGTCGCGCAGGGCCTCGGGCTCGACCTGATCTGGTTCGGCGTGGTCACGGTGATCGCCGTGGAGATCGGCCTGCTGACGCCCCCCTTCGGGATCAGCGTCTACGTCATCAAGTCGACCCTCGGCGACGCGGCCCCGCCGCTCGGGGAGATCTTCGCCGGGGCCGCGCCCTTCGCCCTCGCCATGCTCCTCGGGCTCGCGCTCGTGCTGGCGTTTCCGGGCCTGACCACCGCCCTCCTCTGAGGAGACCGTCCATGCCCCGCCGCTTCCTCGACCTCTCCGTCGCGCTCGAGGCCGACATCGCCTCCGACCCCGAGATCATGGCGCCGGAGATCGAGTACCAAGGCCACGCCGAGACCGCCGGCCAGATCGCCTCCTTCTTCCCCGGCCTCGAGCCCGAGCAGCTCCCCGACGGGGAGGGCTGGGCCGTCGAGCGGCTGCGCATCGCCACCCACAACGGCACCCATCTCGACGCGCCCTATCACCACCACTCCACCATGAACCGCCGCGTCACGCCGGGCGGGGAGCGCGCCTGGACCATCGACGAGGTGCCGCTCGACTGGTGCTTCCGGCCCGGCGTCAAGCTCGACTTCCGCGAATGCCCGGACGGCCACGTCGTCGGCGCGCTGGAGCTCGAGGCCGAGCTCGCGCGCATCGGGCACGAGTTGCAGCCGCTCGACATCGTCGTGGTCAACACCTCCGCCGGCGAAGCCTACGGCCGCCCCGATTACGTGAACCGCGGCTGCGGCATCGGCCGCGACGCCACGCTCCATCTCCTCGAGCGCGGTGTGCGCGTCACCGGCACCGACGCCTGGAGCTGGGACGCCCCCTTCGCGCTGACCGCGAAGAAATGGGCGGAAACCCATGATCCCTCGATCATCTGGGAGGGGCACCGCGCCTCGATGGAGATCGGCTACTGCCACATGGAGAAGCTGACCAACCTCGACAGACTGCCGGCGACGGGCTTCGAGATCGCCTGCTTCCCCTACAAGATCAAGGCGGCCTCGGCGGGCTTCACCCGCGCCGTCGCCATCTTCGAGGACTGAATGCCCCGCATCGATCCCCTGCCGGAGACGGAGCTCGCGGAGTTCGCCCCGCTCTTGGCCGAGGTGCGCGAGCGCATGGGCTTCGTTCCCAACTCGATGAAGACCATGGCGCGCCGGCCCGAGATCCTGCGCGGCTTCATGGCGCTGGCGCAGGGGGTGATCGGCCCTTCCGCGATCCTGCCCCCCGATCTCGCCCAGCTCGTGGCGCACGTCGCCAGCGCCGCCGCGGGCTGCCGCTACTGCCAGGCCCACACCGCCCATGTCGCGGAGGCCCGCGGCGCGTCGCCCGACAAGATCGAGGCGGTCTGGGAGCACGCGACCTCGCCGCGCTTCTCGGCGCCCGAGCGCGCCGCCCTCGCCCTCGCCCAGGCCGCCGCCGAGGTCCCGAACCGCGCCGGCCCGGAGCATTTCGAGGCCGCCCGCGCGCATTTCTCCGAGGCGCAGATCCTCGAGATCGTCGCCGTCGTCGCCTTCTTCGGCTTTCTCAACCGCTGGAACGACACCTTGGCGACGGAGCTCGAGGACAGCCCCCTCGCCTTCGCCGAGGCGCATCTCGCCCCCCGCGGCTGGGAGGCCGGCAAGCACCGCGGCTGAGGCGTCAGCCCGCCTTGCGTCCGACCACGGTGAAGGCGTCCTGGTGTCCGGCCGCGCGTCCGTCGTCGCCCATGGCGAGCGAGCTGAACACGACGTGCCCGCCATAGGGCCCGGCCGCGTCGAAGCCCTGGGCGACCATGTCCTTCACCGCGGCCTTCGCCTCCGCCTCGGACGGGTAGACCTCGATCCGCAATTCGTCGTCCATCTCGGTTCCTCCTCGGTGGCTCAGCAGTCCTCGGCGGCCTCGCCCAGCGCGTCGAGCGTGTTGACGGGCAGGGCGCGCATCGCGTCGAGCGCCGCGCCCGGCGTCTCGGCCGCGCCGAGCCGCGCATAAAGCCCCGGAGACAGCCGATCGTCCGTGGCGAGCGCCTCCGCGATCAGCGCGTCGCGCCTTGCGGCGTCGATGCCCGTTCCCTCCGACGAGATGCAGGCGAGCATCGCCCCCTCCGCCGAGGCCCGGCTCGCCGCCATCCCCTCCGCCAGCGCCGCCACTTCCGCCGCCTGCGGATCGATCCGCCCGTCCGGCCCCTTGGCGAACAGCAGCGCCGCGCCGCGCTGGCTCACCGCCGTCCGTCCCACCGCGAGGCGCTGGTAGATCGAGGTGTCCACCTGCGCCCCGGCGCCGCCGCCGTAGCGAAGCTCCATCAGAACGTCGGCGCTGTCGTCCGCGCCCGCCACGCCCTCGCTGGCGTCCGCGGTCTTGGCGTTGGAGGGGCGGTTGGTCGGCACGAAGGCGTGCTCGGCCCGGCTGTAGCCCAGCACGAACCTCGGGGTCTGCGCCGCCGGCGCCTGCCCGATCTCGAGCCCGATGCTGGTCGCCGAGGTGGCGATCACCGAATAGCCCTGTTCGGCGCAGCCCGCGGTCAGGGCCGCGGCCCCCGCGAGCGCCGCGGCCGCCCTCCATTCCGTGCGTCTCATCGGCCGTCCTCCTCGTCCCCCGTCTCGGCCGCGAGCCGCAGCCGCCCGGCGTCGTCGCGACGCAGTTCCACGAGGCCGCCCCCCGGCCCCACCGTCAGACGCCGCCGGCGCGTCCAGCCCAGCGTCACGCCGCCGCCCGGCCCGGCCTCCGCCGTCAGGCCCAGCGCGCGGACCTCGCTCGCCGAAGCCGTCGCCTCCGGCCCCGCCGGCGTCGCGGTCTCGACCCAGCCGACGCCGACGACCAACGTCCGCCCGGCCTTCGCGTCCCGCATCGTGAAGCAGCACCCCACCTCCGCGCAACCGCCGAGCGTCAGCAGAAGGCCGAGCGCGGCCGGCGTGGAGGGTCGGAAGCGGAGGAGGGCGGGGCGCATCGGCGATCCTCGCGCGGCGGGTGCGGAACGACCGCGCCTTCGTCCTCGATCGTGCCCGAGGCGCCTCGACGGGGCAACGCCCGCGGCGGTCCGCCCCGCAGACCGCGAGCCTCGGCGGTCGGCGGACGCCGTGCGGTCGCGCGCCGAACCCTCGGCCGGGATCCCGGCTCGAGGACGCTCCTTCGACGCGCCACCGCGTCATTCGTCCAGCGTCCGGAGATCCACCGTCCTCCGCCGCCCGCGCACCGCCGCGCCGGCCTCGACCGGCCGCGGCCCCTCCACCCGCGCCGCCGTCTCCGCGTCGAGCGGCGTGGCGAGCCCGAAGACCTTGGCGCGCGACCGAAGTCGCGGTGTCGCCGTAGACGGGGCAGGTGCACCACCCCGCCGACGCGCCCGCCGCGATCTCGCCGCGATCTCGCCGGTGGCGAGGCCGGCGCGCGGGCGCAGCCACCGGCCTTGATGGCGCCGCGAGGCTTTCGACCACGCCGCCGCCGACGCCGATGAAGTCCGGGTCGAGGAACACCGCCTCCCGGGTCTGCGGTCCTGCGCCCGGCGGCAGCTCCGACCGGCAGCGCCGCGGATCCATGCCCGCGACGACGGTCAGGAACGCGGCCCACCACGCGGCCAGCGCCGCGCCTCCCGCGAAGAGCACCAGCCGGGGGCCGAGGCTGAGCGTCGCCAGCGCGATCGGCAGCATCGGGAACGGCGCCGGGAACGCCCTGAACGCGAGGATCTGCGGCATGCCCCCGCCCGAGGAGACCGGCGCCGCCACGCAGACCCCGGCGAGCCGCAGGCAGTCGGCCGCGACCGCCGCGGATTTCATCCATGACCGCTCCCCGCCGCGTGCCGACCGCCGCCCGATGCGCGAGCCCCAGCGCCGCGAAGCCGCCGAGGGCCGCCACCGAGCTCACCGCCGTCGCCCATGGCGCGAGCGCCGCGAGCGCGCCCGCCCGGCACGGCGCCGCGAGGCGCAGGCCGTCGCGCTCCGCCTCCGGCAGCCGCCGGTCCTCGTCGCCCGCCTCGTCGGGCCCGAGCGCTCGCCGTCCACAGCCGCAGGAGCGTCCCCGTCCATCCCGCGTGACATGGCGCGCCGCCAACGCCCGGCCCCCGGGCGCCGCGCGCTCCGGGCCGCCGCCTCCGTCCCCCGCCCGCTTGACCCGCGCCGCGCGGGACGCATCTGAACGTGCGCACCCGCCCGAAGGAGGCCCGATGACCGTCGCGACGCTCTATGCCGTCACCCTCGTCGTCTTTCTCGCCGTCGACGCGCTGATGCTGACGCTTGTGATGAACCCTCTGTTCCAGCGCCATGTCGGCCCGCTGATGGCCGACGCGCCGCGGCTGGAGATCGCGGCCGTCTTCTACCTGTTCTATGTCGTCGGGATCCTCTGGTTCTGTTCCTGGCCCGCGCTCTCGGCCTCCGCGCCGCTGCCGCATGCGGCGCTGAACGGCTTCATCCTCGGCGTGCTCGCCTACGGCACCTACGAGTTCACCAACATGTCGACCCTCAAGGGCTGGTCCTGGACCATGGTGGCGACGGACACGACCTGGGGCGGCGTCCTGACCGCCCTTTCCGCCGTGGCCGGCGTCTGGGCGGTGCAGGCGCTCGGCCTCGTCCGCGGGGCCTGACCGCCCGGGCGCGGCGGACGGCCACGCTTGCTCTCGGGCCCCGCCTCGCCCACTTGGTCCGAAATGCCCGCCGCGCTCGAGATCCACGGCCTCTCCAAGGCCTTCCGCACGCCCGAAGGCCCGGTCGAGGTCCTCTGCGGCGTCTCGCTCTCCCTCGCGCCCGGCGAGACCGTCGCGCTGACCGGCGAATCCGGCTCCGGCAAGTCCACCCTCCTGCACCTCGCCGCCGGGCTCGACGCGCCCGACGCGGGCGAGATCCGCATCGCCGGCGCGCCGCTCACCGGCCTCGACGACCGCGGCCGCGCGGCGATGCGGCGCGAGCGTCTCGGCCTCGTGTTCCAGCAGTTCAACCTGATCCCGTCGCTTCGCGTCGGCGACAACCTCGCCTTCCAGGCCCGTCTCGCGGGGCGCGAGGACCCGGACTGGACGGCCGAGCTCGCCCGCCGCCTCGGCCTCGCGGACCTGCTCTCCCGCTACCCGGAACAGCTCTCCGGCGGCCAGCAGCAGCGCGTCGCCATCGGTCGCGCTCTCGCCCCGCGCCCGCCGCTCCTGCTCGCGGACGAGCCCACCGGGAACCTCGACGAAGCGGCCGCCGACGCGGTGATGGACCTGCTGACCGACCTCGCCGGCGCCGCCGGCGCCGCGGTGCTGATGGTCACCCACTCGCCGCGCCACGCCGCGCGCATGGGCCGGGCGCTGCACCTCTCCGCCGGGCGCCTCGCGCCCGAGGCCGCATCGGCCCGGGCCGTCTCGTGAGCGGCGCGGCGCCGGCGCCGATCCTCCGCGCGCTCCTCTCGCACTGGCGCCGCCGGCCGCTGCTCCTCGTCGCGCTCCTGCTCGGCCTCGCCGCGGCGACCGCGCTCTGGACCGGGGTGCAGGCGCTCAACGCCGAGGCCCGCGCCGCCTACGACCGCGCGGCCGAGAGCTTCTCGGGCGGCGGTCTCGACGTCCTCGTGGCGCGGGACGGCGGCGCGATCCCGCAATCGGCCTTCCCCGCGCTCCGCCGCGCCGGCTGGCCGGTCTCGCCGGTGGTCGAGGGCCGCGTCGCCATCGGCGAGGAGCGCCTGCGCCTGCTCGGCCTCGAGCCGATCTCGCTGCCCGCCGCCGCCGGGCTCGCGCTCTTCGGACCCGCCGCCGGCGGCGAGGCGGGGGCCGCCCCGGTCGACTTCGCCCCCTTCGTCACGCCCCCCGGCCGCACCCTGATCGCGCCGGAGACGCTCGACGCCCTCGGCCTCGCCCCCGGCGACCGGCCGGAGACCCCGAACGGCCCGCTGCCGCCCCTGACCCCGGCGCCGAGCCTCGCGCCCGGGCTCCTCGTCGCCGACATCGGCTTCGCCCAGCCGATCCTCGGGCTCGAGGGCGCCCTCTCGCGGCTGATGATCGGCGAAAGCCCGCGCCCCCTGCCGCCGCTGGAGGACGTCGCCCCCGCGCTCCGCCGGCAGGCCGCCGCGCCCGCCGCCGATCCGGCGCAGCTCAGCGACAGCTTCCATCTGAACCTCACCGCCTTCGGGCTGCTGGCCTTCGCCGTCGGCCTCTTCATCGTGCACGGTGCCGTCGGGCTGGCGTTCGAGCAGCGCCGCCCGCTGTTCCGCACGTTGCGCGCCTGCGGCGTCTCCGCGCGCGGCCTCGCCGCGGCGCTGCTGGCGGAGATCACGGCGCTGGCGCTGATCGCGGGGCTCGCCGGCGTCGCCCTCGGCGGGGTCGTCGCCTCGGTGCTGCTGCCCGACGTCGCGCTCTCGCTCCGGGGTCTCTACGGCGCGCGGGTGCCGGGGGAGCTCTCGCTCTCGCCGGTCTGGGTGCTGGCCGGCCTCGGCATGAGCCTCGCGGGCGCGCTCGCCGCCGCCGCGGGCTACATCGCCAAGGCCGCGACGCTGCCGGTGCTGGAAGCGGCGCGGCCGGAGGCCTGGCGCGCCGCCGCGGTCCGGCGCCTGCGCCTGCAGACCGGCGGCGCCCTCGCGCTCGGCCTCGCCGCGCTGGTCCTGATCGCCGCGGGTCAGGGGCTGCCGGCGGGTTTCGCGCTGCTCGGCGCGATCCTCGTGGGCGCGGCGCTGGCGCTGCCGCCGCTGCTGGCGCTGGCGCTCGCCGGGCTCGCGCGGCTGGCGCGCTCGCCGCTCGCGCGGTGGGCGGTGGCGGACGCGCGGCAGAACCTCGGGGGGCTCTCGCTGGCGCTGATGGCGCTCCTGCTCGCCCTCGCGGTCAACATCGGCGTCGGCACGATGGTCGGCGGCTTCCGCCTCACCTTCACCACCTGGCTCGAGGACCGGCTCGCCGCCGAGGCCTACGTCTCGGCGCCCTCGCCGGAGGCGGCGGCCGAGCTCCGCGCCTGGATGGCGGACCGGCCGGAGGTGCGCGCGGTGCTGCCCGAGCGCCGCGCCGAGACGGTGCTGGCGGGGCTGCCGGTCGAGGTCGTCGGCCTCCGCGACCACGCCACCTACAGGGAGCGCTGGCCGCTGCTCGCCGCCGGCGCGGCGCCTTGGGACCGCGTCGCGGCGGGCGAGGCGGCGCTGATCTCCGAGCAGCTCGCCCGCCGCCTCGACCTCGCGCCCGGCGACCGCCTGCGCCTGCCGGCCCCCGGCGGGGCGCGCGGCTTCGAGGTCGCGGCCGTCTACGCGGACTACGGCAACCCCAAGGGCCAGGTGCGCCTCTCGCTCGGCGCCCATGCCGAGGCGTTTCCCGGCCCGCCGCCGACCGGCTTCGGCGTGCGCCTCGATCCCGGCGCCACCGACGCCTTCCTCGCCGCGCTGACGGGGCCGGAGGGGCCGCCGGTCGACCGCAGCATCGATCAGGCCGGGCTGAAGCGGCTCTCGACGACGATCTTCGACCGCACCTTCGCGGTGACCGCGGCGCTGAACGTGCTGACCTTCGCGGTGGCGGGGCTGGCGCTGCTGACCGCCCTCGCGACGCTCGGCGCGGCGCGGCTGCCGCAGCTCGCGCCGCTCTGGGCGCTCGGCGTGCCGCGGCGGCGGCTGGCGGCGATGGAGCTCGGCAAGACCATGGCGCTGGCGCTCATGACGGCGCTCGCGGCGGTGCCGCTCGGCGTCGCGCTCGCCTGGGCGCTGGTGGCGGTGGTGAACGTCGAGGCCTTCGGCTGGCGCCTGCCGCTGCATCTGTTCCCGGGCGAGTGGGCGCGGCTGGTGCTGCTCGCCCTCGGCGTCTCGGCTATCGCCGCGGCGGCGCCGCTGCTGCGCCTCGCCCGTACGCCGCCCTCGACGTTGGCGAAGGTGTTCGCGGACGAACGCTGACCGCGCCTTTCGCGCCGTGCACGTCCCCGCCGCGTGCGGGCCGCTCCTCGCCGGAGACGGGATGGCGGCGACGGACCCCGGAGCGTGCCTCGCCGAAGCCGCCGCGGCGCCGGATCCCTGACCGGCGCGCCGGCCTCGGGGGGATCGACCCCCCTCGGCCGGCCGGTCCGCGCAGGGCGCGGCCCGAGGGGCGCCCGGCCGCGGCGTGGCGCCTTCAGTCGGGCTTGCGCGCCGTGCCGTGGTAGATGATCGCCGTCCCCGGATGCCGTCCGAAGCGGAAGTCGCCGCGCCGCCCGACGCCGACGGGTCCGAGCCCGCCGAAGCGCCCCACCTCGAAGCCCAGCCTCTCCAGCGCCCGGCGCAGGTCCGCCGGCCGAATGAACAGCGCCGGATCGTGCGCGCCCCGCGGCAGCAGGCCGAGCCAGCGCTCGGCCACCGTCACCACCGCGAAGGTCGCGAGAGCGTTGCGGTTGATGGTGTCGAACAGGAACCGCCCGCCGGGTCTGAGCACCCGCCGGACCTCCGCCAGCACGGCGCCGAGGTCGCGGACGTGCTCCAGCACGTCGACGCAGACCACCGCGTCGAAGCTCGCGTCCGGGTAGGGCAGGGCCTCGCCCTCCCCGACGCGGTAGCCGATGTCGAGCCTCGCCTCGCCGGCATGCCGCTTCGCCGCGGCGATCGCATCGGCGGAGGGATCGATGCCCTCCACCCGCGCGCCGCGCGCCGCCAGCGCCTCCGCCATGAAGCCGCCCGCGCAGCCGAGGTCGAGCACGTCGCGGCCCGCCCATTCGGCCCCCGCCGCCTCGAACGCCGCGAGGCGGGCGGGAACCATCGCCTGCAGGGTCCGCACCCAGCGCAGCGACTCGTCCCACCAATGCGCCGCCGCGGCATCGTAGATCGCCGTCTCCTGCGCGCTGCTCACTTCGGCCACCAGTATCCCGTCCTCTCCCGATAGGCGTGCCAGCGCGCGCCGAACATGTCCTCGAAGCGCCGCTCCTTCAGGAGCGGCCCGAGCGCGCAGTACCCCGTCAGCACCGAGGCGAGCATCAGCTGGTCCGGCGTCCAGACCGGCACGGTCCAGGTCGTCAGCGCGAAGCCGAGATAGATCGGCTGGCGGATCCACGAGAACAATCCCCGAACGGGCATCGGCGGGAACACCGGCTTCGCCCCACGAAGAAGGGAGATCCACCCCAGGGCGCCCGACTGCACCTCGGCCCCGGCGTCCCAGCTCGCCTTCACGAGCACGCCCCAGCTCGCCGCGTAGAGCGTCAGCATCCCCGCCAGCGCCCAGCCCTCGGCTCGCCACCAGACCGTGCCGGAGGGCGTCCAGAGCAGGAACAGAGCGAGGAGCTGCAGGCTGGCGACGATGGCGTAGGTCGTCGTCGCCAGCGTGCGGCCCGCGCCGAGCGGCGCCGCCCGGCCCAGCCAGCCGCGTCCGCGCCGCGTCAGCAACAGCGAATGCGCCATCGGAAACTGAAGCAGAAGCAGCAGGTTGACGGCCCAGGCCCAAGGCTGCGGCACGCGCCCGAAGCTCTCCGACATGCCGAATGCCATGCCGAGGATCATGGCGAGCACCGCCGCCCCGAAGATCAGATGGCAGAGCGCGCCCCAGAGGAGCGCGAGCGCGATCTCGCCCCGCGCGCGGCGCGGCGGGCGCGGCTCCGCGGGGGCGGAGAGCATCCTCTCGAGCGGGCCGATCGCCGCGAGACGGGCGAGGAGGCGGCGCGAGGCGGGGCGGGAGGGGGAGGCGGTCTCGGTCATCACCCGGTCAGATAGTCCGCCCGCACCCGGCGCCGCCCCCCTGCGACGCCCCGTCCCCGCGGCCGGCTCAGAACGGCGCCGGCGCCTCGAACCGGATCGGAGCGCCGCCGTCGGGATGGCGAAGCGCCAGCGCCTCGGCGTGCAGCAGCATCCGCGGCGCGGCGGCGTAGGCGTCGGCGTCGGCGTAGATCGGATCGCCGAGGATCGGCCAGCCCGCCTCCGCCAGATGCACCCGGAGCTGATGGCTTCGCCCGGTCAGCGGCGCCAGCGCCAGCCGCGCCCGCCCCCGCGGCGGCGCCGCCGGATCGTCCGAGAGCCGCCGCCAGTCCGTCACCGCCGGGCGGCCCGCCGGGTCGATGCGCTGGCGCGGCCGTCGCTCCCAATCGACGGCGAGCGGCGCCTCGATCCGACCCGCCTCCGCCTCCGGCCCGCCGGCGACGACGGCGACGTAGCGCTTCTCCGCCCGCCGCCGCTCGAACTGCAGGCCGAGATGCCGGTGCGCCTCCGCCGTCAGCGCCAGCACCACCACGCCGGAGGTGTCGAGGTCCAGCCGGTGCACGGCCCGCGCGCCCGGGAAGTCCGCGGCGACGCGGGCGACGAGGCAGTCCGCCATCCCTTCGCCCCGCCCCGGCACCGTCAGCAGTCCGGCCGGCTTCTCCACCGCCACCAGCGCCGCGTCGGCGTGCAATACGCGCGGCGGCCCCGGCGGCGGGGCGTAGACCCTCGGCCGCAGCCCCCGGGCGGCGGGCCCGTCCGCCACCGCCCGCGCCGCCTTGTCACCCGTGCCGCCCAAAGCCATGCTCCGCCCCGAATGCCGGAGACCCCGAGGGAGGGACCCCACAATGTCGACCATGACGCGCATCGTCCTCGCCGAACGCCCCAAGGGCCGCCCGACCGCGGCGAACTTCCGCCTCGAGGAGGCGCCGCTTCCCGAGCCCGGCGAGGGCCAGTTCCTCGCCCGCACCGTCTGGCTCTCGCTCGACCCCTACATGCGCGGGCGGATGGACGACGCCAAGTCCTACGCCGCCCCGGTGCCGATCGGCGGCACGATGGAGGGCGAGGTCGTCGCCGAGGTGATGGAGTCCCGCCACCCCGGCTTCAAGCCGGGCGACATCGTGGCCGAGCGCCTCGGCTGGACCTCGCACGGCCTCTCGGACGGCGCGAGCGCGCGAAAGATCGACCCCACCATCGCGCCGATCTCCACCGCGCTCGGCGTCCTCGGCATGCCGGGGCACACCGCCTGGGTCGGCCTCAACGACATCGCCGAGGCCGAGCCGGGGGAGACCGTCGTGGTCTCGGCGGCGACGGGGGCCGTGGGCTCGCTCGTCTCGCAGCTCGCCAAGAACAAGGGCATGCGGGTGATCGGCGTCGCGGGCGGCGACGACAAGTGCGCCTTCGCGGTGGAGGAGCTGGGCTGCGACGTCTGCCTCGACCACCGCGCCCTCTCGAAGGCGGAGCTCGAGACGGCCATCGCCGAGGCCGCGCCCGACGGCGTCCACGTCTATTACGAGAACGTCGGCGGCAAGACGCTGGAGGCGGTGCTGCCGAACATGCGCACCTGGGGGCGCATCGCGGTCTGCGGGATGATCTCTTGGTATTCGGGCGCCGATCTCTCCGAGGTGATGCCGCTGCCGAAGGCCTGGCGCTTCATCCTCACCAAGCGCCTGCGCGTGCAGGGCCTGATCGTGTTCGACCACAAGGAGCGCATGGCCCCCTTCCTCGCCGAGGTCGCGCCGATGGTCCGCGACGGTCGCGTGAAGTACCGAGAGACCGTGACCGAGGGGCTCGACAACGCCCCGGCGGCCTTCATGGCGCTGCTGGAGGGCGGCAACTTCGGCAAGCAGCTCGTCCGCGTCGGGCCGGACCCCGCCTGATGCCGGAGATCCGGCTGGTCCGCCACGCCCAGGCGAGCTTCGGCGAGGCGACCTACGACCGCCTCTCGGCCCTCGGCCACCGCCAGTCGCGCCTCCTCGGGGAGCGGCTGGCGGCGTCGGGGGCGCGCCCGGCCCGCGTGGTCCTCGGCACGCTGACGCGCCATCGCGAGACGCTGGAGGGGATCGCCGCGGCCTATGCGGCGGCGGGCCTCGACCTGCCCGATCCGGAGCCGCATCCCGGCTGGAACGAATACGACGCCGACGCGCTGATGCGCGCGCACGCGCCGCATCTCGACCGGGCGCACGCCAAGTCCGACCGCCGCGCCCATTTCCGCGCGCTCGGCGAGGCGCTGTCGCTCTGGCAGCGCGGGAGCCTCGAAGTCGAGGAGGCTTGGGACGCGTTCGAGACGCGGACGACCGCCGCGCTAGAGGCGGCCTGCGCGGACGCGCCGGAGGGCGAGATCCTCGCGATCACCTCCGGCGGCGTCATCGGCCAATGCGCCGCCGCGGCGCTGCATGGCGGGCCGGAGGTGATGATCCGGCTGCACATGCAGGCGCGGAACGCCGGCTGGTCGCGCCTCGCCGGGCGTCCGGGCCGGTTCTGGCTGGTCAGCTTCAACGAGGCGCCGCATCTGGACGCCGCGCCGGACGCGCAGACCTGGTCCTGACGCCGAGCCGCCGCCCCGGGCCCTTCGCGGCCCGGGGCGGGGTGCGTCAGCCCGCCCCGGGCTCCGGCGGCGTGCGCCTCGCCCAGTCGGCCGCCGCCTCGAACGCGGCGGCGGCGCGCAGCACCTCCCGGTCGGCCCGGACGCGGCCGATCAGCTGCAGGCCGATGGGCAGCCCCTCCGCCCGCGCCTCGGGGCCCGAGAAGCCGGCGGGCACGCTGACCGCCGGGCGGCCGGAGAAGGAGGCGGGCAGCATCACCTCCATCCAGCGGTGGTATGTGTCCATCGCCCGGCCGGCGATCTCCTCCGGGTAGCGCCAGTCCACCGGGAAAGGCCAGGTCTGGGCCGAAGGCGCGGCGAGCAGGTCCACCCCGCCGAAGACCCGCTCCAGCGTCCGGTGCCAGTCGGCGCGCTTCTCGACGGCGCGGTGCACCTCCAGCGCCGACATGGCGAGGCCGCGCTCGACCTCCCAGATCACCTCGGGCTTCAGGCGGGCGCGGCGCTCCGGGTCGGCGTGGTCGGCGGCGTATTTCCCGGCCATCATCCAGCTGCGCAGCGTCGTCCAGCCCTCCCAGATCGCCTCGAAGTCGTGATCGGGGACCAGCGGCACGACCTCCGCGCCGAGATCCTCGAACACCTTCAGCGCGCGTTCGCAGGTCTCGAGGATGCCGGGCTCCATCGGCCAGCGGCCGTTCCAGTCGCCCATCCAGCCGATGCGCAGGCCCTTGGCGGAGCCCTCGGCGCCCTCGAGCCCCGCCAGGAAGGCGGGCGTCTCGGCGATCCCGAGGGGCGCGCGGTCGTCCCAGCCCGCGAGGGCGTCGAGCAGCAGCGCCATGTCCGCCACGCTCCGCCCCATCGGCCCGTTGGTCGAGAGCTGGTGGGCGTAGAGGTCCGTCGAGTCGACGTTCGGCACGCGACCCCAGGTCGGCCGGAAGCCGAAGATGTTGGCCCAGCCCGCCGGGTTGCGCAGCGAGCCCATCATGTCCGAGCCGTCCGCGACCGGCAGCATCCGCATCGCCGCCGCGACCGAGCCGCCGCCGGAGGACCCGCCCGCCGTCAGCGCCGGGTTCCAGGGGTTCTTGGTGGCGCCGAACACCTCGTTGAAGGTGTGGCTGCCGAGGCCGAATTCGGGCGTGTTGGTCTTGCCGATCACGATCGCCCCGGCGCCCTTGATGCGCTCCGCGAGGAAGCCGTCCTCGCGCGGGATCCAGTCGGCGAAGAGCGGCGAGCCCATCGTGGTGCGCAGACCCTTGGTCGGCGCGAGGTCCTTGAGCGCGATCGGCAGGCCTGCGAGCGGGCCGGCGTCCTCGCCTCGCCTGCGCGCGGCGTCCGCGGCGCGCGCCTCGGCGAGGCAGTCGTCGGGATCGCGCAGCGTCACCACCGCGTTGACCGCGCCGTTCACGGCCGCGATGCGGTCGAGATGGGCGCGCATCACCTCCTCGGCCGAGACGCGGCCGGCGTGCATCTCCTCGGCGAGCTTCGCCGCCCCCATCTCGATCAGCTCCGCGGGCGCGCTGGCGTCGGGCATGGTCTCTCACTCCGTTACGGTCCGGGAGGCGCGAAGGGATACCGCCGCCGCGGCCGCGTCAAGCGCTCCGCCGCCGCTCGCGCCAGGCGATGACGAGCCCGGCGGCGACGATCACCGGCGCGCCCGGCAGCAGCGTGTCGAAGGGCGCCTCGCCGAACATCGCCCAGCCGAGGGCGATGGCGAAGAGCAGGCCGAAATACTCGAAGGGCGCGACGACGGCGGGCGTGGTCAGCCGGTAGGCCGCGATCAGGCACACCACGCCGGTCCCTCCGGAGGCGCCCATGCCGAGCAGAAGGCCGAGCTCCGCGAGGCTCTCCGGCCGGGTGAAGCCGCCGGTGGCGAGGGCGAGGATCACCGCCCCGACCAGCGCCGAGCAGGAGGAATAGAGGTTGATCAGCGCCGTCGGCGCCTCCGCGTCGATCAGCTTGGAGGTGGTCGAGGTCAGTGCGTAGCCGAAGGCGGCGCAGAGCGGCAGCAGCGCGGCGAGCGTGAAGGCGTCCGTCCCCGGCCGCAGGATCATCGCGCAGCCGGCGAAGCCGGCGACGACGGCGCCCCAGCGCCACGGCCCGACGGGCGATCCGAGCAGGACCGCGCTCAGCGCCGTGACGAACATCGGCCCGGCGAATAGCAGGGTGGAGGCGGTGGCGAATTCGAGGCTGACCAGCGCGAGATAGTAGGCGAGCTGCGCGAAGGTGACGAACACGCCGCGCATCAGCGCCAGCTTCCAGCGGCGGAGCTTCAGCGGCCGGCCGCGCGCCCGCCAGTCCCGCGCCATGGCGAGGATGACGGCCGTCGGGATCATCCCGAAGAGGTTGCGCCAGGCGGCGAGCTCGGTCGAGGCGAAGCGCCCGCCGAGGAGCTTGATCTGCGCGCCCATGAAGGTCAGCAGGAACACGCCGAGCAGCAGCAGCAGGACCGCCCCGAGGGCGGCGCGCGCCGGGGCCGGGGGCGCGGCGGAGAGGCTCACGCCCGGCCCTGGGGCGGGGGCTGCGCGCCTCGGGGGGATCGACCCCCCTCGGCGCGCGTCGGCGCCGGCGGCGCCTCCCGCCCGGCGGCGGCCGGCGCGCGCCCGCGGCGGGCGTGAATCACGCGGCGCCCGAGAGGTGGTCGCGATGCGCCTCGCGCAGCTTCGCCTTCTGGACCTTGCCGGTGGCGCCGAGGGGCAGCGCCTCGGCCATGATCACGTCGTCGGGCACCATCCATTTCGGCAGCTTCGCCGCGAGATGCGCCAGCACGCGCTCCCGGTCGGCCGGGTCCTCGGCCGTCGGCTGCACCACGATCACCGGCCGCTCGTCCCATTTCGGATGCGGCACGGCGATCACCGCCGCCATCGCGACGCCGGGGCAGGTCGAGGCGGCGTTCTCGACGTCGATGGAGCTGATCCACTCGCCGCCGGACTTCACCAGGTCCTTGGCGCGGTCGACGATGGTGACGAAGCCCTTCGAGTCGATCGTCGCGACGTCGCCGGTGTCGAGCCAGCCGGTCGAGGTCAGCGGCGAGACGTCCGAGCGGTAGTAGGCCGAGGCGATCCAGGGGCCGCGCGCGCAGAGGCGGCCGCGGCTCTCGCCGTCCCATGGCAGCTCGCGCTCGTCCTCGTCCAGAATCGCGAGCGAGACGCCGAACACCGGGCGGCCCTGCTTGGCCTTCACCGCGATCCGCGCCTCCGTCGCAAGCCCGTCCATCTCCGGCGGCATCGATCCGAGCGTGCCGACCGGGCTCATCTCGGTCATGCCCCAGCCGTGCAGGAACTCGACGCCGAACTCCTCCTCGTAGGCGCGGATCAGCGCGGGCGAGGGGGCCGAGCCGCCGACCATGGTGCGCCGGAAGCGCTCGGGCGCGCGGCCGCGGGCGCGCATCTCCTCGAGGAGGCCGAGCCAGATCGTCGGCACGCCGGCGGCCATCGTCACCCCCTCGGCCTCCATCAGCCGCCAGAGCGAGGCGCCGTCGAGGCGCGGGCCCGGCAGCACCATGCGCGCGCCGCCGATCAGCGCGGCATAGGGGATGCCCCAGGCCATGACGTGGAACATCGGCACCACGGGCATCACCGTCTCGCGCTCGGACAGGGCGCAGGCGCCGGGCATCACCGCCATCATCGCGTGCAGCACGGTGGAGCGGTGGGAGTAGAGCACGCCCTTCGGCGCGCCGGTGGTGCCGGAGGTGTAGCAGAGGCCCGCGGCCTCGCGTTCGTCGAGGTCGAGGGGCCAGGCGAAGTCCTCGGATTCGGCGGCGACGAGTTCCTCGTAGTCGAGCGCGGGGAAGGGCGTCTCCGGCTGCGCCGCGGCGTCGGTGGTCACCACCACGGTCGGCGGGGAGGCGAGCTTCGGCAGCAGCGCGGCGACGAGCGGGACGAAGGCGGCGTCGACCAGCACGACCTTCGGCGCGGCGTGATCGAGGATGTAGGCGAGCTGCTCCGGCGCGTAGCGGGGGTTCATGGTCAGGCAGACCGCGCCCATCGAGGAGACGGCGTAATAGGCCTCGAGATGGCGCAGGTCGTTCCAGGCGAGGGTGCCGACCCGGTCGCCGAGGCGGACGCCGAGGCGCGCGAGCGCGTTGGCGAGGCGCGCGGCGCGGCCGGGCAGGGCGTCGTAGCGCAGCGTCCGGCGCGCGCCGTCGGGTCCGCTCTCGACCACCTCGCGCGCGCCGAAGGCCTCGGCCGCGTGGCGCATCACCCCCGAGATCAGCAGCGGCCCGTCCATCATCAGCCCTTGCATCGTGCTCTCCCGTCTTGCTCGCGGTCCGTCCTGGTGGCGGCCACGAATCGTTAACCTTCGGATGGCATCAAGAGGATGCGGGCCGGCATGACGACGTCGCTCCGCACTCCTCCCTGTCGAACTGGCCGCGCCGATGGCGCGGCCTTTTTTTGAGTTTCATCGCAGCGGGTTGAGGCGGTCCGTGGAGCGCCGATCCCGCGCGTCTCACGATTCCCCCTTGGTGCGCCTTCGGATTCGGCATATCGATATGAACGGAACTTGAACGTTCCGAGTCGCACCGTGCGGATGCGCCGCCGGCGCCCGGCGACGGCCGGCCCCCCACACGCGCCGGTCGCGAGGGGACGCCGCCCGGATCCGTTCGTCGTCGTCGGCGACGGCGTGACGGCTGGAGCGGCACAGGTCCCGCGGGCGGTGGGGAGGCCCGCGGGACCGCCCTCGCGCCCGCCTCGCTCAGACGCCGCGATAGGGTTCCACGTATTGCAGCGCCATGTCCCACGGAAAGAAGATCCACGTATCCTGGCTCACCTCGGTGATGAAGGTGTCGACCATCGGGCGTCCCTTGGGCTTGGCGTAGACGGTGGCGAAATGCGCCTTCGGATAGGTCGCCCGCACCAGCGCCAGGGTCCTGCCGCTGTCGACGAGGTCGTCGATCACAAGCACGCCTTCGCCCGCGCCCACGAGGGCCGCATCCGGCGCCTTCAGAACCTCCGCGTCGGCCTGGGTCTGATGGTCGTAGGATTTTACGGAGATCGTGTCGACGACGCGGATGCCGAGTTCGCGCGCCACGATGCAGGCCGGGACCATGCCGCCGCGGGTGATCGCGACGACGGCCTTCCAGGCCCCTTCGGCGCCGGGGCCGTGGCGATCCAGTCGCCAGGCGAGGGCGCGGCTGTCACGGTGCATCTGGTCCCAGCTGACGTGAAAGCCCTTTTCGTGGGGCAGCCGTGCGTCCATCGGGCTCATCGCCTCTCCCTTCGCTCTCGGGCCGACGGGGCGATGAGCAGGCCGATGAGGCCCGTCGGCCCGCCACGGGCCCGGTCCAGCCGCGCCTTCGCCGCGTCGCAGCGGTCCCGCTTCGCAGCCCCCCTGAAGCTCGAGCCGACCCGCGGGCCGGAGGCCGCGACGGGGGCCGTGCGGCGGTCGCGGGCGGTGACGCTCCGAGCGGTCAGGATGAAGCCCGGCCCCGGCGTCGCGGGGCCGGCGAGGTGCGCCGCGGCCAGGCCCGGCTGGATCGGCGCGGTCTCCAACCCCTCACTCCGCGGCCGTCTTGCGCCCCTGGGTGACGTCGATGTCCGGCGCGTCCTCGGCCTTCATACCGACGACGTGGTAGCCGGCGTCGACGTGATGCGTCTCGCCGGTGACGCCGGAGGAGAGTTCCGACAGCAGATAGAGGCCGGACCGGCCGACATCCTCGGTGGTCACGTTGCGGCGCAGCGGCGAATTCAGTTCGTTCCACTTCAGGATGTAGCGGAAGTCGCCGATCCCGGAGGCGGCCAGCGTCTTGATCGGGCCCGCCGAAAGGGCGTTCACGCGGATGCCCTTGGGGCCGAGGTCCATCGCGAGGTAGCGCACGCTGGCCTCAAGCGCGGCCTTGGCGACACCCATGACATTGTAATGGGGCATCACCCGCTCGGCCCCGTAATAGGTCAGGGTCAGCATCGAGCCGCCCTCGGCCATCATCTTCTCGGCGCGCTGGGCGACGGCGGTGAAGGAGTAGACCGAGATGTCCATCGTGGTGCGGAAGTTCTCGGCCGTCGTCTCGACGTAGCGCCCGCGGAGTTCGTTCTTGTCGGAGAAGCCGATGGCATGCACGAGGAAGTCCAGCCCGCCCCAGCGCGACTGCAGTTCGGCGAAGAGGGCGTCCATCGAGGCGGCGTCCGCCACGTCGCAGGGCAGCACCAGCGACGGGTCGCCGCCCACGCTCTCGGCCAGCGGGCGCACACGCTTGGCGAGCGCGTCACCCTGGTAGGAGAAGGCGAGTTCGGCGCCCGCCTCGGCGCAGGCCCGGGCGATGCCCCAGGCCAGCGACTTGTCGTTCGCCACACCCATGACGAGCCCGCGCCTGCCCTGCATCAGCCCGCCCATCGCGCGTCCTCCGCCTCCCGCACACCGTGGCGCGAGGCTCTAGACCGGATCGGGGGACGCTTCAAGCGCCGCGGACCGCGCCGGGTTCGGCGCCGCAGCCGTGGGCGAGGCGTGCGGCGGGCGTGCGCCATCGGTGCGGCGAACGTCTGCCTTTCGCGCGCACGACGTCGGACTCCGGCGCGCCCTTCATGCCGCGCGCGTCGGGCGCGGGTCGGCCCTTCGGGCGCGGCGCGTGCCGACGGCGTCGGCCCTTCGTGCCGACGCGCCGCCAGCCGCGCGGCCTTTCCCCGCCGCGCCGCCCCCGCTACCGTCCCGGAAACAGGAGCCCCGTCGATGCACGTCACGCTTTCCGAGCTCGAGGCCGCCGCCGACCTGATCCGCGCCCGCGGCGTGCCGGAGACGCCGCAATACGCCTGGCCCCTCCTCGCCGAGCGCGCCGGCTGCGAGGTCTGGATCAAGCACGAGAACCACACCCCCACCGGCGCCTTCAAGGTGCGGGGCGGCATCACCTACCTCGAGACGCTTTCCGAATCCGGAAGACCCGGGGGCATCGTCACCGCGACGCGGGGCAATCACGGTCAGTCGATCCCCTTCGCGGCGCGCCGTCACGGCCTCCCGGTCGAGGTCTGGATCCCCGAGGGAAACTCGGCCGAGAAGAACGCGGCGATGCGGGCCTGGGGCGCGGAGCTTGTGGTGCACGGCGCGGACTTCGAGGCGGCGCGCGCGGCCTGCGCGGCTTCGGCCGAGGAACGCGGACTGCACCTGATCCCGCCCTTCCACCGCGACCTCGTGCTCGGCGTGGCGACCTATGCGCTGGAGCTCCTGCGCGGGGCGCCGACGCTCGACGCGATATACGTGCCGGTCGGCATGGGCTCGGGCGCCTGCGGCTGCATCCTGGCGCGCGACCTGCTCGGCGCGCCGACCGAGGTCGTGGGCGTGGTCTCGGCCCATGCCGACGCCTATGCCCGCAGCTTCGAGGCCGGCGCGGTCGTGACCACCGAGACGGCGGCGACCTTCGCCGACGGCATGGCCTGCCGGGCGCCCTGGGCGCAACCGCTCGAGATGCTGCGCAAGGGCGCGAGCCGGATCGTGCGGGTGACCGACGACGAGGTGGCCGAGGCGATGCGCGCCCTCTACGCCGACACCCACAACGTGGCCGAGGGGGCCGGGGCGGCGGCCTTCGCGGCGCTGACGCAGGAGCGCGGGCGCCTCGCCGGCCGGCGCGCGGCGGCGATCCTATGCGGCGGGAACGTGGACGCGTCGGTGTTCCGGACGGTGCTGGGGGGCGCGACGCCGACGGTCTGACGCGGGCGGGTCGCGTCGGATGCGTTCACCTTTCGTTCGACATTCGGCGCAAGGCTGGCTACGGGTCGGGCGAGCCGGGCACGCACGACGCGCGCCGGAACAGCGGCGACGCGGCGGGGTCGGGCGCGACGGCCGCGACGCGGCGCGCGCTTGACGCGCGACGGGCTTCGGCCGATGTCCGGGGTCGAGGAGACGCGCCCATGACCACCGAGACCGCCCCCTTCGAGATCGACGAGAGCGAGCGCCGGATCGGCCCCTTCGCCGGGGGCGACCCCTTCGCGATCGCCGAGGCCTGGGTGGCGGAGGCCGCCGGCGCCGAGATCAACGATCCGAACGCCATGGCGCTCGCCACCGTCGACGCGGACGGCCTGCCGAACGTGCGCATGGTGCTTCTGAAGGAGATCGAGCCGGCGGCGGGCGGCGGCGGCTTCGTGTTCTACACCAACTACGAGAGCGCCAAGGGCGGCGAGCTCGGCGTCAACGCCAAGGCGGCGCTGGTGCTGCACTGGAAGAGCCTGCGACGCCAGCTTCGGGTGCGCGGCGTGGTGGAACGCGAGGAGGGGCCGAAGGCGGACGAATACTATCGCTCGCGCGGGCTGCAGTCGCGCCTCGGGGCCTGGGCCTCGGCGCAGTCGCGCCCGCTCGCCTCGCGCGGGACGCTGATGGCTGAGGTGGCGAAGGTGGCGGCCCGGCACCCCCTGGATCCGCCGCGCCCGCCGCATTGGGGCGGCTTCCGCATCCGTCCGGTCGAGATCGAGTTCTGGGCCGACGGCGCGCACCGCCTGCACGACCGCTTCCGCTGGCGGCGCGAGGATCCTTCGGACCGGCGCTGGGAGGTGCGGCGCCTGAACCCGTGAGCCGGGCGACGGCGCGCGGCGATTGCGCGGCGCGGCCCGTCGCGGCATGGTGCCGTCCGAGCCCCGCCCCGAGATCAGCCGACCGGAGAGCCGTCCTTCCATGCCCGAGCGCAAGACCCTCCTGCTGACCGGCGCCAGCCGGGGCATAGGCCATGCGACCGTCAAGCGCTTCTCCTCGGCCGGCTGGCGCGTGATCACCTGCTCGCGCGCGCCGTTCCCCGAGGACTGTCCTTGGGAGGCCGGGCCGGAGGACCACATCCAGCTCGATCTCTCGGACCCGCAGTCGACGATCCAGGCGGTGGAGGAGATCCGCCGGCGCCTGACGACCGGGCGGCTCGAGGCGCTGGTGAACAACGCGGGCATCTCGCCCAAGGGCGAGGACGGGGCGCGGCTGAGCACGCTCGACACCGATCTGCGCGTCTGGGGGCGGGTGTTCCACGTCAACTTCTTCGCCCCCGTGGTGCTCGCGCGCGGGCTGAAGACGGAGCTGACCGCGGCGAAGGGGGCGATCGTCAACGTCACCTCGATCGCCGGGGCGCGGGTGCATCCCTTCGCGGGCGCCGCCTACGCCACCTCGAAGGCGGCGCTGGCGGGTCTGACGCGGGAGATGGCGCACGACTTCGGCCCGCTCGGCGTGCGTGTGAACGCCATCGCGCCGGGGGAGATCGAGACCGCGATCCTCTCGCCCGGCACCGACAGGATCGTGGAGCAGATCCCGATGCGCCGCCTCGGTCAGCCCGAGGAGGTGGCGCGGACCATCTACTATCTCTGCACCCCGGAAAGCAGCTACGTCTCGGGCGTCGAGATCGAGATCAACGGGGGGCAGCATGTCTGACCGGTGCGCGGCGGCGGGCCGGGGGAGCGCGGATCGCCACGGCGGCCCGCAGGAAGGGCGCGCCGGCTTGCGCGCCGTCGTCTTGGACGGCCGGAGAGAGGATCGAAGGAAATGAGTCAGAAGATGTCGACGGAACGGATCGCGGGCCTGGCGCTCGGCGCGGCGCTGCTGTTCGCGGTGCTGTGGACGGCGGGGACCGGGGGCCGAGGGGTCTCCGATCTCGGCGGGGACGACGGCGCGCTTCAGGCCCGGATCGAGCGGCTGGAGGCGGAACTGGAGTCGCTGGCGGACGCCGCCCCTGAGATGCCGGAGGCGCCGGAACTGCCGGAGGATCTGAACGCCCGGATCGAGGCGCTGGAGGCCGAGGTCGCGGAGGCGGCGGCAAACGCCGAAAAGGCGCTTGCGGACGCCGCCGCGGCGGTCGAGCGGCAGGCCGAGGCGGCGTCCGAGGCGGCTGTCGACGCGGCCGAGTCGGTGGTGACGCCGGACGAGGGCGAGACCGAGCCCGAGATGCCGGCCGCCGAGGAGACGGTCGAGATGACCGAGCCGGCGGAGCCGGACACGACGGAGCAGCAGACCGCGGCCGACGCGGCGCCGGCCGATGACGCCGCGGAGGAGACGGCGGCGGCCGAGGAGGCGCCGGCCGAGGACGCCGCGGAGACCGCCGCGGCCGAGGAGGCGCCGGCCGAGGATGCCGCGGAGGAGACGGCGGCGGCCGAGGAGG
>Ga0102943_1000163_pt1 | contig 46438 bp, 38 predicted proteins | sample SalPonC_black_MG_FD_78174 | JGI IMG/M metagenome (GOLD analysis project Ga0102943, IMG submission 78174) | Salt pond soil microbial communities from South San Francisco under conditions of wetland restoration - Salt Pond MetaG... | ecosystem: Environmental > Aquatic > Marine > Intertidal zone >...
GCGAGATCACTCCGCGCAGACTCTCCGACAGCATCACGCGGATCTGCGCCTGCCGATCGGCGGGGAACTGGTCGATGATCCGGTCGACGGTGCTGCAGGCCGTGGTGGTGTGCAGCGTACCGAAGACCAGGTGACCGGTCTCGGCCGTCTCGATGGCCATCTCCATGGTCTCGAGATCGCGCAGCTCGCCCACCAGGATCACGTCGGGGTCCTCGCGCAGAGCGGCCCGGAGCGCGCTCTTGAAGCTGTCGGTGTGCACGCCGACCTGCCGTTGGTTCACCAGGCACTGCTTGTTCGGGTGCACGAACTCCACGGGATCCTCGATCGTGATGATGTGCTCGCGCCGTTGCTCGTTCACCAGGTCGATCAGCGAGGCGATGGTCGTGGACTTCCCGCTGCCGGTGGGTCCGGTGACCAGCACCAGGCCCTTGTTCAGCAGTGCGAGCTCACGCACTTCCTTCGACAACCCGAGCTCGTCGGCCGGGACGATGTCGTCGGGGATCGCCCGGAACACCGCCGCCGGACCGCGGCGATCGAAGTACAGGTTCGCGCGGAAACGGCTGACGCCCTCGATGGCGTAGGCGAAGTCGGTGTCGTGGTGCTTGAGGAACTGGTCGCGATTGCGCTGCGGCGTGATCGCGAAGAGCATCCGGAACAGTTCGTCGGCCTCGAGCGGCTCGCGCTCGCCGTCGAGCTCCACGTGGCCGTCCACGCGGTAGACCGGCGGCTGTTCGCAGCACAGGTGAAGGTCGCTGGCCTGTTTCTCGACCGTCGCCCGCAGCAGTTCGTCGATCAGAGCGCGGTAGTTCGGCGGCAGATCGTCGGGCACCAGCAGGTCGGTCTGGTGGTCGTCCAGCGACGGGAGCGAGCTCGGGTCGAACCTGGGGACGCCGTTGGTGGACGTCACGGCGTCGGCCACCGCCGTCGCCGCGTCGGCGTCCTCGGCGCTCATCTCGTGCCACGATCCCGATGGGGCCGACGGACCGGATCCACCGCCGTCCGGCTGATACTCGTCGGGAGGCACCGCGGCCACCGCGGCCGAGTCCGCCTCCGGCGGCGGGGTCTCGCGCGCGATCTCCTGGGCCACGTCGGCGAAGGACGCATCGGTGGCATCGCCGGAGCCGTTCTTCGCGGTCTCCCAGATGGTCGCGACCATGGTGCCCTGATCGTCTTCCAGTACACCGGTGTAGGTGAGGGCACCCACCGAGTACACGAAACTCGCCGTCCCGTCCTCGCGGTAGGTGTCGATCACGTTGGGGTCGGCGAGTTCGGTGACCAGGGCCAGGATCTTGTCCGCGTCGAGCATCGCCTTGCTCACGGTCTTGGTGCCCGACAGGAAACGGAAGGCGGGCGCGCGGTCCTGTTCGAGGATCAATGCCTCGGCCTGGTACTCGGAAAGAGCAGAGAGGAAGCGATCGAGTTGGGCCATGACCGCCTTCGGTGGTTCGAGCGTGCACGAGGAAGCAGAGCTGAGGTGTGCCGGGTGACGGCCATGGTGCTCGTCCTCGCTGGTTGCCTCAGTCGAGACCGCCACCCGGCACGGTCGGCCACAGCACAGGGTGTGCCCACGTCCGAGGTACGACATCCCGTGGCACGACCCGGCACACCGAGGTACGTTCCACCACCGGTACCCGCGCGCCGGCCGCGCCGGCCGCTCTCGCACCGGAGCAGGCTGCACGATCGCGTGTGGGTCTTCGCGAGGCGCCCGTCACCACCGGGCTTCGCCGATGTCCGAAGCGGGCCGACGGACGAGGGCGCGTGGTTCCGCGTGACGGCGGAGAGGAAGGGGAACGACCCATGTCGATCCGGAACTTCCGCGCGATCCAGCGTGCGATCGTCGACTGCGACCGCTGTCCGCGTCTGCGCGCGCACTGCGCGAAGGTCGCCGCCGAGCGCAGGAAACAGTTCGCCGATCAGCAGTACTGGGGACGTCCGGTCCCCTCGTTCGGCGATCCACGCGCGCGCATGATGATCGTCGGACTCGCTCCCGCCGCCCACGGCGCCAACCGCACCGGCCGCATGTTCACCGGCGACAGTTCGGGCGACTGGCTGTACGAAGCCCTGCACCGCTACGGTTTCGCCAGCCAGGCCAGGTCGGTCTCGGCCGACGACGGCCTGGAGCTCGACGACTGCCTGGTCTCGGCCGCCGTCCACTGCGCGCCCCCTCAGAACAAGCCCACCCGAGAGGAACAGGACACCTGCCGGCACTGGCTGCACCGCGAGATCGACGAACTCGATCCGGAACTGGTGATCGTGCTCGGCCGCATCGCATGGGACGCATGGCTCCGCCTGCTCGACGAACGCGGTGTCGACCTCCCCTCACCGCGTCCGGAGTTCGCGCACGACCGTTTCGTGGAAATCGACCGAAGCCCGCTCGTGTTGCAGAGCTACCATCCGAGCCGCCAGAACACGAACACGGGTCGCCTGACCCGACGCATGTGGCACGCGGTGTTCCGTCGGGCCCGGCGTCACCTCGACTCGCTGGACTGATCCTCGACGCGCCCGCGACCCACGGCCCAGACCAGCAGCAACCAGGCCGCGATCAGACACACCCCGCCGATCGGAGTGATCGCACCCAGCCACGGCATGTCGAGGAGGACCAGCGCGAACAGGCTGCCACTGAACACCACGGTCCCGGCCACGAAGAACGACCCGGCCCATCGCAGACGAGCCGGGTCGAAGCGATCGTGCAGCACGGACACCAGCAGCATGACGGGAACGTGCGCCATGAGCAGGCGCACGCCGGTGTCGAAGGTGTCCAGACGGCGTGGAGGCACGTGTTCGGCCAGACCATGCGCCCCGAAAGCGCCCGCGGCCACCCCGATCGCACCGAGCACGGCGGCCGTGCGCAACAGCGTGCGATCGGTCGATCGGGGAATGCTCACGATCTCAGCGCGAGCGGGCCGACAGCTCGCGCTCGAGTCGCCGCTCGAGGTCCGGGTCGGAGGTGTAGTCGCTCTCGACCTCACGCGTCGGCACCGAGTCGTGGAGCTTCATCGACTGCTGCCGCTGCAGGAACCACAGGATCACGCCCAGGCCGACGAGCACCGCCAATACGGGAAAGATCCACACGAGCATGTTGAATCCCTCGAACCGTGGCGCCGAGAGGATCGACTCGCCGTAGCGCGAAATCAGCTCGTCGGTGATCTGCTCCTCGGTCCATCCGGCGGCGACCCAGCCCTTGATCTCCTCGCGAAGCACCGCGGCCTTGCCCGAGGTGCAGTCGCGCAGGTTCGAGCCGGGGCAGTAGGGGCTCATGTACTTCATCTGCAGGGACAGCGACATGTCCGCGATCTCCTGCTCGCTGCGCTCGACGGTGCCCGACGGCACACCGGCATCCTGGGCGAAGCCGGGGGCCGCGAGGAACAGACCGAGCACGGCGATCAGGACGAGCGCCGGAAAGCGACCACGCATGGACATGGGATCCTCCGGAGAAGGGCATGGGGGCACCGAATACCGTACCAGATTCACAGCTCGGCGCATCGTCCAACGGTGTGATGCGAGCACGGCGATTGTGCAAGGGCTCGCCGCAGGCTACTCTTCCTGTCCAACGCCACGGTCCCGGAGACGTTCCCACGTGATCGAATTCGAACTCGTCGTCAACGGCCAGTTGACCCCCCTGCAGCTCGTGGACGGGCTGCACCGGGTCGGCCGCGCCCCCGACAACGACATCACCATCTCGGTTCCCAGTGTGAGCAAGCACCACGCGGTTCTGCGCGTGGAGGGCGGGGCCCTGTTCGTTCGCGACCTTGGCAGTACCAATGGTACTGATATAGACGGAAAGCCCATCGGCAACGAGGAGATCGAGGCCGGGAAACACGCGACGGTGCGTTTCGCCGGGGTCCCGCTCTGGCGGGCGGTCCGCCAGGACGACTCCACGGCAACGCTCTCGCGCGACGAGGAAGTCAGCCCCTCGACGATATATCGTCCCGATGAGGACTACAGCGAGTCCGCTCGGGCCCGAATCGTCGACATGTTGTCGAATCTGTTCGAGCTGGTGGCGTCGGAGGCCGACGCCCAGGAACTCGAGCGCCAGGCCTGCGGCTTCGTGTCGCGCTTCGTCGACACCGACCGGGTGATCCTGCTGCAGGACGAGGGCGAGGGCACCGAGCTGAGCGTGAAGGCCCAGTGGCTGTCCCAGGGCAAGGCGTCGACCCAGAGCCAGGAGCGCCTGCGCCTGAGCACGACCCTGGTCGGCCAGGTCCTGAGCGAGCGCTCGTCGGTGCTCGTGGCGAACACGCTGAACGACCCGCGCTTCGCCGATCAGGGCAGCATCCTGCACCTCGACCTGAAGTCGGCCATGGCGGCCCCGCTCTTCGACAACCAGCGCGTGCGCGGGATTCTGTACGTCGACTGCAGTCGACCCCAGGTGCAGTACGACACCGAGGACCTGCAGGTGCTCACCGCCACCGCCAACGCCGTGGCGGTGAAGCTGCGCACGCTGACGCTCGAGAAGGAGATCCGCACCGCGGCGCGGATCCAGATGGCCATGCTCCCCGAGGACCTCCCGGTTCCCGAGGGCTGGTCGCTGGACTGCCACCTGACCATGTGCCGCGAGGTCGGCGGCGACCTCTACCACTGTCTGCCCCGCCCCGACGGACGCACCCTCCTGGTGCTCGGCGACGTGGCCGGCAAGGGCGTGCCCGCGTCGCTGGCCATGGCAGCGACCATCGTGCTGATCCGTTCGCTGAACGACCTGGGCACCAGCCTCGAGGACATGGCTCCGCATCTGAACTCCCAGCTCGGCGAGAGCCTGGCCCCGGAGCAGTTCGTGACCCTGTTCGTGGCCGAGCTCGACCACGAGACGGGACGCCTGCGCTACTTCAACGCGGGTCACGAGCCGCCGCGGATCCACCGCAAGGTCTCCGACGCGATCGAGGAGCTGCCGTCGACCGGCCGCCCCACGGCCATGCTCCCGTTCGGTGACTTCGGAGTGTCCGAGTGCACGCTCGAGATCGGCGACACCCTCGCGGTGTTCAGCGACGGAATCCCCGAGGCCACGCGCAGTGGCGACGAGTTCTTCGGTCTCGAGGGAGTCGACGCCGCTCTGCGCACGCACGCGACCGATCACGTGTCGGCGATCCGGCAGTCGATCCTGGCGGCGATCGAGGACTACCTGGAAGCGGAACGCGCGTCGGACGACATCACGCTCATGATCCTGCGACGCTCGGCCTGACCCGGGTCACCGGAACTGGGCCACGAACACCGCGCGGTCCGACCGGCCGGGTCCCGACGACGCCAGCAGCAGCAGCGAGACGGCGTAGAAGATCGCCGTGATGCCCAGATCGACACCCAGGACCGACAGCAGCAGCCCGTAGACCCCGATCCCCTCCATCAGGGCCCACCGCAACACGCAGTACACCACGTAGCTGGCGCGCGAGAGCGCGGCGATCATCTGCCGCAGCAGGAAGACCACGAGCACGTGCAGACCCGAACCCATGGCCAGGAAGATCAGCAGCCAGGTCTCGAGTTCCTGGTCGACGACCTGCGTGCGCGAGGGCACCACGGTTACGGTCAGCACCGCGTAGAGCACGATCGACACCATCATGGCGATCCAGATCCAGGGGAGCTTCGACTCGCCCGGCTGGACCTGCTGTGCGCGCTCGTAAGCGTCGTCGTGGGGCGACGCCGGAGGTCCGTTCACCGTCCGGACGTCTCCTCTTGGGGAAGCTCGCGCAGCCACGACACGATGGTCTCGTAGGCCGGCTGGCCCTCGTCCATGAGTTCGCCGTCGGCCCCGTAGATCTTGAAGTGCGGGATCGAGCGGATGCCGTACTGCTGCAGCACGGGCGAGGTCCAGTCGATGCCTTCCTTGCCCGGGCGGTTCACGTCGACCTTCACCACCTGGATGTCGTCACGCTCCTCGTGCAGACGATCGAGCCAGGGAGCGATCTGCACGCAGGGCGGACAGTAGTCGCTCATGAAGTCGAACACGGTGATCTGGCCCTCGGCCAGGTAGTCGGTGATCTCGGTCCGCTGGCCCTGGGCGATGCGGATGGGCTTGTCCGTGTCCGCCGTCTGCTCCTGCTGCGCCGCGGAGGCCTCCGGCCCCGCCTCGTCGGCATTGCTGCTGTTCGAGGTGCAGGCGATCAGCGTGAGGCTCAGGAAGAGCGCGGCCAAGGTGGTCGGGCGGAGCGGAAGTCGCATGTCGTGTCTCCGTACGGAATGCCCCGGGGGACCGGACTCCCCCGGATGGGTGTGGGGACAAGAATAGCCCCTCTGAGGGCCAACGCACTTGCGGGCCTGTGAAGTTCCCGCTAAACACACCGCGGAACGGCCCGTTCCGGCCTGTTTCCCCCGGTCCCCCGGCCCAGGACCCGGTCATGGCCGATCGCGACGACAAGCTCCCGGGCCAGGCTCCCGGCCCCTACTACGTCGACGGCCAGTGCATCGACTGCGACCTGTGCCGTCAGGCCGCCCCGGCCAACTTCGAGCGCAACGACGCCGAGGGCTTCTCGTACCTGGCCCGCCAGCCCGAGACCGACGAAGAGCACGCCGCGTGCCGCGAGGCCCTCGAAGAGTGCCCCGTCGAGGCGATCGGCGACGACGGCGAGGACTGAATCCCGTCCTGCCCACGAGAGGTGGAACCCGTGAAGCACGTCCTGAAGGTGGCCCGCATGGGCAATCCGGTGCTCCGCCGCAAGGCCGAGCCCGTGGATCCCGCCGCCATTCCCAGCCGCGAGTTCCAGGACTTCGTCGACTCCATGCTGCTGACCATGCACGAGTACTCGGGCATCGGCCTGGCCGCCCCGCAGGTGCACAAGAGCCTGCGCGTGGTGGTGTTCCACGAGGGCGCCGGACTCACCGACGGCGACGGGGAACCCCTGACCGCGCTGATCAACCCCGAGGTCACGCCGCTCACCGAGGACCTGCGCGCGATCTGGGAGGGCTGCCTGAGCGTGCCCGGCCTGCGCGGCCGCGTGTCGCGCCCCGAACGGATCCGCGTCACCGGCCTCGACCGCAAGGGACGCGCGGTCGACCTCGAACTCGAGGACTTCGACGCCGTGGTCACCCAGCACGAGTTCGACCACCTCGACGGCGTGCTCTACACCGACAAGGTCGACGATCCGACCCTGCTCGTGTTCGAGGACGAGTTCGAGCGCTTCTGGGCCGAGAAGGCCGAGGAGGACGGCGACTTCGTCGACGACGAGGGTTGATCTTGGCCGCGGGCCGCCCGCGGTGCCACTTCTTCACCGACTGCAGCGATCCCTGGTAGGACTCGGACCCGGGGTAGGACTCAGACCCGCGGCCGCAGCGACCACTCCACCAGCGCCAGCAGTCCGTCCACCAGCAGCGCCAGCACCGCCGCCGGCAGCGCGCCGCTCAGGATGATCGCCGCGTCGTCGAGCTGCAGGCCGGCCACGATCGGCTCGCCCAGTCCACCCGCGCCGATGAACGCGGCCAGCGTGGCCGTTCCCACACAGATCACCGCCGCCGTACGGATCCCGGCCAGGATCACCGGCACCGCCAGCGGCAGCTTCACGTGCACGAGTACCTGCCGCGGTGTCATGCCGAGCGCCGTGGCGCTCTGCGCGGCGGCCGGCCCCGCGTCGCGCACGCCGGTGAAGGTGTTCCGCACGATCGGGTAGAGCCCGTACAGGAACAGCGCCGCGATCGCCGGCGGCGCGCCGACGCCCAGCAGCGGGATCATGAAGGCGAGCAGGGCGATCGAGGGAATGGTCTGCAGGATCCCCACGCCGCGGATCACGGTCTCGGCGCGGCCGGCCTGGCGTTCGAGCACCAGGCCGAGCGGAACGGCCACGAGGATGCTCAGCGACAGCGCCCCGAACACCAGTCCCAGATGTTCCAGCGTGCGCTGCAGCAGCGCGCCTCGCTCGTCGACCAGGACGTCGAAGACGTTTCTCTCACGCCCACCATCGCCCGCGGCCGCCGACGCCGCCGCGGCCTCGGCGCCGGTGACCACGCCGAGCTGTTCGAGGAACTCCGCGGCCACGCGTTCGATCGGTTCGCCGTCGACCTCCACCCGACGGTTGAGGGCGCGCATCGAATCCTCGTCGAGCACGTCCGACAGACGCTGCAGCCGTATGCCCAGCCGCGGGTGGGCGTCGAGCGTGGGGCCGTGCACGAGCGGTGCGGCAGAGTAGGGCGGGAACACGGCGCGCGGATCGTCGAGCACGAGCAGGTCGTGGACGAGGATCAGTCCGTCGGTGGTGTAGACGTCGATGACGTCGACCTCGCCGTCGCCGGCCGCGGCGTACTTCAAGGTCTGTTGCATGCCGACCAGGCGCTGCGGATCGAGGCCGTAGACCGCGCGCAGCCCCACGAGCCCGTCGCGCCGCTGTTGGAACTCGTAGCCGAAGGCGTAGCGCAGGTCGTCGCCCCGCGCGGCGAGGTCGGCAATGGTGCGCAGGTCGCGTTCCTCGGCCACCGCCCGGCGCACGGCGACCTCGTAGGCGTTCTCGAAGCCGAGCGGTGCGAGCCAGCGCAGGTCCCAGCGATCGCGGAAGATCCGGCGCACCTTCGCCAGCACCTCGGACTCGGTCCCCGTGGCCGGTTCGCCGAGCAGAGTGACCAGGCCGGTGCCCGTGTACTCGGGGTAGACGTCGATCGAGCCGTTGCGCAGCGCGCGGAAGCACACCGACGTGCCGGCCAGGTTGAAGCGGCGGTCCACCCGGAACGCGCCGCCGGCCTCGAGCGTCTGCGCGAAGATCTCGGCCAGCAGGCGGCTCTCGGAGAAGTTCTTCGAGCCGACGACCACGGTGGGCGCGTCCTGCGCGGCGACCGGGGCCGCCAGCAGGAGCACCACGAGGACGATCCGGGTGCTCACGCCACGCTCCCCGAAGCCCGCAGCAGCGCGCGCACGTAACCGTTGGCGGGCGCGGCCCGGAGTTCGGCGGCGCTGGCCTGTTGCTGGACCGCGCCGTCGCGCAGGACGACCACGCGATCACCCAGGCGCAGGGCTTCGGCCATGTCGTGCGTCACCAGCAGCGTCGTCTTGTGCAGATCGCGCTGCCAGCGGGCGACCTCGTCCTGCAGTTCGGTCCGCAGGACCGGGTCGAGGGCACCGAAGGGCTCGTCGAGCAGCAGCACCCGTGGGTCGGCGGCGAGCGCGCGGGCGAAGGCGACACGCTGCCGCTGTCCACCCGAAAGGGCACTCGGACGGCGGTCGGCGAAGCTCGCCGGATCGAGACCCACGAGCTCAAGCAGTTCGCGCGATCGGGCGACACGTCGTTCCCGCGGCCAGTCGAGGAGCCACGGCACCAGCTCGATGTTCTCGCGCACGCTCCAGTGTGGCAGCAGGCCTCCGTCCTGCTGCACGTAGCCGATCGAGCGGCGCAGGCCTTCCACCGCGACCGCGTCGACGGACGTGCGGTCGACCTCCACCCGCCCACCGCTCGGCCGGACCATGCGGTTGAAGCACTTGAGCAGGGTGGTCTTGCCGCTGCCGCTCTCGCCCACCAGGGCCACGGTCTCGCCCTCGGACACCCGCAGCGACACGCCCCGCAGGGCCTGCACCCCGCCGGGGTAGGTCACGTGGAGATCGTCGCAGGAGAGCGCGCTCATGGACAGCAGCCTAGGCGATCGAGATCGCGGCGTCTCGGTGCGCCCGCGACGATCGTTCGTGTACGAAGGAGATCTCTGCCGTCAACCTTCGGACTTCCAGCCCTCTGCTGGCATGTTCTTGGGCATGAGAGCCGAATTCTGCCGCAGGTTGAGATCGGGGCGAAATTTTGTACACTAAGTTTCTCGTTCGCCCGATCCCGAGACGAGGGCACCTTGGCCAGCGATCCCGACATCGAGACCCGCATCGTCGCGTCGATCCGGCGGATCATGCGCGCGGTCGATCTGCACTCGCGGCACCTCGTCGACGAGTTCGGACTCACCGGACCACAGCTCGCCGTCCTGCAGGCCGTGACCCGGTGCGAGCCGGCCACGCCCGGCGCGATCGCGCGCTCGGTCCGGATCAGCGCGGCCACGACCACGGGGATCCTCACGCGCCTCCAGAAGCGGGGACTGATCGTCCGCACCCGCGGCGAGAGCGACCGGCGCACGGTGCGGGTCGACCTGACCGACGCCGGGCGGAAGGCCCTGGCCGCCGCGCCCTCGCTGTTGCAGGACCGCTTCCGCGATCAGCTCGTGCACCTCGAGGGATGGGAGCGGAGCATGATCCTCAGCGTGCTCCAGCGCATCGCCACCATGATGGACGCCGAGGACCTCGAAGCCTCGCCAATGCTCGTCACCGACGACTCCACGCTGGTCTTCCGTGGGCCCCCCGGCGAAGACCGCGAAGACCAGGACTTCATCCGGGAGAACTGAACCGTGCGCCCGATCCGTTCCGGCCGGAGCGCGATGCACCTGGCGTGGTGCATCGTCCTCCTCGGCTCCCTTCTCGCACCCGTCGCCGCGGCGCGGGCCGAGGTCCCGACGCCGCCCCGCTGGGACCACGACGCACGCATGTCCAGCAAGGACGGCTACGCCCAGTTGGAATGGATCGTCGAGGACGACACCGTGCACTGGGTCTACCAACTCGAGGAAGGTCGTCTGCCCGGTTTCGAGGACACGATCCTGCGCCACGAGGGGCCGCAGCACAGTTCCTTCGTATCGGGGCTCGAGAACGGGACCAGCTACTTCCGCGTGCGGGCCCGCCACCCCGACCGGCCCGACGGCTGGAGCGAGTGGTCGCAGACCCTCGAGATCGAGGTGCAGCACTACAGCCGTAGCTTCGCGCTCACACTCATGGGGATCGGCGCGGTCGTGTTCCTGGCCACCGCGGTCTTCCTGATCGTCCACCGCAACGATCCCACCCCGCACGCGAGGAGTTCCCGATGAACGAAGCATCGGCACTGCTCGACCCCACCATCGGTTGGATCCTGCTCGCCGCGCTCTCGGTGATCTGGGTGGGTCTGGGTGTGTACTGGGGCCGCAAGGCCTCGAACCTCGAGGGCTTCATGCTGGCCGGACGCAACGTCGGACTGGCCCTGGGCACCGCGACGGCGGTGGCCACGTGGATCACCTCGAACACGACCATGCTCGCCCCGCAGTTCGCCCTGCAGCTCGGCGTGTGGGGCATGCTGGCCTACTGCACGGCCAGCTTCGGTCTGTTCCTGTTCGCGCCCATGGCCGAGCGGATCCGTGCACTCATGCCCAACGGCTACACCAGCGCCGAGTTCGTGCGCCTGCGCTACGGGAACTTCGCGTGGGGAATCTTCCTGGTGATCTCGCTGTTCTACGGCATCACCTGGATGATCAGCATGGGCATGGCCGGCGGCATTCTCATGGAGGCGCTGGCCGGGATCCCCTACGTGTACGGAATGACCACGATCCTGCTCGTGTGCGTGCTCTACACGCTCTTCGGCGGTCTGTTCGCAGTGATCGGCACCGACTTCATCCAGAGCTGGATCATCCTCGTGGGCGTGTGCGTCGTGGCGATCGCGGTGCTGTCGACGGTGTCCATCGACGAGATCTACGCCAACCTGGAACGCAATCGCCCCGCGCTGCTCGACGTGCTCTTCCCCGCCGCGATCATGGCGATCTTCAACAACATGCTGTTCGGCCTGGGCGAGATCTTCCACAGCAACGTGTGGTGGAGCCGCGCCTTCGCCATGCGCGAAGGCGTGGGGCGCAAGGCCTACGGCCTGGCTGGCCTGATCTGGCTTCCGATTCCGATCGTGGCCGGTTTCCTCGGACTCGCCGCCCCCGCCCTGGGCATCAACATCGCGCGGCCCGACATGGTCGGACCGGTCGTGGCGGGCACGGTGCTCGGCACCTTCGGCGCGGTGCTGGTGTTCGTGGTGGTCTTCGCATCGTTGGCGTCGAGCATCGACAGCCTGCTGGCGGCCATGAGCGATCTGGTGTTGAACGACTTCGTCAAGCAGATGTTCGCCCGCGACGCCTCCGACGAACAACTCCGCCGTTGGGGCATGGCCGTGATCATCGGGATCGGCCTGATCACCTGGCTGATCTGCGTACCGCGAGTGGGCACGTTGGCCAGCGTGCTGTTCTTCGCCGGCCCGCTGGTGGGCAGCGCGATCTGGCCGATCATCGCCGGGCTGTACTGGCAACACGCCAATCGCCACGGAGCGGTGGCGGCCATGTTGCTGGGCTCTGCCGGTGGTCTGATCACCTACTTCACCGTGGGCTGGTACGCCGCCTCGCTCATCGGAACCGCCGTCTCAATGGTCGTCGTCGTCGTCACCACGCGCTTCGCGCCGCAGTCCTTCGACTGGGCGCGGCTCGACGCGGGTCCGCACGCGACGACCTCCGAGGAGGTCGCATGAACTTCTCGCTCGGATTCTTCACCGTGGCCGTCTTCGGTGCGATCGCACTCGCACTGATCGCGGCCGTCTTCCTTCCCGTCCTGTTCGTGCGCGACGCACGCAAGAAGAGGCTGTGGTAGCCATGGTACAACCCGTCGGAACCTCGACGACCAACGTGCAGAGCAACTCCGTGGGCGCCATGCTCGATCCACGGAACCTGCTGAACCACTACCGGAACGCGCTCGACTGGGACCTGCTGCGGAAGTTCGAGGGCGTGTCGATCCTCAACACGCGGCAGTTCGTGCGGCGCGAGGTCGTGGAGCTGGCCAAGTTCTCGGCCCTGCTGGAACAGACCGAGATCGCCAGCTCGCATCCACTCGACGGCAAGATCTGCATCACCTCGTTCTTCGAAGCGAGCACGCGGACACGGCTGAGCTTCGAGGCGGCCACCCTGCGCTGCGACGGCCGTGTCCTCAGTGTTCCCGACGGCAAGGTCACGGGAATCGCCAAGGGCGAATCGCTGTCGGACATCGGCGAGATGTTCAACACCTACGGCGACCTCGTGATCATGCGGCATCCCGAGACCACCGCGATCGAGGAGATCCGCCGGAACCTGCGCCTGCCGCTGATCAACGCGGGCAACGGCACCGGCGAACACCCGACGCAGGCCCTGCTCGACTGGTACGCCCTTCTCAAGTGGAGGCCCGACCTCGCGACCGAGGACTTCACGGGAGACGAGTTCCACATCGGGATCGTGGGAACGCCCCGCGACATGCGCGCCGTGAAGAGCTTCATGCGCATGTCCATGCTGTTCGACAACGCCATCGGCAAGATCACCGTGGTCAGCGAACAGAAGCAGCCACTGGGGAGGGAGCTCGCCGAGGACGTCGAGAACTCACCGATCGAGGTGGAGATCCGCAGCGACATGCAGAGCGTGCTGCACGAGTTCGATGTCATCTACATGAACTCGATCGCCCTGCTCGAGGGCAGCTACGAGCTGCTGGGCAAGGAGTTCTCGCTCGACGCGAACAGCAACCTGAAGGAGAACGCGGCGATCCTCCACCCGCTGGCCCGCCGTGACGAGCTCGCCGCCAGTCTCGATCGTACGAAGCACAATCTGTACTTCGCCGAAGCCGCCGGTGCGGTGTTCATGCGCCAGGCGCTCCTGGTGAGCGTGTTGGGGCGCATCGACTCGCTCCCGGACTCCATCATCTACCTCTCGAGCTGACCGGAACGGAGCGACGACATGTGTGGAATCGTGGGGAGCTGGGAGCTCGGACCGTGGTCCGAGGCCCGTCGCGAAGGACTGGAACGCGGAATGCAGCTGTTGCAGCACCGCGGACCGGACGGTCGCGGCCAGTGGATCGACGAAGACGAGGGCCTGGCCATGGGCCACACCCGCCTGTCGATCATCGGACTCGACGCCGGAACCCAGCCCATGGTCGGTCCCGACCAGCAGCAGGTGCTGACCGTCAACGGTGAGTTCTACGACTACAAGTCCATCCGCGCGCGCCTGGCGTGTGAGAACCTGCGCTTCGAGTCGCGCAGCGACAGCGAGGTGGCCCTGCACCTGTACCGCCGGCGCGGTCTGGACTTCGTGCACGACCTGCGCGGCGAGTTCGCCGTGGCCCTGTACGATCGCTCACGCGACCGCATGGTCTTCGTGCGCGATCGCTTCGGCATCAAGCCTTTGTACCTGCACCTCCGCCGCGACCGCGTGGTCTGGGGGTCCGAGGTCAAGGCCCTGCTCGCGCAACCCGGGGTCCCGCGGAAGCTGTCGCCGCAGGCCTCGATGAACCAGCTCATGCACACCATGGTGCCGGGGACCACGGCCTTCGAGGGCATCGAACAGATCCTGCCCGGACACATGGTGATCGTGGAGCGACGCGGCGACCGCTTCGAAGTCACCCGCACGCGCTACTGGGACTTCGAGTTCCCCCGAGCCGACGAGTTCGAGGACGAACTGCCACCCGAGCACTGGATCAGCCGGGTCCGCGAGGAACTGATCGACGCGGTGCGCGTGCGGCTCGAGGCCGACGTGCCGGTGGGTTGCTACCTCAGCGGCGGGATCGACAGCTGTTCGATGCTCGGCCTGGCCACGCCGTTGCAGCAGTCTCCCGTGAAGGCCTACACCATCAGCTTCGACCACGCCGACTTCGACGAGTCGAAGATCGCCCGGGAGATGGCCGAGAGCGTCGGTGCCGACCAGGAGGTCCTGGAGCTGAACGCGGCCAACCTGTACGGCCACAGCTACGTGCGCACCCTGTGGCACGCCGAGCGTACCTTCTACAACACACTGGGCGTGGCCAAGTGGCACATGAGCCGCCGCGTGCGCGAGTCGGGCTACAAGGTCGTGGTCACCGGCGAGGGCAGCGACGAGCTGTTCAGTGGCTATCCATTCCTCAAGCGCGACCACTTCCTGCACGGCGGCGACGACCAGACCCCACGTCAGCTCAGCGACGTGAACCGCGTGTTCCAGGGGTCGATCCTGGCCGAGACCCAGGCCTCGCACCCGGCCTGGGACGAGCTCTGCGGGTTCACGCCGAGTTGGATCCAGCCGTGGATCCTGACCCACGACCATGCCCGCGGCCTCTTCGCCGACCCCGTGCTCGAGCAGCTGCGCGACTACGATCCCGTGGCGGCGATCGCCGCGCGGATCGACCCCTCCATGGTGCAGGGACGTCACCCCCTCGACCGCGCCCAGTACACCTGGAGCAAGACCATGCTCGAGGGGCAGATCCTCACCTGGGGAGGCGATCGCGTCGACATGGGCAACTCCATGGAGTCGCGTCCGGCCTTCCTCGACCACCACGTGGCCGAACTGGCCCGTTGCATTCCGCCGCGCTACCGGATCCACGAGGGAACCGAGAAATGGGTGCTGCGCGAAGCGATGAAGGGCGTCCTGCCCGACGTGCTGTACAAGCGCGAGAAGTTCGCCTTCATGGCCCCGCCGGCACACACCGACCAGCGCAAGCGTAAGGCGGTGGAGGACCTGCTGGCGTCGCACATGACGCCCGACCACGTCCGCGATGCCGGACTCTTCGACGTCGACCGGATCGACGGCTTCCTGCAGTCGTGGCGGACCGAGAGCGACCCGGCCCGGGCAACCCGCAATGACATCCTCGTCAATCACCTCCTGGGGCTGCATCTTCTGCACGAGCTCTTCGTGGCCGGCGACGGCTCGCCGCCACCGTTGCCCTAGACTCGACGCATCTCGGAGGAACCCCATGGGTGTCCGCACGGCCGCCGACCCGACGATCGATCTCGACCGCCTGCAGAAGGACTTGCTCGACCTCGGCCAGATCGGCCGCAGCGACGAGGACCACGGCGTCCACCGCCTGGCCTTCACCGAGGCCGACATGGAAGGCCGCCGCTGGCTGTTGCAGAAGATCGAAGAGGCCGGCGGCGCGGCGCGTCTGGACGAGGTGGGGAACGTGGTCGGGCGCTGGTTCGACGACATCGACGCGCCCGCCGTGGTGCTGGGTTCGCACATCGACTCGGTGCGGGCGGGCGGTCTGTTCGACGGCACCCTCGGCGTGCTCGCCGGTCTGGAGTGCGTCCGCACCCTCCGCGATCGTGGCCTCGAACCGGAGCGGCCCATCGAGCTCGTCGCCTTCGCCGACGAAGAAGGACGTTTCGGGGGTATGCTCGGCGCCCAGGCCTACTGCGGGCAGGTCACACCGGACTGGGTGCACAACGCGATCAGCGTGCAGGGCGTGCGCCTGGTCGACGCCATGCGCGAGGCCGGTCTCGATCCCGAGCAGGCTACGATGGCCACCCGCGACCCCGACACGCTGCACGCCTTCCTCGAGCTGCACATCGAACAGGGGCCGGTGCTCGAGACCGAGGGCCGACACGTGGGCGTGGTCACCGGGATCAGCGGCGTGTTCAAATGGCTGGTGCGCCTGATCGGCAAGGCCAACCACGCGGGCACCGCGCCCATGAACATGCGCAGCGACGCCTTCATGGGTCTGGCCGACTTCGCCCACGAGATCGAGCGGATCATCGACGAGGACGGGAGCGACTCGAGCCGGATCACCGTGGGCATGGCGACGCTCAAGCCCGGCTACCCGCACACCGTGCCGGGCGAGGTCGAGTTCTCGATCGTGGGCCGCGACTCCGACGCCGAGGTCATGCACGATCTGGCCAACAGCTGCCGCAAGGTACTGTCGGCGATCGGGCGTCGTCACAAGCTGTACTTCGAGTACGACCAGCTGAGCTGGCTCGATCCGCAGCCCTGCGATGCCGGCGTGATCGAAGCCTTCGAGCGGCAGGCGAAGAAGCTGGGCCACGATCCGCTGCTCATGCCCAGCGGTGCCGGCCACGACACGCAGTTCATGGCCACGACGTGTCCGGCCGGGATGATCTTCGTGCCCAGCGCCGGGGGTGTGAGCCACGCTCCCGACGAATGGACCCAGTGGTCCGACGTCGAGATCGGCGCGAACGTGCTCCTGCACACGGTGATGGAGTTCGCGGGCGTGGAGTGATCCGCGCGGCCCTCGACGGTCGGTGGATCAGTCGTCGTCACCCGACAGGGCCGAGAGCACGGCAGCCGGGAGGTCGATCGACCGTAGCCCGCTGGCCGTGATCCGCCGGGCGGTCTCCTCGACGAAATCGTCCACGTCGTCGGTCTCGCCGAGCAACCCGGCCACGACCGCGAGTGCTCCACTCGCGCTCCCGGTCGCCATCGAGGTTCCGGTGGCCGATGCCCACCGTCCCCCGGGGAACGCGCTCAGCACCCCGACCCCGGGCGCCGCGAGATCGACTTCGCTGGCGGCGCTGAACCCGGCCAGAGCGAATCCGGCGTCGAGGGCCGCGATCGAGACCACCTCGTCGTCGCTCGCCGGATACAGGGCCGCCCCCGGGCGATTCCCCGCCGCACCCACGATGACCATGTCGTCCTCGAGCTCGTCGAGGATCTCCTCGATCACCGCCGCCTCGTCCGACAGCACCAGACTCAGGTTGACGATGTCCGCACCCCACGCGGCGGCGCGGTAGAGTCCGCGCGCCAGGTCGAAGGCCGTGCCGACTCCGTCGGAGTCGAGTACGCGGATGCTCAGGATCTCGGCCCCCGGCGCCACGCTGGCCACGATCCCCGCCACGTGGGTCCCGTGACCGAAGGCCTCGTCGAAGACCCCGTCGCCGTCGGTGTCGACTCCCTGCTCGATCTCGATCGAACCGAGTCCCCACTCGCCTTCCTCGATGAGCTGCACGCGCCCGGCGAGTAGCGGATGCGTCGGATCGACGCCGGTGTCGAGCACGGCGACCTTCACCCCCGCACCCCGCGCACTCGCGTGCACCTCGTCGAGGTTCCACGCCGCGAACGCATCCTGCGCCGGAAGGTCGGAATCGAAGTCGCCTTCGTAGAAGCTCATCGTGAGCTCGACCGGCGAGCTGAACTCCATGGGACCATCGGTCTGGAAGGCCAGCACGCGCGGATCGTCGATCAGGTCGTCGGCGTCGAAGGTCCCGTCGACCAGCACCATCCGCCCGCCGCCGAGCGTCTGCACGAGCTCGAAGTCGTACTCGGTCAGGACCGCGTCGCGCGTCGTGGCGAGGGAGTCGACCAGGAACAGGCTCAGGTCGGCGATGGGCGCCGGATCGGTCGGGTCGTCGGCGGGAGGGTCGTCGGCGGGAGGATCGTCACCCGGAGGGTCGTCGGCGGGAGGGTCGTCGGGTACCTCACCCGGCGGCGGATCCTCGCCCGGTCGGAGGGGGTTCGACGGGTCGTCGGTGGAACAGCCCGCCACGCCCAGCGCGCAGACGAGGGCGAATCCGAGGAGACGCGCACCGATTCCGAAGCGTTTCATGGTGTCCGGGACCTCTCGCCGACCGACCCCGAAGGACCGATCCCGACCGTGGGGTGTGTGTGCCGTCAACACGGCCTGAGGTGCTCCGTCGATCCGTCGTTGATACACCTCACGCATCGAATCCCGGCCCCCGCGTGCAGGGTTCGCTGTGGATTCGTGACCCAAGAGTATCAACCGCGGGTCGAAACGTCACCTGGGTCCCGACGAAGGGCGAGGTGGGCGCGGGGGTCGATCGGCTGGCCGCGGGCGACGGCAGACCGTAGAATCCGGCCGGATCCCGCAGACCCGAACGCGAATCGGAGCGACCGTGGCCCGCGCGCCCTCCCGTCCATCGCCGCGAGACCTCGACGACCCCGCGCTGGTGGCACGGTGTCTCGAGGACGACGAACGCGCCTGGAAGACCCTGGTGACGAGGTATCGGGCCTTGGTGTACTCGACCGCGCTGCGGACCGGCATCGACGACGAAACGGCGGGCGACGTCTTCCAGCAGGTGTGGATCGAACTGCACCGCTCGCTCGACCGCGTCCGCGACGCCCAGGCCCTGCCGCAGTGGCTGATCGTCACCACGCGCCGCGTCGCCTACAAGATCGCCACGAAGAACGACCGCCCCGTCGAGGGCGCGCACGACGAGATGGTCGATCCGTCGGCGCTTCCGGGCGACGAGCTGCAGGAGCTGCAGGACCTCCAACGCATCCGCGACCACATCGAGGCACTGGGCGGAACCTGCGCGCGGCTGCTGCCGCTGCTGTTCTTCGACGAGCGCGAGCCCGACTACAAGAAGATCTCCGAGACCGCCGGCGTCGCCGTCGGATCGATCGGCCCTCTCCGCGCCCGCTGCCTGAAGCGGCTGCGCGCCCGCCTCGAGGAGCAACGGCCATGAGTGCACGCCGTCGTTCGGCGCAGGAATGGCTCGACCTGCTCGCGCAGGGCGGAGCACGGTGGAAGGAACCGCCAGAGGACCTGGTCTCGCGCGCTCTCGGCGCACGCAGTGAGAAGCGCATGCCCCGCGCGAAGCGCCGTCGCACGGTCCACTGGGACGCCGCCGACGTGCGCAGCCCCGGCGGTCCTTCGGTGGCCGACGACGCGAAGATCGTCGCCGGATCGTGTCCGGGCGGCGAGGTCAGCGTGCTCGTGCACCCGCCCCTGCAGAACGCCACCTGGAGCTTCGAGGCCCGGATCTGGTTCGCCGAACCCGACGGCACCGCCCGCGCCATCATCGGTCTGGTCCACGACGACCACGTCCTGCAGCGCCACGAAGTGGCCGACGGCGAGATGCTCCGCTTCGAGGAGATCGTACCCGACGGGTGGAGCCTGGAGATCCACCTGCCCGACGGCGACACGGTCGTGCTGGACGACCCCTTCCACGCGGAGTGAGACCTTGGGCGACGGCACGCACTCCTCCGCGGTGGAGACCGCCGACGCCCTGCTCGCCCTCCCTGCCGACGCGGGGCTCCTGCGCGCGTGGTCCGGCGTTCGCTCGTCGACCGAGGCCTTCGGCGTCCTGCAGTCGCTGGTCCTGCAGCTGATCCGCGAGCGGCCCACCCTGGCGAACCACGTGGTGGAGCACGCGCTCGCGTCGGAGTCGATCGACGACGCGGTCGACCGCCTGCGCCTCATCCGGCTGCACGCGCACACGGCCAAGGCCACCGGAGACCTTCCCGCTTCGCTCGAGCGCTACGCACAGGCGTTCGAAGGGCTGCGCAGCATCGACGATCCTGTGGAGGCCGCCCGCACCGTGATCGGCTGGAGTGACGCGCTCGCCCTGGCCGGAGACTCCCGCGCCGCGCAGGAACGGATCCACCAGGCCCGCGCCCTTCTGGGCCGGCGCGACCCCGTGGCGGCCGTACGGCTCGAGGGTTCGGCCGCGACCGTTCACTACCTCGCCGGAGAGTACGATCAGGCCGAAGCCTTGTATCGCCGAGCGCGCGACCGCGCTCGGCGGCGGCACCAACCGGTCGACGCGGCCGTGTGCACCTTCAACCTGGCGAACGTCGACCTGCTGCGTGGGCAGGCGTCGCGGGCCCGGCGCGGCTACCGGCGAGCCCACGACGTGTTCGCGGCCCAGGGGCTCGAACTCGCCGCACTGCAGTGCCGCTACGGCATCGCCGCCTGCGAACTGCACCGCGGATCGTGGCCCGACGCGATCGCCGAACTCGACCGCGTGGCCGAGCAGATCCGCGAACGCGGCGACCGCCGCGGCGCGGCGGCGATCGATCACGAGGCCGCGGAACTGCTCACGAGCCTCGGCGCCGATCCGGTGGCCGAGGTGCACGCCCGCCGGGCCCGTGCCGACTTCACCGCCATGGGACTGGGCCCCGAGCGCGCCCGCGCCGCGGCCCTGCACGGGCGGATCCTCGCCCACATGGGGCGCGGACACGACGCACTCCGGCGGGTCGACGAAGCCGCGACCGCTTTCGAGTCGATGGGACGCGACGACGTCGTGGAACGACTCACGCTCGAGCGGGCCCACGTCGACCTCGGTCGCGGCCGCATCCCCGACGACACCGCCCTCGACACGATCGTGCGCCGGGCGACACGCCGCGGCGATCGGACCACCGCCACCCGCGCCCGCACCCTGCGCGCCGAGACGGCTCTGCGCGGCGGTCGGACGGGTTCCGCCCTGCGGTTGGCGCGGCGCGCTCACGACGACGCGGCGCGACCGCCGCTCACCGGCCTGCGGCCCCGCCTCGCACTGCTCGTGGCGCGGGCCCACGCCGCGGCCGGTCGCGGCGACGACGCCGTCCGCTGGGCACGGAAGGCCGTCCGGGCCCAGGAGCGTCTGGCCGCGCGCGTCGGAGACCAGGCCGAGAGCCTGGGCGTGGGCCACGCCCGCGACCGGATCGCCGGCGACGCGGTCGACATCGTGCTCGAACACGGCGGATCCGACGCGCCCCGCCAGGCGCTTCGCCTGCTGATGTCGCTGCGCGAGGGGTCGGTCTTCGCCGACCTGCTGCGCGGTCGCCACCACAGCGTGCGCGAGGACCTGCGCGCCGCCCTGGCCCGCGTGCGCGACCGTCTCATGGAATCGGGCGGCACGGCCGACGACGTACGGTCGGTGGCCCTGGGACACGAGGTCCACCGCCTGGAGCGGCGTCTGCGTCTGCAGAAGGACCCGGCACCGCCGTCCGCGGTCTGGACACCGCGCCACGGGACCCCGCGCACGTGGATCGATCGTACCGGTGGCCGGCCCCTGGTCATCTACGACCGGACCGATCAGCGCTGGGGCGCCTTCGTCGTGGAGCGCGGTGGACGCACCCGCTACGTCGACCTTCCCGACGCCGGGACGGCGCTCCGCGAGCACTGGATCCCCCTGCGCATGCTCTTCGAGGCGCTGGCGCGGACGCCCGCGCGGGCGAGGGACCGACTGCTGGGCCGCACCGTGGACGAAGCCCGGGCGGGCCTGACCGGAGTCACCGACGCGCTGTGGACGCCGCTCGCCCTCGACGCATCCGAGGTCGTCGTCGTCTCGACCGGCGCGATGAACGGCGTGGGCCTCGAGGCCGCGCTCCTCGAGACCCTGGGCCGCGATGCCCCCGTGCTGGCCCGCGTGCCCCACCCGGAGCTGCTGGTCGTCGGGGACCGGCCGCGGCGTCCCCGCGCCCTGCTGGTCGAAGGCACCGTCCCGGGCGCGCGTCGCGAGATCGAGGAGATCGAGAGCCGGCTGCAGCGTTCGGGATGGAAGGTGGACGTGGCCCGTTCCCGCGCGGAGTTCCTGGCCACGCGCACGACCTACGGTCTGGTCCATCTGGCCACCCACGGCAGCTTCCACCGCCACCGATGGGTGTCGAACGGCCTGCAACTTCCCGACGGATGGCTCGGCTTCGAACAGCTCGACCCGCGCCGCGTGCGCGACGCGTTGCTCGTGTTCGACAGCTGCGAGTCGGGCCTGCAGAACGAGGCGCCCGGCGCCGAGCTCGACGGCTGGGCCAGCGCCGGCTTCGCCGCCGGTGCCCGTGACATCGTGCTGCACCAGTGGAAGATCGACGACGCCTCGGCCACGCGGTTCATGGGTGCGTTCTACGGCGAGGTGCTGGACGCCGCGTCGATCGCCCACGCCGTCCACCGTGCACGCCGGACGGTGCGGGAGGCCACACCCCACCCCTTCGCCTGGGCCAGCACCTTCCTGTCGAGCCGCACGCCCTTCGCCGGCAACGGTTCCTGATCCGCAAATCGCGCTCCTGCATCGCCTTGCCGCTCTCGGGAGCGGCTCCTATACTCCCGTGCGACTCCCCACGGGCCCCCGGTCCGATCCCCCCGGGTCCCCCCTCGACAGGTGACGACATGCCCCGCAAGGCCCGCGAAGACGTTCCCCGCGAACGACCGCCCAAGCGCCCGCAGCGCGACGTCGATCTCACCGAGATCCACGAGAAGGTCGAGGCCGGGCAGCGGCTGGACTTCGACGACGGCGTCAAGCTGTTCGAGAGCGCCGACCTGCTCACCGTGGGACAGCTGGCGAACACGGTGCGCGAGCGCCGGCACGGCGACCGCACCTACTACAACGTCAACCGTCACCTGAACCCCACGAACGTCTGCTTCGTGGGCTGCGAGCTGTGCGCCTACCAGGACAAGGTCACCGCGCCGGGCACCTGGAGTTACTCGCCCGAGCAGTGCGTCGAGATCGCACGCCGCGACTGGACGCCCGACGTGACCGAGTTCCACATCGTCGGTGGCCTGCACCCGCACTGGAAGTTCCACGTGTACGTGGACATCCTGAAGGAGCTGAAGAAGGCCTTCCCGCAGGTGCACCTGAAGGCCTTCACCATGGTCGAGATCGACTGGCTGGCGAAGCTGGCGAAGAAGTCGGTCGACGAGACCCTCGACCTGCTGATCGAGGCCGGCCTCGACTCCTGCCCCGGCGGCGGCGCCGAGGTCTTCGCGCCGCGCGTGCACGAGATCATCGCGCACAACAAGATCACCGGGGATCGCTGGCTCGAGGTGGCGGGCATCTGCCACGAGAAGGGCCTGCGCACCAACGCCACCATGCTGTACGGCCACGTCGAGACCTACGAGGAGCGCGTCGACCACCTGATCCGCCTGCGCGAGCAGCAGGACCGCACGAGTGGCTTCGACTGCTTCATCGCGCTCGCCTTCCACCCCGAGAACACGCCCTTCGAGGGCCACATGGGCGCGACCGACGGTTTCGACGACCTGAAGACGATCGCGGTGAGCCGCCTGATGCTCGACAACTTCGACCACATCAAGGCCTACTGGATCATGCTCACGCAGAAGATCGCCCAGGTCGCGCTGCGCTTCGGCGCCAACGACCTCGACGGCACGGTGATCGACGAGCGGATCACCCACGCGGCCGGCGGCGTGGCCGGCAAGGGCATGACCCGCACCGAGATCGAGGACTTCATCCGCGAGGCCGGGCGCGTGCCGGTGGAGCGCAACACCACCTACACCGAGTTCGAGGAGATCCTCGAGCGCAAGGATTCGGCGGAGGCCGGCGTGTGAACGAAGGCCGCGGAGTGGGACGCCGCGACGTGTGGCGCCGCAATCCCTGGTTCTGGAGGGCGGTCATCTTCATGGCCGCCCTCTTCGCGTTGAGTTCGGTTCCCGACCACGGACCCGAGGCCGAAGGCGTCGGTCAGGTCCTGATGCCACCGCCGGCCTGGCACAACTTCGCGCACGTCCCCGCCTACGCCCTCCTCACGTGGCTTTGCTGGCAGGCGCTCGTCACCGCACAGTGGCGCGGCGCGACCGCGCTGTGGACGGCGGTCGGCATCGCCTTCGCGTACGGCGTCCTCGACGAGGTGCACCAGTACTTCGTGCCGGGTCGCTTCCTGTCGGGAACCGACACCGCCCTGAACGCCGCCGGGTGTCTGCTCGCCGTGGTGATCATCGTCGTCCGGGGACGGATCCGCGGGCGTTCGGCCTGACTCCTTCCCCCCGCTCGTCCCAAGGCCGAAACACTCACCGCCACGCGGCGTACGGACCGGACAGCGGCCGGATCATGGCGAGAGAGATCCGCGCCGCCGCCGTTGCCCGCCCGGGCGATGGCTCGGCCCCGGGCAGCTGGCGAGTGTGCCCGGGGCCTTTTTTCGTCCCCGCCCCTCTTGTCGACCTCCGATCACCGGACTAGGGTTCTCGCGCTCCGGGCCACCGTGCGCCCACGTCCACGTTCGGGAGGTCGACCGTGTCACTCGTCCGCATCCGCTCCGTCGCCCTGCTGCTGTCCGTGTCCTGGATCTTCGCCGCCTGCGCGGTGAACCCGGTGACGGGCGAACGCGAGCTCTCGCTGCTGTCGAAGGAACAGGAGATCCAGCTCGGAAACGAGAGCGATCCGGCGATCGTGGCGCAGTACGGCGTGGTCGAAGACGAAGCGATCGTCGACTACGTCCAGGACATCGGCCAGCGCATGGTGCCGGTCAGTCACCGGCCCGACCTGCCGTACACCTTCCGGGTGCTCGACGATCCCGTCGTGAACGCCTTCGCCCTGCCGGGCGGCTACGTCTACATCACGCGCGGGATCCTGGCCTATCTGGACAGCGAGGCCGCGCTGGCCGGCGTGGTGGGTCACGAGATCGGCCACATCACCGCCCGCCACGGCGTGCAACGCTACACGCAGCAGACCCTGCTGGGGGCCGGGCTCGGGCTGGGCTCGGTGTTGAGCGAGACCTTCGCCCAGTACGCCGACATCGCCGGACAGGCGGCGCAGCTGCTCCTGCTGAAGTACGGCCGCGACGACGAGCGCCAGAGCGACCGGCTGGGCGTGGAGTACGCCACCGCGCTCGGCTACGACACCCACGACATGGCCGAGTTCTTCCGGACCCTCGACCGGCTGAGCCCTCCGGACGGCCGTCTGCCGAGCTGGATGAGCACCCACCCCGATCCCGGCGACCGCTGGAACACCGTGAACGACCTGACGCGGCAACAGCAGACGCCCAGCGGTGACTACGTCACCCAGCGCGACCGCTTCCTGCGCACCATCGACGGCCTGGTCTTCGGTCTGGATCCGCGCGAGGGCTACTTCCTCGACGACACCTTCGTCCATCCGCAGCTGCGCTTCCGCTTCCCGACCCCCCGCGGCTGGCAGCGGCAGAACGGCAAGTCACAGGTGGTGATGGTCGAGCCGGACCAGGCGGCCGCGGTGATCTTCCAGGCGGCACAGGGCTCCAGCCCCACCGAGGCGGCGAACGCCTTCGTCGGGCAGCAGGGAACCACCCTCCTCGACCAGTCCACGGTGAGCGTCGCCGGCAATCGCGGCGTGCGCACGCTGGTGCGGATGAGCGGACAGCAGGGAACGCAGGTCGTGCTCTCGACCTTCTTCCCGTACGGCGGTGGCCAGTGGGTCTTCCACGGTCTGACCAGCGAGGCGGGGCTCCAGCAGTGGCGGGCGACCCTGGCCGCGCCGGCCGACGGCTTCGCCGCCCTGAACGATCCCGAACTCCTCGACGTTCGACCGATCCGCGTGAAGGTCGTGCAGGCCGACCGCGACGGGACCTTCCGCGAACTGGCCGTGGCGCATCCGATTCCCGACAACGAATTCATCGCCGACCTCGAGGGTCTGGCCATCCTCAACGGCATGAACGTGGACGACCGCCTCACCCGCGGAACCCTGTTCAAGGTCCTGGCGCGGGAGTGAGCCCCATGTTGCAGATCGGCCTGCTCATCGGTGACGCCGACGTGGCGATTCCGACCTTCGACACGGCCAGGATCCACGCCGAAGCGGCTGCGGCCCGCGCTCTCGAAGTCGCCTGAGGTCGGACCTTCCGGGGCCCGGTCCGACCGCCGCCGGGCGGGGCCGGAGATGCAACCCGCGCCCTCGAATCCTCGTTTCCGCGCCGGCTCCCGACCGCCCTCGACCCGGCCATCGGGACCCTTCGGTCTCGGGGACCGGCGGTGAAAGCTGCATGAAGAGGCCGGTCCGGGTCTTGCCGATTCCGTGATCCGCCCTACCTTGCGCCGGTTTACGTACTGCGGAGAACCGCGCGGCGCGCCAGGCGCCGCCGCGGGGCTTCCCCAACGGGCCCCGCGCCCCACCCCGTCGCCAACGGCGGGTACTGCAGGAGCACCACCGTGAGCACGAAGGCGATCACGGATCTCTCGAGGATCCGGAACATCGGCATCAGCGCCCACATCGACTCGGGCAAGACCACGCTCACCGAGCGGGTCCTCTTCTACACGAATCGCATCCACGCGATCCACGAGGTCCGCGGCAAGGACGGCGTCGGTGCCACCATGGACTCCATGGAGCTCGAGCGTGAACGTGGGATCACCATCGCGTCGGCGGCGACGCACACGGAATGGAAGAACCACTTCGTCAACATCATCGACACGCCCGGACACGTCGACTTCACGATCGAGGTCGAGCGTTCGCTTCGCGTGCTCGACGGCGCGATCCTCGTCTTGTGCTCGGTGGCCGGAGTGCAGAGCCAGTCGATCACCGTCGACCGGCAGATGCGCCGTTACGGCGTGCCGGGCATCGCGTTCGTCAACAAGTGCGACCGCAGCGGTGCCAATCCGGCACGCGTGACCGAGCAGCTGCGAGACAAGCTGGGCCACAACGCCGTCATGATGCAGATCCCCGTGGGCCTCGAGGCCGACCACGTGGGCGTGGTCGATCTGGTCGAGATGAAGGCCATGTACTTCGACGGCGACGCCGGAGAAAAGCTCCGCGTGGAGGAGATCCCGTCGGAGCTGAAGGCCGAGGCCGAGGCCCGCCGCGAGGTCATGCTCGACGCGGTCTCCATGTTCAGCGAAGTACTCATGGAGGCCATCCTCGAGGACCAGGTGACGCCCGAGCTGATCCACGACGCGGTGCGCACGGGTGTGCTCAACCGTGAGCTGACCCCGGTCTTCATGGGCAGTGCCTACAAGAACAAGGGCGTGCAGCCGCTGCTCGACGCCGTGTTGAACTATCTGCCCGACCCGACCCAGGTCGAGAACCAGGCCACCAGCATCGACACCGGCGAGGACTTCGTGGTCGATCCCGACCCGGAGAAGCCGCTGCTCAGCCTGGCGTTCAAGCTCGAGGTCAGCCCCTACGGACAGCTCACCTACCTGCGGATCTACCAGGGCACCCTGAACAAGGGCGACACCATGGTGAACGTGCGCACGGGACAGAAGCTCAAGCTGGGCCGCCTCGCTCGTATGCACGCCAATCAGATGGAAGACATCGAGCAGGCCGCGGCCGGCGACATCGTCGCCCTGTTCGGCGTCGACTGCGCCAGCGGCGACACCTTCACCGATGGTGCGATCAACGCCAGCATGACGTCGATCCACGTGCCCGAGCCGGTGATCAAGCTGGCCGTGCAGCCGAAGGACAACAAGGCCTCGGCCAACATGAGCAAGGCCCTGCAGCGCTTCACGAAGGAAGACCCGACCTTCCGGACCTACCTCGACGAAGAGACGAACGACACCATCATCGCCGGCATGGGCGAGCTGCACCTCGAGGTCTACGTCGAGCGCATGAAGCGTGAGTTCAACGCCGAGGTCCGGACCGGCCGTCCGCAGGTGGCCTACCGCGAGACCATGAGCATGCCCATCGACTTCGACTACACGCACAAGAAGCAAACGGGTGGCTCGGGTCAGTACGGCAAGGTCCAGGGGCGAATCGAACCCGTCGACGAGGGCGACTTCGTCTTCGAGAACAAGGTCACCGGTGGCAACATCCCCAGCGAGTACATCAGTTCGGTGGAGAAGGGCTTCAAGTCCTGCATGGACAAGGGTGAGTTCATCGGCTACCCGGTCGTGAACCTCAAGTTCGTGCTGAGCGACGGGAACTACCACGCGGTGGACTCGAGCGACAACGCCTTCCAGGCCGCGGCCAAGGGTGCGTTCCGCGAGTTCTACCTCAAGGGCAAGCCCGTGGCCCTCGAGCCGATCATGCTCGTGTCGGTGGAGGGTCCCACCGAATTCCAGGGCGAGATCCTGGGCACGCTCATGCAGCGTCGCGGCATGGTGGTCGGAACCACCGAGGACGCCGGCTTCGTTCGTATCGACGCCGACGTCCCGTTGAGCGAGATGTTCGGCTACGCCACCGTTCTGCGCTCGGCCACCCAGGGCAAGGCCGAGTTCACCATGGAATTCGCCCGGTACGGAACCGCTCCCGCGGAGGTCGCGGAAGAGCTCCGCGAGAAGTGGCTCGAGAAGAAGGCCGCCGGCAGCAACTAGCCGGACGGAGGAGACCGAGATGTACCAGAAGGAAGTCAACGAGCGCAGCCCCATGCGGGTGTTCGAGCGCTCGATCCACGGGGGCCTGGGCAAGGGCAACGTCGGGCTCGTGATGAGCCGCGCAGGCATCGGCAAGACCGCGTTCCTGGTCGACGTCGCCCTCGACGACCTGATGCGCGACCGTAAGGTCCTGCACATCAACATCGACGATCCCGTCGAGAAGGTCCGCGCCTTCTACGACGAGATCTTCAACGTGCTGGCCGACAGCATGGAGCTCGACAACCGCTACCGGGTGCACCTGAACGTCGAGCGCCACCGGCTGATCCAGACCTACATGGCCGAGAGCTTCAGCCTGGAGAAGCTCAAGGCCGGGATCGTCATGGCCAACGAGCACATGCACTTCGATCCCGAGGTGATCGTCCTCGACGGCTACCCGCGCTTCTCGCAGGCCACCGAGGACGACCTGCTCGAACTCAAGGACATCGCCAAGCGCCACGACTGCGAACTCTGGGTGAGTGGCCGCGCGCGGCGCGAGGACGAGGTCGACGAGCGCGGCGTTCCCACCAAGATCGCCCGCTTCGAGGAGTACCTGTCGGTCATCGTGAAGCTCGAGCCCAGCGGCGACCACGTCCGCCTGCAGCTGATCAAGGACCACGACAGCGAGGACGTCGCGTCGCTGTTCCTCGAGCTCGACCCCCGGTCGCTGCTGCTGAAGTGGAACTGACGGCGATCGACGACGGAAGAACGGAAGGCCCGGCACGGACGTGTCGGGCCTTCGTCGTTCGGGGCGTGCCTTCATCCTACCGCTCGCTCCCACGGCGCGGAGCGGTCCCCCGCGGCACCGCACCGGGCACCCGGGGCGGCAGGGCCGCCCACCCCTCGACCCGCAGGTGCGGGGGCGGATCCCCGAAGCGCTCCACGAGTGCGGCCGGTCCGATCAACCAGGCGGCCTCGGATCGCGCGGGCAGCGGGTCCACTCCGATCGTCACGCGGACGGGCGGGGAAGGAAGGCCGCGCAGGGCGTAGGCGTACAGATCGCTCAGCTCGTCGACTGCGTCGAACAGCGCCACGTAGCGATCGCGCTCCAGACCGCGTTCGTCCACCCGCTCGACCAGCGTGTCGATCGCGGTGCGCCCGAAGGTGTCGCGCAGGGGAAGGAAGGCGTGCACGAGGGCCAGCAGGGCCCAGGCGCGCAGCAGCCATCCGCGCCGCGCGCGCACCGGTGCCCGCCACAGCCACAGCGCACCGAGCGTGACGAACGACCCCACCGCCAGTTGCGGCCACCACGGATCGGCACCGCGCAGCAGACCGAGAGTCTGCGCGCCGATCATGCCCATGATCGCCCGCGTGTTCAGCGCGTCGAACTCGAGCACGTTCGACGGTGACAGCAGCAGCAGCACTCCGCTCGCCAGTGCCACCCAGGGCGGAAACGTGGTCCACGCCAGCCACCGCCCGAGCAGGAGCGCCAACGGCGGCAGCGCCGGCAGGGCGTACCACCCGAGGTCCAGCTGCGCGAGGGCCGGACCCACGACCATGGGCACCGCCCACACCAGCAGGATCCACTCGGCCCGCGGCAGCGCCGGCCCGCGCCCGCGTGGCCACAGCAGCACGAAGGGCAGCAGGTACGACCACGGGAACAAACCGTCCTCGATCACCGAGGGGTAGAACATCCACCGGTGCCCGCGTTCCACGTGCAAGGCGACGCGTCCGGCGACCTCGCGCCCGAAGTAGGTGTCGACGAAGTCGGCCCCGTGCCGCGCGGCCATCACCGCGTGCCACGGAACGAGCACCACCGCGAAGGCGGCGATCGCCAGCGCCCACACCCGGGCCGGGATCGTGCGCCACGTCCCCAGGGCCACGATCGTCACCAGTGCCACGCCGCCGACCGGCACCACGTAGAAGGCGTGCTTGACCATGCCGGCCAGCGCCACGCACCCGAGCGAGGCGATCCACCACCGCGTGTCCTCGCGCGTCTTCACCGCGAAGACCACGGCGAGGATCCACACCAGCAGCAGGGTACTGTCCATCTCGCCGGTGCGGCCGCAGTGGTGGTAGAGGAACTGGGTCGAGGTGAACAGCACGAGGGCGGCCCACCGCGATGCCCACACGCCGTAGAGCAGGCGGCCGAGCCACATCAGCGCCGCCACCGCCCCCAGCGCGGCGGCCGCCGACGGCAGGCGCACCGTCCACTCGTTCACGCCGAAGACCGCGGCCAGCGCCGCACTCGCCCACACCCGCAGCGGCGCCTTGTTGAACCAGGGCTCGCCTCGGATCTCGAAGTCGATCCAGTTGCCCGTCGCGAGCACGTGTTCCTGCACGAGTGCGTAGCGCGCCTCGTCCTGGTCGTGCAGCGAGTTCGAGCCCAGGCCGAAGAACAGCAGCACCGCGGCCAGGCCGAGCAGCCAGAGGTCGAAGGAGTTCAACGCGCCACGGTCCATGCGGCGCAGACTAGCGTGCGGGGGGCGCGGTGGCGATCAGGAAGGTGGGGCCGAGGGACGCTCCGGACGTCGTGGACCGTACGCGTCGGCGGCGGCTCCGGGAGCCGATCCCGGCACACAACGCAGAACGCGCCCCGATCCGCAGGATCGAGGCGCGTTCGAGTGGCAGCCCCTAGGGGAATCGAACCCCTGTTTCCGGACTGAGAACCCGGCGTCCTAGGCCACTAGACGAAGGGGCCACAAGGCCACCCGCGGCGGTCTCCCGCCGCGGGTCGGTCAGTATAGAAAACTCCGGGCTGGTCGCAAGCACTCCGATCAGCCCGGCTGGTGGGCCGGTCGCAGCAGGTCGACCACCGTCTTCACCGGATTGAAGGTCTCGAGCGGCACCTCCACGAACACGGTGTTCCAGTGGGCCATGGCGCCGTTCCACAGGCCCGGCCGCTCGAGGGCCTTCAGGTCGACCCCGTTTTTCGACTTCTTTGCGATGAATCCGGTCTCGGGGTCGACGAAGCGGGACAGGTCGTGCGGCCGGCCCTCGGGATCGCGCAGGGCGCAGGCCAGGTCCACCGGGTTGAAGTGGGTCGAGGCCCGGAAGTGCTTCTCCTGCTCGGGATCGTCGTGGTCGACCTGGCTGCTCTCGACGATCTGCAGGCTCAAGCCACCGTCGGCCGCGCGCACGCGGAAGGGCCCGCCGCCGGGCTCGCCCTCGTTGCGGACCATCCCACACACGCGCAGGGGCCTGGCCAGGACGTCGAACAGCCACGCCCGGCGCGAGTCGGGTCCACCCTCGAGCACCGGGTCGGGCGGGGTGCGGTGCAACCAGCTCTGGACGAAGTCCATGGCCTCGTCGAGCACCTCGACCCCGTCGTGGAGCTTGCGCCACAGCTCGTGCGCGCCGGCCTGGCGCTCGAGCAACACGCCGGCGAGCAGGTGCTGGTTCTCGACCACGGCGTCGCGGCGCTCCCGCGGGACCACGTTGTCGATGTTCTTGATCAGCACGACGTCGGCGTGGAGGGCGTCGAGATTGCCGATCAGCGCGCCGTGGCCGCCGGGGCGGAAGACCAGCCGGCCGTCGTCGTCGCGCAGGGGCTGGTCGCGCAGGTCCACCGCGACGGTGTCCGTCGACGGCGACTGCACGCTGAAGCCGACCTCGTGCGGAGTGCGCGCGGCGGCGCAGTGCTGCTCGATCTCGTCGTAGAACTCCGGGGGCACGGTGAAGTGCACGCGGCCCCGGCCGCCGCGATCGGCGACGACCTGCGAGGTCTCGTCGAGCTGCTCCTCGAAGGCCGTGCGTACGCCGTCGGGAGTACGATGGAAGGGGATCAGGCCCTTGGGCCGATCGGCGAAGTCGAGGTCCTCGAGCAGCACGCGCAGGACCACGCGGCGATCGCCGTCGCCGTCGAGCACCTGCTCGGGCTCGTGACCGGCGGCACGCACCGCGTCGCGCACCTGCGCGGCGAAGGCGAAGTCGTCGAAGCGGTCGAAGAAACGCGCCACGAGCGCATCGTCACTGCTGCCGCCGCGGGCCTCGGCCAGCGCGGCCGGGTCGAGCGGACGCGGATCCTGCAGCCGACCGGCCAGCGCCTTGAACATGCGCGAGGCGGCCCCGCTGGCCGGCACGAACTTCATCAGCCGGCCGGCGGACGAAGCCTCGCGGCCGCGGGCGACGAGTTCGGCGCGGCGGGCGTCGTCGTCGATCACCTCGATGCCATGGTCCGGCGTCGCCGGTCCCACCACTTCGAGCGGCGGGAACCCGCGCCGGAAGCACTCCAGCTGGCGTTCGAACTCCTCGCGGGAGATCCCGCGTTGCTCGAGCTGTCCGAGGTCGGCGTCGGTCAGGTCGTAGGCCATGGCTCCGTGCGACCGCGTGGGAACTGCGAACGCCCCGGTCGGCCGACCGGGGCGTCGAAACGGCGTTGCCGCGGTAGCTCGCAACGTCGTGACGGCGCGTCTGGTCGCGCGCCGCACTCGATGAGGATGGTTGCCCGGGGAGGATTCGAACCCCCACATACGGGACCAGAACCCGCTGTCCTGCCATTAGACGACCGGGCAGTGCCGCTAAGGGTTAATCACCCGGCGGGGGGTTGGCAAGGCCTTTCCCGCCGTGTGCGGCCTCTGCGGGGCCTCTCAGGCCAGTCTGGGCTCGCGCAGACGTCGGACCACCCGCTCGCGCCCGAGCAGCTCCATGGCATCGAACAGGCTCGGGCCACTGGTGCTGCCGCTGATCGCGAAGCGGGCCGGGTGGATGTACGCCCCCGGCTTCTCCTCGGTCTCCTCGGCCAGCGCCCGCAGCGAGGCCTCGGCCGACGCCGCATCGAAGGTCTCGGCCGCCTCGTAGGTGTCGGCCAGGCGCCGCAGCCGGTCGCGGGCGGCGTCGTCGATCTGCGCCGCACCCTCGGCATCGACCGGGTAGTCGTCACTGAAGTAGCTCGACAGGTGCGACACGGTGCGGTCGAAGTGGCGGAAGCGGTTGCCCAACAGTCCGAGCAACCGTCCCAGCGTCTCCAGACCACCGCGGTCGTCGGCGTCGACCACGTCCGCCTCGGCCAGGATCGCCCAGGCCTGCTCGGCCTTGCGCTTCGGATCCATGGCCTTCATGTGCTCGCCGTTCAGATGGCGCGCCTTCTCGTAGTCGAAGACCGCGGCGGTGTGGTTCAGGCGCTTGAGCGAGAACTTCTTGATGATCTGATCGACCGTGAAGAACTCCTGGTCGTTGCCCGGCGACCAGCCGAGCAGGGCCAGGTAGTTGACCACGGCCTCGGGCAGCCAGTGCTGGTCGCGGAACTCCTCCACACTGGCCGCGCCGTGGCGCTTGCTCAGGCGCTTCTTGTCGGGGCCCAGGATCATCGGCATGTGGCCGAACTTCGGCACGCGGCGGCCCATGGCCTTGTACACGTGGATCTGCCGCGGCGTGTTGCTCACGTGGTCGTCGCCGCGCAGCACGTGGCTGATCTCCATGAGCGCGTCGTCGATCACGCAGGCGAAGTTGTAGGTGGGAAAGCCGTCGCTCTTCACCGCGATCCAGTCGTCGAGCACGGCGCAGTCGAACTCCATGTCGCCCTTCACCAGATCGGTCCACTTGATCGATCCCTCATCGGGCATGCGCACGCGGATGGTCGAGGTGCGGCCCTGGGCCTCGAGCTTCGCGCGCTCGTCGTCGGACAGGTCGCGGTAGGGCCAGTCGGCCGGGCCGAGCACGCCCTCGGCCTCGAGCTTCTTCCGCCGGGCTTCGTCCTCCTCGGCCGTGGAGTAGTCGCGGTACAGAACGCCCTCGGCGAGCAGGCGGTCGATCTGCTCGCGGTACAGGTCCATGCGCTCGCTCTGCACGTAGGGTCCGTACTCGCCGCCCTTTCCCGGACCCTCGTCCCAGTCCAGCCCCAGCCACTGCATGGCGCGCAGGATCTGCTGGTGCGACTCCCGGGTGCTGCGCTCCTGGTCGGTGTCCTCGATGCGCAGTACGAAGGTGCCCTTCTGCGCCCGGGCGTACAGCCAGTTGAACAGCGCGGTGCGCGCGCCTCCGACGTGCAGGGTGCCGGTGGGGCTCGGTGCGAAACGGCAGCGGATGCTCATGGATCTCTCCGGGGACTAGTTGGTGTGGCCGGGACGCGTGCGCGTCGGTTCTCCGCGGACGGTCGGGTCGATCGCGGCCAGCCAGGTCTCCGGGTCGACCCCGTAGACCTGTTCGACCGCGTCCTCGAACCGTGCGCCCGCTTCGACGATGTCGAGCAGGTCCTGCACGCGATCCCATCCCCAGGTCTCGGACAGGTGCCACACCATGAGGAAGGCGTTGTAGCGCGCGATGCGTCCCTGGGCGCGATCGACGAGCGGGTAGACGTGCTGCTCGACCTCGGCCGGCGTCATGAGCACGGGCAGGTCACGCGCGCGGAACTCGGCCATGAAGCTCAGGTGCTCGAAGCCTTCTTCGGACAGGTAGCTCGAGATGCCCTCGCGCAACCACATGGGAATGCGGCCGTGGGTCTTCTCGTCGAGCAGGGCCTGGGCGATCGAGGCGTAGGCCACGTGCCCGGCGAGCGTACGCCGGAACATCATGCTGATCGGCTGCACGAAGACGCTGCGACCCACGACGAGATGGGTGACCCAGAACTCGCGCCCCGACAACCGACGCCAGTGGTCGGCGTCGTCGGCACCGAACACCGTGAGCTTCGGCGGCGACTCCATACGCAGCTGCTCGCTCACTTCCACGTACGCGAGATCGCAGATCTCGAGGTAGTGGCCGATCAGCGCCGGCCCGCAACAGGTGCTCTCGTGCACGCGCACCCAGCGCGACTCGAGGTACTCGTCGGTCACGGTGAGGTACGGGTGATCCTGCTGCTGCTGGTTCACGAAGTACGCGCGGGGGCCGTAGGTCACGCCCTCGTCGTCGAACAACACACCCCACTCGAGGCTCGAGAATTCGTGCTTGAAGTCGGGGTAGCCCTCGGCCTCCAGGCGCTCTTCGGTGTAGGCCCAGTAGAGGCCGCGGTCGGGGGCCGGCATGCTGCTGCCACAGCCGGTCGCCAGCAGCGAGGCGACGGCGAGCAGGAAGAGGAGCGACGATCGCACCATGACGTGGGACTCCGGTGTTGCGGGATCGTTCAGTCGGATTCGGCCTCGCTCGACGAATCGAGCCGGCACCGTTGCAGGAACCCGCGCAGGGCCTGGCCGGTTCCCACGAGCGGGTGGGCGGCCTCGCGATCGATCGCCTCGCGCAGCGACGCGCCGCCGTCGCGCTGGTCGTCCTCGAAGGCCCGGGCGAAGCGGCCCGACTCGATGTCGTCGAGCAGGTCCTGCATGGCCTGCCGGCTGGCGTCGCCGATCACGCGGCGCCCGGCGCGGAGGCCGCCGTAGGCCGCCGTGGTCGAGATCTTCTCGCGCATGCCCTCGATCCCGTGCGTGTACAGCAGGTCGACGATGATCTTCACCTCGTGCACGCACTCGAAGTAGGCCGTCTCGGGCGAATGGCCGCGATCGACCAGCGTCTCCCACGCGGCCACGATCAGTTCGACCAGCCCACCGCACAGCACGGCCTGCTCGCCGAACTGGTCGGACACGGCCTCTTCGCGGAACGAAGAGAGGAATCCGCCGCCGGCCAGCGCGCCGCAGGCGTCGGCGTAGGCCAGCGCGAGGGCGAGCGTGTCGTCGGGATCGGGTCCGGCCACGCCGATCAGCGACGGCAGCCCGCCGCCGTTGCGGTAGGCGGTGCGCAAGGCGTGGCCCTGTCCCTTGGGTGCCACCAGGAAGGCCCGCCGGCCCTCGGGCAGGACCACCCGTTCGAAGGCGAGGGCGTAGCCGTGACCGAAGGCGACCACGGCGTCGTCCTTCCACCGGGGAAGAACGTCCTCGGTGAAGACTCGGGCCTGCACCTCGTCGGGAACGAGCAGCATGATCACGTCGGCGACCGCACTCGCCTCGGCGGGAGCGAGGACCTCGAAGCCGTCGCGCGCTGCGTTCGCGGCGCCCGTGCCCCCTGGGCGCGCCCCGACCACGACGTCGACCCCGCTGTCGCGCAGGTTCAGCGCGTGGGCGTGGCCCTGGTTGCCGTACCCGAGCACGGCCACCCGCCGGCCGGACAACAGTTCGGGCCGGGCGTCGGAGCGTTCGAAGCGTCGCGGAGTGGTCATGGCGAGGCGGCACCGGGTTCGGGACGGGCGAATCGACCGCAGGAGAATGGCACGGGCTCGGGTCCGCCGCCACCCGCGACGGCCGCTGCGGGCGTTTGACAACCGCCAGGGGCGTGTCTAACGTTGCTGCTCGCTCGCGAGCAGGTCCGCCTCGACAACAGGCCCCTGCACCACGCTCGCGGGCACCGGCCCGGGGGCGGTGTAGCTCAGTCGGTTAGAGCAGCGGAATCATAATCCGCGTGTCCGGGGTTCGAATCCCTGCGCCGCCACCAATTCCACCCACGCCGGCGAGAGCGGTCGTCCCGGACCGCCGAGGCAGCCCACGCGATTGACCGCCTTCGACCTGATCGCCCACGTCCGGGCGCTCGCGCCCGCCGACGGAGCTCCCGCACCGGGAGACCACGTGGTCGTCGCCGTGTCCGGCGGGGCCGACTCGGTCGCGCTGTTCGACGCGCTGCACACGCTGGCGCCGGAGTGCGGCTGGCGGCTGACCCTCGCCCACCTCGACCACGGCCTGCGCCCGGATTCCGGGCAGGACGTCGCATTCTGCCGGGCGCTGTGCGCGGAGCGCGGCGTCGAACTGGTCACCGAGCGGGTGGACGTGGCGGCGGTGGCCGCCGAAAGCGGCGCCGGGATCGAGGCGGCCGGCCGTCGGGCGCGCCACGATTTCCTCGAACGGGTGCGGGTCGGCCACGGCGCCGACCGGATCGCGACCGCGCACCACCTCGACGACCACGCCGAGAGCGTGCTGCTGGCCCTGGGTCGCGGCACCGGCCTGCGCGGTCTGCGCGGCGTGGCACCCGTCGACGGCCGGCGGATCCGCCCGCTGCGAGCCGTCCGGCGCGAGGCCCTGCGCGCGCACCTGCGCGCCCGCGGCCTCGCCTGGCGCGAGGACCCGACCAACGCCGACACCGAACTCACCCGCAACCGGTTGCGCCACAATGTTTTGCCTGAATTGATCGAGACCTTCGACCCCGGTGTGGTCGAGCGGATCGGCCGTCTGGGCGCCCACGCGGCCGCCGACGTCGCCCTGCTCGACGCCTTGGTCGAAGAGAAACTCGAGTCGCTGCGGCGGACCGGGCCCGACGGAGCCTTGGTCCTCGACCGCGCGGGCTTCCTCGGAGCCGCTCCGGAACTGCGTTCGGCCCTCCTCCGGGCGGCCGCAAGACACCTTTTTCCAACGGGTTCACACCAGAAATGGAACGCCGACCGGGTCTCGGACGTTCTACGGTTCATCGAACGGGCCCACGCCGGCCAGCGCTGGTCGCTGCCCGGGGCGGGTCGTCTGGCGATCGAACGGGATCGCCTCATCCTCATGAAGGTTTCCGACGAACAGTCCGTCACGGGCCCTGGCACCCTCGGGCCCGACCGGGCGAGGCTCCGGACCGAGCTTTTGCCCACCCGAGGCCGAGGGTGTAGTTTTTCAGGGCCTCCCATGACGACGTTCGTCGATGCCACCCGTGTCCGTCCTCCCTTCGAGCTCCGCGCGATCCGGCCCGGAGATCGGCTGAAGCCGCGGGGAAGGGCCGGCCACAGGAAGATCACGACCCTGCTCAGCGAACACGGAATCCCGAGAGAGGATCGTTCGCGGCAACTCGTGGTCTGCGATCGCGAGCGGGTGGTGTGGGCCGTCGGGCTCGACGCCTGCGACGCGGCGGACATCGGAACGACGACCCGTTGGGTCTGGCACTTGCGTGTCGAGGAAGCGGACGATGTCCCGTCCGCGGACCGCGGCACGTAGATCCGGGCACCGGCCGTGGGCCCACGCGCCACGGCCGAACTCGATCGGAAAGGATCGCGTCCCATGAACGGACCGATGCGTGATCGCCGGGGTCAGAAGGGCCCCAACAAGCGCCCCCCGTCGGGGGGACCCCAGCGGCCGATGCCGCCGGGTCGCACCGCCGGCTTCTGGATCGTGGCGATCCTGATGGTGTTCCTCGGGTTGCAGCTGCTGCTGCGTCCGTCCGAGTCGAACTCCGAGATCAGCTACACGACCTTCATGCGGCAGGTCGAGAAGGGCAACATCGCCGAGGCGGTGATCGTCGACAACAAGGCGGTCGAGGGCCGACTGGGCGAGATGCAGACCCTGCCCCTGGTCAGCGGACGCACGCAGGACGTCGAGCAGTTCAAGACGAACCTGCCGATCCCCGATCCCGAACTGATCACGAAGATCCAGGAGACCAATCCCGATGTGAACATCGTCGCGGAGTACAGCGGCGAGAGCATCTGGAACACCATCATCTACCTGTTGCCGTTCCTGTTGATCCTGGGCATCTGGCTGTTCGTGCTGCGGCAGATGCAGTCGGGCGGCAACCGCGCGTTCAGCTTCGGCAAGAGCAAGGCCAAGCTGATCAACGCCGATCGTCCCCAGGTGACCTTCGCCGATGTGGCGGGGGCCGACGAGGCCAAGGTCGACCTGGAGGAGATCATCGAGTTCCTGAAGTCGCCCCGGAAGTTCCAGCGACTCGGCGGACGCATCCCCAAGGGTGGTCTGCTGGTCGGTCCTCCGGGCACCGGCAAGACCCTGCTGGCGAAGGCCGTCGCCGGCGAAGCGGGCGTTCCGTTCTTCGCCATGAGCGGCAGTGACTTCGTCGAGATGTTCGTGGGCGTCGGCGCGAGCCGCGTGCGCGACCTCTTCGAGCAGGGCAAGAAGCACGCACCGTGCTTGATCTTCATCGACGAGATCGACGCGGTCGGGCGACATCGTGGTGCAGGCCTCGGAGGCGGCCACGATGAACGCGAGCAGACGCTGAACCAGCTACTGGTGGAGATGGACGGCTTCGAGACCAACGAGGGTGTCATCATCATCGCGGCTACGAACCGTCCCGACGTACTGGATCCCGCGCTGCTCCGCCCCGGCCGTTTCGATCGTCAGATCACCGTGGACATGCCCGACCTGCTCGGTCGCGAGGGCATCCTGAAGGTCCACATGCGGAAGGTGAACGCCGCGCCCGACGTGGACATCAAGAAGATCGCCCGCGGGACGCCGGGCATGAGTGGTGCCGATCTGGCGAACCTCGTCAACGAGGGCGCCCTGCTCGCGGCCCGGCGCAACCACGAACAGGTCACGATGCTCGACCTCGAGGACGCCAAGGAAAGGGTCATGCTGGGGCCCGAGCGCCGCGCCCGCGTCATGCCGCAGAGCGAACGCGAGCGCACCAGCTACCACGAGTGCGGTCACGCCATCGTGGCGGCCAGCATCGAGGGCTACGACCCGGTGCACAAGGTGTCGATCATCCCGCGCGGTCAGGCACTGGGTCTGACCTTCACGCTGCCGACCGAGGACAGGTACCAGATCACCCGGTCGGACGCCGACAACGCCATCGCGGTGTTCCTGGGCGGACGCGCGGCCGAGGCGCTGATCTACCCGCAGGTGGGCGCCGGCGCGGCCGACGACATCAAGAAGGCCACCGCCTACGCCCGGAACATGGTCACCAGCTGGGGCATGAGCGATCGCCTGGGTCCGATCCAGTTCGGCCAGGGCGACCAGCCCGTGTTCATGGGCCGCGACCTGCACCAGCAGCGCAACTACTCCGAGCAGACCGCGATCGCGATCGACGAAGAGGTCCACCGGATCATCTCGAACGCCTACGAGCGGGCGCGGACCATCCTCGAGGAGAACCACCCCGAGCTCGAGACCATGGCCAAGGCCCTGCTCGAACGCGAGACCCTCGACGGCGAGGACGTGCTGTTGATCCTTCGCGGCGAGGAACTCCCGCCGCTGGGCTCGGCCCCCGAGCCGAAGCGCGCCTCGTCGGGCGTGGACGATGACGCCGAGTCGGCCGACGCCTCCGACGAGGACGAGGGCCCGGCGACGGGCACGGTGGGCGACGACCCGTCGCCCCAGCCCAACTAGGGTTCGCGGCTCGCGTCCGCGTGGCAGTTCGCTCCTTCCGGAGCAACACGAAGCCCCTCGCCGGTGTCGGTGGGGGGTTTCGTGGTGGTGCGTTGCGTCGGCCGTCGGAGAGAAAACTGCGGATCTCGTCGAGGAGCAACTCCGGCTCCTCCTCGATCACCAGGCGCCCCGCATCGACCACCGTTGCCAACCGCGATCCGGGAATCCGCGCCTGCAGCTCTCGAGCCTTCGTCACCGGGATCCACGTATCCTGCTCGCCCCACAGGATCAGGGTGGGCACGTCGATCTCACCGTACCGTGACTCGACCTCGTCGGTCGCCGACTGGTCGGCCTGGGCGATCTGCCGGTAGAAGGCAGGCTGTCCCAGCTCCCCACGCCATGGCCTGCAGATCCCCTCGAGTGCCTCGGCCGACAACGGCCGGTGCGCGGCAGTGCGGGCATAGGCTTCGACGACCGCTTCGTGGATGAACGGCGGAAGTCCGCGGAAGGCCTCTTCGTGCCGGCGGACGTGTCGGAAGAAGGGCGATCCCCACGGCGCCAGGGCGACGGCGTCGATCAGGACCAGGCGACGGTACGTTCGTTCAGCAGCAGGGTACGCAGCGCCGTCGCACCGCCGAAGTCGTGGCCGACCACGGACGGCCGGTCCAGACCCCAATGATCGAGCAAGGCAGCGAAGACACCGTTCTGCACCTCGAGCGACACATCACCCGGCTGCTGGTCCGACTGCCCGTACCCTGGAAGATCGAAGGTGTAGACCTCGTGGTCGGCCGCAAGGCCCCCGATCAGACGGCGGAGGGTGAACGACGACCACGGGGTCCCGTGAAGGAGAACGACCGGGGCACCGCGACCCCAGCAGTCCCAGGCCACCGTCCGCCCGTCGACGTCGAAGTGGTTTCGCAGATTCCAGTCCATGATGGCTCCATCGATCGTCGGTCCCCCATTCGGCCCGGGATCCGCAGGGTACCCGAAGCCACCGCGGAGGTCGCGCCGGGGACAAGATCAGCAAGCCCGAACGATGTCCAACAGATCGTCGCCCGCGGGATTCTTCTCAACCTCCCGACTCACCGGGCCGATACGCACTGCGAACACACGCCCAACCCCAGAGGTTCGCCATGACCACCCGGACGCCGGTCTCGCGTCGAGTGGGCAGAGCCACCGGATTCGCCTGCGCGACGGCCGCGTCCACCGCCGCCGACACCGCACGTGCGGTCGACGAGTGCCTCGCCGCCCTGCACGACGAGCAGTCGACGGAGTTCGACTGGTTGCTCGTCTCCTACACCGAGCACCACGACGCAACCCACATCGCCGGGCGCCTGCACGCCGCGAGCAACGCGCCCGGGGCGATCCACGGCGCTTCGTCCTGTCGCGCGGTCATGACCGAGAACGGCGTGCACGACGATGTACCGAGTTCGCTCGCCGTCTTCGCCGTCCACGACCCCGAAGGCGCCTACGGCGTCGGCAGCGCCGTGATCGGCGACGACCCGCGTGCCGCCGCGGCCCGCGCCGTCGACGCGGCCCTCGAACGGGCCGGGCGCCACGGCGAACCGCCCGCGCTGATCTGGATGAGCGCCGCCCCGGGCCACGAAGAGGAACTGCTGCGCGGCATCGCCGACCTCGTGGGCGCGAACGTTCCCGTGGCGGGAGGCAGCGCGGCCGACGACACCGTCGCCGGAGGCTGGAGCCAGCTCGACGGAGCGGGCGGTCACGACGACGCCGTCGTCGTCAGCGTCCTGTTCCCGTCGGTCGAGTTGTCCTTCGCCTTCCACAGCGGCTACGACGCCACGACGACCCGCGGCACCGTCACGCGCGCCCACGACCGGACGATCGAGCAGATCGACGGCGAGCCCGCCGCGCACGTCTACGACCGGTGGACGGAGGGATCGATCTCCGAGGTCCTCGAGGCCGGCGGCAACGTCCTCGGCCTGACCTCGCTCGCGCCGCTCGGCCGGGTCGTCGAGGACGAATCCGGCCTGGAGCTCTACACCCTGTCGCATCCATGCTCGGTCGAAGCGGACGGAAGCCTGACGCTCTTCACCGAAGCCCCCGTCGGCAGCGAACTCGTGCTGATGACCGGATCCGAGGAGAACCTCGTGCAGCGCGCCGGCCGCGTCGCCCGCTCGGCGCGCGAGTCCGGCGATGCGGACGGAGCGGACGTCCTCGGCGGCCTCGTGATCTACTGCGCGGGCTGCATGCTCACCATCACCGACCGCATGCCCCGCGTCGTCGGCGAACTGAACGAAGCGCTCGACCATGCTCCCTACGTCGGCTCGTTCACCTTCGGCGAGCAGGGCTGTCACGTGGGCAACCAGAACGCCCACGGCAACCTCATGATCTCCGTCGTGCTGTTCCGCGACGAGGAAGCGCTGTAGGGGAGCGACCATCGTGGCCGAACACCTGCGCGAGCAGATCGTCGAGCTGCAACGACGCCTCGAGCGCGAGCACGCGACGCGTGTGGAGTCGGACACCGTCATCGAATGTCTGGCCCGCGTGCGAACGGCCGACGACGCCGAGGGCGCCTTCGGGGGAATCCTTCGGATCCTGGTCGACTTCGTCGGCGACGCCGAGGGCGTGTGCCTGCGCATGGACTCCGGACAGGCGCCCACGGTGCTCGCCACCACCGACCCCGATCTGACCACGGTCGACTGGGCGCAGGACACGTTTCCCGCCCGTCTGGAGCACGGCCGCCCCGTCCGCCAGTTCGACCTGTCCCGCGGCGATGCCTTCGCGCCCCTCGTCGAACGCCGGAACTTCGCGTCGGCCCTGTGCCTGGCGATCGGCAGTGACGAGGCGGGAGCGCTGGTGGCTCTCTTCAGCCACCGTCGCGCTCGCTTCGACCGCAGCCACGCACGCGTGTTGAAGCGTCTGGTTCCCGTCCTCGAACCGGCCTGTCATCTGCTCGAGATGGAGCGGCTGCGCCAGGCCACCGACGTGGCCGACCGCCGGGCGCGCGACGCCGACGCGGCGAATCGCGCCAAGAGCGACTTCGTGGCGAACATGAGCCACGAGCTGCGCACGCCGTTGAACGGGATCCTCGGCAACCTGGAACTGGCCGTCCTGGAAGACCCGTCGACGACCCTGAGGGAGTACGTCGACGGCGCGCGCGACTCCGCCGACACGCTGCTGCACCTGGTGAACGACCTGCTCGACTTCTCGCGCCTCGAGTCGGGAACGTTCCATCTCGAGGCGACGACCTTCGGCGTCCGCGATCTGTTCGAACGTTCCCTCGCGTCGGTCGACGCGATCGCCCGCGACAAGGGACTGGACCTGAGCCTGCACGTGGACCCGAGCGTTCCGGCCGCGCTGGTCGGCGACCCCCACCGGATCCGTCAGGTGTTGCTGAACCTGGTGGGCAACGCGCTGAAGTTCACGAACTCCGGCCGCGTTCGCGTCGACTGCGAGCGCACGTCGCGCGGCGACGACCGCATGTGGCTGCGCGTCTCGGTCACCGACACCGGCATCGGCATCCCGCGCGATGCCCTGGCGCGGATCTTCCGTCGCTTCGAACAGCAGGACAACAGCATCACCCGGGAGTTCGGGGGCACCGGCCTCGGGCTCGCGATCTCCTCGCACCTCGTGGCCTGCATGGGCGGACACGTCGAGGTCGAGAGCGAAGTCGGCGAGGGCAGCCGCTTCCGGTTCGAGATCCCGCTCGAAGCGTGTGATCCACTGCCGAAGGAGAACCAGTCCGTCGACGTCGAGCCGACGGACTCCTCGGCGGCCGCACCGCGGCACGTGCTCGTGGTCGAGGACAACCCCATGAACCTGAAGATCGCCGTGCGCATGCTCGAGCGGATGGGACACGTCGTATCGACGGCCGAGCACGGCCGCATCGCCCTCGACCTGCTGTCCCGCGAGACCTTCGACCTGGTCCTGCTCGACATGCAGATGCCCGTGCTCGACGGCATCGCGACCGCGCAGGCCATCCGGGCGAGCGCGGAGCCGTGGTCGGAGGTTCCGATCGTCGCGATGACCGCGAACGCCATGCGCCGGCATCGCGACCGCTGCCTCGAAGCGGGGATGGACGGCTTCCTCTCGAAACCGTTCCGTCTCGAGGTGCTGCGGGAGACGGTGGAGAACCACGTCGCTTCGGCGGCGACGTCGGACGGCGTGGGATCGCGTCAGCCGGTGTAGGTCAGGAGCGACCGCTCCCGCCGTGTTCCCGCAACAACGCCCGCGCTTCCGGTAGCCGCGGATCGTCGCTTCCCGACTTCTGCATCCGCTCGGTCACCGCCGCGAGCACCTGCATCGCCCGCCGCAGACCCGGCCGCTGCCCGAGCACGTCGAGCAGCACCTCGAGCGCCGCCCGGTCGTCGCCCACGGTGTAGAGCGCCACGGCGCGTTCGAGGCGCAGCATCACTTCGGCGTCGGGCTTCTCGGCGTAGCTGGCGTCGATGGCCCGTCCGTCGCCGAAGCGCGCCGGTTCGTTCATGATGGCATCCATCACCAGCAGCCACTCCCGCGCGAGCCGTTCGTTGCCGTGCGTCGCCTCGATCGATGCGTAGCGCGCCGCCGACATGGCGTGGCGGTAGGTCTCGTGCACGGGAAACAGGAGCGTTCCCGCGCGCAGGAGCAGCACCACCAGCAGCGGCGCGAACAGCGGCCGCAGGCGACGTTGCACGTAGGCCACCACGAGCTGGTGCGTGCCACTGCCGGCGAACACGAGCAGCGCCGGCCACACCGCCAGGCGCAGACGACCGTTCACGAAGAACACCACGCCCACCGCGAAGGCCATCAGCACGAGCACGACCAGCGGCCAGCGGGGCCGCCGCATGCGCACGAGCGGTTGCCACGCACCGAGCACGGCCAGGCCCAGCACCACACCGAAGCCGAAGGGCGCCCACGCGAGCACGCGCGACTCGCGGGCCGCCAACGCGGCGTCCTCCATCTGCGGCATCGAGAACGGATGGACGAACAACACGGCCCGCGTCAGCGCGAGCTGCACGGCCCGGCCGGGATCGGACACCAGGAACTCCACCGCGCGCTCGCGCCAGAAGGCCTCGACCTCGGCACTGTTCAGCGTGCGCCCCCGCGCGCGCTGGGCGGCCTCCTGTCCGGTGGGATCGCCGGGATGGACCTCCTGCACGTTCGTGTACGTGCCCTCGGCCGCGGGATTGTTGCCCACGTACAGGTTCAGGCCGCCGTTGTAGGAGCGCGGTTGCCAGAGTCCCTCGGCGGCCAGGTTGTGGGCCGACAGCAGGACCATGGCCACGAGTCCGGGCGCGAGCAGGGCCAGCGCCGAATGCAGCGCCAGGCGGCGATCGGTGCGCAGCGACCACACCACGCCCAGACCGAGCAGCAGCCACAGCAGCAGCAGGTTGGAACGCAGCGCGATGCCGACGCCCAGCGCCATGCCCGCCATCCACAGCGCGCGTCGGCCCCAGGGTTCGCGCAGAATCACGCCGGCCACGGCGATCGCGGTGCAGGCCGCGGCCGGGCCGTCGGGCAGCAGCGAGGTGTCGTACAGGATCAAGGGCGGCGTGGCGGCGCCGAGCAGCAGCGTTGCCGCGCCGGTCACCGGTCCCGCCAGTTCCCGCGCGGCGCGGGCGAGCACGAGCAGGGCGGCCACACCGAGCACGCTCTGTCCGACGATCACCGCGCCCGGTCCCAGGGGCCGCTCCACGAGGGCCAGCACGTACGGATAGAGCGGGCTCATGAAGAAGGCGCGATCGAGCACGAAGCCGCCGTCGACCAGGGCGTCGGCCATGGCGCGGTAGAGCTGCGTGTCGAGCATGGCGGTGAGCGTGGCACGGCCGCTGCGCTCGAGCCACGCCACCACGCGCAGGAGCAGGGCGAGGACGACGAGCGCCGTCCACAGACGCCGATCGTCGGCGATCCTCTCGACGCGGCTGGACATGATCGGCGGTCCGGGTGCGGGACGACGGGCAGAGGACCTGCGAGTCTAGCCGCGGGGTGCGAGGCGTCGCAACTGCCGGTCGTCTCGCGTGTCCGTGCTCGACACTGCACGAGCCCATCGGGCACAGTGTGCCGATCCGGCACACCCGTCTCGTCGAGGTGACACTCGCAGGCCGCCTGTTCCGAGGGGTTTACGGGTGTCACCGGGCGAGGACGAACGGGCACGGTCCTTGGATCCGGGACGGACATGCGAAGATCCCGACGGCATTCCCCGGTTTCCGACACCCGCGCATGGACCGCCCTGCTGGTGTGCCTCGGGGTGGTGTGCACGCTCGTGGGCGCCGTTCTCCCCGCCGCCGCGCAACCCGACCGCGCCCTACGCCTCGAGGCGATCGAGTCGATGCCCGACCGGCCCGGCCTCGCCCCCGCCCTGGGCGACCTGGTCGGTCTGTGGCCGGGGCAGGCGATCGACGCCGCCGACCTGCGCGCCGCGCGCCGCACGATCGCCCGCTCGGGCTGGTACGAA